>Ga0181537_10003604_pt1 | contig 13212 bp, 10 predicted proteins | sample PEATcosm2014_Bin_39_FD_119765 | JGI IMG/M metagenome (GOLD analysis project Ga0181537, IMG submission 119765) | Peatland microbial communities from MTU Mesocosm Facility, Houghton, MI, USA - PEATcosm2014_Bin23_10_metaG | ecosystem: Environmental > Terrestrial > Soil > Wetlands > Peat | place...
AGATTGACGAACAAGTACAAGGCGGCCACGGCCAACGTGCCGCCGACAAAGGCACGCGGCAGGTTGCGCTGCGGGTTTCTGATCTCACCGGCGAGCGGCGCCACATTCTGCCAGCCGTCGTAGGCCCATAAGGCGCCGAGCATGGCCGCACCGAATCCGGCGATTCCGCCGCGGGCGCCGCTCACCACGCCCTCGCAGGTGCCGGCCATTCCGGATTGCGTCAAATGGCCCCAGTCGCCGGAGGCGAATGCAAAGGCGCCGATGCCCACTCCGAGCACCAAGCCCACTTTGGCAATCGTCAGCGCGAGCGCCATATGCCCGCCCGCCGCCACGGAGGCGCAATTGATGAGCGCCACGATCCAAATCGCCGCGAGCGCCACGCACGTCAAGCCGCTCAAGTTCGCGCCGGCAACGTGCCATCGATCCAGAGCGCCGCCGAGCGCCACATTCATGAAGATCGCAAGACCCACCGCGAGTGCAGCCTGCGACCCGGCGCGGGCGACGGTGAAACAAATCCAGCCATAAAGAAAGCCGACCAGCCGGCCATACGCCCGGCGCAGATACACGTAGTCGCCGCCCGCCTCCGGCATCATCGCCGCTATCTCGGAGTACGAAAATGTTCCCGCCAGGGATAACAATCCGGCCGCGAGCCAGACCGTGAGCACGAGTTTCGCGCTGCCGACGTTGCAGGTCATGACCCGGGTCTTCAGGAACACACCGGTGCCGATCATGTTGGCAACGTTGACTGCCGTCGCCGCCCAAGGTCCGACGCCGCGCGTCAGTTCACCACGCATGGCACTTGCTGTCGATGCATCGCCCATGTCTGCTAGTATCGAACAAATGCAACCGGATTTTTTGCAATTCGGCCCGCTGCTGTTGGCCGCTTTGGTGATGTTCGCCGTTTATCGCCGATTTCGGCGCAGCTTCGGACGGCAGCTGCTGAGTCCGAAGCGCATGACTTTTCGCATCGTTCTGCTCGCTGTGATCGGCTGCGCGCTGCTGCCGATGGCGCTGCGTTCCACTCAGTATCTGGCCGCGGAGCTGCTCGGGGCCGTGCTCGGCGCGGCCTTGGGATGGTGGGGCGCCGCTCGAACCCGGTTTCTGCGTGACGCTGGCCGCCTGTTCTATGTGCCGCACACCTATAGCGGAATCGCCGTGTCGTTGTTGTTCCTGGGGCGTCTGGTGTTTCGACTCCTGCAGGCTTACGGCGCGCACGAGCATTCCTCGCAGGCAATGGCGCCGCCCGCGATGGTGAGAAGCCCACTGACCGTGGGAATCTTTTTCGTGCTGCTTGGTTACTACTTATATTTCTACAGCTGGGTGCTGTGGAAATCGAATCATCTCGATGCCTCAGACATCGAGGCCGCCTCCCCCGCCGCGGCGCAGTAAATCCGGGCTCACGCTCTGGGCGTGGCCCTGCTCGTTAACTGAGCAATGCGAAAAACAGCACGCCTGTCATCACCGCAAGGCCGGCTAACAGGGTGTTATGGCCCCAGCGGGCTACCGTTCCAATCATATCCGTCTCCTAATTGACACTGATCAACAACCGCCGCGGGTCCGTGGCGGCCTGCGACAGTTATGGGGGCGAAACTGTACATTTCCAGTCGCGGAAAAGCTCGTTGCAGGTCTCAAAAGCGGCAATTTAAGGGCGATTTTTGTGGCGAATTGCCAACCAGCGCGGACTTGCGGGGCTTGACATCAGGGCCGCTATTGGCCGGTCTTGATATGGGTCCACACACGGGTGCGCAGACGGTCGTACTCGGGACCGCGTTCCGCGGGCAAGTACAGCCGCGCGCGCAACGCCGCGGGCGGATACACCGCCGGGTCGCTCGCTATCTCCTTGTCGACCGCGCGCGCGCCTGCGCCACCGAGTAATCGCTCGACCATGCGATGCTGAGACACACCTCCTTCGCCAGGAACCTGCGCCGGGCCCGCGCTGCGCTGCCGCCGCGATGCACCGCGCTCTTCCCTAGACGCGCGCCAGTTCGGTCCGCAGCCAGTCGTGGAGCTGCCTGATGACGTACTCCTCCGGCATGACCACGCCGCGCGCATGGGGATTCGCCCGCAACCCCGCCTGATTGAGTTCGCAGACCTCCGCATCCTCGGTCATGACGAGATTGGTGAATTCGACCACATTGTTGAGATCGAATTTTGGATCGGCCAGGGTCTCGGGCGCAAACAGATATTCGACGCGCAGCTCGCAAAGCTCGGGGCCCAGCGGCAGCAATCGCACGACGCGCACGTAGTCGACATGGCCCACCAGAAACACCGAGGGTAGGCCGGTCATGTAAACATGGCCGATTTTTCGATCGGCGTCGGCGATGCGCGGGAACGGCGCGCCGTTGGCCCTGCCATCGAGGGACCAGGTGGCGGCTCCGCTGCGCAAGCCGCCCTTGAACCTAGGATCGGGATCGTCGGCGTGGGCGGGCCACTCCGGATCGTCGCGTTCCTCGAGCAGTCCACGCCCGAAGATCGGCACCAGCTGCGAAAGCTGCCGATGCACGCCCGGGCAATGCAGGCACTCGTTGTAGTTTTCCCAGAATATCTTCCAGTTGCTGCGAACCGTCTTCCGCAACACGTGGCCGACGATGAGTTCCGCGAGCGGCCATGCGTCGAGACGGTTCAGCGGCACATCGAAACTCTTCTCGAAAGGCGGCGGCGCAGGGTTGAGGGCGACGAATATGAACCCGTTCCATTCCTTGACGTTGATTTTGTACAGCGGGTAGTCGGCGACATCGAATCCGCGGGGGTGCGCCTTCGAGGAGGTCCGCTTGAGATCCCCTTGCAAGTCGTAGACCCAGGCATGGTACGGGCAGATGATGCTGCCCGTGGAGAGCACGCCCTCGCTTTCGCGGCAAAGCGCCGCGCCGCGGTGCCGGCATGTATTGTGAAATCCCTGCAGCACGCCCTGATCGTCGCGAACCAGGAGTACTTTCTGGTCGCCGAGCTCAAAGGCGCGAAATGCCCGCGCTCGCGCCACATCGCTCGAGCGGCCGACGTATACCCAGTTTCCATACCAGATCCGTTGCAGTTCCCTCTGGTATTGCCGAGGATCGAAGTAGGCGTCGGCCGGCAGGCCAGGGGTGTGTTCGGTCAGACCGTTGTAGCCGTCTGCGACGCTGCCGGATGTGCTTTGCATGTTTGCCTCCGCCGCCAAGATTACCTTCATGTCCGCATTGATTTACCGCTCGGATCGAACGCCGCTGCCGCGAGCTTGAGTGCCGGCCGGCGCTCGCCGATGATTTCGATTTCGAAACCGGCATCGGCCGCCGCCAACGCGGCCGGCACGTAGCCGAGCGCCAGAGAATGGTTGACACGGTGCCCGAAGGCGCCGGAGGTCACCCAGCCCACGGCCCTGCCGTCATGCCAGATGGGCTCATCGCCGATGGCATCGGCATCGTCTGCCTGCACCTTGAACGCCAGAAGCTTGAGGGCGCCGCCGGCCGCCTTTTCCTCGGCCGCGGCGGAGCGGCCGATGAATTCGGTTTTGTTGAAATCCACGAAGCGATCGAGACCGGCTTCGAAGGGTCCGTAGATCGGACGGTATTCTCGCGCCCAGCTGCCGAAACTCTTTTCGATGCGCATGGCATTGAGCGCGCGGCCGCCGCAGAGCTTCAGCCCGTGGTCGCGGCCGGCCTCGACCAATAGATCGAAAAGCGCGCGTTGATAATCGGTGGTAACCCAGATTTCGTAACCCAGCTCGCCGGTGAAGGACACTCTTCCGACGTAGCCGGGCACCATGCCGATTTCCATGTGCCTGAATGACAGGAAGGGGAATGCGGCCGTCGACAGGTCATCCCGCACCAGGCTTTGCAGCAGCGCGCGTGAGCCGGGTCCTGCGACCGATAGGCCGACGTACTGCATCGCGCAGGGCCGCACCGACACGCCGGAGGGCGGCATGTGCCGGTCGAACCAGCGCATATAGTAGGTTTCGGCGGCGTACGTGCCGATCAGGAAGAAGTGCTGCTCCGCGACCCGGCACATCGTGAAATCCCCGATGAGCTTGCCGCGTTCGTTGAGCATCGGCGTCAAGGCGATTCGTCCGATGGCGGGTACGCGGTTCGCCATCAGGTGCGACAGCCATTCGGCCGCGGCCGGCCCGCGGATATCGAACTTCCCATAGTTGGAAATCTCCAACAACCCGACCGCGTGCTGCACGGCCTTGCATTCCGCCGCCACGAAAGGATGCGCATTGGAGCGGCGGAAACTGATCCGATCGACCGCTTCCGCTCTGCTCGGCGCAAACCACAGCGGATGCTCGAGTCCGCAGTAGTCGCCGAACACGGCATGCCGCGCCTCGAGCCTCTCGTAAATCGGTGTGGTGCGCAGCGGTCGAGCGGCCGGCAGTTCCTCATTGGGAAATCGAATGCTGAAGCGGCGCGAGTAATTCTCGCGAACCTTGGCGTTGGTGTACGCGAGCGTCGTCCAGTCACCGTAGCGCGCGACGTCCATGCCCCAGATATCGGCGCCGGGGTCCCCGTCCACCATCCAGCGCGACAAGGCCAGGCCGACGCCGCCGCCCTGGCTGAAGCCGGCCATCACGCCGCAGGCAACCCAGAAATTCCTCAAGCCGCGGATCGGCCCGATCAGGGGATTGCCGTCGGGCGCAAAGGTGAACGGCCCGTTCACCACCTTCTTGATGCCGGCGGCGCCGAGCGCCGGGAAGTGCGCAAAGCCCACCTCGAGGCTCGGCGCAATGCGCTCCAAGTCGTTCGGCAACAAATCCTGACCGAAATCCCACGGGGTGGTCAGCGGCGACCAGGGCACTCCGGCCCGCTCATAGGTGCCCATGAGCATGCCGCCACGCTCCTGCCGGATATAGATCTCGCCTTCGAAGTCGATGGCGTGCAGCTGCTCCTTCTTGCCGGCCAATTCCGGCATGTCCCCGGTGATCAGGTATTGGTGCTCCATGGCGAGCACCGGCAATTCGAGACCGACCATGCGGCCGACCTCCCGCGCCCACAGACCCGCCGCGTTCACCACGTGCTCGGCGCGCACGTTGCCGTGGTCGGTTATCACATTCCAGGAGCCGTCGGCGCGCGCCTCGAGGGCGGTGACCCGGGTGTGGCGCACGATCTCGGCGCCGCCGATTTGCGCGGATTTGGCGTACGCGTGCGTCACTCCGTACGGATCCACGTGACCCTCGATCGGATCGAACATTGCGCCGGCGAAATGCTTCTTGTCGAGCAGCGGGAACAGTTTCGCCGCCTCGTCGACCGAAATGATTTCCAAGTCCATGCCGAGATAGCGGCCGCGCGCCTTGGCCATCTTCAGCCAGTCGAGCCGTTCACGGGTACCGGCAAGCATGATGCCGCCGGTGATGTGCACGCCGCAGGACTGCCCGGAGATCCGTTCGATCTCCTTGTAGAGCTCGATCGTATACTGCTGCAGCTTCGCGACATTCGGATCGCCGTTGACGGTATGCATGCCGCCCGCCGCGTGCCAGGTAGAACCCGAGGTCAGTTCGGCGCGCTCGATCAGCAGCACGTCTTTCCAGCCGGCCTTGGTCAGGTGATACAGAACGCTGGCGCCGACCACGCCGCCGCCGATGACCACTACTTTCGCGTGGCTCTTCATAACTACTCCCAGTTAATAAACGGCACCCCCCGCGGCGCCGCGCCTATTCATTCGAAACCGCGAGATGCAGATTGGCCTGGGTTGCGCCGGTGCCGAAGCGCTCGATCAGCCAGGAGCGAAACAGCGCGATTGCGGTATCGCTCAAGGCTTCGGGATGCGTGATCAAGTAATAGCCGTAGCCATCATCCAACGTGACGTCGAACGGACTCACCAGCTGCCCCTTGCGCAGGTAATCCGCAAACAGGTAATTGTCGATCAGCGCCACGCCCTCGCCGCTCAGCACGTATTGCACCGCAAGCACCGCCGTGTCGAACAGCAGGCCGCGCTCGACATTCACCGACCCTAGATTCGCGTGCCGTGCGAATTGCGTCCACAGGTAGTGCCGCGGCTGATCGGAGATGCGCACGTGCACGAGCTCGTTGTCTTCGATGAACTCAACCAGGCTCTTGCCCGCATGCCGGGCCGCGACGCCCGGGTGGCAGAGCAAACTCAAGCGCACCGGCCACAAGAGGTCGGTCACCAAATCGGTCACGGTCGGCTTCGAATAGACGACCGCCACATCGACGTCGCTGGGCGGCGGACCCACGCCGGCCGGGCTCACCAGATCGATCTGCACGTCGGCGGCGGCGCGCCTGAAGTCGCGCAGGATGGGCACGGCCAGATGCACCGCAAAGCTCGGCGGCATCTGGACGCGCAAGGTGCGCAAGGTGGCGGACCCGTCGTTGCGGATGTCGTCGAGCGCGTACTCCAGCCGATCGAAGGATTTCATGACGGCGGGCAGCAGATGCTGTCCGGCCTTGGTGAGCACCAGGGCGTGCGGCTTGCGCTCGAACAACTGGGTGCCGATCAATTTCTCGAGGGCGATCACGTGGCGCGACAACGCGCTCTGGGAAATGAGCAGCGCATTGGCCGCCGCCGTGAAGCTCGAGTGTTTCGCCACCCCTTCGAATGCTCGCAATGCATTCAAGGGCAGCCAGCGGCGATCGATCGGTGTATTGGCCATGGGTCAGACCCTACGGGGCCCAATCCCGGGTGTAGGCGATCGCCCGCTTCTGGTCGGCGACGATGGTTTTGGAGGCCATGTACAAATGATACGCCGCCCAAAAACCGGTGGGCGCCAAAATCAGCATGGCGGTGCGCAGTGACGCGGCGTCGGTGGCATGACCGTGGGCGAACCAGTCGCTCAATTCTCCGACGAGTTTTGGGGCGACGATCAAATTGAACACATTGGCCACGAGCAGCGACACCGCGATGAACATCGAGCGCATGTGGCAGGGCGAAAGATTGTTCAGCAGCCCGAAGCACGGACCGATGTAAAAATAAATGGCCGGGATGAATATCCAGAACATGATCCGGGTGACGAGCAGCGTGTGGGTCCAATAGGCGACGATGGAGGGAATGGTGGTGAGCGCGACGACTCCTGCCATCAACCACACCACGCGGCGCGGGTCGGCCATGGACGGACGCGACAACAGCCATGCAGTCAGCACCGTCGCCGCGGATCCGCCGATCAAATGGATGTTTCCGGTCACCGCACCGGCCTGGCCGACGTCGAGGTTATAGGTCCGCATCAGGAATGGCGGGGTCCAATACATCAAGCCCCATCCCCACAATGCGCACACACCGCCGCCCATGACGACGTGGAAGGCGGCCTTTTGCTGGCGGAAGAAACGCCAGGTTTCCTTGACCGAAGGCCTGAGATCCTCCATGAGCGCATCCAGGCGTCCACGGGGCGGCTCGCGGACCGTCAAATACACCAAGATCCCCACGATGAGGCCGGGAACGCCGAGCGCCAGAAAGGCGTGGCGCCAGTCGTATGCACGCGCCACCGCTCCCGCCACATCGGCGGCAATCCACGCACCGATCGGCGCGCCGAGGGCGAGCACGGTCATCGCCATCGGCCGGCGGTCCGGCGCAAAGCAATCCGAAACGATTGCCGTGGAGGGCGGCGTGCCGCCGGCTTCGCCGATACCCGCGCCGATACGGGCGAGCGCGAACTGCAGGGCGCCGCGCGACAAGCCGCACAGAGCCGTAAAGCCCGACCACACGATCAGTGACACCGACAGGATGTTGCGCCGGTTCGAGCGGTCGGCGAGCCAGGATATCGGGATCCCGCAGGTGACATAAAACAGCGCCAGCGGCCAGCTGGTCAGCATTGCGACGCCGGCATCGTCCAGATGCAGATCCAGGCGGATGGGTTCGAGCACCGTCGATACGACATAGCGGTCGGCAATATTGATGGCGTAGATCAAGCACATCAGCATGAGCACGTACCACCGCTCGATCGACGAGGGCGCCTGGGATCGCGATAGGTCGAGGACGGTGGTGCTCATTCCTAGCGCACCATACAGTGTTCAACCGCATTTCGCGACGCCGCCGCAAGTGTCGAAAAATGACATGGGCGAATCGCGAAATGGCATAGCGGGACGCAGGCGAAAGGCTAAGCTCGCGACAGTGGAGAGCTTCGACTACATCATCGTCGGCGCGGGCACGGCGGGCTGCGTCCTCGCGGATCGGCTGTCGGCGGACGGCGGTGACCGGGTGCTCATTCTCGAGGCCGGCGGAACGGACCGCCGGTTTTGGATCAAGACTCCCATCGGCTACGGCAGAACATTCGCCGATGCCGCGGTCAACTGGAAATACCAGACGCAACCCAATCCCGGCCTCAACGGGCGCAGCATCTACTGGCCGCGTGGCCGCGTCCTCGGCGGTTCGAGCTCGATCAATGCGCTGGTCTATTGCCGCGGCATGCCAGCGGACTTCGACGATTGGCGCGATCTGGGCAATCCCGGCTGGGGCTGGGGCGATGTGCGTCCGTATTTCGAGCGGTCCGAAAGGCGGGTCGATGCGGCGGGAAAGGCGAGCGGTGCGGGGCCTGTCGACGTCAAGGACGTAACGCCCTTCCTGCACCCCACGGGGCGCTGTTGGTCTCTGGCGGCGTCCGAGCTCGGATTGCCGCAGACGGACGATTTCAACGGGGCGCACCCGGAAGGCTTCGGTTGCTATCAGGTGACCATCCGCGACGGGTTTCGGCGCTCCGCGGCCGATGCCTTTTTGCGGCCCGCACTGCGGCGCGCAAACCTGCACCTCAAGACCCACGCATGGGTCAGCAAGATCAGGTTCGAAGCGCGGCGCGCCGTGGGCGTCGACTATGTCCGCGACGGCACGGCTGGATCTGCCGCAGCCGCGCGCGAAGTCATCCTGTGCGGCGGAGCGGTCAATTCGCCGCAGCTCCTGCAGCTGTCGGGGATCGGGCCGGCCTCGAGGCTTACGGCCGCCGGCATCGCACCTCTGCTCGATAACCCCGCCGTGGGCGGAAGTCTGCAGGATCACTTGGCGGTCGTGTATTCGTTCAAGGCCACCCAGCCCACCTTGAACGATGAACTGCATTCCACGAGCCGCAAGATGCTCGCGGGTTTGCGCTATCTCATCGCGCGGCGCGGACCCTTGAGTTTGAGCGTTAATCAATTCGGCGGCTTTGCGCGCGCCCGGCCCGGCAGCCCGCGCCCGGATGTGCAGCTGTATTTCAACCCGGTGACCTATGCTGCGGGCGATGCCGCCCGCACCCGCATCGAAGTCGATGCCTTTTCCGGATTCTATCTGTGTTTTCAGCCGACGCGCCCGACCAGCGTCGGCCGCATCGATATCGCGAGCGCGGATTTTCGCCGCGCGCCGCTGATCGCGCCCGACTACCTATCCACCGAAAAGGACGTCGCCGATGTCGTGCATGGCGGCAAGCTGCTGCAGGCCATCGCGCGCACGCGGGCGTTCAAAACGTTGATCCGCGAACCCATTGCGCCGGACCTCGATGCGCTGGATGACGCCGGGCTCGTCGCCGATTTTCGGGCGCGTGCGAGCACGGTGTATCACCCGGTCGGCACCTGTCGCATGGGACCGGGCGCGGCCGGCGCGGTCGTCGACGCCTCTCTCAAGGTTCATGGCGTCGAGCGCTTGCGCGTCGTGGACGCATCGGTCTTTCCGACGGTCACCTCCGCGAACACCAATGCGCCCACCATGATGGTGGCGCAAAAAGCAGCGGATCTCATAGCAAAAGGATGAATGAGGGGCGGGGTATGAAGCTCGACAGTGTCAAGGTGTTTCTCGTGAGCAATCCGCCGCCGGGTTTCGGCGGCCGCTACTTCGTGTTTTTGAAGCTCACCACAGCATGCGGAATCGAGGGGGTGGGCGAAGTCTACGCCGCCACCTTCGGGCCGCGGGTGTTGGGCAAGATGATCGAGGATTTGTTTGCGCGGCGCTTCGCCGGACGCGATCCGTTCCGGATCGAGTCCTTGTGGCGCGAGAGTTACGGCTCGGGCTTCACGCAGCGTCCGGACGCATCGTTGCTCGGCGTCCTGAGCGGATTGGAAATGGCCTGCTGGGACATCATCGGCAAGTCGGTCGGGCAACCGGTCTATAATCTTCTCGGCGGCAAGGTTCACGAGCGCCTGCGCAGCTACACCTATTTGTACCCGGCGGCCGGCGAAGGCGAAGAGTTCTATCATGATGCGGACCGCTCGGCCACGCGCGCCGCCGAGTACGTGGCGCAGGGGTTCACGGCACTCAAATTCGATCCGACCGGAGGGTTCTCGGCCTATGATCCGCGGCAACCCACGCAGGAGGCGCTCGAAAGAACCGTGCGCCTGACGCGCCGGGTGCGCGAGGCGGTCGGAGGCCGCGCCGATCTTCTGCTGGGCACGCATGGTCAATTCACCACCTCGGGGGCAATCCGCCTGGCCAAACAGCTCGAACCCTTCGATCCGTTATGGTTCGAGGAACCGGTGCCGCCCGAGATGCCCGAGCAGATGGCGTTGGTTGCACGGGCAACGAGCATTCCCATTGCCACCGGCGAACGCCTGACCAGCAAGTATGAATTCGCCCGCGTTCTCTCGAGCGGCGCGGCGAATATTCTGCAGATGAACCTGGGCCGCGTCGGCGGATTGCTCGAGGCCAAGAAGGTCGCCGCCCTGGCGGAAGTCCACTATGCGCAAATCGCACCGCATCTGTATTGCGGACCGGTGGTGGGCGCGGCCAATATCCAGATCGCGACGTGTTCGCCGAATTTTCTGATTCTCGAGAGCATCCAGCAATGGGGCGGGATCCACGCCGAGCTGTTGCAGCGGCCCATCCGCTGGGAGCAGGGCTATGTGATTCCGCCGGCGGCGCCCGGGCTCGGGGTGGAACTGAACGAGGCAGCGGCTCTCGCCCACGCTTACGTGGAAGACAGCCCTCTGCACTTGGAAATGATCGACCACCCGTTGGGAAATCCCTAGAGTCACGGCGTTGCGTTACGGCTTCATTGGACTCGGCAATCTCGGCAAACACCTCGCCGCCAATCTGGCGCGCGGCGGCTTCGACGTCGGGGTATATGACTTGCAGCGCGGCGCCGCCGAGGCCGCGCTCAGTGCCGGAGCCCGCTGGGTGGGCTCTGTCGCCGAGCTTGCGCGAAGCTGCGACGGGTTGATCACCTGCCTCCCCTCGCCCGCCGCCACCATCGCGGTCATGGATCTCGCTCTGCCCGCGTTGCGGCCCGGCAGCACCTGGATTGAGATGAGCACCAGCGACTTCGCCGAAGTCGAAAAGCTCGCCCTCCGCGCGGAAGGATTGGGAGTTGCCACCTTGGCCTGCCCGGTAACCGGCGGCGTGCATCGGGCGGCGGCCGGCGACATCACCGTTTTAGTTGGCGGTACGCAACAAGTATTCGCGAGGCATGAGCCGGCGCTGCAGGCGATGGGCGGTCGCGTCATTCATTTGGGAGGCATCGAACAGGCGGCGGTCACCAAGGTAGTCACCAACATGCTGGCCTTCATCCACCTGATCGCGGCCGGCGAAGCGCTGATGCTGTGCGCCAAGGCCGGTGTCGACTTAGGCTCCGCGTACGCGGCAATTGCCGCGAGCTCGGGCAATAGCTTCGTTCACGAGACCGAGAGCCAGGTCATTTTGAACGGGAGCTATGACATTGGATTTACAATGGATTTAGCCTGCAAGGACGCTGGATTCGCGGTCGAATTCGGGCGCCGCTTCGGGGTACCGTTGCGGCTTGCGGCGGTCATGGAGCAAACTTTCGTCGAGGGGCGCGCAAAATATGGTGGCAACGCCTGGTCGTCCATGATCGTGAAACTGCTGGAGGACGCGGTCGGCACGCAACTGCGCGCTCCCGGATTTCCGGCCCAGCTCGGGGAGGATCGGGCGTGAAATCGAATTTTCGCATATACAAATCGAAAATCGGCATGCGTCCGATGCATGCCCACAACAAAATAGCGCTTTCGCTTTACCGAGGCGATGCTATTCTCTGAATTATTACAAATGACGGTTCACTGTCATCAAATAGGGAAGGGATCGACGCATGAATTCAAACCAGAAGTTGTCTTATGCGATTGCCGCGATTTTGAGTGGCGCCGCCCCCGGAGGGCTCGCCTACGCGGCGACTGCGGCAGATACCGACACGTCTTCCGATTCAATCCAGGAAATCACCGTAACGGCCCAACGCCGAACGGAAAACATCCAAAACGTTCCGATCACCATCCAGGCGTTGACGTCCGAGACATTGAAGGACCTCAGCGTCACGACTTTCGATGACTATGTGCGCTATGTGCCCAATGTCACGGTCGCCTCCAACGGCCCCGGTCAGGGCGATATCTACATGCGCGGCCTGAGCGTCGGCAATGCGGGTAGTCAGTCGAGCGGCACGATCGGTGGCTTTCCCAACGTCGCCATTTACCTGGACGATCAATCAGGCCAGCTGCCGTCCCGCAACCTCGACGTGTACGCCGCCGATCTCGAACGCATCGAGATTCTCGAAGGCCCGCAAGGCACGCTGTTCGGTGCCGGCGCCCAGGCCGGCGTGATCCGTTACATCACCAACAAGCCCAAGCTCGACGTGACGGAAGGAAACGTCGAAGCGGGTTATGGGGTCACCGCGCACGGTGATCCGAACTCCGATCTGACCGCGGTGCTGAATCTGCCGCTCATCCCCGACACCCTCGCGGTGCGCGCCGTGATCTATAACGACCGGCGCGGCGGCTACATCGATAACGTGCCGGGAACGTTCACCCGTAAAGACACCGACCTCGGCATCTTTTATGCCAATAACCCCGGTGGCGGCGTTCCGGCAAATTCCGTCGTCATCAATAACAATGCCACCGTCGCGAACAACATCAACCCGGTGACCTATACCGGCACCCGCGTCGAGGCGCTGGTCAAGTTCAATGAGGATTGGAATTTCCTGCTCTCGCAGAGTTACCAGAACATGGACTCGCAAGGCGTGTTCTACACAATGCCGTACTCATCGGACGGCGTGAAGTTGGATCCCTTGGAAGTCACCTTGTTCAACCCCGCATACGATAAGGACAAGTTCGAGAACACGGCATGGACCCTCAATGGCAAGTTGGGAGATCTCAAGCTGGTCTATACCGGTGGATATCTGGATCGGCATGTTGACCAAGAAGCCGACTACACCAACTATGCGCGCGGCTACTATGCCGACTACTACCAGTGCTACGGCCCGGGCAGGGGTTATAATTTAAACGGCGGCGCGGGCGATCCCAACCTCACGTCGACCTGCCTCTCGCCGAGCTCGACCTGGCGCGAGCTCGAACGCAACGAACACATGACCAACGAAGTGCGCCTCAGCACCCC
>Ga0181537_10003605_pt1 | contig 13212 bp, 10 predicted proteins | sample PEATcosm2014_Bin_39_FD_119765 | JGI IMG/M metagenome (GOLD analysis project Ga0181537, IMG submission 119765) | Peatland microbial communities from MTU Mesocosm Facility, Houghton, MI, USA - PEATcosm2014_Bin23_10_metaG | ecosystem: Environmental > Terrestrial > Soil > Wetlands > Peat | place...
GGAACCGCAAGATCCGCAGTCCCGGTGGCGGCGATAACCTGTTCCTGTGCTCGGTGGTAGCGCTCGATGCCAACACCGGCGAGTACCTGTGGCACTACCAGACCTCCCCGGGCGAGAGCTGGGACTTCACATCCACCATGGATCTGGTGCTTGCCACCATTCCCATCGACGGCAAACCCCGCAAGGTGCTGCTGCACGCCCCCAAGAACGGGTTCTTTTATGTGATCGACCGCGAGACGGGCAAGCTGATATCGGCAGAAAAGCTCGGCAAGGTCACCTGGGCCAAGGGCATCGACATGGCCACGGGACGCCCGATCGAGAACCGCGGCGTGCGCTACGAGGACGGCGAGGCGCTGATGTGGCCCGGATCCGGCGGCCTGCACAACTGGCAGCCCATGTCATTCAGCCCGGACACCGGGCTCACCTACATCCCCGCCCACGAAATGGCCGGCTACTACAACGACAAGGGCCTCGACGCGAAGACCTATGACATGGCGCGCGATGGCCCCATGGGCATCAACGCATTCCACGACGATATCCCCAAGAGCGCCGGCAGCAGTTCGCTCCTGGCGTGGGACGCCGCCACGCAGAAGAAGGCCTGGGAGGTAGCGCTTCCCGGCGCCACGAACGGCGGCGTGATGAGCACGCATGGGGGACTCGTTTTCCAGGGCCAGTCGGATGGGAAGTTTGTGGCGCGCGACGACCGCACCGGTGCCGTCCTGTGGAGCGCGGACATGGGCGTTGGTACGCAGGCGCCCCCCATCACCTTCAGTGTCGGCGGTCGCCAGTACGTATCCATCCTCGCCGGCTGGGCCGGCGGGCAGATGCTGCTCGGCTCCTTGAGCGCCCAGCACGGCTGGGTGGGACGGGATCACCCGCGGCGCCTGCTCACCTACGTGCTCGACGGCGCCGCAACCCTGCCACCCTCACCGCCGCCCTCGCAGCCGGTGCCGGTGGATGATCCAGCATTCAAGGTTGACGCGGCTCTGGCGCTGAAGGGACGCAACCTCTACGAGCGCTGCCTCATCTGTCACGGCGCGGGCGTCGTTGCCGGGGGCTTTGCCCCGGACCTGCGCGCCTCCCAGATACCCCTGAACGCGGAAGCCTTCACGGCCGTGCTGCAGGGCGGCCTGCAGAGCCGTGGCATGCCGCCCTTCCCGGAACTGACCGCCAACGACCTGACGGCGCTGCGCCACTACATCCGCGAGCGCGCCCGCTACAAGCCTACGTTCTGGGAGCAGATAGGCACAGCCTGGCACTACCTGCTGTTGATGCTGAAGATGAAGCTCAAGTCCTGGGGCTGGCTCTAGCAGGTCCAGCGCACGCACGCCAGGGACGCGGGGCCTCGCGAAGTGCGCGAGGCCCCCGGCGATTCACTTCTTCAGGTCGTCGGCCGCCTTCTGGACATCCTTGCTGGCGTCCTGGGCCGCATCATTGATCTTGTCTGCAGTGGTCTTCTCGCCACCGTTCTTGATGGTGCGGACGGTTTCGTCGACCTTCGCGCCGGCCTGCTCCATCGGGCCCTGCTTCGCGCACCCGGAAAGTGCCACTGCCAGGCCACAGCAGATCGCGACGACGGTGAGCCTATTCATGCTTGCTTGCTCCTGATTGGTTGAGTTGCGAGTCTACAGCAAGCCCGCGCTGCACTACGCGGTTGTGGACAGCGCGAAAAGGCGAGCCGGTGGGTCTTAAGTCGACCCACCGGCTTTTCAGACTCCCCGTCTAGTACCAGGGCAGGTTGCGCGCGATGGTTTGCGCAATCAGCTTCTGCCCCGACTGGCTCGGGTGTACATCGCAGAGCAGCTGGTTGGAAGCCAGTGCGTTCAGCAGCCCTGCGTTGCAGGTCTTGCCAGCGAAGGCCGGATTGGCGGCTACCTTCTCGAAGGCGGTGAAAAGATCCGCGACCCGCGCGCCGTAGGCTTGCGCGGAGGCGCTGATCGCGCCGTTCAGAAGCGCCGTGAGCGCCGTACCGGAGGCATCTGAGTAGTCGGTCGAGTAGTAGTTGGTGACGATGATCGTGCCACCAAATCCCGTACTACGCAGGTCAGCAATGATCGTCGCCAGGTTGGTTCCCACCAGCGCCAGCAGGCCCGGCACGCCGGCTTCTATGCAGGCGGTCGGATTGGGCTGCGTGGCGCAGCTGTCCTCGAGCAGAAAGCCGTCGTTGGCGCCCAGCGTGATCGTGACAAAGCGCACGCCGCGGTTTCTCTTGAGGAACTGCTTGGCGAATGCCAGCTGCGTGCCGGTGTAGCTCACGTGCAGCGGGAAGGCCGAGCGGTAGGCACGGCAGCCGTTGTCGGGAGCCGTCGATGACAGGAAGCTGCCGGTCGTCTCACCCGGGCAGGCCGCATCGACCACATCAACGCCGCGCCATCTTTCGAGTTCGTTGGCGAAGCCGACAAAATTCTCCGGATTCACGTACGCATGGCCAGCAGAGGCGATGTAGGCAAACGCGACGCTGTCGCCAAGCACAAGACCCTGATCGCGTTCCCCGGCCTGGACCGCCGCCGCGGCACACAGGGCCGAGGCCAAAAGCAGGATGCAGGAATATGTTACCTTCATGACCGTTCCCCTCAGTTCGGTTTGAATTTTTTCGAGCTCATCGCCCGCGTGCACTTTTACTGCGCGACTCACGACTCAGGTCCGCGAATCCGGGTGCATTCGCACTGACCTTAGGGGGTCGCGATACCAAACGCAACTTTCCGCGCCGTGGCGCGGGAACGTGGTCAGTAATGCGGCGGGCGCTCGTCTTCTGCGCTGCGCTCTTCCGCGGGACTATGGGCCGCCTCAAGCCGCTGCTGCACTTCCCTGATCCGCGCGCTCAGCGACTGAATCTCCTGCTGCTGCCGGAACACGACCTCGCCAAGTTCCGTGTTGGCGCGCTCGAGAAAGGCGATCCGGGTCTGAATCTGCTCGAGGGTTTCCTGCTCCATGCGAGCAGTGTAATCCTTTCCCGTGGCCCGCCGCGCTCGCTAGTAAATCTCCGGCACCAGCATCTCGGCCGGCACCGCCTGGCGCGAATAGTGTTCGTGGTGCTCACGCTCCGGCAGCTCGATCGGCTGCTTCTGGACCTCGGTGTAGGGAAACTGCTTCAGCAGATGGTCGATGCAGTTGAGCCGTGCGCGCTTCTTGTCCACGGCCTGCACCACCCACCAGCGCGCTTCGGGAATGTGCGAGCGCTGCAGCATGACTTCCTTGGCCTTGGTGTAGTCCTCCCAGCGGCGCCGCGACTCCAGGTCCATGGGGCTCAGCTTCCATTGCTTCATGGGATCGTGGATGCGGGACAGGAAGCGCAGATGCTGTTCCTCGTCCGTGATGGAAAACCAGTACTTGAGCAGCCGGATCCCGGAGCGCACCAGCATGCGCTCGAACTCCGGCACCGAACGGAAGAACTCCTCATACTCCTCGGCGGTGCAGAAGCCCATGACGTGCTCAACTCCTGCGCGGTTGTACCAGCTGCGGTCAAACAGCACGATCTCTCCGGCCGCGGGCAGGTGTGGCACGTAGCGCTGGAAGTACCACTGCGTGCGCTCGCGGTCATTCGGTGCCGGCAGCGCGACTGCACGGCACACGCGCGGATTCAGTCGCTGCGAAATGCGCTTAATGACGCTGCCCTTGCCGGCAGCGTCGCGCCCCTCGAACAGGATGACGACTCGCTGGCGGCTCGCCACAACCCAGTCCTGCAGCTTGATCAGCTCGGCCTGCAGGCGGAACAGCTGGCTGAAATACTGGCGCCGGTATTCGCTCGAGACCTCGGCATCCGCGGCGCCGTGTCCTTCGGACATGGTATGGCGATCTTCGCGCTCCATCTCCAGCTCTTCGTCATAGCCGTCGGCGAGGTCGCGGCTGATGCGGCGCATGATCTCTTCGCGGTCGAGGGAGGAAAGCTCAGCCATGGGGTAACTCCGCGCGGGCAAAAGCGAAGATCGTCCTCCGCGACTATGACAGATTTGTTGCGCCACACCCCGCCAGCCGCCGTACGCGGAAAAAGCCGGCCGCGGGCTTCAGCCCATGACGCTAGAATCGCCCCACGGGCGAGCTGCGCCGAGCGCCATCGCCGGCGGCATCTGCCTGCACGCATCACGGTCAGCCGGAGGTGATTCTCAATGAGCGTACCCACGCCGGCGACATCCGCGCCAACCGCGCCCCCTGATCCGGTGAGCCCCGCGATGATGCGGCGCCTGGAGCGCCTGGGCCTTGCCGACCACGCCGACCAGTGGACAGAGCGCTACCTGTTGTGCGAGCACATCGTCGACCCCCCTGCGGCAACCACCCGGCAGGAGTTCGAAGCCACGAGTCGGTTCATCCGTGACCTGATTGCGCATCGCTGGATCAAGACCGGCCGGGTCCGTGAGCGCACGCTTCCCAAGCGCATCCACTACATGTCCATGGAGTACCTCCTGGGCCGCACGCTGCGCAACAACATCATGAACCTGTCTGCGCAACCCCTGGTGCGCCGGGCGCTCGAGAACCAGGGATGGAACCTTGATGCGTTGATCGAAGAGGAGCCGGACGCCGGCCTGGGAAACGGAGGCCTCGGGCGGCTGGCTGCCTGCTTCATCGACTCCCTGGCCACTCTGCAGTACCCGGCCATCGGCTACGGCCTGCGCTACGAGTACGGGATCTTCCGGCAGGTGATCCAGAACGGATCGCAGACCGAGCAGCCGGATAACTGGCTGCGCAACCCCGACCCCTGGGAGGTGGCGCGGCCCACCAAGGTGTATGCGGTGCCGCTCAACGCGACCGTCGAGCTGCACGGCTCAACCCTCAAGTTCACGCCGAACCGCCGCGCCCGTCTGCTCGGGATGGCCTATGACCGCCCGGTCGTGGGGTACGGCGCCAACTGCGTCAATACGCTGCGGCTGTGGAGCGCAACCGCGCCGGAGTCCTTTGATTTTGCCGAGTTCTCGCTCGGGGACTTTGCCGGCTCGGTCATCAACAACGTGGCGGCTGAGTCAGTGACGCGGGTGCTGTACCCGGATGACTCGACCGAAGCCGGGCGCACCCTGCGCTTCGTGCAGCAGTACTTCCTGGTGAGCTGCTCCCTGCAGGACATCATGGCCCGGCTGCTGAAGAGCCGCGACGTCGACTGGTCGAAGCTACCGGACCTGGTCGCGGTGCAGATGAACGACACGCACCCGGCGCTGTGCGTGGCGGAACTGATGCGCATCCTGCTGGACCAGGCGCACCTGCCGTGGGATCAGGCCTGGGACATTACCCTGCGCACCCTGGCCTACACCAACCATACCCTGCTACCCGAGGCGCTGGAGAAATGGCCGGTTGGCCTCTTCGAGACTCTCATCCCGAGGCAGCTGGAGATCATCTACGAGATCAACCGACGCTTCCTGGACGACGTGCGCCGCCGCTACCCGGGGGACGACGCGCGCGTGACGCGTGTGAGCCTGATAGAGGAAAGCCCCTCGCGGCGGGTTCGCATGGCGCACCTGGCAGTGGTGGGCTCGCACAGTACCAACGGGGTCGCGGCCATACACTCGGATCTGCTGCGCACGCACGTGCTGCGTGACTTTGCGGAACTGTATCCGGAGCGCTTCAACAACAAGACCAACGGCGTGACCCCGCGACGCTGGCTGCAGCAGGCCAACCCCGCGCTGTCGGGACTCATCACCGCGAGCATCGGCGAGGCCTGGGTCACCGACCTCGACCAGCTGCAGGCGCTCCTGCCGCGGGCGCAGGACGGCTCCTTCCGCGAGCAGTTCCGCAAGGCCAAGCGCGAGGCGAAACTGGCCTTCGCCGCCTGGTTACGCGCGACCTACGACGAAGTGGTCGATCCGGACTCGATCTTCGACAGTCAGATCAAGCGCATCCACGAGTACAAGCGCCAGCTGCTGAACATTCTGCATGTCCTGGTTCTCTATAACAGGCTGCGGCAGGACTCCAGGTACGAGATGACCCCGCACACGTTCTTCTTCGCCGGCAAGGCGGCGCCCGCCTATCACTTCGCCAAGCTCGTCATCCGGCTCATCAACCGCGTCGCCACCGTCATCAACGGCGATCCCGTGGCTCGCGGGCGCGTCAAGGTCGTGTTCCTCCCCGAGTACAACGTGAGCCTCGCGGAGCGCCTCATTCCGGCGAGCGACGTGTCGGAGCAGATTTCCACGGCCGGCTACGAAGCCAGTGGCACCGGCAACATGAAGTTCATGATGAATGGCGCACTGACCATCGGAACCCGTGATGGCGCCACCATCGAGATGGCCGCGGCGGCGGGCGAGGAGAACTTCTTCCTCTTCGGCCTCACGGCACAGCAGGTCGCAGACAGTGCGGGCTGGTACGACCCCCATTGGCACTACGCGAACGACCCGGAGACGCGGGCGGCCCTGGACCTGATGGTCTCCGACCTCTTCACCGGACAGGAGCGCGGAGTCTTCGATCCGGTGCGCTACGCGCTGCTGGACGGCGGCGATCATTACCGCCATCTCGCCGACCTCGGCGACTATGCGCGCGCGCACCGGGCGCTCGATCGCTGCTACGCCGATCGCGAGGTCTGGACGAGCAAGGCCATCTGCAATGTGGCCGCCTCGGGCCAGTTTTCCAGCGACCGCACTATCCGCGAGTACGCGAACCAGATCTGGGACCTGAAGGTCTCGCCGGTTTCCTAGGGCCGCTGACGGCGGCGCAGGCCCGGGCTCACGCGCCGACTACGTTCGGATCGCGCCAGGCACGCTCGAAGGGCAGGCGCCAGGCATGCGGTGCAATCAGCTGGTGGATGGCGTTCGGGCCCCAGGAGCCGGGCGCGTAGGGGCGCACCGGCTGCGGTGATGCGAGCAGCTGTGTGGAGACCTCCCACAACCGCTCGATGCCCTCGGCAGTGGTGAACAGCGTATGGTCGCCGCGCATCGCGTCGAGGATAAGCCGCTCGTAGGCTTCGAGCACGTCGCCGATGTGACTCGTGTCGTGCAATGCAAACTGCAGACTGAGTTTGTCGAGGCGCATCCCCGGGCCGGGCCGCTTGCCGTAGAAGGACAGTGACATCTTGGAGGCGTCTGCGAGATCGAAGGTAAGGTGATCGGGACCCTGCGCCCCGACACCGGAGTCGGCGGGAAACATGCTGCGGGGCGGCTCCCGGAACGCGATGGAAATGATGCGCTGTCCCTCGGCCAGGCGCTTACCCGTGCGCAGGTAGAACGGCACGCCTGCCCAGCGCCAGTTGTCGATCGAGCACTTGAGTGCGATGAACGTCTCAGTATCAGACTGAGGATCAACGCCCTCCTCGTCGCGGTAACCAATGAACTGACCCCTCACGACATCGGTGGGCGCGATCGGCGACAGGCTGCGGAACACTTTGTTCTTTTCTTCACTGATGGACACCGGCTCAAGAGCGGTCGGGGGCTCCATCGCCATGAAGGCGAGGATCTGGAACAAGTGCGTGACCACCATGTCTCGATAAGCGCCGACGGACTCGTAGAAACCCACCCGCTTGCCCAGGTCGAGCTGCTCGGGCACGTCGATCTGCACGTGGTCGATGAAATTGCGGTTCCAGATCGGCTCGAACAGCCCGTTGGCAAAGCGGAACGCCAGGATGTTCTGGGCCGGCTCCTTGCCGAGGAAATGGTCGATGCGGAAGATCTGCTCCTCCTTGAAGACCTCGTGCAAGTGCGCGTTGAGGGATACGGCGCTCGGCAGGTCGACGCCGAAGGGCTTCTCCATCACGATCCGCGAGCGCTCCACCAACCCCGCCTCTCCCAGCATCCGCACTGCCGACAGCGCTGCACTTGGCGGTACGCTCAGGTAGTGCAGCCGGCGACTCTCCGCGCCACCGAAGGCCTGTTCCGCCTTGGCGACGGCCGCCTTGAGGGCCTCGGTGCCCCGGGCGAGGGGCGAGTAGTCGAGATTGGCGGCGAACGCGCTCCAGGCATCCTCGGGAACCTTGCGGCTCGAGAACTCGTTGAGCGCCTCCCGGGCGAACTGGCGGAACGCCTCGGGCGTCATCTCATCGAGTGAAACACCGATGATGCGGCAGCCGGGGATGAACCCCGCGCTCGACAGATGGAATAGCCCGGGCAGCAGCTTGCGGCGCGACAGATCGCCCGTGGCCCCGAAAAGCACCACGACATGGGGATATTTCGGCCCTACGCCTGAGGGGATCTTTGCCACAGTTCGGGCTCCTTGGTGGGCGTTTATGCGAGGCAGTCCGCTGCGGCGGATCGGTACCGAGAGTAGCCGACACGGGTGACCGCTTCCATCGTGGCCGTGGCGGCCCTGCCCCGGATCCGCCGGGCGCGGCGCAACTGGAATGGCAGCAAAGGGCGTCCGAAGCGAGCGCTCAGGGCCCCGGCACGGCCCAGCGCGGAATAGCACCCGACATCTGGCGCAGGCGGCCATCGATCTCACGATAGGCGGGACAGTGCTGCGCCACGAGCTGCCAGAAGCGCCGCGAATGGTTCATCTCCCGGAGATGACACAGCTCGTGCGTCATGACGTAGTCCACGTACGCCGGCTCAAGGAACAAGAGGTTGGCACTCAGCGAGACCGTGCCCCGCGAGGAGCAGCTTGCCCAGCGGGTCCGCTGGCGACGGATTGACACCCGCTTGTAATGAAGGCCCAGGCGCAGGCTGTGGGCGTGCAGCTGCGGCACGAGCTGGAGGTGCGCTTGCCGCACGATCCACCGCGACAGCGCCCTGCGGCAGGCCATCTCATCGTCAATTGCACCGCGCACCAGCAGTTGCCGCGCGGGCAGCTCGCGCAGCGTGACGGTGGCACTTGGTGAGGCGCTGGCGCTGAGCGTCCAGGTGGCGCCGAGAGCGGGCAGCGCGATCTGCGACGGCAGGCGCCAGCTGCCTTCGGCTGCCAGCTGCGCCTGTCGTGCTCTGACGCGCTCGAGCGCCGAACGGATCCACGCCCGTTCGCGCAGCAACAGCGACTGGATGCGTGAGGCAGCAAAGCCCCTCGGGACGGTGACGACCACGCCGTGCTCGTGTGTCACGCGAATGCGCAACCTCCGGCAGTTGGCCCTGACACGCACCGTGTAGGGAATCGGCCCCTCCAGATCCATGGCTCAGGGGGACTTGGCCGCTCCCGCCTCGGCGGCGACCTTGCGTAGCGCCGCCTCGAAGACCTCCACTGGCTGGCCACCTTGAATGAGGTAGCGCTCGTTGAGGATCACCGCCGGCACGGCGTGGATGCCCCGATCGAGGTACCACTGCTCGCGGGCGCGCACCTCGTCCGCATACTCGTTGGAGGCGAGGATCTCACGCACGCGATGTGCATCGAGGCCGACCTTGGTCGCCACGCTCTCGAGCACCTCCGGGTCGCTCGGATTGCGTCCCTCGGTGAAATAGGCCGTGAAGAGCGCGTTCTTCAGGGCTTCCTGCTTGCCCGTGCCTTCCGCCCAGTGCAGCAGCCGATGCGCATCGAAGGTGTTGTAGATGCGCTTGCGCTGCCCGAGGGCAAACTCGAAGCCCAGTTCCGCGCCGCGCGAGCGGATCATCTCCTGGTTGCGTGCCAGCTGTTCGGCACTGGAGCCGTACTTGCGCGCGATGTGCTCGGCGACGTCCTCCCCCTGCGCATCCATCTGCGGGTTGAGCTCGAAGGGCTGGAAGTGGATCTCGCCCGTCACCTCCCCGGCGACGCGGGTGAGTGCGGTCTCGAGCGATTTGAGGCCAATCACGCACCACGGGCAGGAGACATCGGATACGAAGTCTATTTTGACTGAGGTAGTCATGCGTAGCGTCCTCCCTGTGGGTGCCTGCGCGCCCTACTCCGGCGGCAGGTCGAAGCGTTCTATATAGGGGCGAAACTCACGCCGCACAACCTCCGGCCGGATGCCGTACTCCTCGGGTGAATAGCGGTGGATCCCGTGCTTGCCCTGCGGATTGTCGGCGATGAACCACTTCATGCGCGCCGCCGCTTCCTCGCTCATAGGCAGGTCAAAAGCCTCGTAGATCTGCTTCACCACGCCGAACTGGTCGCGGATGAACTCCGAGAAGCGCATGTCATAGAACAGGGCCTGCGGGTACTTCCTGGCCGAGCGCACGGCTATAGCGTGCTCGAGTGCGCGCCGCAGGCGCGGATTCCAGTCCTCGGCGACCTCTGCCGGATCCACCTGGTCGCTACCCATGGAGCGTACCAGGGCCGTCAGGCTCGCGTAGGAGGTGAGCGACTTGACCGGATCGCGATGTGTGAAGACGATGCGCGCGTCCGGGTAGGCGGCCAGCAGGTGTTCCAGCCCCCACATATGCGCGCCGGTCTTCAGTACCCAGCGATCGCCGGCGTGGCTCGACTGCAGATGCTGCAACTGCTTGTGGTGGAAGTCGTAGACGTGCGCCCAGTCCGCATCGGCATCCACCCAGTCCTGGTAGCGATTGACCCGGAACTGATTGTGGAACAGCGGGGTACACATCGTGTCCCCCATCATCACCACGCACTCCTGTGATAGCTGCGCGCCCATTGGGTGCATCGCCTTGAATTTCTCGCGCCGTTCGTCGAGCGGCGGGAACCCCGCCTCACAGCGCGCGATTCGCGGATCGGTCTGGAAGGTCGCGGTGGCGGGCGGCGGCGAGGGAAAGGTCACCTCCCAGGTCAGGGGTGCGCGGTTGGCCGGGTCCTGCGCCAGGATATCGTGCAGTATGGTCGTGCCGGTGCGCACCAGTCCAATGATGAACACCGGCTTGACGATCCTCTGCCGCGCGATCGCCGGGTAGAGCTTGCGGTCATTGACGTACTGCAGGCGGTTGACGATGTGGGCCAGCGCGCGCTCCCGCGCGATGTACTGGCCCACGGCATTGAGCCGCGCGTCCGTCTCCAGCGAGGACACGAACAGCTCCAGGGGTTCCGTGAACGGACCCGGCCCCAGATCCTCGAGGCCGCCGCAGCGGGCGCGTGCCTCCCTCATCAGTGACTCGGCCGAGAACTGCAGCCTTGAGTCACTCATGGCATTACCCGCGTTTGCCCCTTGAACACCACGCCGTCCTTCATCACGAAGCTCACCTTCTGCAGCAACGCGACGTCCGCCAGCGGGTCCCCGGGCACGGCGACAAGGTCAGCCAATGCCCCGGGTGCCACGACCCCGAGCTCGCCACGCTTGCCGAGAAGTTCGGCCGCCCGTGAGGTCGCGGACTGGATCGCCTGCATGGGCGTCATACCGAGCTCGACCTCGCGCACAAACTCCTGGGCGATCGGATCGGTCCATGGAAAGCCGCCGACGTCGGTGCCGAAGGCGATCTTGACGCCAGCGTGCAACGCCTTGCGGAACGACACCACGTGCACTTCGACACGCTTGCGGTCGCGCTTGCCGCTCGCGGTCTCGGGCGGGTCCGGGTCGTAGTAGTAGACCGCGAGGGTGGGCACCAGCCAGGTACCCTGCTTCAGCATCTGCGCGATCTGCGCGTCGGTGAGCTCCAGGCCGTGCTCGATCGAGTCACAGCCGCCGTCCAGCGCGCGCTGCAGGCCAATGCCGCTGTAGGCGTGGCAGGCCACCTTGCGGCGCCAGCCATGGGCCTCATCGACGATCGCCTTGAGCTCCTCGACCGTGAGGGTGGGCTGCGATACCAGGGCGCCCTGCTCATCGAGCCACGAGCGGTGCGTCATGTAGACCTTGATCCAGTCGGCGCCATGGTCCAGCTGCTGGCGTGCGGCCTTGCGCGCCTCGACCGGACCGTCGATCAGCTGCGCGCCCTTGGGCACCTCGATCTCGGGAGCGTAGCCTTCGAGGTTGTAGCCGCCGGTCGTGGAGATGGCTCGCGTGACCACGAACATGCGCGGCCCGGGGATGTAGCCATCGTTGATCGCCTGTTTGATGCCAACGTCGCCGTAGCCTGCGCCCTCCGTCTCGAGGTCGCGAATCGTCGTGAACCCCTGCTCCAGTGCGCGACGTGCGGCGACTACTGCGCGTGCGGCGCGGTAGGAAGCCGGATACTTCAGCAGCTGCACGTCGTAGCCACCCGCGGCGGGGTCCTCGCCCTGCAGGAAGATGTGCGTGTGGCAGTCGATGAGCCCCGGCAGCACGGTAACGTCACCGAGGTCGATTACCTGGGCCCCGGGCGGCGGTGCGCTGGCACCCGCAGTACGCACCTCGAGGATGCGATTGCCGCGGATCACTATTTCGGCATTCCGCAGCGCCTCACCGTGGGTGCCGTCGATGAGCGCCCGGGCCCGCACGATGATGTCGGGGGGCGTGGGCGGCGGCGCTGCAGCGGGCGACTCCCGCGCCATGTCCAGGGGCGAGAAAAGCAGCGCGATGGCCAATGGCAGCAGGATGGTGCGCATGCAAGGACCTTTTGTGAAGTTTCAGACCGATAGCCGGCGGCCGAAATCCATGACGGCCATGATGCCTGCGCCGGACCTTGGGCGCGATGCCTCGATGCGCTTCAGGCGAGCTTGTGCGCGCTCAGCGGCAGGGTCCTGAGGCGCTTGCCCGTCGCGGCGAAGATGGCATTGCAAATTGCAGGCGCGATGGGAGGCACGGCCGTCTCCCCGAGCCCCCCCGGGGTTGCAGTGCTCGGGATGATGTGTACGTCGAGCTCGGGCATCTCGTGCAGGCGCAGCACCCGGTAGTCATTGAAGTTGCTCTGCTTGACGCGACCGCCCTCGAGCGTGATCTCGCCCCACAAGGCTGCCGACAGTCCATAGACGATGCCGCTCTCGAGCTGGGATTCGACGATCCTCGGATTGACGGTCTGTCCGCAGTCGATCACGCAGGTGATCTTGTGAATCCTCAGACGGCCACTCTCGATCGATACTTCTGCCGCCTGCGCGTGAAAGCCGCCGTAGGCGACCATGAAGGCGAGGCCCTGGTGGCGACCCGCCGGCGCGCGTCCCCAGCCGGAACGCTCGGCGAGCACCTTGAGGACCTGGGTGTCGCGCGGCTTGCCCGCCAGCAGCTCGAGGCGGAAGGCGAGCGGATCCTTGCCCGCCGCTGCCGCCAGCTCGTCGATCGAACTCTCCACCGCAAAACAGTTGGGCGCATGGCTGACCGAGCGCAGGTAGCCCACATCGATGCCGATCTCCTGACGCGTGTACCGCAGGTCGAAGTTGGGCACCGCGTAGGGGAAGTTCTGCACGTACTCGAGCACCGAATCGAAGGGATCCTTGTTCGTCGGATCGAAACGCGCCGTGATGGAAGGACTGGTGACATGCAGCGACCAGGCGATCAGCTTGCCGTTGGCGTCCAGGCCCGCGGCCACTTCCTCGCGTGCCGGGGGACGGTACGCGTCGTGGCTCATGTCGTCCTCGCGCGTCCAGATCAGCTTCACGGGA
>Ga0181537_10003606_pt1 | contig 13208 bp, 10 predicted proteins | sample PEATcosm2014_Bin_39_FD_119765 | JGI IMG/M metagenome (GOLD analysis project Ga0181537, IMG submission 119765) | Peatland microbial communities from MTU Mesocosm Facility, Houghton, MI, USA - PEATcosm2014_Bin23_10_metaG | ecosystem: Environmental > Terrestrial > Soil > Wetlands > Peat | place...
ACCCCGGTGTTCTCGCACTGCGAAAGCGTCGCGGTAGGGGCGGCCCCGGCGCAGGGGTCGGAGTTCATGTTGAACAGGGACACCACCTGCGGCGCGAACAAGTCGATGATGTTCGGTGCGCGCACTGCACGCGCGTAGCCGCCGCGGAATTTGATCTGGTCAATCGGCGCCCAAGCCAATTCCGCCGAATACGAATCGGCGATGCCGCCGCTGGAAAGTTGGGTATAGCGGTAGGTGCCGTGAGCTTCCAGCAGCTTCGCAAAGTTCATGCCTTCGATCAAGGGGGCGCGAAACTCGCCGAACACTTCCTTGAACGTGGTTGAACCGGTCTGCGGCAACAGGTTGCCGCTGACGCCGCCGAGGTCGCCGGTCTGCAATTCGCTGTCGGCATTCAGGAACAGCGATTCCTTGCGGTATTCGCCGCCTCCCACCACCGTGAGACCCGATTTCGCCCAAGGTGAACGTATGCCGTAGTCGCCGAGGTCGCCGGAAATGGTGGCGATCGAGTCGGACTGCTTGGTGTAGCCGGTTTCGAGGCCCGCCGTTTGCAGGTAGGCGAGTGCCGCGGCGGTTACACCGCCGGGCACCCAGATGTTGTAGGGCACGCAATTCGGGTCGGTGCCGTTGAGGACGGAACGGCAAATCGGCGCGCCGCCGGCCGGGTTGGCCACGACGTCGAGTGCGTTCTGGGTCCTTGAGTTCGAGGTGTAATTAAGGATGGTGGCCTGGTAAATCACTTGGCCCCATTGCGTTGACACGTCGTAACTCCAGGTCTTGTTGATGTCGCCCTTGACGCCGACCACGCCGCGGAAATCGGTGTGGCGAATGTCGCTCTGGCGATTGCCGCCTTCCACGTTCCGGCGTTGAATGATGACCTGGTCGACCTGGTTCGGGCCGACCAGCCCGTTGCTGGTGAAGAACGTGTTGATTTCGGCCGGCGTCAGCAGCGGGTTGCTGGAATTGAGCGCAGTCTGAAAGCCAAAGTCGCCGCTCGGCGCGATCTGCGATATCGAGTGGTCGTCCATGAACATGAATTCGGTATATACCTTCATCCATGGCTGGACATCGTAGTGCGCGAACGCCGCGAAGTTGTAGCGCTCGTCCGGGCGCTGGTAATAATTCAGCGAACCGTAATTGTAGAGGTCGGTTGCCGAAACGTAAGGACGGATGCCATTTGCGCCAATGGTGGTGATGCCGCCATTGCCGCCGTTGCCGGTCGGGCCCAGGTCGGTGAAACGGCCGGTGGCGTTGGTGCTGGAGCCGCCGCAGGAGAAGCCGGCTGCGCTGGCGCCAACGGTACACGCGCTGTAGTCATATTGGCCCTGCAGGACCGGGTCGGTGTGCTGGTAGCTGAAGTACACCGTTGCGTTCCCGCGGCCGTCGGCGAAGTTGCTGCCCATGATCATGCTGGTATTGTTCGTCTTGCCGGTCGCCGAAATATCGCCCGGCACCTGGAACTGGCTGGGAGCGGTCACGGCCTTGGCGGCGATGAGATCGCCGACGCCCTGCGTGTCCTGCTGGTGATGGTTGAAAAAGCTATTGTTATAGTCGATCTGCACACCCTGGAACTTGTCGTTCATGACGAAGTTCACCACGCCTGCGACCGCGTCGGAACCGTACACCGCGCCGGATGAGCCGCCGGTAAGAACCTCGACGCGCGACACCAGCGGCGCGGGGATGAAGTTGATGTCGGCCGGATAGCCGTTCGGCACGCCATTGGGATCGCCCGGCGGCAGGCGGCGACCGTTCACCAGTACCAGAGTGCGTACCGGGCCGAGGTTACGCAAGTTGACGCTGGCGGTGCCGCTCGCGGTGTTGGAAATGTTCGAGCCCTGATCTGCAAACACCTGCGGCAAGGTATTGAGCAGGTTCTCCATGGTTCTCACGCCTTCGAGCTTGATGTCCTCGGCCGAGATGATGGTGATCGGCGTCGTGCTGTCGAGATTCTTCGGCGGGAGACGTGTACCCGTGACCTCGATTTTTTCAACCTGCGTGGCTTCCTGTGCGTAGGCGAGGTGCCCGCCCATCAGCGACACTGCAATACTGGTGGCCAGGACGCAGGGTTTTTTGGCAAAACCCGCGGACAGCAGCTTCTTGTTTGATGCCAGCGACTGCATCTTGATCTTCATTGTCAAACCTCCCGAAAGGAATACACAAAAGACACTTTGTTATCCCGGGTCAGCTGGTACCCGGTATGGACGCAAAAACGTTTTACAAAGCGTGGCCGCGATCGGTCCGACTGGCCGATTTCCGTCACGCAGTGCCTATAGGATTAAACAGTAGCAATGATGCAGACGCGGGCGATATCAGAATTCGCTCCACTTCTGCGGTAAATGACATTGCCATTTTCAACGCGCCACAATCCCGATATTATGGATTTCAGGAATTTGTCATATCAGTGAGCACAAATTTGAAAGTGGCAATATGCGAGATGGCGCTACCCGGAATTGCACCAGCTTTCGTATCGCGCCCGCAAGGATGCGCGACCGTCGCATTCGCCACGCGGGATGATGGCGCCGCAGGCGCGCCGGGGCTGGAAGTGTTCCGCTTTATGCAAGAAAGTGAGCATGAATTTGAAAATCCGCAGGCTGCAGTTGACGCGTCATATGGTCGGAGATTTGCAATTCGTGCAGTAATGCATTTCATTCCCCGATTTCGGCATTTCGTCGCATGCGGGATGGAGTTGGGCAATATGTCCGCATAAACTTGAAACATAAGACGCGACACGGTGTCGGAGGAAATGTGCGGAAAAATGCAAATGTCCGCATGCCCTGCTTCGAGGCGCCGTACCTGCTTTGCTTGCATTTGGTGGCCCACACAGTGATTTCATTTTCTACTTAAGATATGTATGTACCCGGCGTACAGTTTTTGACCGAGCGTGGTTCGGACCTTGTCGTCAACCTGAGTCCGACCGAGCGCATCCTTGGCAGAACCGCGCTGTTCTGCGTAGGCGAACATCGCTGCGCCGCCAGCCATCCATTTTTCGAGATCGGCGGCGGCCCGCAGACCTGCCACTACATCGGCTTCATGCGTTCCACGGTGATCCGGGCGCCGGAAGACGGCAGGCCCGAAGTGCATGGTCCGAATACCGCCGGCTTTCACCCGATCGGGTCGAGCTTTACCCGCCGCGCGCTGGACGCGCAGGGTGAAGAGAGCGATTGGATTGCCATATCGCCTGCATTCCTGGTGGAGTTGGCAAACGAACTCGAGATTCCCCCGGCACAGTGGGGCGGCACGGGATTTCCGGCGCCGTTTGCGCCAGTGAACCTTGGGATATATCGCGCTCAACGCCACCTGGTTGAAGTGCTGCGGGCGGATGTGCCGGTGAGCGAACTTGCAATGGACGAATACATCGCGCGCCTGGTGGAGCACGTATTGCGCGATGCGTTCAAGTTCTGGAACAAACGTTCGAACCCGAAACGCCAGCATCGGCCGAGTTGCGAGCGCCAGCGGATGGCGATCGTGGAATCGGCCAAACAGAGAATCGCCGCCGACTGCGGCTTAAATCATTCGCTTGCGCGGCTCGCGCGTTCGGTGAATTGCTCGCCGGGCCAGCTCGCGCGCATTTTTCCGGTGCATACCGGATTTACTTTGCACGAATACCAGCAGCACATCCGGTTGCGCCTGGCGCTGCAGTTGCTCAGGGAAACGCCGACCGACCTTTGCTCCATTGCGCAACGGCTGGGATACGCAAGCCACAGCCATTTTTCGACGGTATTTTCGCGGCGCTTCGGGATGCCTCCCTCAGAATTCGCGCGAAACCACCCGCGATGGTTGGCCAATTCATTGCTCGGCACCCTGGATCAAGCCGAGAACAACCGCGAGCATCGCGCGCTGCAAGCCGTTGCGCGAATGCGCACGCACTGGGGAGTGGACAGCCGTGATGATTAGCCGGCCGTGTTGGACCAGGAGAGCCGCGCGCAATAGTGGCATGTGTGCCCCGTCAATTCCGCTGCGGGTTTCCGGCCCCTGAGCATGTACATACCCGGCGTTCAGTTCCTGACCGAGCCCGGATCGGACCTGGTCGTCAATCTGAGCCCGACGGAGCGCGTGCTCGGCAGGTCTGCGCTGTTCTGCATCGGCGAGCATCGCTGTTCACCCCGGGATCCGTGGTTCGAAATGGGCGGCGGGCCGCATACCTGCCCCTATATCGGGTTCATGCGCTCGGCCGGTGTGCTGCGCGCGCCTGCGGACAGCAAAGCGCAAATTCACACGCCGAACACCGCGGGCTTTGGCGCCGTGGGGTCGAGTTTCACCCGCCGCGCGCTAAATGAAGTCGGCGAGCACAGCGAATGGATCGCCATCTCCCCGGCGTTCCTCGCCGAGTTGGCTGAAGACGGCGTGCAGGCAGCCGGGCGCTGGAACGGAAAGGATTTTCCGACGCCATTCGCGCCGCTGAGCCTGGAGGCGTTCTTCGCCCAGCGCCACCTGGTCGAGGCTTTGAGCGCCAGCGCCTGCCCCAGCGACCTCGCCTTCGACGAATACGTGGCGCGCCTGGTGGCGACGGTCCTGCGCGACGCCTTCAGGTTCTGGAACCGGCGTTCCAATCCCAGGCGCCTGCCACGGCCGGTCTGCGAACAGCAGCGCGTGGCGATCGTGGAATCGGCCAAGCAGCGCATCGCGACCGATTACGGGTCGAATCATTCGCTCGCCAGCCTTGCGCACGCGGTGAATTGCTCGCCGGGGCAGCTTGCGCGCATTTTCCCCGCGCAAACCGGATTCACCCTGCACGAGTACCGGCAACACATCCGGCTGCGCATGGCGCTGCAGTTGCTGAGGGAGACGCCGGCCGATCTTTGTGCAGTCGCCGAGCGCCTGGGGTTTGCCAGCCACAGCCATTTTTCGACCGTGTTCGCGCAGCGCTTCGGCATGCCGCCTTCGCGCTTCGCCAGGAATCATCCGCGCCGTCTTCTAAACTCCATGCTCGATTCCATGGATGGCTCGCTGCAAAACCGCCAGCGACGGATGCTGCGGACCAATCGCTGAGCGGCGGTCGCCCGTATGGCGCAGCCTGGCGAGCCCAAAAAATAAAGGCGCCGTTCGTTACGAACGGCGCCTTGCAATTGCTTGTTGCGGACCTAGTTCGCCACGGCGGCGAGCTGGCCACGCATTTTCTGCATGGCTTTCTGCTCGATCTGGCGAATGCGCTCGGCCGAAACCTTGAACTCCGCAGCCAGCTCGTGCAGGGTGGCCGGATTGGCTTCATTCAGCCAACGCGCCTCCACGATGCGGCGGCTGCGCGGATCCAGCTTGCTCAACGCCTCGCCCAGCCCGGCGCCGCGCACGCGCTCCCACTGCTCGGCTTCGATAATGCGCGAAGGCTCCGCGTCTTCGTCGGTCAGATACGAGATCGGCGCAAAGCGCTCCTCATCTTCATCCGCCGCACCTTCCAACGCCATGTCCTGCCCGGTGAGACGGGTCTCCATTTCGACCACTTCTTCGGGTTTGACGCCGAGTTTTTTCGCCATGCCCTGGACCTGGTCCGGGGTCAGCGTTTCGAGGCCGGGCTTCATGCTGCGCAAGTTGAAGAACAGCTTGCGCTGCGCCTTGGTGGTGGCGATTTTCACCATGCGCCAGTTCTTGAGGATGTACTCGTGGATCTCCGCCTTGATCCAGTGGATCGCAAACGATACCAGGCGCACTCCGCGATCCGGGTCGAAACGTTTGACCGCCTTCATGAGTCCAATATTGCCTTCCTGGATCAAATCGGCGTGCGGCAGGCCGTAACCCAGGTAGTTGCGCGCGGTGGACACCACCAGGCGCAGGTGCGAGAGCACCAGGTGCTGCGCGGCGTCGAGATCGTTGTCATCGCGCAAACGCCGCCCGTAGTCATACTCCTGCTCAGCGGTAAGCATCGGAAAACGACCGACCGCGTGGATATAGCTGTCGATGCTGCCGAGAGCGGATGGGACTGGAAGTTGTGTTGCCATGGACCTGAACCTCCTTGTAGCGCATTTTAGCACTCCTGGTATTGGAGTGCTAATGGCCCAAAAGGTTCGCGGATCGGGGCTTGATTTGCGCCGGACCGACGCCAAGAAGTCAGAGGGCCTAGTCTCGTAGAACCTCTATTTTGGCTCTATTTGCCATAAGTGTTTGCTCACTGACAGAAACGCCCCAAGCCAGCCCAGGAGACCGGCCACGCTAATCACCGCGAGCGCATCAATCGGGGGTAGCTGACGCACCTGGAATTCCGAGCCATAGAGTCGGGCGAACTCAAGAATCGGCCGGTTGAGGAGCCAGATCCCGAACATTGCGATCAGACAGCCGGCGATTCCGCCTGAGGCACCCTGCAACGCGCCCAGGTAGAAGAACGGGCGCCGGATAAAGCTGTTGGTGGCGCCAATCAGCTTCGCGACCTCGATTTCGTCGCGCTGCGTGAGAATCTGCAGGCGGATGGTGTTGAATACGACTGCGACCAGCGCGGCGGCGAACAGGCTGGCCAGTGTGACGACCGCCAGCCTGCCCAGCCTCAAGAGGGCGCCCAGCCGCTTGATCCACGCGGAATCGACCTGGACCCTGGCGACTTTGGGTAGAGCTTTGATATCGGCAACCAGCTTGTTGATCGTGTCTTCGCTGCTGTCCGACGCGGTGACGACAAGGGCATCGGGCAGCGGATTGAAGCCGAGCGAGGCGACGACGTCCCCCATGCCCTCGGTCTGCTTCAGGCGCGCGAGCGCCTGCTCGCGCGTTACCAGCCGCAGGGATGCGACACCCGGCAGTTTGCGCAGTTTCGGCTGCAGATCGGCCGCATCCGCGGGTTTGGCCTCGAGATCCAGAAATACCGTAAGCTGCGCGTCGCCGGAAAGCCCGCCCGACAAATCGCGCAGGGTATCGAGTACGACATAACCGCCGGCGGGCAGCGCCAGCGCGACCCCGATCACCAGGCTGTTGAACAGCGTGTTGAAAGGATTTGCCGCGAGCTTGCCCAGGGTGGCCGTCAAGGCCCGCCAGTGTCCTTGCGCCCAGGCGATCACTGCACCGCCGTCCCTTGTTCGAGCCGCACCACACGGCCCGGATGCCTTGCGATGAGGCCGTCGTCGTGGGTGGCGACCAGGACCGTGACGCCCACCTGGTGGAAGGCAGTGAAGATCTGCATGATGTCGTCGGCGTATTGCGCATCGACCATGGCCGTCGGCTCGTCGGCGAGCAGGATGTTGGGGCGATTCACCACTGCGCGCGCGATGCACAGGCGCTGCTGCTCGCCGCCGGAGAGCGTGACCGGGTTGGCTTTTTCGCGCGCAAGCAGGCCGACCTTGTCGAGCGCGGCCCGCACCCGGCGGGAAGCCTCCTTGTGCGGGAAACCGGCGATATTGAGCGGCAACAGGACGTTGTCGAATGCGCTGCGGTCGTAAAGCAGTTTCTGGTCCTGGAATATCAGTCCCAGGTTGCGGCGCAGATAAGGCACGGCGTTGCGGCGGATGGCGCTCACGTTCTGGCCGTTGACCAGGACGGTACCGCTGCTCACTCTTTCGATCGCCGGAATGAGCTTCAGGAGCGTGCTCTTGCCGGCGCCCGAATGACCCGTGAGATAAAGCAATTCGCCGTCGCCGACGCCGAAGCTCACGTCGTGCAAGGCCTGGTGGCCACCGGGGTAGCGCTTGGCGACTGCGTTGAACTCGATCATGCCTCGGGCAACCCGTGTACAGGAGCCGAATCAGGTATCAAACAGCGCAGCGACAAATTCGTCTGCCTTGAACGGCTGCAGGTCGTCCATGCTCTCGCCCACGCCGATGAAGCGGATCGGGATGGGACGTGCGGGCCGCGCGCGCGCGATGCCGGCGATGACGCCGCCCTTGGCTGTGCCATCGAGCTTGGTCAGCACCAGTCCGGTGACGCCGATCGCGTCGTCGAAGGCTTTCACCTGCGACAACGCGTTCTGCCCGATGCCCGCATCCAGCACCAGCAGCACCTCGTGCGGCGCACCCGGCTCGGCCTTGGCGATCACGCGTTTTACCTTGCGGATTTCATCCATCAGGTTGAGCTGGGTGGGTAGCCGCCCGGCGGTGTCGGCCAGCACTACGTCGATGTTGCGGGCGCGCGCCGCGTGCACCGCGTCGAAAATGACCGCGGCCGGATCGCCCCCGTCCTGGCCGATGACAGCGACCTGGTTGCGTTCGCCCCATACGGATAGCTGCTCGCGCGCGGCCGCGCGAAAAGTGTCGCCCGCGGCGAGCAGCACCGAGCGGCCCTGTCCCTGAAAGTACTTCGCGAGCTTGCCGATCGAAGTGGTCTTGCCGGCGCCATTGACCCCCGCGAGCATGATGACGAAGGGCTTGTGCGCGGAAACCTCGAGCGGTTGTTCCAGGGGCGTGAGCAAGTCGAGAAGCGCGGCTCGCAGAAGCACACTCGCCTGGGCCTGCGGCCCCGCACGCCGGATGCGAGCCTCGAGGTCCTCGATCAGAAAACGCGCGGCGTCCACACCGACGTCGGCCACCAGCAGCGCAGCCTCCAGCTCCTCCAGCGTGGCCTCGTCCAGCCGCCTTCCGATCAGCAGGTCGGAGACCGGTGTGTTGAGCACCTCGCGCGTGCGGGTCAGTCCCTGCTTCAGCCTCTGCTGCCAGGATGGCCCGCTATCTGCGGCGGCTTCGTGCTTGCTGTCGAACAGACCGAGCATGGAGAGGGGGAGGGGAGCGGGGAGCCGAATGTCGCTGTAAGATTACTCTCTGATTCTAGCAGATCGGGTTTGCGCTTCCGGCGCTTCATACGACTCGCTCCCATCTCAACGGCCTTGAACCGCATCAGAATAATCGGCGGCACCTGGCGCAGCCGGCAGCTTAAGTTTCCGGACAGTCCGGACCTGCGGCCAACGCCCGATCGCGTGCGTGAGACCCTGTTCAACTGGCTGGGACAAAATCTCGCCGGGCTCACCTGCCTCGACTTGTTTGCAGGCAGCGGGGCGCTGGGTTTTGAAGCGGCTTCTCGGCACGCCGAACGCGTGGTGATGATAGAAAGCGAACGCCGGGCTTTTTCCGCGCTGGAACAAAATCTGGGCGAGCTGGCGGGCAAAAACCCGCCGATCGGCGATCAAACCGGCCCCGCTTCGCGCCTGCAACTGGTGCGCGCGGATGCGCTAGAATGGATTTGCGCACCGCAACGTCCGGGCGAAGCGAAGTATGACGTGGTGTTCGCGGATCCGCCCTACCGGAGCGGGTTGCTGGCATCGGTGTTGTCGCACCTGCCGCGGCTATTGAATCCGGGTGCGCGGGTGTATGCGGAGAGCGCGGAAGCCATCGCAGCCGAAGGCTATACCGCAATCCGCAGCGCGGTTGCGGGCCAGGTGCATTACCAGTTGCTGGAATACTCAGGACAATAAGGCGCCATGCATAAAGCCGTCTATCCCGGAACTTTCGATCCCATCACCCGCGGCCATGAAGACCTCGTGCGCCGCGCTTCCCAACTGTTCGATGAAGTCGTGGTGGGGGTCGCGGACAGCCAGGCCAAGCACACCTTTTTTACGCTGAACGAACGTATTGCGTTGGCGCGCACGGTGCTCGGCAGTTACGAAAACGTGCGGGTGGAGGGCTTTTCGGGGCTGCTGATGGAATTCATCCAGAAGCAGGGTGCGCGCCTGATCGTGCGCGGTTTGCGTGCCGTTTCCGACTTCGAATTCGAATTTCAGCTTGCCGGAATGAACCGAAAGCTCTATCCCGAGGTCGAAACTATCTTTCTGACCCCTGCCGAGCAATACCAGTTTATTTCGGCAACCATGGTGCGCGAAATTGCGACCATGGGGGGAGATGTTGCAAAGTTTGTCGCGCCCCAGGTGGTCGAGGCATTTACTGCAAAGCTTGCCTCGTTGGGACGCGGGGCAAAAACCAAGTAAAGCGCCCCGGGGCAAACGCAACAGCTCCGGTGCTTAGGACTAGCGACCAGCCATGGCACTGATGATTACGGACGAATGCATTAATTGCGACGTCTGCGAGCCGGAATGCCCAAACGATGCAATTTCGCAGGGGGAAGAGATCTACGTGATCGACCCGCACAAATGCACGGAGTGCGTCGGCCACTTCGAGCAGCCGCAGTGTGTCGTGGTGTGTCCGGTCGACTGCATTCCCATGAACCCCGATTACCGGGAAACCCGCGAACAGCTTCACGATAAATTCCTGCGCCTGCAACAGGCCAGGGCGCACGAAGATTCCTAGCCGGGCCGCGTCCCCTTTTTTGTGGCGCCGCTCGCGGCGCTTACTGTATGGAGAAATCACTGATGTCAGTTTCGTATCGCAATTCGTTACGCGTAGTGTTAGCGGCCTGTCTGCTGGGGCTGTTCGCCATCGATCTCGCCTTGGCGCAGCCTGTTCCCGCGGCGGCGCCTGCGGTGGCGCCTGCGGTGGCGCTGGAAATTCCGGTTGGCATCGAACGCGTAGCCAGCGCCGAAGGCATCACCGAATACCGGGTCAAGTCGAACGGCCTGCGTGTACTCCTGTTTCCTGACGCTTCCAAGCAGACCACTACGGTCAACATGACTTACCTGGTCGGTTCGCGCCAGGAGAATTATGGCGAAACCGGCATGGCGCACCTGCTCGAGCACCTGTTGTTCAAAGGTTCGCCCAAATACCTGCATCCGGACGAGGAATTTTCCCGCCGCGGCGCGCGCAACAACGGCTCGACCTGGCTCGACCGCACCAATTATTTCGAAACTTTCCCTGCGACGCCTGGCAACCTGCGCTGGGCTCTCGATTTCGAATCCGACCGCATGTTGAATGCCTTTATCGCGAAAAAGGATCTCGATTCGGAAATGACGGTGGTGCGCAACGAATTCGAGCGCGGCGAGAATTCGCCGTTCCGCGTCCTGTTTCAGCGCGTGCAATCGGCCGCCTTCGACTGGCACAACTACGGGCATTCCACGATCGGCAACCGCAGCGACATCGAGAACGTATCGATTGAGCGCCTGCAGGCGTTCTATCACCTGTATTACCAGCCGGACAACGCGGTGCTGTTGATCGGGGGGCAATTCGACGCCAACGCGGCGTTGAAGCAGGTTGCGGAATTTTTCGGGCCGATGCCCAAACCCGCGCGCGCGCTGCCCACCCTCTACACGGAAGAGCCGGCACAGGACGGCGAGCGCAGCGTGACCGTGCACCGCGTCGGCGACAACCAGCTTCTGTTGCTGGCCTACCATATTCCGTCGCTCGCGCATCCGGATACGGCGGCGATCTCGGTGCTGGCCCAGGTCCTCGGCGCCACGCCGGGCGGCCGGCTGCACAAGACGCTGGTCGAGCCGGGGGCCGCAGTGGGAGTCGGCTCCTGGACCTCGACGGCGTACGACCCCAACCTTTTGTCGTTCTACGCCACGCTGCGCAATACCGCGCCGATCTACACCGTGCGCGACAGCATGATCCACGAAATCGACAGCGTTGCCGGCGCCCAGGACGCCGCCCGCGCCGATGCCAGTCTCACGGCGGAAGTCGAACGTGAAAAAACCAAGCTGCTGAAGCAATTCGAGCTCGGCACCGCCGAGTCGGATTCATTCGCGGTACTGTTGTCGGAGGCGATAGCCGCGGGCGACTGGCGCCTGTTTTTCCTCGGGCGCGACCGCATTCGCGCAGTCACCGCGGACGACGTGAAACGGGTGGCGCAAACTTATCTCAAGGCCGACAACCGGACCATCGGCATGTTCATTCCGGCCGAGCATCCCGACCGGGTTGCCATGCCGCAGCGGCCCGACATCGTGGCTCTGCTCAAGGATTACAGGGGCGACCCGGCGCCAGTGGTGGGCGAAGCCTTCGAGCCCTCCTACGCCAATATCGACACCCGCACCAACCGCGAAACCCTTGCCAACGGCATCAAGCTCGCCCTGTTGCCGAAGAAAACGCGCGGCGGCACGGTGTACGCACGCATGGCGCTGCATCTTGGCGACGAAAAAAGCCTGACCGGCCGCGACATGGAGGAAGCCCTCACCGGCAGCATGCTGATGCGCGGGAGCCTGCACCACACGCGCGATCAGATCCAGCAGGAATTCGAGCGCCTCAAAGCAAACGTAGGCGTCAGCGGCAGCTCGGTCACGCTGCAAACGACGCGCGAGAATCTGCAGCCGGTGCTCAAGCTGGTGGCGGAAGTCATGCGCGAGCCGGCGTTTCCGCAAGGCGAATTCGACCAACTCAAGCGCGCAAGCCTCGCTTCGATCGAGAGCGAACGCAACGAGCCCGACGCGCTGGCCGGCAATGCGCTGGGGCGGCACTTGAGCCCCTACCCGCGCGATAACATCCGCTACGTGCAGACTTTCGACGAAAGCCTTGCCGAATTGCAGGCGCTGAACCTCGACGGAGTGAAGAACTTCTACAAAGATTTCTTCGGCGCGACCGGCGCGGAGATCGCGGTGGTGGGCGACTTCGACGCGCCGGCCGTGCGCGCGGAGGTCAGTGAACTGTTCGGCAACTGGCAAAGTCCGCGGCCGTACGCGCGGATTACCGACGAATTCATCGCCGTTCCCGCCACCTCCGAAACCATCGAAACGCCGGACAAAGCCAATGCGACGCTGCTGGCGGCGCAGCCGCTTATCCTATCCGAGAGAGACCCGGACTACCCGGCGATGGCGATTGCGAATTATATTTTCGGCGCTTCCTCCGACTCGCGCCTGTTCAAGCGCATCCGCGAGAAGGAGGGCCTGTCGTACGGGGTGCACTCCGGCGTGAGCGCGAGCTTCTTCGACCGTGTCGGCCGTTTCAATTTCAGCGCCATCGCCGCGCCGCAGAACATTCCGCGCGTGCAATCGGCTTTCCTCGAGGAAGTAAAGCTGGCGCGCAAAGAGGGCTTTACCGACGCGGAAGTGGAAAACGCCAAGGCGGGCCTGTTGCGCGCGCGCGAAGTCGCCCGCACCAACGACGACAACCTGACCTATTTGCTGACGACCCTGATGCACCAGGACATCTGGATGAAGGACCGCATCGAGTTCGAACGCAAAATCGCGGCGCTCAAAACCGCGGACGTCAGCGCTGCGTTCCAGCGCTACGTCGACCCGGAGAAATTCAGCTTCGTCAACGCGGGGGATTTTCGCAAGCTGTCGCAGAAGTAGGACCGCGACGAGTCCGGGGGACTGCCCCTATTCCCGCCTCGTGACAATTCGACGAAGTTCGCCGGGGGTTGCCCGGCGGCAAGTTACTTTCTTTTGCTTCGCCAAAAGAAAGTAACCAAAGAAAAGGCGACCCCAGGTGCGCCGGCCCTTCGGGCTTCCCTGCGGTACTCGATCAAACGGGCGGCTGCGGAACTCG
>Ga0181537_10003607_pt1 | contig 13202 bp, 10 predicted proteins | sample PEATcosm2014_Bin_39_FD_119765 | JGI IMG/M metagenome (GOLD analysis project Ga0181537, IMG submission 119765) | Peatland microbial communities from MTU Mesocosm Facility, Houghton, MI, USA - PEATcosm2014_Bin23_10_metaG | ecosystem: Environmental > Terrestrial > Soil > Wetlands > Peat | place...
GGGAACTCGATCGTGATGAGAAGCCCATCGCCCTGCAGATTCAGGCCGGCGAGAAGGTCTACCAAGATTTCGCGCTCGACGCCTCGGACGTCGGCGGTCACAGCTCGCGGCCGACCAAGAACAATCCCATCGTGCGCTTGAGCGCGGGCCTGGTAAGACTCGGTGCACACAACTTCCCGATCGCATTTAATCAGGCGACACGCGGCTACTTCGAAGCGGAGGTGAGGCTGGTATCGCCCGCAATCGGCGCCGACATGCGCGCAGTGCTGAAAAATCCACGCGACGAAGCGGCGGCCGAACGGCTCTGGGCGGTCAATCCCGGTTGGAATGGTTCGCTGCGCACGACCTGTGTGGTGACGGAAATTACCGGCGGTCACGCGCCGAACGCGCTGCCGCAGCACGTGCGCGCCAACGTGAACTGTCGGATTCTTCCGGGTGTGCCGATCGCCGACGTGCAAAAGGAGATCGTCAAAGTGCTGGGCGATGACGAGATCAGCGTCGCGCCGACCGGCGAGGCCGGCATGCAATCGCCGCCTCCGCCCTTGTCCGATCGCATCATGGATCCGGTACGCCAAGTCGCCGCTGCAATCTGGCCGGGAGTCGCCATCGTACCCACCATGTCGACCGGCGCGACTGACGGCCGCTACTTGAACGCCGCAGGCGTGCCGACCTACGGACTCTCCGGCATGTTTCACGATGCCGAGGGAAGTCACGCGCACGGACTCAACGAGCGCATTCGGGTGAAGTCATTGCTCGATGGACGCCGCTTCCTGTACGAGGTGGTCAAACTCTACGCGAATGGCGCCTGACCCCGAATCCGATCTGCGAGCCGTGTGACCGGCACCGAGATCGCGGCCCGGCTCGATCGGCTGCCGCCGTCGCGCACCGTTTGGGGCATCGTGCTGCTCATATCGATGGGTTGCGTGTTCGAGTTCTACGATCTGTTTTTCACGGCCTATGTCGGTCCCGGCATGGTCGACAGCGGCATGTTCAGCGCGCAATCGCTCGGCATATTCGGCTCGCTCAAGATCATTCGCGTTGCGGGCTTCGGTACGTTCGTGTTTTCGACCTTTGCGGGCCTCTGGTTCGGCGTGGTGGTCTTCGGGCAGGCGGCGGACCGCTTCGGCCGCAAGGCGGTCTTTACCTGGTCGCTGATGTGGTACTCCATCTGCACGGCCATCATGGCCTGCCAGCGTAGCGGGCAATGGCTCAACGTGTGGCGCCTCATCGCCGGCGTCGGCTTTGGCGTGCAACTCGTCACGGTCGACACCTATATTGCGGAGCTGGTGCCGCGAACCTTGCGCGGCCGGGCATTCTCGATCAATCAATTCATCTCCTTTTGCATCGTACCCGTGGTTGCGTTGCTTGCCTGGCTGCTCGTACCGCGCAACCCCTTCGGGCTGGACGGTTGGCGCTGGGTGGTTGGCTTCGGTTCCATCGGCGCGCTGCTGGTGTGGGGACTGCGGGCCGGTATCCCGGAAAGCCCGCGTTGGCTCGCCCAAGTCAACCGCGGCGCGGAGGCGGACGCCATCGTCAGCCGCATCGAGGCCCGGGTTGCGGCGGAGTCCGGCCGCCCGTTGCCGCCCTATGCGCCGGCTGCCGCGACCAGCGGCGGCCCCGCAACGCTCGCCGACATATTCGCCGCCCGCTATCGCCGCCGCACCGTCATGCTGTGCATTTTCAACGCCGCTCAGGCCATCGGCTTTTACGGATTCAACTCCTGGGTTCCGACCCTGCTCATCGCGCGCGGCATTACCATCACGCACGGGTTGCAATACGCTTTCATCATCGCCGTCTCGCAGCCGTTCGGACCGCTGCTCGGCAGCGTTTTCGCGGACAAAATCGAACGCAAGCATCAAATCATCGCCGGACTCGCCGCCATGTCGATTCTTATGGCGGCGTTCGCGCACGCAAGTTCCGCCGCGGCGCTGATCCTGATCGGCATTGCCTTCACGCTGGCGGCAAATGTGATGTCTTACGCCTATCATGGCTACCAGGCAGAGCTCTTCCCCACTCGGATCCGTTCCCGCGCGGTCGGCTTTGTGTACTCGTGGAGCCGGATCGCAGCGGCCTTCTCCGGCCTGATCGTGGGGTCCTTGCTGGCGAGCGGCGGAGTCGGGGCGGTTGCCGTTTTCATCGCCGCCGCCTTGCTCGTCGGAATCGCGATGATCGGCATATTCGGGCCGTCGACCAACGGCAAGGCGCTCGAAGAATTGAACGACTGACCGCAACATGAACAGAACTCCGACATACGACCCGATGAAAGAGCCGCGCTATACCGAGATAGCGACCTTCATGCGCGCGCGCTGAGGCCGCCCGTCGTTGAGGCCGCTCTCGTGGAGACCGCCCGTCAATGCGTCCAATGACGACACCCATTCAGAAACAAGTCGACCACCTTGTCGGCCCAAACTCCGAACTCCGCCTCCGTCATGGGTGCGCCGAAGCCCATTGCCCGGCGCTGCGGCAGCGCGACCACCATGAAAATAAACTGCTGGGCCGCGAACGTGCGATTGTCGGCGCTGAGCTTGAGTTCGCGCGCCTCGCGCGCCAGAAGCCCGGCAATGAGCGCGGTGGCCTCGCTCGTGCTGCTGTCGCCATGGACCGCGCGTGCCAATTCCGGGAAACGCGCGGATTCCGCGATCACCAGCCGATGCAGGGCCACCGCCTGGGGTGACAGCGCCGCCCGCAAGATCATGCCCGCGAGACGCCGCAGCACATCGCGCAGCGTCGCCCCCTCGATCAACGGCACGCTCGGTGGAGGCCGGATCCGCTCGATGATTTCGTGGACCACCGCCGCAAAGAGCGCAGCCTTGTCGTCGAAGCGATGATACAGCGTGCGTTTGGAGATTCCGGCGCGCACAGCCACCGCCTCGATGCTCGTCGAGCCATAGCCTTGGGCGAGGAATAAATCCCTTGCGGTGTCCAGAATCCGCTGCCTCAGGTGCAAGGCGTCGGCCCGCGAAGGCCGTCCGCCGCTGGCAACTGTCTTAGCCCCCTTGCTTCGCTCCATGTTCCCGCGATGATACGTGTCCGCGCATCACCTTTGGTCAGCGATGCGGGTACGCATAGCGGCCGGCATTGCCGCCGCTGTAGCCATAGTGGCCCGGCGCATAGTAAGGGCGCGGTGCGTAGAGGGGTCGCGGCGAGTAATAGGTGCGCGGCGCATAGGGTGCGTACGCATAGGGCGCATAAGAACTCCGCGCCGGATAATAGACGGGCGGCCGCGGATAATACGCGGCCGCTGGCGGCGCGTATGGACCCTCGGGCGCGACAGCCGAAATTGCCGCGGAAGCGACCACGATGGGTAGCGTCGCAAGCCCCACCGCGGCGCCGATCAAACCGTGGCCCAACCCCCAAGGGCGCAGGCCGAAACCGTGCCCACCCGCCACCGCAGGTGTCATCGGAGCACAGGCGATCGCGGCAACAGCCACCCATCCACAAGTCGCTCGTTTCAATCCGCGCATGGCATCTCCTACAGTGACTCGAGAACCCCGGCCATGCTCGACACTACGCGTCTTACTAATGAAACGCAACGGTACCGTTTCGTTTGCCGATTGATGCCGGCTATCGGGCTGATAGAGAGCGGCGATTTGACTTGGTGCGGGAAGCGGGTCTAACTTCGGATTCATTAAATCGGAGGAGTCAGCCGTGAATCTAAAAGGTAGCAAGACGGAAAAGAACTTGAAGGACGCATTTGCCGGCGAATCGCAGGCGAATCGGCGTTATTTGTATTTCGCGGCCAAGGCCGACGTCGAGGGCTTCAACGATGTGTCTGCCGTGTTCCGTTCCACGGCCGAAGGCGAGACCGGCCACGCGCACGGACATCTGGAATACCTCGAGGCGGTCGGCGACCCGGCGACGGGCTTGCCGATCGGTGCGACCTCGCTGAATCTCAAAGCGGCGATTGCCGGCGAAACGCACGAATACACGGACATGTATCCTGGAATGGCGAAGAGCGCGCGCGACGAAGGCTTCGGCGAAATCGCCGACTGGTTCGAGACCTTGGCCAAGGCGGAGCGCTCGCACGCCAATCGCTTTCAGAAGGCGTTGGACAACCTCTAGCAGCTTCGCCGTATTGGCGGCAGTTGCGCTGCATTCGCGGGCTCCTCACGGAGCCCGCTTCCATTTTTGGCGGGGAGATACCGTGGCCGACGGACAACCCAACTCAGGTCGCGAAGGCAGTCTGGAAGCGCCCACACGCCACGCCCTGAACTGGCAGGAACCGCGCTTCTACGACGCGGATGCTCTGCAGAAGGAGCTCGAGCGTGTGTTCGATATCTGCCATGGCTGCCGCCGCTGCTTCAATTTGTGCAACTCCTTCCCGACGCTGTTCGATCTGATCGACGAGTCGAAGAGCGGCGAACTCGACGCGGTCGACAGGAACGATTTCGGAAAGGTGGTCGATCAGTGCTACCTCTGCGACATGTGCTACATGACCAAATGCCCGTACGTGCCGCCGCATCCTTGGAACGTCGATTTTCCGCATCTCATGCTGCGCGCAAAGGCCGTCAAGAACCGCGGCGGCGGCACACGCTGGCGCGACAAGGTTTTGAGTTCCACCGACACGGTCGGCAGCATTGCGGGCATACCGGTCGTTGTGGAAGTAGTGAACGCCGTCAATCGCAGCAGCGTCGGACGCAAGATTCTCGACGCTGCGCTCGGCGTGCATCCCGAGGCTCCGGTACCCGAATACCACTCCAACACCCTGCGCAAGCAGCTCGCCAGGCGGCGTAAAACCCTTCCCGCCGCCGACAGCGCCGGAGCGACCCGCGGCAAGGTGGCGTTATTCGCGACCTGCTACGGAAATCGCAACGAGCCGCAAATCGGCCTGGACCTTGCGAGCGTCTTCGAGCACAACGGCATCGAAGTCGCGCTGCCCGAGCGGGAGAATTGCTGCGGCATGCCGAAGCTCGAATTGGGTGATTTGCAGGCGGTCGCCGACCTTAAAGCCAGAAACATCCCGCAGCTGATCGCAATGATCGACCGCGGCTACGATATCGTGGCGCCCATCCCCTCGTGCGTCCTCATGTTCAAGCAAGAGCTGCCGCTGATGTTTCCGGACGACCTCGAAGTCAAGAAGGTGCGCCAGCATATGTTCGATCCATTCGAATATCTCGCTTTGCGCCACAAGTCCGGCTTGCTGCGCACCGATTTCGCGCGTTCGCTCGGCAAAGTGTCCTATCACGTGGCCTGCCATTTGCGCGTGCAGAATATCGGACTCAAGACCCGCGACGTGTTGCAGTTGATTCCCGGAACATCGGTGGAACCGATCGAGCGCTGCTCGGGTCACAACGGTACGTATGGCGTCAAACGTGAATTTCGCGACATTTCCATGAAAATCGGCAAACCCGTCATTCAGCGCGTCGAATCGAGCGGCGCCGACTTCTACGCGAGCGATTGTCCGATGGCGGGGCACCAGATCGAAAGCGGCCTGGCCGAGCATGGACCGGCGCCGACGCACCCGCTCACGCTGCTCAGAATGGCCTACGGATTGGCGGATAACCCGGCGTGAAGAAGCTCGTCCGGAGCGATCTTTTGAGCTTGGAGCAATACGCCTCCGAGCGGGCGCGGCTGCGCAACGAAGTCATCGCCCACAAGCAGCTGCGCAATGTGCAGGTGGGACCCAATATGACCTGGTGTTTCGAGGACTTCACCACCATACGCTATCAAATCCAGGAGATGCTGCGCGCCGAGCGCATTTTCGAGAGCGAGGGTATTCAAAGCGAACTCGATGCGTACAATCCTCTGATTCCCGACGGCAACAATTGGAAAGTCACCTTGCTCTTGGAATTTCCTGATCCCGAGATCCGCCGCGTCGAGCTCGAAAAATTGATCGGCGTGGAGGATCGCTGCTGGGTTCGTGTGAGCGAAATGGAGCGGGTTTTTGCGATCGCTGATGAAGACATGGAGCGCGAGAACGACACCAAGACTTCGGCGGTGCATTTTTTACGGTTTGAACTCTCACCATCCATGGTCCAGGCGATGAAAAGCGATGCTTCTTTGAGCATCGGCGTCGATCACGACGCTTATCGGCATATCGTCAGCCCATTGGCCCGTCCGGTTAGGGACGCATTGAATCGCGACCTCAAGTAGGGAACACTAGAGGGCCACGCGAGGAGATCGATATGATCGCCGGAACAGAGTCGACCCGACGAACGCCGCAAACCGGCAGCGAAGGGGCCAATCGTGTATGGCTGGACGCCGTCTCCACGGGAATTTGCACTCCCGAGGTGTTTTATCGTGCGATGCACGATCAGCATCAGGGAAACCCGGAAGAGAATTGGGAAGTCCTGTCGCTGCTCGACCAATATTACCGTCGCGGCAAGATCAAGGCCGATCTGTTTCAGACGTTGAAAGCCCATCTCGAGAGCGAGTTGCTCGGCGAGCGAGGCTCGCCGAAGGCGCCACTGCGGACCCCGAAGCCCGCGGCGTCGCCGCCCACCATTACGCGCGCGAGCCCGGCGCCCGTTCCGCCGGCCGCGCCCGTTCCGCCGGCCGCGGCCGTTCAGCCAGCCGCCGCCGTCCAACCAACCGCAGCGGTTACGCCGGCCGCAGCCGTTCCACCACCGGCTGCCGCCGCGCCACCGCCTGCCACCCCGCGAGCCGCTGCCGCCGCAGCGTACGCGACGACGCCCTTCTCCGCCGTCCCGGAGTATTCGGAAGTCCCGCAAAAAGCAGCCTCGCCGCGTGCGGGCGCCGCGCGGGAAGTGTCGAACGGCAGCCTGCTTCGCGGACGATATCGCATGGGTCCGATCGTCGGTCAAGGCGGCACGGGTACGGTGTTCGAAGCGACCGATGAGTATCGATTGGATCTGCCCTCCACCACACAGCGCGTGGCCATCAAGGTCCTGCGGCCGGCGGTGAGCCAGCGCGAGGACCTCTTGTACGAAGTGCAGCGCGGCTTTCAGCATCTGCAGCTTCTGTCGCACCCGAATATCGTTCGCGTACACGAGTTCGACCGCGACGGCGATATCGCCTTCTTCAGCATGGAATTCCTGACCGGAGCGCCTCTGAGCCGCGTGTTGACTTCGAGAAATGCGGCTGGCCTGCCGCGCCCCTATGCGCTCGCGGTGATGCGCGATGTCGGCGCCGCGCTCGCACACGCTCATTCGGTCGGACTCGTGCACGGCGACCTGACGCCGCACAATATATTCATTACTAACAATGGCGAAGTGCGCGTGTTGGATTTCGCCGCGTCGCACAAACTGCTGCGCGAGAGATGGGCTGCGGACATCGAGCTCGCGCAGCGCGCACCGGTTGCGGCCCCGGGATACGCGAGTTGCCAGGTGCTCGAGGGCCACACCCCGGATTTTCGCGACGATATTTTTGCGCTCGCATGTATTTCTTACATGCTGCTGTCGGGAAGCCATCCGTTCCCGAACCGCACGGCGGTGGAAGCGAACACGCAACAATTCAAGCCCCGCCGCCCGCCGCAACTCACCGGCCACCAGTGGAAAGTGCTGCGCGCAGGCCTTCGCTGGGAACGCGACCGGCGTCCGGCCGACGTGGAGGATTGGTTGCGGCGCTTTGGCCTGACGGGCGCGGCGCCGAGGCTGCCCTCGGCCACGGTGCTGGCAAGCACACCGCCTCCCAGGCGCAATACCCCGCTCGTTGCGGTCGGCCTTGCCGCGACCCTGCTGCTGCTCGCCGGCGGCACCTACTGGGCCGTGACCCACACGGACATTCTCGCGCGGCTCGCACTGGATGCGGGCACCTCGCCGCCGGCGGAAACGACCAGTCAGGAGCCGCCGCTTGTTCGCGAGGAGCCGCTGCCCGCCCCGGCGCCCGTGCTGGCGCCGCCGTCGCAACCCGAGCCGCAACCGCGGGCGGCGACTCCCGCCGCAATTCCGCCGGCGCCGCAGCCGAAGCCTCCCTCCGCTGGAGCGGTCTCCGCCGTGGTGAAGCCGACCGCTGCTGCGGCGCTCGCCGGCGATACGGCGGCCCGTTCCGCCGCGGCAGGCCCGGTGCGCGTTGAAATGGCGGCGGATACGGTCGATGTCGGCGGTGGCGACACCACCGCGCTTGTCACGGTTCGCCGCAAGGGCAACTTGCATGGCGCCGCCACTTTCTCCTGGTGGACCGAATCTGGCACTGCAAAACCGGGCACTGACTTCGCTGCCGTGACGCCGCGGGTCGGCGAGATCGCCGACGGCAGCGGCAGCGTCAGCCTGAGCATCCCTCTTTCCGGCGCGCCGCGGAGCCTTCCCAAGAGCTTCTACGTGGTAATCGACCACAGTGATTCAGGCGGCGCGCAACTGGGTGCCAAGACCCTCACCATGGTGACGTTGCCGGCGACCTGACTAGCCATATACTGTTAAAACGAACGCGTCGCATTTGCGAATAGTTCTAGACTCCCGTGCGTTTGCCCCCCAAATCACAATAAACCACGGAGTCAAGACATGTCGTACAGAGCTCTTCCTCGCACTGCTTCATTCATAGGCTTATCCCTGGTGTGCGCCGCCGGAATCGCGCACGCCGACGAAGGCAGCAACAACTGTAAGGACCTGCCCGGGCATCACGCATTGCAGGCCGCACTGGCTGCTGCCACCGCGACCGAAAAGAGCGGTCTCAACAACCAGATGTGGGGAACGATCGTCGATCGCGACGGCGTGGTCTGCGCCGTTGCATTTACAGGGGTCGACCGTGGCGCTCAGTGGCCGGGCAGCCGGGTGATTTCGGCACAGAAGGCCAACACCGCGAATGCCTTCAGTCTGGATGCATCCTCGAACAGCGGCGGTTCCGGCCAGGCTGCGGGATTGTCCCTATCCACCGCGAATTTGTATTCGGCGGTGAATCCCGGCGGCAGTCTGTTCGGCCTTCAAGCGAGCAACCCGGTCAACGCAGAAGTCGCTTACCATGGGCCCTCCTCCGACTATGGCACCGCGGATGATCCGATGGTCGGTCACAAGATCGGCGGCGTCAACGTATTCGGAGGCGGTCTCGCGCTGTACGGACCCGGCCAGAAAATCATCGGCGCCGTGGGAGTGAGCGGCGACACGTCATGCGCGGATCACGACATCGCCTGGCGAACCAGAAATAATCTGAAACTGGATCACCTCGCGGGCGTCGGCGGCGTATCCGGCGATGCCGCGCATCCCGACAACATCATCTACGACATCAAGCCGAATCCGGACGGCGGCACCGGAATCAGCAAGGGTGGCTTCGGGCATCCGACGTGCATCAATACGGGCGATCAGACGGCGTTACCGCCGGTCCGGCCCTAGCTGATCAGCGACCGGGCTTCGAGGCGTTGCCCCGGGTCCGGTCGCTCGTTTCCCGCAATACGGGCCAAGATGTCGCCCGCCAAATCATCGGCAAGCCCGGCGCTTTGCAGGATTTCGAGCCGCTCGTCGGGCGTGATCACCATTTGCGATTCCAGCAGCGACAGCGTGCCGAGCAACTCACCCACCTTGAGCGCGGTCCCAAGATCGTCCCCGGCGGATTGATCCAATGCCGCCAGCAGGCGCGGCGAGGTTTGCCAGTCCCGGGCGATACGCTGCGAAATCTGCGGCGCCAAAGTGTCGATCAACTCGACGAACAGCGTGGGATTGGGCGTGAGCTCAGGCGCGCGCGAGTAGCCGTCGAGCGCGGCGCTGTAAACCACCAGCGGTCCGAGCGCGCGCAGCAGCACCAGCAATTGCGCCTCAAATCGATCTTCTGGATGCGTTCGCGCGGCATACAGTTCCGCGGCGCGCGCCGCGCGCTCGGTTCGCTCCCAGAGCATTCGCGGCAGGCGGGGAAAATTGCTGCGGCTCGCCCGGAAAACGGGACGCAGCATCGCGATCGCCAGAATTCCCCGCAACGACTCGACGCCGCACACGACGATGGCCCGCTGAATGGTTTCAATCGGCGCGGACGAGGTGCGATACAGGCTCGAGTTCGCCAGGCGCAACACGTCGGCGGCGAGAACCGGATCGTGCGTGATCATGCGCGACAGTTTCTCGGCGGCGGCGCTCGGATCATCGAGGGCTTGCATCAGCTGCGGCATCAAGGCCGGGCGCCGGGGAAAATAGTTCGAGTCGAGTTCATCCACCTCGAGCACTGCGAAGATCAGCTGTCGCACTCGAGCGTGAGCGCTCACCAACGGCGGCGCCACCGCGGGGGTGCCGAAAGCGAGGCGCCATAGACGCAGGGCTGCCAAGCTGCCGGCGGTGTCGAGCTGCGAGGCGTTCACCGGCGGCCCCGCCGTCGGCCGCCCCGCCGTCAGCGGCAGAGCAGGCAGCGGCGTCGGCGCCTGAAGCGCCGTACCGGCGGAGGCCGGCTTCGGCCGGCGGTAAACGATACAACCGGCGAGCGCCAGCAGGCCCGCAACCAAAATTACAGAGGCAACCATCCCGCATAAGATCGGCAGGCGGCGCGATTTCTGAAATGCCGCGGCCGGCTGCGCGTCTACCGCGGCGCGGCCGGCATGGCGGGCGCAGCCGCATAGAGCGACGCATACGTGGCACGCAACACGTTTTTCTGCACCTTGCCCATGCTGTTTCGCGGCAACTCATCGACCACGAGTACGCGCTTCGGGATCTTGTAGCGCGCCAAACGCGCCTGCAGCGAGTTCACGATGTCGGACTCCGCCAACGGAGCGCCGGGTTGGCACACGACCACGGCCGTCACGCCCTCGCCGAAATCGGGATGCGGAACGCCGAACACGGCGCTCTCGAGCACGCCGGCAAGCGCGTCGATTTCCATCTCGACTTCCTTGGGATATACATTGTAGCCACCGCTGATCACCAAATCCTTGGCGCGGCCGACGATGTGCACGTAGCCGTCCGCGGCGATGCGGCCCAAATCCCCGGTCTTGAACCAACCATCCGCCGTGAATACGCTTTGCGTCTTTTGCGGATCGCGCCAATAGCCGGCGAAAACATTCGGCCCCTTGACTTCGATCTCGCCCGCTTCCTCGACCGGACCGGTGACGCGCACCAAGGTCCCGGCGAGCGGCACACCCACCGAACCCGGTTTGCGCACACCTTCATACGGATTCGAGGTGTTCATCAAAGTCTCGGTCATTCCGTAGCGCTCCAGGATCGTATGGCCCGTGCGCCGGGAAAATTCGCGGTGCGTCTCGGCGAGCAGCGGCGCCGACCCCGATACGAACAGCCGCATACCGTCGGTCGCTGCGCGATCCAATTCCTGCTGCTGCAGCAATCGGGTGTAGTGCGTGGGCACACCCATGAACACGCTGACCTCGCGAAAATGACGGACCGCCGCCGCCGCGTCGAATTTCGGCAGCAGCAAAACGCCCGACCCCGAGGCGAGCACGGTGTTGATCGCGGCAAATAGGCCGTGAACGTGAAACAGCGGCAAAGCGTGCAGCAACACATCCTGCCGGGTGAAGCGCCACGTCTCGGCCAACACTGTGGCATTCGACGCGAGATTCGCCCGCGTCAGCATGGCGCCCTTGGAGCGTCCCGTCGTGCCGGAGGTATAGACGATCGCCGCCAGCGAGTTCGCGTCGTCGGCACCTCCGAAATCCGAACGGATTGCGGACTGTCGCACCAACCTCATCCAGGACCCCTCGCCGTCCGTCCCCAAGGTCTCGCACGGCACTCCGGCGCGGCTCGCCGGCGTCTCGAGCAGGGCTCGATCGGCCGGGCGAATCACGGCCAGCTTGGGCTCCGCATCGCGCAGGAAGTACTCGACTTCGTGCGCCGTGTTCGCGACGTTGATCGGTACGAACACGGCCCGCATGCGCAGACACGCGATGTACAGCAGCACGGCCTCGACCGAGGTGTCCACTTGCACGGCGATGCGATCCCCGGGCGCGACACCCTTTGCAATGAGCGCGGCCGCGAATCGGCCGGACTCATCGCTGAGCCCGGCATAGCTCATTGCGCGGCCCGCGGGCGTCTGCAGGAATATTCGCTGCGGCTGATCGCGCGCGGCGGATTCGATCCAGTCGGCCGGATTGTTCGGACTCATGGCGCGGTCACTCAGTGATGCGGCTGTAACGTCGAGTGTCGCGCATCGACAGGGTCACGAGGAAGCTCATTCCCGCCAGTGCCGAGGCATAAATATAAAACCCTGCTTCAGCGCCGATCGATTTGAACCAGAGCGCGACGTACTCGGCGGTGCCGCCGAAGGCCGCATTGGCAATGGCATAAGGCACCGCCACGCCCAGGGTCCGGACCGCGGTCGGGAACAGCTCCGCCTTGACCACCGCACTGATCGATGTGTAGCAGGACTGGATTATCATCGCCGCGAAAATGAGGCAGAAGGCCGCCCAAGGGGACCGGGTTGCCGCGACGCCGCTCATGACCGGCCACGTGACCAAAGTGCCGCCGCCGAAAGCGAGCAGCATCATCGGCTTGCGCCCCACTTTATCCGACAGCCAGCCGCACAAGGGCTGCGCGGCCATGAAAGCGATCAGACTGAGCGCACTGATCTCGGTCGCCTGGTCCTTGGAAAAACCCGCCGTGTTGGCCAGGAATTTCTGCATGTAGGTGGTGTACACATAAAAAATGATCGAGCCGCCTGCCGTGAATCCGAGCACGGTCAAGATCTCGCGCGGTTGCTCGATCAGGAGCCGGCGGATGTTTCCGCGTGCCCGCCCGTGCGCGGCCGCGCGCAGGAAGGACTCGGATTCCTGCATTCGCCGGCGCAGCCAGTAGGCCACAATCGCAAGGCCCGCGCCGATCACGAATGGGATCCGCCATCCCCACGCCGCCATGTCGGCCTTGCTCAGCACATGCTGCAGCAGGATCAGCACCGCGAGCGCCGTCAGCTGCCCGCCGATCAGTGTCACATAGTGGAAGCTGGACCAGAAGCCGCGATAGCGGCTGCCCGCCATTTCGCTGATGTAGGTCGCGCTCGCGCCATATTCGCCGCCCAATGACAGGCCCTGGAAGATGCGCGCAATCAACAGCAGCACCGGAGCCGCGACGCCGATCACGGCCGCACCCGGGGTCACGGCAATGGCGAGGGAACCCGCGCACATCATGCTGACCGACAGCGTGAGTGCCGCCTTGCGGCCGGCTCGATCTGCATATAGTCCCATGAGCCACGCGCCGACCGGCCTCGCAAAAAATCCGACGGCGAACACCGCCGCCGATTGCAGCAGCTGGACGGTTCGATCGTCGTTGGGGAAGAAGATCGGCGCAAAATACAGCGTCGCGGCCGAGTACGTGTACCAGTCGAACCACTCGACCAGATTTCCGGCCGAACCCGCGAATACGGCGCGGATTCTCGACACCCGCGCCGCTCCC
>Ga0181537_10003608_pt1 | contig 13197 bp, 10 predicted proteins | sample PEATcosm2014_Bin_39_FD_119765 | JGI IMG/M metagenome (GOLD analysis project Ga0181537, IMG submission 119765) | Peatland microbial communities from MTU Mesocosm Facility, Houghton, MI, USA - PEATcosm2014_Bin23_10_metaG | ecosystem: Environmental > Terrestrial > Soil > Wetlands > Peat | place...
CCGGGGCCGCCTTTTTTGTGGCCGGCGTGTTGATAGACGATTTTCTCCGGCTTCACGATTTCCTGGAACACGCTGTGGTTGGGGTATTCCGCGCCGTCCGGCCCGCGCATGACATGCTTCCACGTGCCGCCCACGCGGAAATCCATTTCCTCAATGGTCGTGGTGAAGCCCACCGGCCCCCACCAATTCACGACATGCTTGGGATTCGTCATGGCTTCCCACAGCAGTTCACGGGGCGCGTCAAACTCCCGGGTGATGTAAATTTCTTTATCGGCATTTTCCGCAAAATCCTGGAGTGCCGAGGAAATGTAATTCCATCCCGCCTCGAAATTCTTGCGCGCGAATTGTGGCGTTTTCGGGAACGTCTCCAGTCCCGCGTGCGAAAGTCTCAACTTCGTCTTCGTGCCTTCGGCAAACAACTCAAACGTCACCAGCGAGTCGCCTTCGTGGCCTTTATAGCGCCAGGTGAAAGCGAGTCTCTTTTGCGGCACGACTTCCGTGACCTTGCAAAGATGGCAATAGGTCATGCCTTCGTGCTCCACGGTAAAATCAAATTCAAATCCCGCCTTGGCTTTAAACTTTTCCAGTTTAAAGAACCACCGGTGCATGTCCTCTTTCGTCGTGATGGCCCGCCAGACCAGGGCCACGGGCGCGTCAAACGTGCGTTCAAGGGTGAGGATTTCTCCTGCTGGCGCCAGCAACTCTTCCAGCCGTTCCAGGCTCGACCCCATGCCCGCCTCAAATCCGCCGATATATTTATCCGCTCCCGGCGTGGTCTTCAGCACGCGCGAACGCAACGTCATCTTCGTTTTGCCTTTCTGTCCGGTAAACGTGACCGTGTGCAAAAACTCGAACAGCAGCTTCCCTTTTTCATCCAGCGCGCCGCACATGATGACCAGTTTTTCCGGCGGCACGATTTCACGGAACTCGCCACCCATCGGATATTCCTGCCCGCCCGGCGCGCGCATCACGTCGTAAATCTTTCCGCCCGGGCGCACGTCCCATTCGCAGACCGGATTGGTAAAGCCGCGCGGCCCCCACCATTGCGCCAGATGTTTTGGGTCTGTCCACGCCTGGAACACCAGTTCGCGCGGCGCGTCAAACTCGCGCGTCATGACAAATTCATGTCCCGTCCAGTCCTTTTCAATCTTTGTTTTTGCCGCCATATTTTTCCTTTCTTATCTGTTAATCCTGGGTGTCAATTTTTAGATCGTCGCTCTGCAATTGCTTCAGATAGGTGTCCAAACGGTCCAGGCTGGCCTCCCAGAACTTGCGATATTCCGCGATCCATTGCTGGGCCTCGGCCATGGGTTTGGCCTCGAGCGTGAGCTGATGCACGCGTCCGCGACGCTGGCGGCGGAGCAGGCCGGCTTTTTCCAGCACGCGCAGATGTTTGGAGATGGCGGGTAGCGACATCCGATGCGGTTTGGCCAGATCGGTGACGCAATGATCGCCTTCGGCTAGGCTGGCGAGGATGCTCCGGCGCGTGGGATCCGCCAACGCGGCAAACGTCCGGTCCAAACGATTCGATTCATATTTAACCATATGGTTAAATAATCTCACAACTCGTTTTAAGGGCAAGAAATATTTTCATAATTTTTTTTACCTTGAATGAGCTTGAATCGGTCGGTTTCCGGTCGGTTTTTGCCGTAAGGTTTGTAACCGCAGGCCACGCGTGGCGCGATGTGGATTCGGAGGCCAAAGGGCTTTCCGAAAAATAAACAATCTTTTTTTCTGTAGAACTGCTTGACTGGGCTTGACTCCCGTTTGACCGCGCCTGACGGGGAAAACGGGGCTGGCGGTTTGGGACAAATCCGGGGGAGAGGGAGGGCCGTAATAGACCGGAATAGGTCGAAGTAAGCCGAACCAAGCATGGGACATGGGGTGATTGCCTTCTGCGCGCTTGCGCTTTGGACTGCGGCAGTCTTCTGCCGCTTTCGAAGGCGCCAGCCCATGCAAAAGCGCCAGAGGACAGGCGCACTCCAAAACCTTACGGCGGCGCGGCCGATTCCCGGAAAGAATCGGCATCGCAAAATGTCAGCGCATTTTTTCATGCCGACGATTCTACCTCCCAAGACAAAAAATCGTTAGTTCGTCACTACCCCTATTTTTTGAATGATGAATTATGAATGTTGAGTTTTGAGTTGTGGGGCGTAGTCAGAACATGGGGCCGCAGGTGCAGGCGCGCGTGAAGTTCACGCGCTTGGGAAAATTTTCACGCAAATGAATTGCCCTGAAATTTATTCGGGAGTAAAAAGGCCATGATTTCCGTCTATTCCAACAAGAACCACTCATGGCATTGCCGATGCTTAAAACGTTTTGGAATACCCTGATATGAAACCGCGCTGGCAAAAACAACGAAACCGGGCGATGGCATTGGTGGAGTTACTGATAGTTATATCAGTGGTGGTTCTTTTGTTTGCTCTGCTTGTGCCTTTGCTGATACAGAGCGGCCCAGGCCCACAGCACATCAACTGCGTCAGCAATTTAAAAGAGATCAATCTCTCTTACCGTATTTGGGAGGACGACAACAATAATAAGTACCCAATGTCAGTTTCCGTGACTAACGGAGGGGCACTGGAACAGATAGCAATGGGGGATGTGACGGATTGCTATCGAGTTATGTCTAACGAATTAAGCACGCCGATAATTTTGATTTGTCCCGAAGACAAAGTTCACACATACGCGACCAATTTTAACAACGATTTCAACGCTTCGCATATCAGTTATTTCGTCGGTGTGGATGCAGATGAAGCCTATCCGCAAAGACTTTTGTCCGGCGATGATAATTTTCAAATCAATGGGAACATGGCTGGCTCCGGTGTTCTGTCGCTTTCCACGAATGTGCCCCTTGAATGGGCACCGGGCCGGCATGGCGATGATCCAAATCGCCATTTTTGGACGCCGCCGCCAACAAAATTTGTTGGTAATATCGGTTACGCCGACGGCAGCGTGGCCCAAGTTTCAGACAGCGGCTTGCAATCAGCGCTTCAACAAACCGGCGTGGCCACCAATCGGCTTGCAATTCCATGAAACTAAAACTTTCAAAACTTGGGACTAGGGCTTTTACACGACGTGATTTGGTAGTGATTATTGCCATGCTGGCGCTTTTAGCATTTGTATCGATGCCCATCATGGCCGCGGCAAAACGCTGCGCTCATAACATTGATTGCGTCAACAATTTGAAACAGGCCAATCTCTCTTTGCGGATTTGGGAAGGTGACCACGGCAATCAATATCCGATGTCTTATACCACGAATGGCGCATTGGAGTGGCCTGTGACCACGAACATTGCCGTTTATTTTCAGGCGATGTCCAATCAATTAGTTTCTCCGAAATTTTTAATTTGTCCTGCCGACCGAAAACATTTTCCGGCGACTAATTGGACCACCGACTTTAACAATTCGCACATCAGCTACTTTTTGAATTTAGATGCGAGCGAAGCGTATCCTCAAATGATTATGTCCGGTGACGATAACCTTGCCATTGATGGCGTGCCGGTGAAGTCGGGCTTGCAGATGCTTTCGCCAATTGCGTCGGTTTCATGGACATCGGACCGGCATGGGCACTTAGGCAATCTTGGTTTTGCCGATGGTAGTGTGGCGGAGGAGTCTTCTTCGGGTCTGCAAAACGCTTTGATATTGGCCACGAATGGGACCCCCTTCACTACGAATCGGATTGTGGTTCCATAAAATCGGTAAAAAACGGTTGCGGTTTCCCGCGCCCCTTCAGAACGCACTGTTTTTAAGGCTTCCACCGGGGACGTCGTCCCCGGCTAATCTCCCGCAGCCCTCCAGGCTGCCGGACGGACGCGCGCCAGCGCGTCCCTACCGTGCCCTTCGCCAGGTCCGCGGTCTTCGTGAAACGCTATATTTTGAAGGTGGGGATAAGGATGATTCCAAAAGCATGAAAAACCAACTTCGCCTTGTTTTCGGCGCGCACTTTCTTTTACAATGAACACTTCGCGTGAATGACACTGTGATCATCGTGCCGACTTACAATGAGCGGAAGAATCTCCTGCGCATGGTCGAAACGCTTTTGTCGCTGCCCGTGAAGGTGGATATGCTCGTCGTGGACGACAATTCCCCCGACGGCACCGGGCAACTCGCGGATGAACTCGCCGCGAAACATCCGGAAGTCCACATTCTGCATCGCGAGAAAAAGGAAGGGTTGGGTCGCGCCTACATCGCCGGTTTCCAATGGGCGCTGGAGCGCGGCTATGAATTCATCTTTGAGATGGATTGCGATTTCTCGCACGATCCCCACGACATCCCGCGTTTTCTGGAAGCGGCCAAAAACCAGGATGCCGACCTTGTGCTCGGCTCGCGCTATGACGGCGGCGTGCGCGTGGTGAACTGGCCATTGAAACGGCTGATGCTCAGCCGCAGCGCGGGGGTTTATGTCAGTGTCATCACCGGGATGCCTTTTACCGACCCCACGGGCGGCTACAAATGCTTTCGCCGCCGCGCGTTGCAGGCCATCGCTTTGGATCACGTGCATTCCAATGGTTATAGCTTTCAGGTGGAATTGACCCATCGCCTCTGGCGCAATGGTTATAAAGTGATTGAAGTGCCGATTATTTTCACCGAGCGGGTGGAAGGAGCCTCCAAAATGTCCCGCCAGATCGTGCGGGAAGCCTTCCTGATGGTCTGGCGCTTGTGGTTTCAGAACGGGTTGCGGCGGTCGCCCCGGAAGAAGCGCGGCGAGGCAAGCAGGATTTGATTTCCTAACGCTTTTGTAACAAGACGTTTGACTAACGTGTCCGAAAACAGTAGATTCCCTGCGAATGCTGGCTGTTGAATCAAAGGTGGCGAACACGGCCGCGGCAGAGTCGCCCAATCCCAATCTGAATCGTTCCTGGAAAGCTTTCGTGGAACCGCTTGAGTCTTTTCTCCAGTCGGTTACGGAGCAATTGACCCATCAGGCCCATGAATTTGACCCCAAGGTCGTTCCCTACGCCCAATACGCGCTGAACGGCAACGGCAAGCATTTGCGGCCCACGCTGGTGGCACTGGCGGCCAACGCCGTAGGCCAGATTTCCAGCGCGCACGTTACCGCGGCGGTCATCATTGAGATGGTGCATCTGGCCACTTTGGTCCACGACGATGTCATGGATGAGGCGGAAATTCGCCGTGGCAAGCTCACGCTTGCAGCCAACTGGGGCAATGAAATCGCCGTGCTGTTTGGCGATTGCCTGTTCGCCCAGGCACTCAAACTGGCAGCCAGTTTTCCGACGACAGAGGTCTGCCGCGCGGTTTCCATGGCGACGAATACCGTTTGCACGGGGGAAATCCTCCAGACGCAGCATCGCCGGAATTTCGAAGTGTCTCGGCGCGACTATTTCCGCGTGATTGGGATGAAAACGGCCGAGCTATTTACGCTTTCGTGCGACCTCGCGGCGTTTTTGGGCGGCGCCAAGCCGGAAGAACGCGCGGCGTTGCGCCAATTCGGCGCGGCTTTTGGCACGGCCTATCAGGTCTATGACGATTGCATTGATTTGTTCGGCACGGAGGCCGAGGCCGGAAAATCACTCGGCACGGATTTGGCCAAGGGCAAGCTGACCTGGCCGGTCTTGCTGGCCTGGGAACGGTCTAACATGCAAGACCGCAATCACTTGGAACAGTTGATTGGAACCTGGCAGCCGGAAAACCTGTCCCAGGTGAACGAATTGCTCGTGAAATACGAAACGTTTGAACCTTCTTTGGAAGTGATTGTCAATTATCTGAGTCAGGCGCGGACGGCCCTGAAAATATTGCCGGAAAATGCAGGCCGCGACAGCCTATTGGAATTTACTGAATTTTTATCGCAACAAATTGCGAATTTAACGGTTTGTATAGTATGACGACCATTATGGCTGAACCGGCCGAACGCAGCGATTCGGAAGCCGCATCCATCCCGACCGAGGAGATGGTGCTGGTGGATCGTGCCCGCCGCGGTGACCTGAGGGCATACGACGAACTAATAAAACGCTATCAGGAACGCATTTATGCGACCGTCTATCACATGACGTCCAACCACGAGGACGCCAATGACCTCGCGCAGGAATCTTTTGTCAAAGCCTATCAGGCGTTGAAATCATTCAAAGGCGGCTCGAGCTTTTACACCTGGCTGTACCGTATCGCGGTCAATAAGACGATTAACTTCCTCAAGCAGCGCAAGAACCGCCAGCACATGAGTCTAAACGACCTGGACTTTAACGCTGAGCATGACCCTGATCTGGTGGCGCTGATTTCCGATAAAACGCCCCGGCGCGACGCGGGCCTGGCGGAGTTGCAGGAAAAATTGAACGCCGCTTTACTGAAGCTGTCTGAACACCATAGAATGGCCGTGGTATTACATGATGTGCAGGGGCTTTCGCACGAGGAAATCGCAAAAGTCATGGACTGTAACATTGGCACGGTGCGTTCCCGCCTCTTCTACGCGCGACAACAACTGCAGGCCCTCCTGGCCGACTATATAAAATCATAAAAGCGACATGAGCGAAAACGAACAAGACTTTGATGCGTTGCGCCGCCTTCTGGCGCTCAAACGCCATGAAGTGCCGCCCCCGGGTTACTTCGAGGATTTTTCCCTCAACGTCATCGCGAGCATCCGCGCCGGTGAAGCGGACGCCCGGATGCCGTGGTTTTTGAGGTTCCTCCAGGCCTTTGAATCGCGGCCGGCTTATCCCGTGGCCCTGGCTTCTTCGCTGTGCATGCTGTTGCTGTTCGGAATTTTCACGGTGGAACAAAACCCGGAAATCTCTTCGGCCCTGGCCCAATCATCCGGCGCTTCCGGTTTCCCTGTCGCCACGGTGTCATCCACGCAAACCGGCGGCTCGCAATCATCGCTGCTCGCGTTTGCCAGCACCAATCCTCCCGTGGATTTGTCCGCCAACGCCTCCCTCTTCAGTTCCGCCCAGCCTAATCCGTACTTTCAGCAGGTCAGCTTCAGCCGGTAATTTTTTCTTTGGGCCGGAATTGAGTTGTCAGATTTGTTTGTTGGTTGGAAGGGCTCCAGCGCGCGTGGCGAGCGCCGTTTCTTGTGTGGTTCATTTCTAGGTGAGGGTTCTCCGCGCGGGCGGTTCTTCGTTTAAAATTTTAATTCAACGTTGAAACGCGCCCGCGCTTTTCATTTAATCAGCCAGTGCCAGCTAAAATTATTGCCGTCGCCAATCAAAAGGGCGGCGTGGGAAAAACCACCACCGCCGTCAATGTCGCCGCCTGTCTCAGCGCCCTGGGCAAGCGCGTTTTGCTGTTCGATCTCGATCCCCAGGCGAACGCCACCAGCGGCGTGGGGGTGGAAAAAGTGGAAGGCGCCAGCGCGTACCGCGTGTTGCTCGGCGAAGGCAGCCTGCTGGAAAAGATCAAGCCCACGCCCTTCGAGCGCCTCGAACTCATCCCCAGCGAAGTGGACCTCTGCGCTGCCGACCTGGAACTCGCCCGCACGGAAAACCATTTGCAGGCCCTCTCGCGCTCGCTCAAGCCGGTGGTGGAGAGCGAACGCTTTGACATCGTGCTGATCGATTGCCCGCCGTCGCTCGGCATTTTGACCCTGAACGCCTTCGCCGCAAGCGATGGGTTGCTCGTGCCGCTGCAATGTGAGTATTACGCCCTCGAAGGCATCTCCATGATGACCCGCGTGCTCGGCCAGTTGCGCGCCGCCGGCGTGAACCCGGCGCTCGACATCTTCGGCGTCGTGATGACCATGTTCGATGGCCGCACGAAATTGTCCAACGAAGTCGTCGGCGAAGTCCGCAACCTGCTCGGCGCGAAAGTTTTTGAGACCGCCATTCCGCGCTCGACCAAGCTCGCCGAAGCGCCCAGCTACGGCAAACCCATCATCTACTACGACAAATACAGCAGCGGCTCCGCCGCGTACGAATTATTGGCGCAGGAAATCGTGGCGCGGTTGAATGGGTAAATTAAACAAAAAAAAGACACAAATCTTTTTTGACGCTTAATTTGCCGGTACTCCGGTTCTTACGACACGCTGGATTTCACCGCCACCGTTTCCAGCATTTCCGGCCCGAGTGGAGTAAAATTCGCCGCCTGCAGCGTCAGCTCTCCGGTCAAAGAAATATTGGCCGACGAGTTGCCCACCAGAACTTTGGCAACGCCCGTTTGGCAGGCGAACTGCCGGCTGCCTTCGTCCCAATACCATAATGACGGATCCGTGAAGGGCAGCTCGAAGGTCACGACCTTCTGTTCGCCCGGCTCCAATTCCACGCGCTGGAATCCAGCCAATTGTTTGATCGGCCTTTTGACTGGCGAAGGCGGCGCCGTGATATACATCTGGACCACTTCCGCGCCGGCCCGTTTCCCGGTATTGGTTACTGTGGCGGAAACTTTGACTTTCCCGTCCGGTCCCAGCGTCGAGCCATCTATCTGCAAACCTTCCAAACTGAAAGACGTATAACTCAGGCCATGTCCAAATGGATACAGCGGCTCGCCTTCGAAATACATGTAAGTTCGTCCTTTATGAATGTCGTAATCATGAGACGGCGGCAGTTGCTCAACGGAACGATACCAGGTGCACGGCAGCTTTCCGCCGGGGTTATAATCGCCGAAAAGCACCTCGGCAATGGCCGTGCCCTGCGCCTGTCCGGCGCAGATTGCACTCAGGATGGCAGGCAGATGTTCCTGTTCCCATTCAACGGCCACGGTGTTATTGCTGGAAATCACCAGGACCGCCTTGGGATTGACGGCATAAACCGCCTGGATCAATTCCGATTGGGCGCCGGTCAATCCCAGTTCTTTGCGGTCAACGCCTTCGCGGTCCACTTCCTCCGTGACACCGCAAACCAGCACGACGACGTCCGCACCTTGCGCCGCATCCACGGCTTCCTGGAACATCTTATCGTCCTTCTCGCCCGTGGCCGTGCAGCCTTGCGCGAACACAACTTGCGGTTGGCCGGGCTGGGCAGGGGGCGGAGCAGTCGGATTGAGCTGAAACCGTTCGACGTTCAGGATATATCCCCCGCCGCCGAGGAATTTCATAAAGATCGAATGCTTGCCACTGACGCCCGCGAGCGAGGCTGTGACATCCGTCCATTTCTGCCAGTCACCGGTATGAGGCACCGTGAGTGTGCAGGCCAGCGGACCGTCCAACTGGTCCAAATGTACTTCGATATGCCCTCCGTCCCCGTAAGCCGAAACGCGAGCCAGGAATTCTGTCTTGCCGTCGAAATCCATCCCGGGAAATTCCGCCCATGCCCCATTTTCGATGAACCCGAGATTCATTTCGCCTTCCGAAGATGACTGCAAACGGATGTTCTCGCTGCTCGCGACCTTTTTCGCAACGGAAACGTAAGGGCTATACACCTCAACACCCAAGTGGTTGGCGATGCCTTCATAAGGTGAAACGCGAGCTATCGGAGAACCGCTATATCCGCCAAGCTGACACTGGGATCCCAACGGGCCAATGATCGCAATTTTTTTGATGGCTGACTTATCCAAAGGTAAAAATTGCGAATCGTTTTTCAAGAGCACCAGCGACTGCCTTGCGGCTTCCAGCGCCAGGTCACGATGCGCTGCGGAATCCACAGTATCGAATGAAATGTTCGTGTAAGGAACGTTCGCCGGAGCATCAAATAATCCCAGCAGGTAGCGCACGGTCATTACCCGAACCACGGACAAGGTAATTTCCTCCTCGCCGATCAGTTCCTGGTCCACGGCTGCTTTGAGGTTTGCCTGCAAAGTCCCGCCGCAATTGAGATCGCATCCGGCCGAAACGGCCATGGCCGAGGCGATTGGCAGGCTGGCGGCGAAGTGATGCGGGTCGTAAATGTTATCAATCGCGTCGCAATCCGAAGTGACATACCCGCGAAATCCCCACCGGTGGCGCAAGAGGTCGGTCAACAGAAAGCGGCTGGCGGAACAGGGAATGCCGTTCACCGCGTTGTAAGCGCTCATTACTGAGAAGACGTCGCCTTCAAGCACCATCGCGCATTCAGCGCGCGTGTAATACTCCCAAAGACTGCGCGCATCTACCGGCGCGGAAACCCAGGTGCGATCATCGTCGGTGTTGTTGCAGACAAAGTGTTTTGAACAGGCGGTGGTTTTCAGATAGTCCGGATTGTCTCCCTGCATGCCTCGCACCACTTGCACTCCCAGCGTCGCGGCCAGGCACGGATCTTCCCCGGGCGCTTCATCGCAGCGGCCCCAACGCGGGTCGCGATGCAGGTTCAAGGTGATCGGAGAATAATAGCTTAACCCATTTTTGTCCCGATTGTCATAAGCACGGGCCTCGTCGGAGACGACCGTATAAATCTTCAGAAACAGTTCAGGGTTCCACGAACCTGCCAAGGCCAATGGGACTGGAAAAGAAGTTACCGGCGCATCCCGAAGCAGTCCGTGCAAAGCTTCCCCTGTATAATAGTTATAGCCCGGCACATTTAGCCGGTCGACCGCGAGGGCTTGCGCTCCCAATTGGCTGATCTTTTCCTCCAATGTCATTTGGCCCACCAGCGCCTCGGCGCGTTTGCGGGCTTTTTGATACGCCCTGTCGGATATTCCGATGCGTTTACCAGGACTGCTCAAGAATTGCGGTTCATCCGCAAATACCGCAGTGGCGCCTGGTCCCAGGCCGATCGCCAGAAAACCTGTGGCCGCTGTCATGGATGAAAGAAATTTTCTTCGGTTTAGTTCGTTATTTTGTGGAGCCATGTTTTTGAAAATATCAGAGGACTCAGTGAAAGGACAACTTCTTCCCAGTCCCCGTTTTCGGGGATACCGCTAACGGTCACGGCAGATTAAATTCGCATAAACGATAATTGTTAGTTTTCCACGACAAGCGATCCCCTCTTATTGGCAGACCAAGTGTATGTTTAAGTCAAAATCTCTCTCATTATTCGCATCGGCTGTGGTTGCGTCCTGCGCGACGACATGTTTTGCCAGCAATCCTTTTATTACCAGCATCTATACTGCGGATCCCGCCGCACATGTGTGGTCAGACGGGCGCTTATATGTCTATGCTTCGCATGATATGGATCCGCCACGGGGTTGTAATCTGATGGACCGCTATCACGTCTTTTCAACGGGAGATATGGTCCATTGGCGGGACGAAGGAGAGATTTTGCGGTCGAGCGAGGTTCCCTGGAGCGGGCCGCCCGGCGGGTTTATGTGGGCGCCGGACTGTGCGTACGCCAATGGAAAATACTATTTTTATTTCCCGCATCCCAGCGACCCCAGCGACGCGAATTGGAACAATACCTGGAAGATTGGAGTTGCTACCAGCATTAGCCCTTGCCGCGATTTTACGCCGCAGGCAAATTATCTTCAAGGTATCGGCGGCTTCGCGATGATTGACCCTGACGTATTTATCGATACGGATGGCCAGGCGTATTTATTTTATGGAGGTGGTGGAAACTGTGCCGTAGCAAAGCTGAATGCCGATATGGTTTCCATCAAGGGAGCGTCCCAAACCGTGACTAACCTGAGCAATTTTCACGAAGGTACCTGGGTATTCAAGCGAAACAATTTGTACTACCTGACCTATGCCGACAATAACCCAAACTTTAATCAGCTAGAATACGCCGTTGCCACGAATGTAATGGGCCCATGGACTTCGAAAGGCGTCTATCTGTATTCGACCGGTTGCAGCACCAGCCAGGGTTCCGTTGTGGAATATCACGGCCAGTGGTATCAATTTTACCATAATCAGGTTCTCTCCAATAACGGTTGCCTGCGCGACATTTGTGTCGATGTGTTGAATTTCGATGCAAATGGCAACATCCTGACCGTGGTTCAAACCACGAATGGGCCGCCCGCCAATGGACCGACACCTGCACCTGATGCCAATGCCATTACTTATGCGGTCACGAACGGGACGGTCGGAGGCGGCTCTGTTTTTGCCCAGGATAGTTCAGCATGGGATGGATGGTGCGTCGAGAACCTGCACACCTCTACCAATAGCTTTTTGGAACTAAGTCATGTGGAAGGTGGGCCAGGTGGAGGGTTGAATTTAATGGATGTCCATTTCGCAGTGCAGGGCGACGGATCCAAGCTGTTGGTGGCCGTGAATGGCCAGGATTATTCCTATATAAACACCCTCAATACGGGCGGATGGAGTTCGTTCGCGGGAGATTCCACTCTGACAATTCCACTGGGGCCTGGCGCAACGAATGTCGTCCTTTTCACGGGAGGCAACGGCGGCGTCAATCCTGATTATGTCTCCTTTACCCCTTTGCGGCTTCCCTCCCGGAATGCGTCGATCCAATTCGATCCAAATTTTGGTTCAAAAGCATTTTGAGACTGCAAATGAAGTTGCAATATTGCAGCAAAAAATCCAGTTTGTTTGGCATATCCCTCGTGTGGCGCATGGAAAATTTCCAGGCAGCATTTGATTGAAACAGAATGAAACGTATAAAAACGTTAATCCTGGCGCTCTTGATATTCCAGGTTGGCCTTTTTCTGCCCGCGGAGAATTCTTCCAGTAGCGCTGCCCTAAACTTGCTGGACGTTCAAGCAGTTGTGGTTGATGGCAAACCAATTCCAATAACCGGGGACAAAGTCGATCTTGGACTCTTCCCTAAAACAATCTCTTTTAATTTCGGGCCACCCGGAAATACCGGCCACGCTCCCATCCGGTTGCGATATAAGATGGACGGCTTTGACAATGCCTGGCAACAGGTCGGCGGAGAGATGAATATGACTGTCCGCTTTTACAATGATGCCGGGGACCAGGTGAACCAGCGCATTTTTACCGTGAGCGGCGACAGCCCCGGGTGGGACGGGAGCCTAAAAACATCTCTGCTAACACACCGCCGTGAGACAGTAGTCGTCCCCCCGATGGCTTCGCGCATTTTTATCGTCATCTCGTCAGCGGGCGGCCCTGCTACGGTGGGCATCTACGTCGTTGACAACCTGCTTGTATCCCGAATTCACACCAATGGCATACCGGAAATTTTACTTCGCTCTCCATTTGATTCCGCCCAGAGAGAGTACCAGGATAATTATCAGCCGGAGGGATGGATTCATGACGGGACGCATCCGAGCATGGCAAAGATAGTTGATGTGGGAAAGGATCCTGCCACGACGGCTTTTGCCATTCTGGACAATGACCCGTTCAGCCACGCTGAATGGCACAATATCATGGAATTCGCCCCGAAGGTTTCTCCCGGCGATCATCTGGTGGTCGAATGGAACGAAATGTACAGCATCGGTATGGGAGGTGTGGGCGTTGCCAATTACAGTTCTTTGCCATCTGGATCATTTC
>Ga0181537_10003609_pt1 | contig 13197 bp, 11 predicted proteins | sample PEATcosm2014_Bin_39_FD_119765 | JGI IMG/M metagenome (GOLD analysis project Ga0181537, IMG submission 119765) | Peatland microbial communities from MTU Mesocosm Facility, Houghton, MI, USA - PEATcosm2014_Bin23_10_metaG | ecosystem: Environmental > Terrestrial > Soil > Wetlands > Peat | place...
CGCTTGCAACCAGCCTCCCGGGCGTCTTCGCGATTGGCGATGTGCGCTCGGGCTCGGTGAAGCGGGTTGCCGCGGCGGTTGGGGAGGGCGCCCAGGTCGTCGCGGCGCTCCACACTTTTCTCGCGGAAGCCGGGGACAAGGTCGCGCTCCCCGCCAAGACAGCGATCGAATAGTGCGCCATCGTTGCTGCCATGCGGCGGATTTGTTTAAAAAAGCCTCGATTTGCGTGATAGCGCCACAAAACGACAGGCTCGGTTTTAGCGCGGCGAAGACCTCCACCAAACCGGCCTTGCCGCCGCGCTTTTCTCCCCATCTATCTGGTTGTGGGATGCTGCGCATTTTTCGGGCGATCTGGTCCGGGAAATTCGAACTTGGCGCGTTGCTGGCAAGCTGGTCGACTGATGGCGCCGGCCTTTACGAGCGGCGCGCAACCCGGATGATGCTGGCACCGTTAGCGGTGAACATTCAGGTTTGCTCCATGATCGCTAACTTTCGGTGAGGCTGAAATGAGCGAAAGCGAATGGCATCCGCGTCATCCGACGCGACGGCGGGTGATGGAAACCGCCGCGGCGCTGGCCGTGCTTGGCTACGCGCGACGCGGCTTCTCCGCTGACAGCAATCCGGCGGCGCCAATCCCGCCCGTATCGGCCGAGCCAGGGGTTTTCGCGGCTCCGGTTCGCCTGACGGTCAACGGCGCGGAGAAAAGCCTGACCGTGGATACGCGCACCACCTTGCTGGATCTGATGCGCGAGCATCTGGGTCTCACCGGCTCGAAAAAAGGCTGTGACCACGGCCAATGCGGCGCCTGCACCGTCCTGCTCAATGGCCGGCGTATCAATTCGTGCCTCAGCCTCGCCGTCATGCACGAAGGCGACAGCATCACGACGATCGAAGGCCTCGCCGACGGCGAAAAGCTGCATCCGTTGCAGGCCGCCTTTGTCGAACATGACGGGTTTCAGTGCGGGTACTGTACGCCTGGGCAAATCTGCTCGGCGGCCGGCATGCTCAACGAGCACAAGGCGGGCTGGCCCAGCGTCGTGACCGAAGATTTGGCGGCCCATGCCGGGTTGACCGACGCGGAAATCCGCGAACGGATGAGCGGCAATATCTGCCGATGTTCGGCGTATCCCAACATCGTCGCGGCGATCCGCGAGGCGGCGGGAGAGACGCTATGAGGGCGTTCACCTATGAGCGCGCCGATACGGTCGCGGACGCGGCCCGCGCGGTCGCCGACCAGCCCGGCGCCAAATTCATCGCCGGCGGTACCAACCTGCTCGACTTGATGAAGCTCGAAGTCGAGACCCCGACACATCTTGTCGATGTCAATCGTCTGCCGCTCGCCGCGATCGAGGACATGTCCGATGGCGGGCTGCGGATCGGCGCGCTGGTGCGCAACAGCGATCTCGCGGCCGATCCGCGGGTGCGCGAACGCTATGCGGTGCTCAGCCGCGCCTTGCTTAGCGGCGCGTCGGGGCAATTGCGCAACAAGGCCACGACCGCCGGCAATCTGCTGCAGCGGACCCGCTGTTATTATTTTTACGACATCAGCAAGCCGTGCAACAAACGCGAGCCGGGCTCCGGCTGCTCGGCGATCGGTGGCTTCAATCGGCTTCATGCCGTCGTTGGCACCAGTGACGCTTGCATCGCAGCGCACCCCTCCGACATGGCGGTGGCGATGCAGGCGCTCGACGCCAGGGTGGAGACCGCGCTGCCCGACGGGGCGACGCAGACGATCCCGCTCGCCAATTTCTATCGCCTGCCGGGCGAGACGCCGCAGATCGAAACCGCGCTCCAGCCCAGCCAGATCATCACCGCGGTCACGTTGCCGCCGCCGCCCAAAGGCACGCAGATTTACCGCAAGGTGCGCGACCGCGCCTCCTATGCGTTCGCGCTGGTCTCGGTCGCCGCAATCGTCGAAACCGCCGGCGGGAAAATCCGCAATGCCCGGCTCGCTTTTGGCGGTATCGCCCCCAGGCCGTGGCGGGTCGCCGACGCCGAACGTCCGCTCGAAGGCAGCACGCCGGGCGACGCCGTCTTCGCCAAGGCGGGCGAGGCGGTGGTCGCCGGCGGGCGCGGATACGGCGACAACGATTTCAAGCTGCCGCTGGTCAAACGCACGCTGACGGCGGTGCTGACCGCCGCCACGCGCTCGGCGTGAGGAGTCGACGATGATCGACATGAGCAATCCGATCGGCCCGACGCCGCTCGATCGTCCCGGCGGTCTTCTCGGACAACCCCTCGACCGCATCGAAGGCCCGCTCAAGGTGACCGGGCGCGCGACCTACGCCTACGAATACCGCGATGCCGGCGAGCCCGTTTATGGCTTTGTCGTCGTGTCGTCGATCGGCAAGGGCCGGATCACCGCGATCGACACCAGCGCCGCTGAGAAGGCGCCCGGTGTGCTGCTGGTACTGACTCACGCAAACGCGCCGAAACAGGGTGAGCGGTCGAGCGGGGCGGTGCCGCAACTCGCCGGCGACCGTGTGTTGTTCCACGGTCAACCGGTCGCGCTTGTCGTCGCGACCAGCTTCGAACAAGCCCGCGCGGCGGCCTACCTGGTCAAGCCGTCTTACGCCGCGGAGGCGAGCGCGCATGATTTGGCAGCCGGCCGCGCGACCGCCGCAATTCCCGCGCCGCGCAACGGCAACCAGCCGGACAGCAACAAGGGTGATGTCGACGCGGCCTTCGCGGCCGCGCCGGTCAAGATCGACGTCACCTACACAACGCCGCCGCAATCGCACGCGATGATGGAGCCGCATGCGACGATCGCCCGGTGGGATGGCGACCGGCTGACCCTCTACACCGCCAACCAGATGCTGCCGCGCGGGATCGACACCGTCGCCGGCACGCTGTCGATACCGAAGGACAACATCCGCCTTGTCAGCCGGTATATCGGCGGCGGCTTCGGCGCCAAGCTGCAGGTTCAGGCGGATGCGATCCTTGCGGCGATGGCGGCGCGCCTGCTGAACCGGCCGGTCAAGCTAGCCTTGACCCGACAGCAGGTCTTCGCGGTCACGACGCATCGCAGCGACACGATCCAGCGCCTGCGCCTCGCCGCCGACCGCGACGGCACATTGCAGGTCGTGGCCCACGAATCCTGGTCCGACAATACGCCGGGTCAGAGCGACTTCGAGGCCGCCGCGATGGCGACGCGCAACATCTACGCGACCCCGGCGCTGATGACCGCGCACCGTCTCGTAACGCTCGACTTGCCGATCGCCGCGGCGATGCGGGCGCCGGGTGAGGCGGTCGGCCTGCTCGCGCTCGAATGCGCGATGGATGAACTCGCGGTCGCGCTCGACATGGATCCGATCGCGCTGCGCATCAAGAACGAGCCGCGGACCGATCCGCTGGACGGCAAGCCGTTTTCAACCCGTACCTTGCTTCCCTGCATGCAAAAGGGCGCCGAACTGTTCGGCTGGGACAAGCGCAATCCCCGCCCCGCGTCGGTCAGCGATGGCGAGTGGCTGGTGGGCATGGGCATGTCGGCGGCGATCCGCGGGAATCCGATGCTGCCGGCCAAGGCCAGCGCGTCGCTGGGTCGCGACGGCGTGCTGACAATCCGTACCTCGATGACCGACCCCGGCACTGGCAGCTACACGATCCTCGGTCAGATCGCGGCGGATCTGTTGGGTCTGCCGATCGACAAGGTACGGGTCGAACTCGGCGACACTAGTTTCCCCGCGGCGCCGGGCTCGGGCGGTTCGTTTGGCGCGAACTCGGCAGGATCGGCGGTCTACGACGCCTGCATGAATCTGCGCGACGCCTTGCTCAAAAAGGCCGGACTGAATTCGGGCGATGCCGTTTTTGCCGAGGGCGCCGTCAATACCGGCGGTCGCAGCATTGGGCTCGATACGCTCGTCGGCGACGGCCTATCGGCGGACGGCGCCGCGACTCCCGGCAATTCCCGCCAGGCCTTTGTCCAGCAATCCTACGGTGCGCATTTCGCCGAGGTCGGGGTCAGCGAAGTCACCGGCGAGATCCGCCTGCGCCGCATGCTCGGCGTGTTCACCGTCGGTCGTGTGCTCAATGCAAAGACGGCGCGCAGCCAGGCGATTGGCGGCATGACCTTTGGCATCGGCGCCGCGCTGATGGAAGCGATCGTTATCGACAAGCGCGACGGCTGGTTCGTCAATAACAACCTGGCCGAATACCACGTCGCCGCCAATGCGGACATCCCGGTCATGGACGCGGTGTTCATCGCCGAAACGGACGATCGTTCGAGCGCGATGAAGAGCAAGGGCATCGGCGAACTCGGCATTTGCGGCGCCGGCGCGGCCATCGCCAACGCCGTCTATAACGCGACCGGCGTTCGCATCCGCGACTATCCGCTGACGCTCGATAAGATCTTGAAAGGCTGGGCGCAAGGTGAAGGGGGACAGCGCAGCTCTGCGACCCCTCCGTTGCTGCCGGGATAAACGCTGCCCCCTGCGTTGCGGATCGTCAGACCTTCCGGTCCCGTGGGGGCAGGGACCTGCGCGTGATGGCTCTAATGGCTGTAAAGACTGCGGCTATCACAATCGGCCGTTGACGGCCATTTTCAGCGTTCCCACGGCGCGCGAGCCCGGTCGACGAACTCGCCGGGGGTCATTCCCATTACGTGACGGAAGGCGTGACCGAAGGCGGCCGGGCTCGCAAAGCCCGTGCGCGCCGCGACCTGCTTGATCGTGGCGCCGCCTCCGCCGAGTGCTTCGACCGCCGCCATGATCCGCGCCCGCTGTCGCCATTCCTTGAATGTCAGCTGCGTCTCGGCCGGAAACAGCCGCGTGGCCGTGCGTGGCGAGGCGCCGGCTTCCCGCGCAAGATCACCCAGGTCGCGCACCCCAGCCGGATCGGCCAGTGCCAGTTCGGCGATCCGCCGCGCCCGTTTATCGGTCGGCATCGGCATGAACGTGGTCGCGTCCTCGGCCTCGACCAGCTCATAAAGCGCGAGTTGAATCAATAGGCTGGTGCGCTGCCGGTCGGCCCCGCGGTCGAACAATGCGAGGACCAGATGCCGCAACAGCGGCCGCACCGCCACGACGAATTCACGGTTGAGCCGCTCTGCCTTGGGATGTGTCGCCAGCCACCCCGGCTCGACATAAAGCGAACGCATCTCGAGGTCGGATAGCGGGTCGATCGCGTGCGCGAAATGCGGCGGCAGCCACACGGCACGCGCCGGCGGAACCAGCCAGCGCCCGCTCGGCGTCGTTACCTGCATGACGCCGTGCGAGGCAAAGAGCAGCTGTGCCTCGTCATGGCGATGCAGCGCCAGGCGTGAGCCCCGCCGGACCGACCGTGCGAGAACACTCGCCGCGAGACCCCATTCACGGGGCGGCGCGGGTACGGTCTGTGGCGTTTCAGCGATAGTCATTGGCGCCAAATCGATGAGCGGCCAGCCTACATTAGGCTCAACGACAGCACAGCAGAAGAGCGGTGAGCCATGAACCAGCCAAAAACCGTGATCGGCTTTATCAATGCCGGCCACTTTATCGACCATTACGCAATGCTGGTCTTCGCCGCGGCCGTGCTCGTGATGGGACCGGCGCTCGGCATCGGCTATTCGGAGTTGCTGCCTTATGCGACGCCCGGCTTTGTCGCCTTTGGCGCCGGCTCGCTGATTACCGGCTGGCTCGGCGACCGCTGGAGCCGGCGGCACATGATGGTCGTGTTCTTTATCGGCATCGGGCTCGCGACCGCGTCGGTAGGACTGGTTCAGGCGCCATGGCAGCTCGGCATGGCCTTGTTCGCCATTGGCCTCTTTGCCTCGATCTATCACCCCGTCGGCTCGGCGATGCTCGTCTCCTACGCCGACCAGCTCGGCCGCACGGTCGGCATCAACGGCGTCTGGGGCAATCTCGGCGTCGCCTGCTCGGCGCTCGTCACCGGCCTGCTATGCCAATATGCCGGCTGGCGCTCGGCCTTTATTCTGCCCGGCCTCGTGACGGTGGCGATCGGCTTCGGGTTCATGGCCAAGGTGCGGCACGAGCTGCGCACCGGCCATAAACACGCCGGCGCCGCGGTGCGCATCTCAAAAAGCGCGATGGGGCGTGTGCTGCTGGCCCTGATCGTCACCACGATCGCGACCTCGACCACCTTCAACGCGGTCACCGTTGCGCTGCCCAAACTGTTCGCCGAAAGGATGGTTAGCGTGACCGCCAGCCCCACGGTCGTCGGGCTGATCGTCTCGGGCGTTTACCTGTTCGGCGCGCTGGCGCAGTACACGATCGGCGGACTGGTCGATCGCCATTCGCTGAAAAGCGTGTTTCTGCCGGTATCGGTCCTGCTCGCGCCGTTGCTGTGGTTCGGCGCCGGCTTCAGCGGCGTGCCACTGCTCTTGGTCGTGATAGGGATTGTCATCGGGATTTTCGGTCAGGTCACGATCAACGATGCGATGGTCGGCAAGTACACGAGCGAGGAGTGGCGCGCCCGCGCCTATGCGGTACGGTATTTCGTCGGCTTCACCGCCGCCGGCGCGTCGGTCGGCATTGTCGCCTGGTTGCATCAACAGGGGGGCTTTACCCTGATGCTGCAAGCGTTTGGCGCGCTGTGCCTCCTCGTCATCGCCGGCGCGCTTTTCTTCCCGGCGGAGGAGCGTGCTCCGGAGGCAGCCCCTTCCTCGAGCCGCTCCGCCGTGTAGCGGCGTGGGAGCTCTCCGCCGTTTTCGCCGTAGGGCGGGCGGGAATCCCGGCGATACGGGGAATCCCGTACGCAATATCCCTTAGGACCATTCCGGATTTCGGTGATCGCAAGACCGCGCCATCGTCTCGGCAACCAGTCGGGATGGAGGCTTCCATGTTCAAGCAATTCGGCGTTGGTGGTGTTCCCGAGATATTCGATCGATCACGCGCCGCCGAGGGGCCGGTCGTTCGGTCCGGCCAGCTGGAGGCGCTCGTCGCGCTGGAGCAGATCGGCGTCCGTCGCAGCTTTGCCCGCGACGCGGAAATCTACGGCGAGGGCGACCGCTCCGACTGCTGGTACAAGGTGGTTTCCGGCACGGTTCGCCTCTGCAAGCTTATGGCGGACGGCCGCCGGCACATCGCCGAATTCTTCCTCGCCGGCGATTGCTTTGGTCTCGGCGCCGTTGGCGAGCGGGTGTTTTCGGCGGAGGCGGTGGGTGACGTCGTCGTCATGCGGTTTCCGCGCGCCGCGACCGAGCGGCTGATCGATGAACGCCCGGAGCTCGCCCGCAGCTTGTGCGACATGACATTGCGCGACCTCGCCCATGCCCAGACGAGGATGCTGCTCTTGGGGCGCATGACCGCGGCCGAGCGCGTCGCCAGTTTTCTCCTCGATCTTGCCGAGCGACGTGATGTGCGGCGCGTTCTGGATGTGCCGATGTCGCGCAATGACATCGCCGACTATCTCGGGCTGACGATCGAGACTGTGTGTCGCGTCCTGTCAGTGTTCAAACGCAATGGCGCCATCGCCATTCCGAACCCGCACCGCATCGAACTGTGCGACCGCGAGGCGCTGGAAGCCGTCGGCGAGGCCTGAGCGCGGTCGCGAGCCGAGTACCCGACAATGACCGCGCAAGATCCCGTGGCGAATTTCTCAGGCGGCGAGGTTCGTATGGAAATCGAACCACGGAAACACTGGATCTGCGTTATCGATGATGACCCGTGGGTCCGCGATTCGCTGGCCGTGCTGCTGGAGACGCATGGGTTTCAGGTTACGAGCCACGGCTCCGGAGCGGAGCTTTTGGCTGACGAACGACACCGGCAAGCGGAGTGTCTGATCGTTGATCACCACATGCCGGGAATGGACGGTCTTGCGACCATCGACGCCTTGCAAGGCAATGGCGTCGAAATACCGACGATCCTGATCACCGGTCGTCTCGACGCGAATATCACGGCACGCGCGGCCAAGTCCGGCGTGATCGCCGTCGTGGAAAAGCCCTTCGCCGCGGAACAGCTTGTGGAGTTTATTCGCGGCAACTTGCACATGCCGGGACCATGACGGCGGCGTCTCAGGCCTTTGGCTGCAATCCGGCGGCGAGCGCCAGGCGGATCAATTCCGAGAGGCTGCGCGCGCCCATCTTGTCCATGACCCGGGCACGGTGGATTTCGACGGTGCGGGGGCTGATCGCCAAGTCGTAGGCAATCGATTTGTTGGGCAGACCGGCGAGCAAGCCTTCCAGCACCTCGCGCTCGCGCGACGAGAGCAGATCGAGTTTCGCGGCCGCGGCCATCCCCGCCGGGTCGCGTTCGTCCGCTGCGTCGATCCGTGCCAGCGCCGCCTGGACACTCTGGAGGATGGCCTGCGAAGCAAACGGCTTCTCGATAAAATCGAGCGCCCCTCCCTTCATTGCCCGCACCGCCAGCGGCACGTCGCCATGTCCGGTGATCACGATCATCGGGAAATAAAGAGAGTGCTCGTTCAGCTGTCGCTGCAGTTCGAGCCCATCCATCTCCGGCATGCGGATGTCGACGATGAGGCACCCCATCGGCAACGCCGACGCGGCGTCGAAGAAATCTCGCGCCAAGCCAAAACTACGCACCCGATAGCCGCAGGACTCGAGCAGGATCGACAGCGAATCGCGCACCGCCTCGTCGTCATCGACAACATAGACATGCGGCGCTGTCGGCTCAGACGGCATCGTCTTCCCTGGCCCTTGGCAGTGTCAGGCTAAATATCGTCCCACCCGACGGCCGTGCCGCTGCGGTTAAATGTCCGTGATGTGCCTCGGCGATCTCGCGGCAGATCGACAGGCCAAGCCCCATGCCGGTCTTCTTGGTCGTGACAAACGGCTGAAACAAGCGGTCGGCGAGTTCGGGGGAAATCCCCGTACCTGTATCGGCCACGCTGGCTTCGACCGTGCGGTCGTTAACGCGCGTCAGGATCATGAGCTCGCGATGATCCACCGCTTCCATCGCCTCGAGCGCGTTGCGCACCAAATTCAGCATCACCTGCTGGATCTGTACCGGATCGACGAGGACGGGCGGCAGATCGGGATCGAGCTCCAACGACACCCGCACGCCCGATTGCCGCGCCCCGACGAGGGCCAGCGCCATGGTCTCTTCCACAAGCTGATTGAGGCTGTGGATCTGTCGCTCCGTCTCGCCCTTGCTGACGAACTGGCGCAGCTGGCGAATGACCTCGCCGGCGCGCTGAGCCTGGGCAACGGCTTTATTCATCAAGTCAGCGATGCGCGCCGGCCCCGCGGTTCCCAATGAAATCAGATGCCGGCCGGCTTCGAGGTAATTGGTCACCGCGGTCAGTGGCTGGTTCAGTTCGTGCGCCATTGTCGAGGCCATTTGTCCCATGACGCTAAGCCGCGAGGCGTGCAGCAATTCGGCGTTCATCTCCTGCAGGCGGGTTTCCGCTTTCTTCAGCGACGCCTCGGCAACCTTGGCCGCCGTGATATCGCGCGCCACTTTCGAGGCCCCCACGAGCCGGCCCTCGGAATCGTAGATCGGCGATACGCTCAGCGACACGTCGATATGGTTTCCGGTTTTATGGCGGCGGGTCGTCTCGTAATGCTCGACCCGCTCGCTACGCTTAATCCGCCGCAGGATATCCATCAGGTCATCGGAATGGCCTGGCACGGCGAGACATAAAATCGACTGGCCGATCATCTCCTCGGCGGTATACCCGAAGATACGTTCGGCCGCCTTGTTCCAGCTCGTGACGACCCCTTCCAAGGTGTTGCCGATGATCGCGTCATCCGAGGATTCGACAATCGCGGCAAGCGACCGGGACTGGTGCTCGCTCTCGCGCAGCGCGAGTTCGGCTGCCTTGCGCCTGGTGATATCGCGGATGATGCCGACAAAGATCGGCTTGCCGCCGTCGCGCGCTTCGCCGACCGAAAGCTCCATTGGAAACACCGATCCGTCTTGACGCTGGCCGGCCACCTCGCGACCAATGCCAATGACTCGCTTGTTCCCGGTGCTCAGGTAATTCGCCAGATAGCCGTCATGTTCGGCGGCGTAGGGGGCGGGCATCAGCCTGCGGACATTGTGGCCGATGAGATCGCCGGCCGCGTACCCGAACAGCCGCTCGGCCGCTTGGTTGACCGACCGGATCGCGCCGTCGTGGTCAATCACGACGATGGCATCGACCGCCGTTTCAATGACCGCCCGGTAAAGGGAGTCGCCGCCCTCGCCACTGCTTGTTGCTGAGGATCGCGTTGCCAACGCCATCGCGCTCTGTAGTCGATCTTCATCGATACCACAGTCACCGGAGGGACCGAAAGACCGGCCGGGTGGTGCCGCCCGCGACAGCGGAACGCGTTGATCGGGCCCAAAGGTGGTCAATTTGCGTGGCTAATCGGACGACGGAATGACTCAGGCTCGTTCGTCTTCCGCCGAGATCACAAAGCCTGAGGTCGGCTCGACCCAGAGGAGATGATCGTGCACCGATTTGATCCCCGGAACCGTTTCCGCCGCGACCGTCAGCGCTGTCCGCTCGCGGTCGTCGGTGACGGTGCCATTGAGATGCACGACGCCGTTATCGACGCTCACATCGATGCTGAACCGTGGTCCCCAGGGCTCCTTATCGATGATGGCGAGAATGTTTTTGCGGATATCCGCGTCGCTCAACGGCGCCGTGGCTGCAGCTTCCGCCTCTTGCTTCAAGCCGCTAACCAGTGCGTGCACCAAATCGGCGCGGCTGACGATGCCGACAAGCCGATTGGCTTCGACGACCGGCACGCGCTTGATCCCGCGCTTTTCCATCAGCTTGACGACACCCTCAAGCGGTTCTTCCGGCGCAACCCAGGCGACCTCCGAGGTCATCACCTCGCCGACTTTGCGGGCGTGGGAATCGGCGTAATCGTGCGCCAGACGCCCCGGCCCAACCAGCAGCTCGAGCCAGCGCGGGCGATGCCGCTCGGTCCCGGTTTCGATGCGGCGCAACAAATCGCCCTCGGTGACGATGCCGACGACGGAGCCCTTTGCGTCGGTCACCGGCAGGCCGCTGAAATGGTGGCCCAACATCAGCTGCGCCGCCTCGATAATGGTTGTCTCCGGCGTCACGCTGATTGGCTTCCGGGTCATGATCTCAAATGCTTTCATGATCTATCTCCCGATTTCGGCATCAGGCCGCGACAACCCGCACCGGCGACTGACGTGCCCTTTCCTGGCGCATGGCTTCGAGCTGCTCGGCGCGCTCGCGCAATGCGGCGCGATCGGCTGGATTGCCGGATGCGTACGTCGCCGCGGCGCAGGCGGTCGGGCAGCGGGTGACACCCCGGGCCCGGATAAACGCGGCGATTTGGGTCTGGTAATTCTGCGGCGTCATGGTTTGCTCCGTCATGGCCCACCCGCTGGGGACGTGGCCATGATTGCGAACCGCCGGGAGCAACGAAATCCGGTTTGTCCCTAAGGAAGATTACGTAGCGCGATAGCCGGTGCGATTGATCCGCATCAATTCGCGTGAGCGCCATTGCGGCATAATGGTGCGACAACCGGACCGTGACCCGATGTCCATTCGCAATCTCGACAAATTGTTCAACCCCGCCTCGGTTGCGCTGATCGGCGCGACCGATCGCACCGGCTCGGTCGGCGCGGTCGTGATGCGCAATTTGCGGCGCGCCGGGTTTGGCGGCGAGCTGATGATGGTAAGCCCGCGCCATAAAGTGCTTGGAGGCGTGCCAACCTATCCCGATGTGGCGAGCCTGCCGCGCGCGCCCGATCTTGCGGTGATCGCGACGCCGCCGGACACGGTGCCGGCGCTGATCGCCGAGCTTGGCGTGCGCGGCACCAGGGCGGCGGTTGTCATCACCGCGGGTTTCGGCGAGCTTGACGCGGCCGGCCGCGCCTTGCAGCGGGCGGCGCTGGCGGCGGCGCGGCCATATTTGCTGCGCCTCGTCGGCCCCAATTGCGTCGGTATCATGGTCCCGGGGATCGGCCTCGACGCCAGCTTCTCGCATCTCGCACCGTCCCGCGGCGACATCGCCTTTGTCAGCCAGTCCGGAGCGATGATCACCGCGATGCTCGACTGGGCGGCGCCGCGCGAGATCGGGTTCTCGCATGTCGTCTCGCTCGGCGACATGGCCGATGTCGATTTTGGCGACATGCTCGACTATCTCGCCGCCGATGCGCACACGCGGGCGATCCTCCTCTATGTCGAGGGCGTCACCCACGGGCGCAAGTTCATGTCGGCGGCACGCGCGGCGGCGCGCGCCAAGCCGGTTCTGGCGCTGAAGGCCGGACATTCGGCCGCTGGCGCTCGAGCCGCGGCCTCGCATACCGGTGCGCTGGCCGGCAGCGACGCGGTCTACGACTCCGCGTTCGCCCGCGCCGGCATGTTGCGCGTCGGCAGCATGGGCGAGCTCTTTGACGCGGCCGAGACGCTGGCGCTGACCCACGAGCAACGAGGCGACCGGCTGGCGATCGTCAGCAATGGCGGCGGGGCGGGGGTGCTTGCCACCGACGCGCTCGCCGCCGCGGATGGAGGGCTAGCGATCCTCGCGCCGGAGACGATTACGCGGCTTGACCGGGTCTTGCCGCCGACCTGGAGCCACGGCAACCCGATCGACATCATCGGCGACGCGCCCGGCGCGCGTTATGCCGCGGCGATCAATGCGCTGATTGGCGATCGCGGCGTTGATGCGCTTCTCGTGCTGAATTGCCCGACGGCGCTGGCTGAGCCGGATGAGGCGGCGCGTGAGGTGGTCAAGATGCTCGCCGCGCAGCCGGCGGATATGTTGCACGGCCGCAACGTCTTTACGGCTTGGCTCGGCGAGCAATCGGCGATACCGGCCCGGCGCCGGTTTCAGGCCGCCCGCATCCCGACCTATGACACGCCCGAGGCGGCGGTGTCGGGTTTTCTGCATCGCGTCCGCTACCAGCGCAACCAGACGCTGCTGATGGAGACGCCGCCCGCGCGCCCCGACCCGTTCGAGCCGGATATCGGCAAAGTTCGCGGGGTTATCGCCGAGGCGCTCGGAAGCGGTAAATCCTGGCTCGATCCGGAGGGCGTCGCCGCCGTGCTCGACGCCTATGGCATTCCGCAGCCGCTAGCCCGCGCCGCCGCCAATGCTGACGAGGCCGGGCAAGCGGCCGCCGAGCTCGGGTTTCCGGTCGCGCTCAAAATCCGCTCGCCCGACATCACCCACAAATCCGATGTCGGCGGCGTCGCGCTCGATCTCGACAGCGTCGACGCGGTCGGAGCGGCGGCGACGGCGATGCTGGCTCGAATCCGCAGGGAGCAGCCGGATGCCAAGATCGACGGCATCCTTGTGCAACAGATGATCCGCCGCCCGGGCGCCGTCGA
>Ga0181537_10003610_pt1 | contig 13195 bp, 6 predicted proteins | sample PEATcosm2014_Bin_39_FD_119765 | JGI IMG/M metagenome (GOLD analysis project Ga0181537, IMG submission 119765) | Peatland microbial communities from MTU Mesocosm Facility, Houghton, MI, USA - PEATcosm2014_Bin23_10_metaG | ecosystem: Environmental > Terrestrial > Soil > Wetlands > Peat | place...
CGGCATGCCCGGAGTTTTCACCCACGGCGACTTCGATACCTGGAGTCCCGGCTACCTGATGTTTCTGGCCGGCATGCACAACGGCATCAGCCGCCTCTATGAAACTTTCGGCAACGGCGGCGCCGATACCGAGAAGCGCATCCTGCAGCCGGAGGATTACTCGCGCACCTGGTACCGTCAGAATCCGCCGTGGCCGGTGGTGAACTGGTCGCAGCGCGATAACAACAACTACGAAGAGACTGCGCTGCTCTCGACGCTCTCTTACTTCTCGCGCAACACTCATCATTTTCTTGAGAACTTCTATGCCAAGAGCAAGCGCGCCGTCGAAAAACCGTCGTTGGAAGGGCCGGCAGCCTACGTGATCCCCGCCGATCCCGCCGACACGAACCGCCAGGTCGAGTTACTGAAAGTATTGAAGCGGCAGCACGTCGAGGTCGAACAGCTTTCCGATGCAGTCACTTCCGCCGTCCCCGCCGAAAAGCGCGGAGACAAGCCGAAGCAGGAAACTTTTCCCGCCGGCAGCATCGTCGTCCGCATGGATCAGCCTTACTCCCGCGTCGCCGATGCGCTGCTCGACCGCCAGTTCTGGGCCGCCGGCGATCCGCAGAAGCATCCTTACGACGATACGGGATGGTCTTTCACTCACCTCTTCAACCTGAAAGTTGTCCGCGTCGTTGACCCAGCAATCCTGAAGTCGAAGATGGCGCCGCTTGAAGATCCGGCCACGCTCGCCGGCAAGCTCTATTATGGCTCGGGCGGGGTGTTGGCCGTGGCCAACACGGGCCAGATTTCGCTCTTACCCCTGGCCTACAAACTGAAAGGTGCGACCATCCAGGTTGCAGAGAAGGCGTTCGACGCCGACGGCAAACATTTTGCGGCCGGTTCGCTGCTCATCACGAACGCCGGTGGCCAGAGCAACGGTGGCCAGAGCAACGCTGGCCAGAGCAACGATGGCAAGAGCAACGGCATCGTCGACAAAACTCTGCACGACTTATCTCTCGATGCTTCCCGGCTCGCTGCAGCGCCTTCCGTGCCGCTGCATGTGGTGACTGCTCCGCGCATCGCGTTCATGCACACCTGGCTTAGCACGCAGACCGAAGGCTGGTGGCGCTATGCCTTCGACACCGCGGGCGTGCCCTACGGTTACATCAGCACGCAGACCGTAGCCAGCCAATCGGACCTTCGCGCGAAGTACGACGTCATCGTCTTCGCTCCGGTTGGACATGCGTCCACGCCAGAAATTCTCAACGGCCTTCCCCTGTGGAATAACCCGATGCCGTGGCAGAAGTCCGAGTTGACCCCGAATCTCGGCGTCATCGACAGCACCGCCGACATCCGCCCTGGTCTGGGTTACGACGGCCTTGCACATCTGAAGAAGTTTGTCGAGCAGGGCGGGCTGCTGATCACTTGCGAAGACACCGCTCAGTTCGCCATCGACACAGGACTTGCCCCCGGCGTCAGCGTCGCTCCCCAAGGTGACGCGCGAGTGGTGGGCACGGTGCTCAACACGGTTTTCGTCAACCGCGATAGTCCAGTTGCGTTCGGCTACGGAGCTGGCGTTCCCGTCATCAGCGCGAACGGCATGGCCTTCAACGTCAGCAACATCCTCGGCCGCACCGGCGGCCGCATTTTGATGGACCCTCTCACCGATCCCCTGGACCCCTACGCGAAACGCGCCACCGGCCGCGGCACCGTCGACGACAGCGACGAACCTCAAGGCAGAAAAATCACCGAGCCCGAACCGCTGGTGAAGCAACAACCCTGGGAGCCCAAGCCCCTCGATGAAGAGCAGACGCGCAACAACCCACTGGTAATTCCAGCGCAAATCCGACCGGATGTGATCTTGCGCTTTTCCGATTCGAAAACCCTTTTGCTCGACGGCCTGCTCGACAAAGCAGGTTCGATTGCCGAGCATGCCGTAGTCGTGGACGCGCATCTGGGCCCGGGAAACGTGTTGCTGTTCGGCAACAACCCGGTTTATCGCGGCGAGACCATCGGCACCTACGCGCTGGTCTTCAACGCCATCCTCAACTATCAGCACTTGGCGCATGAGTCCGCCCCTGCCGACAAACAGCCGCCCGCCAGCCAGGCCGTGCCGTGATCGCCTCGAAAACAGGGGTTCAGGACCGCCAGCGACCTAGGCGAATCAATCACATAGCGTCGGTTCGACGGCCTGGGCGCGGGCGGCAGGAGGCTGAATCCCCACCCCGGCCGGGAGCATCTCTCATATTGTCGGCAACCGCGTTTCCCGAATAGGAATGATTCAGCAGCTGTGCTAGCATCAAGGTTGGGCTTAATCCACGTTTTCTGTTGAACTTGCCGGGGTAGACCAGCCAAGTTCCCTTCTCTTCTTACAGAGTTAGCCCACAGCGGCCGCCTATACAGGCACCGAAGAGGCATCCACTTGGCAATGATCGATATGAAGACCCGACCGATGCTGGTGAAAAGAAAGACAGATATCGCCGACGACGAGGTGAACGAACTGCTCCCCAACGATACGCAATCCCCTCAGGAAGTAGACGACCTGCTCGGCTCCATTGGCAGCCGGGGCATGGATGTGGTGGAAGGCGAACCGCATTCGCCCTACTCCGCCCTGGAACCAAGATCCGCGCACGACAGTGAGGAAGTCGAAGTCGAGCTGGATTTGACTCCGGGCGCTCCCGACTCGGCCAGTGACCCGGTGAGGGTGTACCTGCGCGAAATGGGCGCTTCACCGCTGCTCACCCGCGAAGAAGAAGTAGAGATCGCCCGCCGCATCGAGCGCGGACAAATCACATCCATGAAGGCGCTGTCGCGCTCTCCGATCGTGATCCAGCAGGTGCTGGCGCTGGGTGAGGATTTGAAACGCGGCCTGCGCTCGATTAAAGACCTGGTGGTCTTCGACGAGGAAGAAATCACGGATGAGATTTTGCAGAACCGCGTGGACGAGATTACGGGCCGCATCGACACCTTGAACAAGCACTACAAGGCGGCGACCCGGCTGGCGGAAAAGCTGGCCACGATCCCGGCGAAGAAGAAACCGAAGGAATACCGCCGGTGCCGCGGCCGGCTGAGCCGCGAAATGGTGGCGATTTCGCTCATCATCCGCAATCTGGGACTGAACCATGCGGAACGCAAACGCCTGATCGAGCGGGTGAACAAGACCATCGACCTGATGCGCGCGCTCGATCGCGAAGTGGTCAGCCTGGAAGCGAAGATTAACGCGACCCGCAGCGAAGAACTCAAGAAGAACTATCGCTCTGCCCAGCGGACGCATCGGGTCGAGATCAAGCGCCTCGAAGACGAAGCCGGAATGACGTTTCCGGACTTGCAGCGCACGCAGCGCAAAATGATTCAGGGCGACATGAACGCGGAGCAGGCCAAGCGCGAACTCATCGAAGCCAACCTGCGACTCGTGGTTTCGATTGCGAAGAAATACGGCAATCGCGGATTGCAGTTCCTCGACTTGATTCAGGAAGGCAACGTCGGCCTGATGAAGGCGGTGGACAAGTTCGAATACCGGCGCGGCTACAAGTTTTCGACGTACGCCACGTGGTGGATTCGCCAGGCCATCAGCCGGGCGATTGCCGACCAGGCGCGCACCATCCGGCTGCCGGTGCACATGATCGAAGTGGTGAACAAACTGATTCGCACCTCGCGGCAACTGGTGCAGGCTTCGGGGCACGAGCCCACGTCTGCGGAAATTGCCAAGCAGATGGATATTCCCGAGGCCATGGTACGCAAAGTTAAAAAAATCATGCGCGTGCCGATTTCGCTGGAGACGCCGATTGGCGAAGAGGGAGACTCTCACCTCGGCGACCTGATCGAAGACCGCACGAAGATGTCTCCGGCCGAGGCGATTCTGAATGTGAATTTGAAAGAGCGCACCGCGCATGTGCTGCGCACGCTCAGTCCGCGGGAAGAGAAAATTATCCGCATGCGCTTTGGCATGGACGACGGCTCCGAGCACACGCTGGAGGAAGTCGGCCAGTCCTTCGACGTGACCCGCGAGCGCATTCGCCAGATCGAAGCCAAGGCTCTGCGCAAACTGCGGCATCCGTCGCGGTCAGGAAAATTGCGGTCGCTGCTCGATGATGTGCAGGAGTAAGGCAGCGTTCGCTCGCGCAGCGCGATGATAGTGCGCTGAATACTTCAGTGAGCGTTAAGGCATTGTCATCCTGAGGCGCGTTTTTTGCGCCGAAGGATCTATGCAACTTGCTTGCGGCGAGGCGCTGTTGGCAAGTTGCATGGATCCTTCGTCGGGAGTCACTCGCTTCGCGAGCGACTCCGCTTCCTCAGGATGACAAAGTAGCGGATTTCGTAAGTTGTTGAGAGTTCGTGTAAGTCGTTGAAGATTGGTGTAAGTTGTTGAAATGTCGTAGAGGGCCTCTAGCGTCCCGCTAGAGGCATAATTTTTGGCGTCATGGCCCTGACCACGGGGGCGGCAATAATTCTCGACGCCAGGGCCGTTTCCGGGGCCGCAAAGGGCATCCTGCAAACCGGCCAAGGCGCTATTGAGCGAACTTCCCGCGTCTCGCCTCGGAATCGTCTCATTTTGCTACACGTTACGTACAATCGTGTTCATACATCTGTGTGTGCACGAACACAAAGCGAACGTGAGAGCCTGCTATTTGTCAGACTGAGTCATCCTCCTCGCTTGTCATCCTGAGCGCGCCGTTTGCGCGAAGGATCTATGCAACTTGCTGGCAGTATCGGCGCTGCCAGTTGCACAAATCCTTCGTCGCGCAAAAAAGCGCGCGCCTCCGGATGACAATGCGCTGGAACTTTAGTCGCTGGGATCTTTACCGGCGGCGACTTCGAGACGTCCGAAAGAAAGCTGGTAGTTGTAGCGCGCGGTGACCACCTGGGCGCTGGCGGTGGCAGCTAACAATTCCGCATCGGTCAATTCGATGATGTTCCCTACCCCGGCCGAGTAGCGGCCCTCGGCGAACTCGAGATTCTCTCGCGCTTCCTGATCGGCGATGGTGGCGAGATCGATCTGCTGCTGCGAGACGGTCGTGTTGGCATAGTCGGTGTAGACTTCGCGATCGACCTGCAGCGTGGCTGACTTCAGATTCGATTCCGCCGCGAGCTTGGCTTGTTCAGTTTCGTTCAGATACGCCCGGTTGTAACCGCCGGATAGCAGCGGCTGCAGCAGGCTCTCGCCGAATCCCAGGTTCCAGATGAGCGGAAATCTCAAGTTTTCGAAATCGGCGAAGCTGGTGAAGTTGAGGCGGGGTTTGAAATTTGAGCGCGCCGCCACGATGTCGCCTTGCGCGGCGGTGACGACTTCGCGCAAGGCCCGCAGATCGGGACGCAAGGTCCGCGCCTCTGAAAGATAACCGTCTACGGGGTCGAGCGCCGCTGCCGTTCCCAGTACATCCACCAGCGTGAATGTGTTTTTCACCGGCAGGCCCATGGCGGTCGCCAGCGCCGCCTGTGAAATCTTCAGATCGGCTTGCGCCTGCACCAGGTCGAGCTGCGAATCGGCCAACTGCACTTCCTGGCGCGTGACGTCAATCTTGGGCACGCGCCCCACATCGAAAAATGCCTTGATCTGATCCAGGTGCCTGCTCTGGTCCTGCACCGTTTTTTGCCGCACGTCGGCCAGTTCCTGCGCCGCCAGCACGGTGAAGTAGCCGTCGCGCACGTTGAGCAGCGTGACCTGGCGCACCCGGTCGCGGTTTTGCTGCGCCTGCGCCAGTTCCGCCTTGCCGCGTTCAACCGATCCGCGAGTCAGCCCGAAGTCATAGATGTTCTGGGTAAAGTTCAGCCCGGTGTAGTAGTAAGGAGAGTTCGCCCAGTGCTCGCCGTTGTACTCCGCGTTCGCGGTCGCGAGAGACGTCCCGGGCAGCGGCGCGTAATTGTAGGTCTGCTGGTTGTGGGTGGCGCCAAAGCTGAGGTGTGGCAGGTAGGCGGCACGGCGCTCCTTGAGGTGAGCCTCAGCCACGTGGACTTGCGCCTCGGCGGTCACCAGGTCGGGCTGATTCTGCTCGGCGAGGCGATAACAATCGGCGAGAGACAGAAGTTTGTCCTTCTGGTCCTGGGCGGCTGACAGCGAAGTTGTGATCACCAGAGCCAGTGTGGCGAAAGCTGCGAGTTGTGGGCGTATCTTCATCAATAATTTGAACGGCACTATCGAAAGGCAACGTGAAGAAACATGCACTGACTGAAGTCGCTTCCGCAGGCTCCGGCCGTTTACGGCGCGGCTTAAAGCCGCACCCTTTCAAACCGGACTGCTAGCTGCCCGGCCGCGAGACCGGCTGTACGTTGGCGCCTTCGGGTACGCGCTCTCCAATGTTGCGGGCGACGCGCTCACCTTCGTTGAGTCCGCTGAACAGGCGGGCGCTTGTGCCGGTCTGTTCGGCCACGGCGACCTGCGTGAATTTGATGGTGTTGCCGGGCGTGACCACGGCCACGAAGGTCTGCGCTCCGCGGACAATCAGCGCGTCCGACGGCACTTCAATATAGCTTGGCGTCTGCACCTTCAACTCCACCTGCACAAAGCTGCCCGCCAGGATGCGGTTGTGCGGATTGTCCACGTCAATCTCGACCAGCAGTGTGCGGGTTTTGGCGTCGATCTCTCCACTGGTGCGGGTGACCCGCGCTTCCACCTTCAGGCTCGGATTGGCCTGATCAAGAATCGTGACTGGGTCACCCTTGCGCACGTAGGGAGCATGCGCCTGGTCGACGTAAACATAAATGCGCAGGCGGGTGGTCTCGGAAACTTCAACCACGGGCAGAGCGCTGGTCTGCGCTGTGGTTGCGTTCTGGATGAGCGCCCCGGGATCGGCATAGCGCGCGGTTACGGTCCCGCTGAACGGAGCGCGCAATTGTTCGTAAGACTTCAGCGTGCCGATCTGCTCCAGGTTCGCCTTGGAAACGGCCGCGTCGGCCTCGGCCTGGTCGGCATCCTGTTGGGAAATCATTTGTTTCTTGACCAGCGTAGCGGCGCGGTTGGAGATGAGTTCCTTGTTGTGCGCATCGGCGACCGCAGCCTGATATTGCTTGTCGGTCTCTGGCGATTCGATGACCGCGATGATCTGGTTGGCATGAACGAAGTCGCCCTTGTCGACGCTCAGCGTGCGCATGTAGCCGCTGACTTTGGCATAGACGATGGCCGACTGGTAGGGACGCGCTTCGCCAATCAGCCGCACCGTGTTGGAGCCGGCAACTTTGTGAGCGACGGCGATTTCCACCGTCGGCCCTTTCTGCCCTTCGACCGTCAACTGCTGAGTCGCAGCCTGCACATGGGACCGCTGGCGGGTGATGAGAAGCAAAGCCACGGCTCCCGCCACCAGAATCACGAGTATGCCGGCGAGATAGAGCCAGACGGATCCGGGACGCCTGCCCGGCGATTCAGAAATCTTCCCATCCGACATCTTCTGTTCGGATGTCTTCCCTTCGGATGTCTTCCCTTCGGACATCAGTGTTCCTCCGGTGTGAATACTTCGCCGCGCGCCTCGGCGGCAAATTTTTCATCGAGCAGGTGCCGCGTGGGGAAGTCTTTCCTTAACAGGGTATAGACCACGGGCACCACAAACAACGTGACCACGGTCGCTACCAGCAGCCCGCCAATCACGGCGCGGCCCAGGGGAGCATTCTGCTCGCCGGCCTCGCCCAGAGCCAGCGCCATGGGGATCATGCCGATTATCATGGCGAGGGCGGTCATCAACACTGGCCGCAAGCGCGTCTTGCCGGCTTCCATGGCGGCTTCGAGGGGCGAGATGTGCCGTTCCGCCCGCGCGTCATTGGCGTAGCTCACCATCAGGATGGAGTTTGAAGTTGCGATGCCCACCGCCATGATCGAGCCCATTAGCGATTCGACGTTGATGGTGGAGCCGGTCAGGGCCAGCATCCATAGAATTCCAATCAGAGCTCCCGGGACGGCGATCATGATGATGAAAGGGTCCATCCACGATTGAAACAGAACCACGATCAGCAGATACACCAGCACGATGGCGAGAATCAACCCGAGCAGCAGGCTGCGAAACGAGGAATTCATGACTTCATATTGGCCGTGAACGGTAATGCGCATGCCCACGGGCAGTTTTCCCAGGCCATCGATTTTTTTCCGGATGCCGGCCACTACTGAACCGAGGTCGCGGCCTTGCAGGTTGGCGTTGATGTCAATCACGCGCTGCACGGTGTAGTGACTGATTTCGGCGGGAACGGAGTCCGGAACCACGTGCGACACATTGGACAGAGTTTCATACTGGGGCGCCGGAACGGGCTGCGTCTGCGGCGTGCCGGCCGGCTGCAGCGGAGTGGCCGCGCCCGGCAGGCTGAGGGGAGTGTTCATGAGCGTATCCACGGAATCGAAACGCTCGGGCGGGATGCGCACGGCCACGATGTAGTTGACGTTGTTCGCGGGATTCAGGAAGTACGAGGGCGCGATCAGAGAACTAGACGACAGCGAGATGAGCATGCTGTTGGCCACGCTCTGTTCCGAGAGACCCAGTTCCGCCGCTTTTTCGCGGTCTACATTGATGCGCAGCGCAGGGTAACGGACGGCCTGCTTGACGTGCACGTCCACGGCTCCCGGCACGGTGCGAATCTCATCCTTCAACTGGCGCGCGATCTCGTACGACTGGTCAAGATTTGGCCCTTCGACCTGGATATCAATCGGCGAGGGCACGCCGAAGTTGAGCACCTGGCTGACAATGTCGGCCGATTGAAAATAAAAGTTCGACCCGGGGAACTCGCGCGGCAGTTGCTGGCGAATCTTCTCCATGTAGCCTTCGGTGGGGTGATGCTTGGGTTTGAGCGCGATGAGCACTTCGGCGTCCATGTCGCCGACATTGTCGGTGGGCACGTAGGCGAGATTGAAGTAAGTGGGCAGACCCTCCAGATCGTTGATGGTGTCGATTTCATCGGGCGGGATGATTTCGCGAATGCGGCCCTCGACTTGCATCATTAACTGCTCGGTATCCTCGAGGCGCGTACCGATCGGGGCGCGGACGTGGAGCTTCATCAAGCCGGCATCCACGGAGGGGAAAAAGTCAGTGCCAATCACGAAGGGCAGCACTGCACTGACCGCGAACAGGAGCACGAACATGCACAGACTGAAGGCGCGGTGATGCAGCACCAGTTCCAGCACGCTTCCGTAGCCGGCTCGCAGGCGTTCGAAGGCATGCTCGCGCTTGCGGTTCAGTCGGCCTACCAGGCCGGGATTTTCTTCCTTGGCTTCATCGGCTTCGCGGTGGCCTTCGAAGAGAATCCGCGAGAGCGTGGGCACCAGCGTCCGGGAAAGCACGTACGACGAAAGCATAGCAAGCACGACTGACAGCGCCATCGGCGTAAACAGATACTTCGCCGCGCCGGTGAGCAACACGACCGGAAAAAACACAATGCAGATGGCCAGGGTCGCCACAATTGCGGGCACGGCAATCTGGCTGGCGCCATCGAGAATCGCCACCGTGATCGGCTTATCCATGTCGAAATTGCGGTTGATGTTTTCAATTTCGACGGTAGCATCGTCAACCAGCATGCCGATGGCGAGCGCCAGGCCGCCCAGGGTCATGATGTTGACGGTGTCGCCGCTCAGGTTCAGGCCAATGATCGCGGCAAAGATGGCCAGCGGAATCGAAGTGCAGACCACAATCACGCTGCGCCAGCTGCCCAGAAATAAAAGGATCATCAGCGAAACCAGGACCGAGGAGAGCACGGCCTCACGCACCACGCCCACAATCGCGGCGCGCACGAATACGGATTGATCGAAGTCGATCTTGAGGTCCATCCCCTGCGGAGCGGAAGCTTTGATGACCGGCAGGGCGTCGCGCGTAGCCTCCACGACGGCCAGGGTGGATGCGTCGGAATGTTTGAGGATGGCCAGATAGGTCGCGCGCTTGCCGTTGACGTGGACAATGCCGCGTTGCTCGGCGTAGCTGGCGGCAACCTTCGCCACGTCGCCCAGCAGGACGGTCGCCGAGCCCACGACCTTGATCGGGATGCGGGCGAACTGCGCAACCGTGTCAGGGCTGGAGTTGAGTTGCACGCTGTAGTCGGTATTGCCGATGCGGGCATCGCCGGCGGGCAGAATTACGTTGGAAGTCTGCAGCGCGCTGACAACATCGCCCGCGGACAATCCTTTGGCCGCCAGCGCCTGCGGGTTGAGGTCGATAATTACTTGCGGTTCTTTGCCGCCGAAGGGCGCGGGAGTGGAAAGGCCGGGAATGGTGAACAGCCGGATGCGGATAAAGTTCAGGCTGTAGTCGTAGAGTTGCTGTTCCGGCAGGGTCTTGCTGGAAATGGTCAATTGCGCGACCGGAACGTTCGTGGCATTGAACTGAATGACATTGGGCGGCGTGATTCCCGGTGGGGCTATGCGCAGAATCGTGCTCGAGACGGAAGAGATCTGCGCAATCGCAGCGCCGATGTCGGTGCCGGGCTGAAAGTAAACTCGCAGCAGGCCAACTCCCGGAATCGACTGCGACTCGATGCGCGAAATTCCGTTCACGGTCGTGGAATAGCCGCGCTCGCTGATGAGGACAACGCGGCGTTCCATATCTTGCGCCGAGAGGCCGGGATAAAACCAAACAACCACGACCACCGGAATATCGATGACCGGGAAGATGTCCACCGTCATGCGTGTCAGCGACAGCACGCCGAGGATGATGATCAGCAGGCAAGAGACGGCAATGGTATAAGGGCGCCGCAGCGCCAGACGAACTAGCCACATAACTTGACCGTTGACCGAACCGGAAGCTTCGCAGGCAAGGAGCCCTGCCTGCTTTGCGGTTTTAGATTCCGTTGCATGTCATGAGATCGTAAAGAAATGTAAGTTTCTACTATGCCCCAGAATCGGCGAATCCGTCCAACGGCCATCCCGGCGCGGATCTCAAGCAGGGCGGCCAACATCTGCATGCATTGTCATCCTGAGCGAAGCGAAGGACCTCGGTTCTTGCCTGCCCATTGCGGGTGCGACTTGCCGCAAGAACCGAGGTCCCTCGCTTCGCTCGGGATGACAACGTCGTTTTGAAGGCAATCTCAAGGAATATGCCTGATTCCCAAAAAGGCACGTAACCCTTTCGTAACCCTCTTCAGTGCACAATTTTTGTTGCACATTCACACTACTGAAATATCTTGCATGTAGCCTGTTGTCAGGAGGCTCTCATGGGGTCAGCCCGCATGGCGAAATCGTTACCGCTTCAGGTGGCTGCGATCTGTTATCGCAGGCGCGGCACGGCCATTGAGTTCCTTCTGGTTAATACCAACGGCGGCAACAAGTGGACCTTCCCCAAAGGCTCGACCGACGCCCGCCTATCGCACAGCCAGGCCGCCGAACGCGAAGCTGCTGAAGAAGCCGGCGCGCTCGGCACGATTGAGCCTCGCCACTTTCATCTTTACCTGCATTCCAAGGGCGTGTTCTGGCAGCCTGGCGGCGTACAGGAATTTGTGGTCAAGGCCTTTCTGATGGAAGTCCACCAGATGCGGCGGCCGGACGAAGGCGATCGCCATCCCACCTGGGTGAGCCCTGCGGAAGCCAAGCGCCGCCTGGCCAAAGGCCGCGAAGTGAAATACTCCCATGAACTGGAAGCCGTGATCGACCGCGCCCTGGAACGAATTCAGTTTCACCATGAACTCTGGGGAAGTTATCCCGGAGCGCGCAACGCCCGCCCCGCCGCTAAAGATCCTATCGCTGAAGTCGTCTGGCCGTAGACGGAGTACTCCGCGATCCTCTGTGCTGCTTGTGGCGGGTAGTTCTTTTGCCGCTATCGCAATGGCGCTATGATCTCAGCCATGGAAGCCGGTGAACTTCTGAAACACGCGTTGACGCTCTCCGACAAGGAGCGCGCCGAACTGGCATCCAGCTTGATCGGTAGCCTCACTGAGTTCCTGAGGCCTGTTGGATGGCTGTGCGGATTAAGGAAGACGCAGCCGAATTATTCATCTCCCTACAGAACGGGGCGAGAGACGAATCTCGGATTCCTTGACATTCTCCAGCGTTCTGCAGGAGGGGTATCAGAGCGATCTCTCCCCCCCAAAAGTGCCTCATTTTCTGATTCAACGGGTCCAAAGGGCTCGGGTTCTGCACGAGTTCTACTGGAAAGTAAACTGGTTTGCCGGCATTGACGGGCGCCCAGGTGCGCCCCTCGTTGAGCTGGGTGGTAAATCTCGAAAATGCCGGAATTATTGCTCCGCAGGTTGGCACCATCTCCGCATTAGGGTCGGTGACGGTGAGCGCGTATCCCGCCCAATGCCGAAACACCCCAGAATTGTGAATCGAGTATGAAAAGGAGAATTCTCCGAAAGAGTCGCTCCTCGTCACTTCGCTCCGCACTACCTCACGTTTTCCCCAATCTATGACGTAGGCCTCTAAACACACATCCATTCCTGCGACCGGCTTGCCAGTAAGGGCATCCACGAGTTTTCCTGAGATCGGAGGCACGCCCCCCACAGACATCAGGGCGACGATGATCAAGACAAGAGCAACAAAGCCGATGATTAATCGGCGAAGCCCGACATACATCCACCCGAACCTCGGCATTGGCCTACAGACCTCCATGCGCCTATACCACGCCTGAGAAGGTGATGCGTCAAGGTTACTTCCAGGTGTTCTTCAGTACGAGACCGTTAATCAAGCATTCGCTGTTGTAACATCCCGATTACACTCAAAACCATTGCTGCCGCTGCCCCTGTTACGATAATTCCAGCCACGATCTTGAACCAAATATGATTCAGCTTTCCGGCGCCGGAAAACGGTTCGGCCACAAACTTCTGTTCGAAAACGCGGACTGGCTCATTACGCCCCGCGACCGCATCGGCCTGGTGGGCGGGAACGGCACCGGCAAGTCCACGCTGATGAAGGTGCTCGCCGGGATGGACACGTTCGACTACGGCTCGCTGACCGTCGCCAAAGGAACTTCCGCCGGATATCTTCCCCAGGACGGCCTCACGCTATCCGGGCGCAGCGTTTTCGCCGAGTGCATGTCGGTGTTCGACGACCTGCGCGCCATGGAAACCGAGCTCGAATCGCTCACCCACAGCATGGCCGAGCTCGACCACACGAGCGCGGAGTACGCCGCCGTGGCCGATCGTTACCACCGGGTGGAGCACGAGTTCCGCACCCGCGACGGATATTCGATTGAGTCGGAAGTCGGGCGAGTCTTGATGGGGTTGGGATTTAGCAAGGAAGACTGGCCGCTGCTGACCGATGAATTTTCCGGCGGATGGCAGATGCGCCTGGCGCTGGCCAAACTTCTTTTACAACAAC
>Ga0181537_10003611_pt1 | contig 13194 bp, 12 predicted proteins | sample PEATcosm2014_Bin_39_FD_119765 | JGI IMG/M metagenome (GOLD analysis project Ga0181537, IMG submission 119765) | Peatland microbial communities from MTU Mesocosm Facility, Houghton, MI, USA - PEATcosm2014_Bin23_10_metaG | ecosystem: Environmental > Terrestrial > Soil > Wetlands > Peat | place...
TCACGAACATCGAGAGGCTGAACGCGAGGAACCTGAGGGCGGCCGACCTGCCCCGCGCGAGCTTCGGCGCCGTGGTCATGGACCTCTCGTTCATATCGCTCAGGTCGGTGCTCCCGGCCGTGTGGGCGCTCGCCGCGCCCGGGGCCGAGGCCCTGTGCTATGCCCCGGCCGGCTGGACCGAGGAAAGTGCGCTCGTGCAATGTTTCGATCAGGATCTGGAATCGGTAGACCTTGCTGCTCTGCCAGCATCCATTGATGCCACGCCGGTCGCACGCTTTTCCGCCCGACTGCAGTCGGATACCGGTCCGGCGACCGAGCGGGCGCCCATCTTGATGGTTATCGCCTTTGATGTGCCGAGGGAAGCTGCCCAGGAAGTGGAGCAGTGGTATGCCCAGGAACACATCCCTATGCTGATGCGGGCACCGGGGTGGCTGCGGGCAAGACGCTACGAGGCGATCCGGTCCGTTGGTGCGCGCCGCTTCACCTCGATTGCGCTGCACGACCTGCGGGACCTGGGGGTACTCGAGTCCAACGAACGCGCACTGGCACGATCGACCCAGTGGCGCGCGCGTCTGGAGCAGACCGCTTGGTTTCAGCAGGCTGGGCGTTATGCCTACCAGCGTATCGAGAGCACGCAATAGCTGGCATTTGCTGTCATGACGGCAATGCTTGCCGTGGGCGCATACTGACTGAACCGTCTGCCGATGCGCGCAGTGGGCCGAGTGGCGGACGATCGGGTCTGCATGTGGGAGGGGGGTTATGAGCAACCGACTGGCGGGAAAGATAGCGTTGGTCACTGGCATCGGCGGGGGTATCGGGCGCGGCATTGCGCTGATGTTTGCCCGCCAGGGTGCCACCGTCATCGGATGCGACATCAATGCCCGCGCTGCGACCGAAGCCATGGCCGAGTCCGCCGGCGCAGGCTACCCGCTCGAGAGCTTTCATCCGTGCGATCTGACCAAGCCCGACGACGTGCAGCGGTATGTCGACTTTGCAGTCGGCAAGTACGGCCGGATCGACATCCTGGTCAACGCCGCGGCGATTCCTCCCCACATGGCGCCCATCGCGACTATGGACTACGAGAAGCAGTGGGTGCCCACGCTCGTGGGCGAGGTCGACCTGGTTTTCCTGCTGTGCAAAGCCGCATGGCCACATCTGCTCATCGGCGGCCGCAGCGCCATCGTGAATTTTGCATCGGTCAATGCCGTGCGCGGCAGCCTGAACATGGGCATGGTGGCGCATTGCGCCGGCAAGGCGGCGGTTGCTGCGATGACGCGCCAGCTGGCCATCGAAGGTGGTGGACGGGTGCGTGCAAACGCCATCGCTCCGGGCATGGTGGTGACCCCCGCCACAGAGTCTGCCGGCGCCTCAACCGAAGGACCGATCCGCGAGGCGATCCTGGGGCGGTTGCCGATCAAGCGCCTCGGACAGCCTGAGGACATTGCATGGGCGGCGGTGTATCTCGCATCGGATGAGGCCAGCTGGGTGACCGGCGTCATGCTGCCGGTGGACGGCGGCGTGACGGCAGCGTGAGTCACGGCGTAGATGTTGGCCGGTAGACCGCTCATGGAGCGGTCTTAGGCCTAATTGGGCATTTGGTGGGCCCGTGGAGGATTGCTCGTATGAAGTTGGTGCTGTTCTGGTCCCTCGGTCAGGCTCGGCCGGGCCTCCTCACGGAGCGGGGCGTCGTCGATATCTCCACAATCGTACCGGCGCAGGCGAGCCCCCAATTGACTATGCAGGGGCTGATCGACGGGTTCGAGTCGTTGCGGCCGGCGCTTCAGCAGGCGGCCGAGAACCGGCCGGCGACCCCGCTCGCAGGCGTACATCTGCTGCCGCCCCTGCCGCGTCCCGGAAAAATCCTGGCATGCATTGCCAATTATCAGGAGCACGATGATCAGCGCCAGGCCCCGCCGCTGAACATGTTCCTCAAGAACCCGGATGCGGTGGTCGGTCCGGGAGATGTCATCCGACTACCAGATTTCACCGAGCCGTGGTGCTTCATGCACGAAGCCGAACTGGCCATCGTCATCCGTGGTCCTGCCAAGGCAGTGCCGAGCGAGCGTTGGCGCGATGCGGTATTTGGCTACACCGGCATGATTGATGTCACAGCGCGCGGTGAAGGGCGCGCCACCTGGAAGAAGAACAGCTGGCTGGGCAAGTCATTCGACACGTTCGCGCCGCTGGGTCCCTGCATCGTAACGGCTGATGAGATTCCGGATCCGAATCACGTGCACGTACAGTTCTGGAATAACGGTCAGCTACGCCACGACTACAACACGAGCGACATGGTGCACCGTGTCCCGGCGATTGTGGAGTTTGCCTCGACTGTAATGACCCTGCAGACCGGCGATGTGCTTTCGTGTGGCACCAACCATGAGGGCCTGGGGTTCCTGCAGGATGGCGAGCAGGTGGAAATGCTGATCCATGGCATTGGCAGCCTCAGGCTGTCCGTGAGTGATCCACTCAAGCGCACCTGGGAGCGCGGCGTGTATCTGGGCGCCGACTCTACCAATGCCGCGATCGTCCAGGCACGCAGGACGCAGGAAAAGGCAGGTTAATCATCATGTCTTCCACTTACCCTCAAGAGGTGGCCCTGTTTATCGACGGCGCGTGGAGCGCCGCTGCTGCAGGCGAGTCCATTCCGGTGCGCAACCCCGCCACCGATGAGATCCTGGGGAGAGTCGCCCACGCACGTCGGGCCGATCTGGAGCGCGCTATCGCTGCGGCCGAGCGCGGCTTCGAGCTATGGCGCCGGACCTCGCCACTGGAGCGGGCCAAACGCATGCGCCGGGCCTCGACCCTGTTGCGCGAACGCGCGACGCAGATTGCGACGCTGCTCACGCTGGAGCAGGGCAAGCTCCTGTCCGAGTCGCAAGCCGAGGTCGAGCGGGTTGCCGATGGCAACGACTGGATGGCCGGTGAGGCCGAACGCATTTATGGCCGCACGATCGCAGGCCGAAGCGGGAACATAACGCAGACGGTCGTCAGGGATCCGATTGGCTTGGTCGCGGCATTCACGCCGTGGAATTTTCCGCTGTTCCAGCTCGTGCGCAAGATTGCGGGCGCCCTCGCCGCCGGTTGCGCTATCGTCGTGAAGGGGCCGGAAGAGACTCCGGCTTGCTGCGCCGAGCTGGTGCGGGCCTACGCGGACGCGGGTGTGCCAGCGGGCGTCATCAATCTGGTGTTTGGAACCCCAGCGGAAATCTCGGGCTTTCTGGTGCCGCACCCGGCAATCCGCAAGCTGTCCTTTACGGGCTCGACGGTCGTGGGCAAGCAGCTCGCGGCGTTGGCAGGGACGCACATGAAGGTGATGACGATGGAACTCGGTGGCCATGCCCCGGTTCTGGTATTCGACGATTGCGATGTCGGTGCCGCGGCTGCCGCCCTCTGCGCCTTCAAGATCCGGAACGCGGGACAAAGCTGCATCAGTCCTACGCGACTCCTGGTTCAGCAGCGCGTCTACCCGCAATTTCTGGAACTGCTGGTCGCCAAGGCACGAACCATCAAGGTGGGCAACGGATTGGACCCAACCTCGCAGATGGGGCCCCTGGCCAACCCGCGTCGCCCACAGGCCATCGCGGCACTGGTTCAGGATGCCGTTGAAAAGGGGGCCAAGCTTCACGTCGGCGGCGAGCGGGTGGGAACGCGCGGCAATTTCTACGCCCCGACTATTCTCAGCGACGTGCCGCTGGCCGCCCGCGCGATGAACGAGGAGCCCTTCGGACCTGTGGCGCTGGTGAGACCTTTCGATACCTTGGAGGATGGCATCCGGGAAGCCAACCGGTTGCCCTACGGGCTCGCTTCCTATGCTTTTACCCGCTCGATAGCCCAGGCGCGTGCGGTAGCCGATCGTGTTGAAACCGGCATGACCTCAATAAACCATTTTGGGCTCGGGAATCCCGAGGCACCCTTTGGCGGCGTGAAGGACTCGGGTCATGGTTTTGAGGGCGGCAGCGAAGCAATCGAGGCTTATCTGCAAACGCGCTTTGTCACGATGGCCGATCTGTGATCCACAGGATCGCAAGTACCTGGAGGAGTGTGAGGTGAATAAATTCGAATTCTGGCATCACCACATCGGGATCAGCGTGCCGGATATGGAAGCGTCAATTGCATGGTACGAGAAGGTGCTGGGATTCCATGTCGAGCGCCGCCGCCAGATCGAGTCGATTCCAGCCGAGATTGCAATCCTGCGTAACGGTCCGATGCACATTGAACTCTTTCAGGCACCCGGCGCGGCACCGCTCCCGGCCTCAAGACGGATACCTGACGAGGACAATCGAACCCACGGCAACAAACACGGAGCATTCGCAGTTGCGGATGTGCCGGCATTTGCCGAAGAACTCAAGCGCCGCGGCGCGGACATCGTGTGGGTGAAGAAATTCAGCTGGGGTGGTGCGGCTTGTTTTGTGCGCGATAACGCCGGAAACCTGCTCGAGTTCCTGCAGGCGCCACGCTATCCGGAGTCGTTCGGGGAGCTCTAGCGGCGCCGTGTGGCGACGAAATTCTGCGGCCTGGTTCCGGACATTACGGGCTCGCAGCTGTCAGTACAGCCGGTGTGTATCGCTGCCGCTGGCACCGCCTTCGGATCGGTAGAGATAGCCGCCGCGTGATTCAAGTTGCTCCAGTGCAGCGAATGCGTTGACTACGTGATATTGCGTGGGCAGCTGTTCCCAGCGCACCTGAGTGAAATCCACGCTGCCCAGGCCTTCCTGCCATTGCAACATGCGGCCCTTCGAGGGCGGCGGCGTCAGCGTCGCGTACTCAACCTCTGCTTCGCCCCACGCTCCGGTCTTCGGCAGGTATTTGTAGGAGAGCATTCCACGATTCAGCGGGTTCGGAGGCGGGGTTACCGGCAGAGTCGTCAGGTTCCAGGCCGCAACCTTCAGAAACGGAAAGTGCCGCCAGCTCATTTCATTGGAAAGGCGGCCGTCCAATTCCCGGAAAGGTGGAATTTCGCAGTAGAGCTTGTTATGCCCCAACTCTTCGCGGCCGCTGATTATGGGGTCGCACAAGTCCTCCCAACGCACCAGCACGAGCGTGCCATGCACCGGGCCGTCGCGGCCCTTGAAGATTGCGTTGAACTTGACGTCGCACATGTTGTATCCGGCGCCGGCAAGCCACGCGAGCTGGTCAAGGTAGGTCACCTCCACCGTCACTACAGGTTCGCCCCAGACCTCAAAGCAATCGGGCAGGAAGGCTTCCAGTTGCTCACGGCGTGTCAGGAATCGGGCACCGTAGGAGAGGCGCTTCGGGATAGTATCGAATTGGAAATCGCTGCCGGCAGGCCACTGCCGTGGCCCGGGCATCGGTCCGAAGAATATGGGCATCCGGTAGTAGCTACCGCGCTTGGGTGTAAAAGCCATGCTCTTGACCTCGTAGGGGCTAGTTCATTCGCGCAGTTCGAGCGTCGCTGGCAGCAGGGCACGGAGCTGCGGCGAGAAATCGGCTCCGATCAGGATGAATGCCATACGGCAGACCCGATCCGAGCGGTTCTCCCAGGCATGGTCTGTGCCCCTTTGCACGACGACGTCGCCGGCACGAAGCAAGACCTCTTGATCATCAAGAATCATGTAGATCTCGCCTTCCAGCACGATCCCGTAGTCCACCGAGCGGGTGCGATGCATCATCGGATGGCGACCATCTGCACGTGGGGCAAGTTTGCGGATGTGGTCAGGATAGAAGTCGTTGAGCCGGATCTTGCTGCCAATTCTGGGTGGCGGCACGTCTAGCGGACCGTCTGTCGGTTCCGGTTCAGCAGCCACCAGCGAGGCGGGTGCGCCAACGGTGTTCCAGATTTCCAGGAAATCGACGCCGGTCCCTTTGTTGCGCACGTTCGGCGGCATGCCGTCGCTGAGCACGACCGATTTGCCGTGCGCGTCGTGTCCTGTCACTACTCTTCGCGCTGGTTTGGTCATGCCCCTGGCCCCTCACACTTGACGCCTGATCCACCGCGAGCGAATGGGCTCGCTGGCACTATAGCAGTGAATTACCCACCCAGAGAAATAGCAGGCAGCGCCATTAATTTCTAGGGCGCAGGCCGTTGATCAGCAGATCGCACATGAACTGACGGAATTGCTCAGCCAAGTCCTCAGTGCCTGCGGTTCCCGGCTGTACAAGTTGCTGGATCGGCCCACTGCCGACGAAAAACTGACTCATGCCGATGATCGCGATGAACAGAAACATCGGATCGACCGCACGCAGCTGACCTTGTCGCGCGCCGGCCTCAAGAATCTGCGTGTACGCGGACAGTCCGCGATTGGTGAGCTGCTGCAGCACTTTGCGGGCTGCTGGCGTCCGCATGTGGCCAACTTCATCGAGGATCAACTGACGGAAGAACGGATAGTGAAGTTCGTGAAGCAGCTGCGAGGAAGCTCGGGCACATAACTGCCCTGCGGGAGTTGCATCGCTCTTATCCGTGTTGCGCTCAACGGTATGAATGAATTCGGCGGCGAGTCGTTCCACTGCTGCCAGCAGCAGCGTGGCGCGGTCGCGAAAGTAATAACGGATCAGGGATGGATCCACATTCATCGCCCGAGCGACCTCGGCCCGGGTGACTCGACTGGGAGCCATCCGACCAAGCAATTCGCAGGTCTTAGCGATCAGGGCATCGCGCCCAACGGTGGATTTGCCCAGCGCCGGCCGCCCAATACTCCGGCGCCTCGGCAGGGCAGCCGGCCGCGTGCGCCGGGTGGACTGGCGCTTGGGGGAGGATTTGGGCATCAGGATACTGCTGGTAATACTGGATCCATCGCAATCTACCCCAGCTGACGAAGGGCAGCCATATATCGCAGAGAACCAGGAACGGGCGCCAGCGTCGCATCTGGCTTGGAGAGCCGGCGCTTAATATTCGGTCGGTTAGAGCCCGGCAGGAGCTAATGGCCCGCAATTGGCGCGCTTGGACCTGCTGGGCGATACGCGCGATGCCCCCAGATGAACTTCGCGATCAGGGCGACAATCGCGATCGCCAGTGCCAGCTTGCCCAGCACGCCGAAGGTTGGCAACAGTCCGCCCAAGCGCTTGCTCAGAAAATCAAGCAACGCGGCACTGATGAACAGGCCGATACCGAATGCGCCTTGCCACAATCCATTGCCGCGGCCGCGGATCCCGTAGGCCAAGCCTCGCGTTGCCCAGACCAGAAGCGTTGGCAGCACCAGTCCACACCCAATTTGCTGAACGTTGGCTGCAAGCGCATATCCCATGGGAGTGGTTGCGTTACTCATCAGCGTGAAGCCGATGCCAATCAGCAGGAAATCAACAAACAGCAACAGGCCAATATGGAGGCGCCCAACGCCCCAGAACAGGATGGTCCCGATGGGCACGCCCAGACTTGCCACCGTCGAGTAATAGCCCACCTGGTCCGATGCCGTGATGCCAAGCCCGGCAAGCGCTACGGCATTCTTTGTGATGGTTGAATAAAAGGACACCGATCCCAGTAGCGTGATCGCAATGATGCCGATCATGCGTGCCCAGGGGATCGTCTGGTAGCGGGCGTCCGGATCCGGCGTAGCGCTGATCACCGGCGCTTCGTGCGGGGGTTCCCAGGTAAAGGCGATGATGCCGAATACCAGCAGCAGGCTGTAGAGGTAAACCAGAAACGGGCCCTGCCAGCCGAATATGTTACCGAGTACTCCGCCAAGTGGAATCACCACCAGCGCCGACAGCGAGGCGACGCCAGTTTGTCCTGCGAGCCAGCGCTCGCGGCTGGTGCCTCGGAAATAGTCGCATAGCATGGTCGTCGTGATGGTCAGCACGACGGACTCGCACATGCCCACCAGGCAGCGCGTCGCCAGAATGGCAGTCATGTCATCGATTACGAACGGCGCTGTGCCGGCGGCGGCATAGATGAACATGGCGGCGATCAAAATTACGCGCCGACCGAAGCGGTCAGCCAACCATCCGGCGACCGGCGAGAAGGCCACAATCCAGAATCCTGGCATCGTCTGCAGCAAATCAACCTTGTAGTCGCCGTTCGATAGGTTCTTGAAGTGCTCCTGCATCAGGTAGCCCGTCGCCGTGAAGACCGAGACGCCGATGACGGCCAGCGTTATCGGCAGCAGCAACGTAATGCCCTGGAGAAAACCCGGTTGACGGGTCGACGAAGTTGAGCTCACTGACACGGTCGGAGTCCCCCTGGCTAATTCTTATCTCGACGCGCGAAGCATCGCGCTCGTTTCACTTCGATCCTGACAAACAGTCCCGGAATCGCAGCGGCTGTGCATCTTATGCCAAGGCGCCGCAGAATTTCCACGCGTCAATTTTCAGCAATTGGCCGATCAGGCCGACTCAGGTGCGTGGAGCGACAGAATCGAGAGCGGTCAACATTTCTTAACGCGGAGGCAGGTGCCTGAGTCAGGATATTGAGTGTGCCGAATAGCTCCATCAGGTAACAGCAAAGTTACCGAACATTCAAGAGCGCAAACGGTAGCCTACGCTCGGGATCGTCTCAAGCCAGCGTGGCTTTTCCGGATCATCTCCGATCTTCTGCCGCAGGCGATGGATCAGCTGCTTGAGCAACTGCCGATCGCCCCCGCCCCTGTGACCCCAGACGTGCACGAGCAACCGGTCGGTGTGAACCGCCAGGCCGGCATTGGCAAACAGTAATTGCAGCAAGCGCGTTTCAAGAGGAGTCACGCGCAGTTCTCGCTCGGTGCCAATCTTGAGCGTCAGCGAATCCGCATCGAGCACCAGCTCGCCCACCTGGGTGGCCGACGTGGCAGCGGCGCCTTCGACACCGGCCCGTCGAAGCAATGCCTTGACGCGGGCAATCAGCGTACGCGGGCTGAATGGCTTGGTCAGATAGTCATCTGCGCCAAGCTCCAATGCCCGCACCAGGTCAGCTTCTTCGCCACGCGCGGTCAGCATCATGATCGGCGCAGTACTTTCACGGCGCATGACATCGCACAGCTCGAAGCCGGAGCCGCCAGGCAGGTTAATGTCCAATATCATCAGGTCAGGTTGTTCAGAGTGAAACATGCCGAGTGCCGTGCCATAGCTGTTCGCTTCGACTACCGGAAAGCCTGCCTGGCGGAGCGCGAAGCTAATGACCGCCAGCATGTCGGAGTCATCATCGACTACCAATAGCTTCATGGGTTCGGTTCCCGTGGTAATCCGACCGTAAATCGCGTGCGCGCATCCTCGATCCGTTCAAATCGAACGCTCCCGTGGTGGCGCTCGATGATCGACTTGACGATCCACAGCCCAAGACCCAGTCCGGGCGCGTCAGGCTCTGCCCCCTCAGCCCGCTTGAAGCGTTGAAAAATCGCCATTCGGCTGGCCACATCGACCCCGGGGCCGGAATCTTCGACCCAAAATTCGACCGTCCTCTCAAGCGTGCGGCCGCCGATGGAGATGCTGCTGGCCTGCGGCGCGAATTTGGCTGCGTTCGAGAGCAGATTCACCAGGACCTGAATCAACCGCTGGGCATCGCCCTTAACGGGAACCACCAGATGGTCGACGTCGAGGTCCAGCTGCAGGTTGCGCTGTGCGAGTAGTGGGGCCATGAGTTCCGCCGCCTCGCGTGCGATATCCGGCAGATCGACCAACTGATTGCGGATATCGACCTGACCCGATTCGATCCGGACACTCTCGAGCAGATTATCGATAAGTCGCATCAGACGCAGTACCCCGCGCTCAACGTTGGTCAGCAGCTCGCGTTGCGACTCGATGGGTAAATGATCCAGGCCATCACGGAGTAATTCGATCGAAGCGAGCTGGGCCGCAAGTGGCGTGCGAAATTCGTGCGAGATGTTGCCAAGTACGCTATCGCGGGCGCGACGCGCCGCCTCGAGATCAGTCTCATCGCGCATCACCTGAACCTGAATACCGCCTACCGGAGCAGAACTGACGATGATTGCGCTACGACGGCTGCCGTCATTCAGGCATAAGGTTTCGCGCGCTGAACTTTGCCCAGCGCCACGAGCCTGGAGAATGGGGCAGGCGTGCTCACACGGGCGCATGCCGTCGACCGCCTGGGGTTTGAGGACGTCACCGCAGAAATGCCCAATGACTTCAGATTCTGCCCGTCCTAAGTGGGCCAGCGTCTGGGGATTGACGTAACGAATCCGCCGCTCGCTGTCGACGGCAAAAACGCCCTCAACGATACCCCTAAGGAGCGCTTGAGCTTCTGCCTCGCGGCGCCTAAGCGTGCCCGTCAGCTCGATCAGGTTGCGGCGCATTTCCTCCATGGAACTGGCAAGAGCACCGACTTCGAGCGGCGCCACTGCCGGAACGGCGGCGGTGAGATCGCCGCGTCCGATGCGAAGAGCGACATCGCGCAACGCTACCACCGGCTGCGCGAGCCAGCGCCCATAAAGCACCCCGGCTATGCCCGCGACAATCGCGACCAGCAGCGCGACGAGGATCAGGATGCGGTCAAATGCGGCGGCGGTCGAGGCGAATTCGGCAGCCGCCAGGCGCGCGTCAAGCAGCGCGATGACTTCGCCTCCAGTGGTCGCAATGGCGACGGCGGCGCCGTAGCTGTCTTCACCCGCCAGTCGCCCGGCGGCAACGTGGCCGCTGGTGAGTGTCTGGGTGTGCAGTTCGGTGAACGGACTGGAACCGAGGGCATGGTAAGTCACAAAGTTCAATAGCTGCAGTTGCGCACCAACCTGCGGGTTTAAGGTTGCAAGCCACGCAGGCGACGCGGCATGAAACAAAATGACTTGTTCCCCGGCCACGCCCGGCAGGCTCATCGCCGCGCCGAAAAGCGGCGGACTGCCATCGTGGGGTGCCAGCATGAACCGCTCGCCCTGTTCGCGATTGGCGGTAGCCACTTCCAGCCAGGGCACCGATGCAGCGGCCGCGCCAGCGCTTGACGCGCCGTTTGGCCCAAGCACCGCGCAGACATCGTAATGCTGTGACTCACAGAATCTCTGCAGCAGCGGCGGAATCTGATCGTCTGCGTGGTCCGCCAGAAGTCGCTGCAACGTCGGGTCCTGCGCCAGGCGCCGGGCATCCGTCAATGCGTCTTCCCCGGAGCGGTGCAGCAGTTCACGCGCAGATGTGACAGCCAGTTGGACGCGTACGAGTGCCTGCTGCTGCACCAGGCGATGCAGAACTAGCGCGCAGGTCAATGCCATCGCAGCCACTGCCACCAGCACGATGAACACACTGCCTCCGCCCAGCCACGAGGCCAAGCCGATAGGTCGTTGAGGATTCGGGGAATGGCTGTCCAAGGCAGTCAGCGTACTGCCCTGGCTCGATGCCTGCCAGAGGTGATCCACGCTCGGCATGTCAGGCGCGCTGGGCGATCCCTGAGCGCAGTTCAGGGTGGCGGCGCTCCAACAGCGTCTTGGCGATCAGCGTGACAAGTGCCAGCAGCGCCAGGATTGAGGCCGCGGAAAATGCCGCAACCGGGTTGTACTCGTTGTGCAGAATCTCGATTTGCAGGGGCAGCGTGTTGGTGAGTCCGCGGATGTGCCCTGAAACCACTGACACCGCGCCGAACTCGCCCATGGCGCGTGCATTGCAGAGCAGTACACCATACAGAAGACCCCAGCCGATGTTGGGCAGGGTCACATGCCAAAACGCCTGCCAGCCGCTCGCGCCAAGGGAGATTGCAGTTTGCTCCTCGTCGGAACCCTGGGCCTGCATCAACGGGATCAATTCACGCGCGACAAATGGAAAAGTCACAAATATGGTCGCCAGGATGATGCCCGGCACGGCAAAGATGACATGAATGTTGTGTGCCATCAGCCATGGGCCGAACCAGCCACGCGCCCCAAATACCAGCACATAGATGAGACCCGAGATCACGGGAGACACGGCAAAGGGTAGGTCTATCAGCGTAATCAGCATGTTCTTGCCGCGAAATTCGAATTTGGCAATGGCCCAGGAGGCCGTGACGCCGAATACTACATTCAGTGGCACGGTCACTGCCGCCACAAGCAGCGTCAGTCGCAGCGCCGAGCGGGTATCGGGATCAGCAAGCGCTGCCAGGTAGGCCGCACCGCCCTTGGCGAATGCCTCAACAAACACCACCACTAATGGCAGCGCCACAAGCACGCCAAGATAGACCAGTGCAACGACCAGCAGCAGGTTGCCACCAAGACTGGCCGGAATCCGGGTCGGGCTCATGATCGCGTCTTCTGGCGCCGCTGTGTCCACAGCTGCAGTCCGTTGATAAGCAGCATCAGGCCGAAGGACGCAAGCAGCATGACAACGGCAATTGCCGTGGCCTCTGCGTATTGATACTGCTCAAGCTTGGTCATGATCATCAGAGGTGCAATCTCGGAAACCATAGGTACGTTGCCTGCGATGAAGATAACCGACCCGTACTCGCCTACCGAGCGCGAGAAGGCCAGGGCGCATCCGGTAAGCAGGGCGGGCCAGACCGCCGGCAGTACCACCCAGCGGAAGGTCTGCAATCGTGAGGCACCCAGCGTCTCGGCCGCGCGCTCGACCTCGCGGTCAAGATCGGCTAGGACCGGTTGCAACGTGCGCACGACGAACGGCAGTCCGATGAAGCACAGCGCTACGACCACGCCCAGTGGGGTGTAGGCAACCTTGATGCCGAGCGGCTCCAGCCATCGGCCAAGCCAGCCGTTGCTGCTATAGAGCGCCGTGAGTGCGATGCCAGCCACCGCAGTCGGCAGCGCAAAGGGCAGATCTATGATCGCGTCAAACATTCTCCGCAATGGGAAGCGCCGCCGCGTTAACGCCCAGGCAATGATGAATCCGAATAAGGCATTGACCAGCGCTGCAACCAGCGAGGCACCAAAACTCAGTCGTAGCGATGCTAGAACGCGCGGGGCGGTGACCACCTGCCAGAACCTTTCCGGTCCCAAATCCGTTGAACGCAGGAACGCGGCTGACAGCGGGATCAAAACGATCAGACACAGATAGGCCAACGTGATTCCCATCGTCAGACGAAAGCCTGGCAGTACGCGAAATACGCGGTGGCGGTGGATCGGCCGATGTTCCGGCCGAACCGTTGCGGGATCAAGCGTGTTCACGGCAGGCACTTTATGCTCATTCGCAGGTGTCAATGACCGTCGTAGATGCGATCAAAGCTGCCGCCATCGGCAAAGTGCGCAGCCTGCGCCTTGCTCCAGCCGCCGAAAGCCTCATCGACAGTCACCATCGGCACCGCGGGAAACTGCACTGCGTTCTCTTTCGCGACGCTCGCGTCGCGTGGCCGGTAATAGTGGCGCGCGGCAATTTCCTGCCCCTCGTGCGAGTAGAGATAGTGCA
>Ga0181537_10003613_pt1 | contig 13192 bp, 11 predicted proteins | sample PEATcosm2014_Bin_39_FD_119765 | JGI IMG/M metagenome (GOLD analysis project Ga0181537, IMG submission 119765) | Peatland microbial communities from MTU Mesocosm Facility, Houghton, MI, USA - PEATcosm2014_Bin23_10_metaG | ecosystem: Environmental > Terrestrial > Soil > Wetlands > Peat | place...
CCGCTGAATCGGCGAGCACGAAGCGTGGCTACATCGGCGGTAAATCCCATGCTCAGCAGATTGATGTAATGAATCACGCCTCCCCGGTGGCGCAATCTCAGCACATCGCAAGGCTGGCTGCGCCGCGAGAGCATCGATTCGATGGCGTGCTCCACGCCGCGGTCGCTAAAATCGCGCAGAAAAGAATTTCCCGTGCCGAGCGGCAAGAAAGCAAGGGTTGGCCGCTCACCCGCAATCGCTTCAGGATATAGCCCGTTCACCACTTCATAAGACGTCCCATCGCCTCCGACGGCAATAAACCGTCGCACGCCGCGTCCATAGGCCTGGCGTGCGATCTGCGTGGCTTGGCCGGGCGCGCTGGTCTGCGCGACTTCGACCTCGACACCTCCAGCGCGCAGCCGCTGCAGCGCGGGGCTAAGCAGTTTGGCGCTTCGTCCCCCGCCCGCAGCCGGATTCACAATCGCCAGGAAAGATTCGCTCACGCCGATTCATTTATCCAGATTCGTCGAAGTGGATTCGTCTAGAAAGTAACAGCCGCTTTTCGTTCCACGTTCTTGCCAATGTCTTCGGCCAGCTCCTGCCGCTTCACTTTCATGGAAGCAGTGCGGGGAAAATCCTTGGTCCACACCAAGTACGCGCCCACCCGTTTGAAATCGGGCAAACGCCGGTTTCGGACGCTCATCTCTTCCAGTAGCTTGCTGTCAAAATGCTGGCTCTGCTCCAACCGCAAAACGATCACCAGCATCTCCTGTCCCAACTGGTTCTTTGGCCAGACATAGTTCGCCGCGAAAATGCAGTATTCCTTGACCGGCAAGCCATCGAAAACCGTTTCAATATCTTCCGGATAAATATTCTTCCCGCCCGCAGTGACGATCATGTTCTTCTTTCGCCCGAACAGTTGCAGATGCCCACTGCGATCAAAACGGCCGAGATCGCCCGTCAGAAGCCAGCCTTCGACGATGGTCTCGAGCGTAAGCTCGGGATCATCGAGATAGTGGGACATGATCGTATTGCTGCGAGCCGCCACTTCACCGACACCCTCGGCATCCGGATTCAGAATGCGCAGCTCGACTCCGGGCAACGGCTTGCCCACCGTATCGGCGCGGAACGGCTTCAAATCGTTGAGCGTGAGCGCCGTTCCCGCTTCGGTGAGTCCGTATCCGTTGACTACAGGAATTCCAAGGTCGTAGAAAAACTGCATGGTCGAGGGTTCCATGAACGCGCCGCCCGTAATCAAGGCCAACAATTCTCCGCCAAATCCGCGATGCACCTGGCCCAGCAGCGCACGGCTGAGCTTCACGTTCGGCCGGCGTCGGGTCAACAGTTTGTTCAGCCCGATCCTACGGTTGAGGATCATCCTCTTCCACGGGGGCAGTTCGTCGAATTTCGCACGCAGGCCGCGCTCCAGATTCTTCACGATCATGGGCACCAGCGAAACATAAGTGATGCGGTAGCGCACAAAAGCGTCGCGCACAAAATCAGGTCGCAGGGTCCGCAAGTGCACCACGCAAGCCCCACACACAAATGGACCGATGAACCCGACCATGAAATCAATCGCGTGATTTGTGGGGAGAATACTCAGATAGCGCACGCCCGGCCAGAAGGGATACCACGCGGTCAGTGCCGTGCACTGTTCGAGATAATTTTCATGCGTGAGCACGCAGCCCTTAGGACGTCCGCCGGTTCCCGACGAATACACAATGCAAGCCACGTCGTCTTTCTGCCGCATCACGAAATCGGGCGCGCCCTTGCGCTTGAAATCTTCCCAGCGAAACGCACCCGCCAAATCGGCGCCCAGCGGCGCTTCCGTGACCAAAACAATTTTCGTCCCGATGCTATGGAACTCCGGCGCCTGCATGATGGCCCGCCACAAGTGATATTCCACGACCAGCACTTTCGTTTTCGAGTGCGCCAATAATTGCAGGTGCTCAACCGCGGTCAACTTGTAGTCGAGTGGGACCAGCACCCCGCCGCAATGGAAAATCGCGTACGCCGAAATCAGCCACTTCGACTGATTCGTCATGATGATGGCGGCGCGGTCGCCGGCATCGAAATCCGCATCTTCCAGCGCGCGGGTCAGGGGCAGAGCGATTTCCTTGAAATCGGAATACGTCAGCCGGACTTTCTCGCGATCCCGATCCGCCTCGATCAGGCACACCTGGGTGGCAAAGCGGTCCAGCGCATCGCGCAGGGCCGCGCCGAGGCACGTATATTGTCGGAGATCGAGCATCAACAGGTTATTTCATCACAGAGGCGCGAACGTGGGAATTAAACCTTGTTTATCAGTTCACTACCTGCACCACCGAAGGGCAGGGCAGAAGTAGCTCGGCGTATCAAGCATTCGCCTCGATACCCCCGCGGTTGCCTCAGAATTCTGTTTCTACAATCGCGCCTGAATCTTCTCCGCGAGAGTCCGGAAGTCTGTGACGCCCTGCAGTTCGTAGTCCGGCAGCTCGACATGAAAATGATTCTCCAGGCGGGTGAGCAGTTCGAGCGTCTGCAGACTGTCAATGCCGAGCGCCTTGAAAAAGTCTTCGTCCGGATTCAGTTTCTCCCGCGGCACTTTGAAATGGGCGGAAGCCAGGTTAAGAATTTCGTCGAGCGTTTGATCGGCAGTGGCCATTGGGCTCGCTTTCATTTTATTCAGCATTCGCTCCAGCTACGGCAAATAGGGCTGCGCCTCGGTGCTCTCGACGAATTTTTTCAAGCCGGCAGCTACCGCCGGGCGCGAAAACAATTCGCAGAAGATGTCGATTTCCTGCCTTAACTCTTCATGCGGAATCGGTTTGATAAAACTCTTCGCAGCCGCAGCAGTCTCAAGGTCGAATTTTCCCAGCTGCGCCGCTGTCGCCCGGGCCGCCCGCAGCGCCTCCGCTTCCCCAACCACCTGGCTCACCAGTCCAATCTGCTGCGCCTTGGTCGCGTTGAAGCTGCGGCCGGTGAGCAGCAAATCTCGCACCACGGCATTGCCCAAATCGCGCTTCAGTCGCGGGATTCCGCCAAAACCAGGGATCAGGCCCAACCGCAATTCAGGAAAGCAGAAGCGCGCCATCTTGTCGGCAATGATCAAGTCGCAAGCCAGCGCCAGCTCAAATCCTCCACCAAAAGTGACTCCATGGACCGCAGCAATGGTCGTCAAAGGCGCGGCATCAATCAAATTCAGCACACGGTGGATGCGCTCCAAAAAATCGCGCACGCTTTTCAGTGCCTCGGTTTTGTCCATTGCCTGCGATCGGCGGTAAAGCTCGCGCAGATCGGCACCGGCACAAAAACCAGCTTTCATGTCGCTATAAATGATGAGGGCGTGAGCCCCGTGCTGAAGGCTGTCGAACCCATCGGCAAACATTTCAAGTTCCTCGAGCGAGAGCGAGCCGAGTTCGTTGCATGGCTCTCGGTGAAGCGCGAGCTCGATGACGCCTTCCCTCACCTGCCAGGACAATGCCTTGCCGTCGTGTGCCGAAGACGAGGACTTCATGCCGTTTTCACCGCGCGGTATATTTCTTCGATCTCCCGATTCATTCGCGATGCGATCAGGTCGCGTTTCAGTTTTCCGTTCACCGTGAGCGTGCCCTCGTCGATCGAAAATGGCTCTGTGCGCAAATGAAATGCCCGCACCTGCTTGTAATGCGGCAGCTGTGGATTTACAGCATCCAGCGCTGCTTGCACTTGTGGTCGAGTCACGGCACCCGTGACGATCGCAGAAAGATATCCGCGGCCGTTGCCGATGACGACCACTTGTTGCGCGCTGGGCAGGGCACGCGCAATCTCATCTTCTATCGCTTCCGGCGAAATCTTGTGCCCCGACCCGAGAACAATCAGGTTCTTAATCCGCCCCACGATGCGCCAGTTCCCCGACGCATCCCTCTCGCCCTGATCGCCGGTGTGAAACCATCCATCGCGAAGAACTTCCGCAGTTTGTTGCGGACGGTTCCAATACCCTGGAAAAACATTCGGCCCGCGAACAATCATTTCTTCATTCTCGCCCAACCGCATCTCGATTCCGGAAATGGCCGGCCCTACGCGGCCCGGCTCTACATGCTGAGGATCGTCCATGGTGCAGATCGCCGTGGTTTCAGTCAGACCATACACTTGCAAAACGGGGACGCCGAGCATTTGGAAGTAAAGCTGCGTCTCCGGACTCAACGGCGCCGACCCACAGATCAGCGCCTTCAGGCCAGGCCCAGCCATCTTGGCGCGAATCTTCGGAAACACCACGGCGCTCGCCAACCACAGCCACATTCCGTCGCCGGACACCGGAAGTTTTTCCTGTCGCCGCGCCCACGCGCCTTTCGCGCGCGAGTAAATCGCCAGCCCGATGCCTCCCGTTTTTTCCAGTTGCTCGTCGATTCCGCGTCGCATGCGCTCGAGCAATTGCGGGACATTCAGAAAATAGTCGGGAGCGACCGCCGGCAGATCGCCGGCAATTTTCGTGAGGTCGGTATTCAGCGTAAGCAGGCTGCGTCTCATCAGAAACGTCAGCAGCGCAATCCACGACGCACAAAAACTGAACGGCAAATAATGAAACACGCGATCCTGACTCGATCGACCCTGGCCTGATTGGCCCTGCTTCGATTGGCCTTGACCTGATTGGCCTCTCATCAATCGATCGAGCCGGTCGGAAGTGCAGCCAAGCATGAACCCTACGTTCGCCGCGGTCAGCACCACTCCCTTGGCTTCGCCAGAAGTTCCAGAAGTGTAGATAATCGCCACCGGATCGCCATCTCCCACCTGCAGCCGATCGAGCGCAACTCCTTTCACACCCGCAGAGATAAAGATTTCGTCGAACAGACAATGCTCCGGCGCATCGGGCCAGCTCTGTCGGATTCGCTCGCGCAATGCCACGTCTCCGCAACAAACTAGTGACGGCGTGCAATCTTTCATCATCGTCACCAGTTCAGCCGGAGCCTGCCGCGAATAGAGCGGGACGGCGATCAGTCCCTCGGCCATGATGGCCAGATCCATCGCAACCCAGCGAATGCTGTTCGGTGCCAGCAAGCCGCAGCGGTCGCCTCTCTTCAGTCGCTTCGACGCCAGGAATGTTCGCGCCTTGCGAATCAACTCGAGCAATGCATCTCCGGTCACGCCCATGACCTGGCCGTCGCGGATTTCCTGCAGAATCACCGTGTCCGCTGCCGCCTTCAGTTGCGCCAATATGTCTTCGATAAAGTTCACTGTAGGTAACTCAAAACTTGGCAGACATCAGCTATAACTAGCGGCTAACTTCCGCAGGGTTGGACTGATCGGCGGGAGGTAATCTTCCCAGCTCCATTCACCCTTACGCGTGGGAAACTCCGGATACCGCCGCTGCACTTCTTCCTCGAAATAGACGCCCATGCGGGCCATGGTCTTCAAATTCTTCACTACGGTACGTCCAATCCCGTCGACAATCCGCTCCCCATCCGTTGCCAACTTTTCCAACGCTGCCAAAAGCTTGGACTCGAGATCGGGATCGTCCACATTCATCAGCAGATCCTGATGGCCGCGCTCGCGCATCAGATTTCGAATGCGCTCATCCATCGTGATTCCCGCGGAAGGCACCAGCGCCGGCATGGAAGTCACAATGCCATGAAATCGAGACGATGCCATCATGTGCCCGGTGCGCAGGATGCTTACCATCTGGTACATATCGTGTTCCTCGGAAGTGAACACCGGCAAACCGCCGCCGAGTTTTTCGGAAATGCGCCGGCAGGCGCGAGCATCAAGCGCCTCGGTGGCAGCCAGAATTGTAAAGACCTTGCGCCTCTGTTGGAACGCGCTCACCGCATTGGCAATTGCAGTCAGGTAATTGTCGAACGCCACATCCACGTCGTGACCGGACTTGTGAAAATACACCGTGCGGAAATGACTATCTTTGTACGCACCGGTCACGGAGCGAGCCGCATACTTCACCAGCGAAGGCTTCACCGGCCACCAGAACGGATTTATGGGGCAGACGATCAAAACTGGCATCTTGCCGTCCCAACCGGCGTCAGTCAAGGCTTTGCGGCCATACTCGGGCGGCAGCGGCTCGAAAGTCCACGCCGTGTCGGTGCCAAGTTCCGTGGGTACACCGAGCCTGCGAAGCACCGTGCGCGATTCTTCATTGCGCGTAATGATCAGTGAACTCTTGCAGTAACGCGCGCACATGCGGGCGACCAGCGGGTCCATCTGCCCCGCCTCGGACCCATAGCCCACAGCCAATTTATTCTGCGCCGCCGCCATTCCTAAAGAACCGATAATCATCGTGGTCAGCGCATTGGCGAACTTGCTTTTGAATGCCGAGCCTTCGACTACAACAACGCCGTGGTGCTTGGGAACTTCGCGAGATAAAAACGGAGGAAAGACATCCGGTAGATGCACCTGCTCCGCACCGGCGAAATAGCCACGCGTTAAATCAAAGTTCTGCGACATGGCGCTGAATTCTACGTTGTCCGCACCCAGAATGTGCCGGAGCTGCCGTAGAGTTTCTTCGGGGCGCACGTCCGAACCAGTGTTACGCGTGCCGTTATATCCGGCGAACAGAAGCTTCAGTTTCTCGCCCGGCTTCCAGGGCGTTCCGGCGCCGAGCATCCAGCTGGCCTTCGCACGCTCGATCGAGGAGCTAACCCACGCTTCCAGAACGAAGTCCATCATGCCGCGGATCCTCCAGCAGCGGCCGGCCACGGCTTGTAGCGGTATTCGAACTGATTCTCCCGGCTAAATTTCAATAGCGGATAGCTATAGTGCGAGAACGGCACCGGTTTGCGTCCCAGCTCGGCCGTGACGCGCGTGTTGTCGAACACCGTGTTCCACACCAGATAAGGCATGAACACCTTCATCAGCGCCGCCCCGCGACCCACAGGTCCCTTGCGGCCGGAAAGAAAGTTCACGGTAGCCGCGAACGGCTTCTCAAGAAAAGGTATAAATATCGGCCCGCGCTTGTTTTGCTCCGCCGCCAGAGCGGTGGTCAGCTGGCGAAACGTTTGCGACTCCAGGCCCGATGAAAGATGATAGATGTCGTGCTGCGGCTGATCTTTCTGGTGCAGCGTCGCGATCGCATCGGCAACGAAATCTACATTCACAATGTCGATTTTATCTGTGGGGCGAAACGGCAGCACCGGCAGGCCTGCAAGAAATACGAACGATCGCACCATGTCGAACTGCGTGGTTTCCGCGTACCGGCTGTCGCCCAGCACTATGCTCGGACGGAAAACTGTCTTCGGCGTATCGGGCAGCAGCACGCGCATCATATGCTCGCAGAACTTCTTGGTGCGCGCGTACGGGTCATAGTCGGAACGGTCCCACTCGATGGAACGATCTTCCGTCACCACTTCATGATTGCGCTGGCCCGCCACTGCCACGGTGCTCACCTGGCTGAAACGCCGCAGCCCGTGATAGTGCTCAGCGTGTCGCGCTAATGTCAGCACTTCGAGCGTGCCGCGCAGGTTCACGTTCAGGCAACTTTTTTCCGATTTGCGGTTGAGCGAAGCTGCGCAATGAATTACGGAATCGGTGGTGTGCACCAACCGGTCATACTCGTCGCGCCCAAGCCCGAAGCCGGGAGAAGTCAGATCTCCGCAAAATACTCGCACCCGCGTCTGCAGATATTCGTAGAAGCGCGGAAAGTCCAAATGCAGCTGCATCGCTTTCCATAGGCGCACCTGCGCTTCCCGCGGATCGCGCGCCCGCACCAGCACGTTCAGCGCGGCCCCATGCCCGTCCAGCAGATTTGCGGCCACGTGCGCACCAATGTACCCAGTCGATCCGGTCAGGAATATCGCCACGTCACTCCATCAGTTCCGGTTTTCACGGTCTCGCCGTTTTCTCCGGCGGCAGGGGCAAGTTGGGAAGGTGCGAGTTGAAAATTGCGGGCTGGCCGCGCTTCGAGCGGGCGGCCTTCGATCAGCGGATACGTCCACCGTCGCAGCGCCGGAATATGAACGTTGATCCAATACTCCCACCAGTCAAGGTCGCGCGTATGGTAACCGAATTGTTTCTGCTCTTCCGGCACCAGCGCATACGACAGCTTTTCAATATTATCTGCGGCAAAATCGTGCTCATTTAAAAGAATGAAAGGCTCGAAGAGTTCGATCAACTTCTCCAGCCGTTCCAGATTCCGCTCGGTCTTTGCGAGCGGCGCTCGCTTCAGCGGCAGAGGCGACATCACGCGCTGAATGGATTTCACGATCGCCCTCTGCGCCGGAGCCGACATGCGGTTGTAGCGTGTCTTCGAAACCGGAATCGCATCGAACCGCAGCCGCAGCCAGGATTCCAGCCCCTCCTGTGCGCGATAGTGCTTGCGGTGCGCAAGCGACGTCAGTTCGATCGAGCGTCCCATGTCGCACGGGTTCGTCACTGAAGTCGCGAGTTGGTAGAGCCGGTCATGCCGCCTCTCGACAATCGCTGCCGCGATCAGCGTCATGCCGTCACACACCGCGTCCACAGGAATAATATCCAGCCGCTTGCTTTCATTCGAGGGCAACTGCCGGAAATATGTGCCCAACAAATAAGAGAGCGACGCCGAAGTGTTGATGCCTTCATTCCATCCGCAGAACGGCTTCGCAACAGAAGTCTCAACAATCGCCGGACGCACCACGGCGATCGCCAAACCAGCTCCATGCTTCACGATCAGTGATTCCGCCAGACTTTTCGTAAGCGTGTAGGTATTCGGCCAGCCTAATTCTTTGGCTCGCTGCGTCCCAATTTCCGTCAGATAAGCCTTCAACCAGCGGATGCGATTCTTGCGAATCTGGTTTTCCAGCGCCGCGCCTTGCAAGTGTTTTGCAGCATGTTCCTTGGCCAGCGCCTGCATCTTCAAGCTTTCGCTGACGTCAGTTCCCTCGGCCTGCGCCTCTGCCTCTCGAATCAGAGCATGGAGGTTGCGCACTTCCTGTTCAGCATCGAAGTCAGGAATATGCCGCGGCGTATAGTTCGCAACCAGCTTCTCCCCGACTCGGCCATCCTGTTCTCCGGCAACGTAACAGGTCGAAAGATGCAACAATCCCGCATGGTCCGTGGTGCGCACGAACTCCACGACGTTCACCGCCGCATCGGTGTTGGTCGTGAGAGCGTCGCGCAGATCGGGATTGAAATCGGTAAGTCCCGAACTGTTGATGACCAGGTCCAGATCCTTCTGCAGCCGCCGCAAGTTTTCCGCGCTCAGGCCCAGGCCGGACTGAGTAACATCACCTTCCATCACCTCAATTTTTTCGCGCAGGAACCGCGGCAGCTCGTCGCCATAACGTTCAAAGAGAGGATCGAACACCGGCGACTCTTCCACCATCTTCTCGAATCGCCGCTCCGCCGGATTCGATTTCTGCCGCCGGACGAGCAAATAGATTTTTCCGACATCGGGCAATTCGAGCAGCGTGTTCGCCAGCCACACTTTCCCAATAAAGCCGGTGACGCCGATCAGCATCAGGTGCTTTCCGCGCAACGCACGACGAACCGAGAATCCGGCTGCCTGTTTCTGACCGTCAAAGTTAACGATCGGCCGTTCCCGCGGCAGCGCTTCCCTCTCGGCCCCAATTACAGCCTCGCGCAAAACTTCCACCGAAATTCCCAGATGCCGCGCCAGAGTCTTCGGCGCACGCCGCCCATCCGGATGCTGTTCCCGAAGCCGCGCAAACACTCCCCGAGGCCGAATCACCGGCTCTAGCAGTCGCCCAGTCGCCAAGCGATCGCGAAACTCCAGCCGGTTTGCGACCAGATGTTTCGCCCCCAAAAAGCGCGCCAGCGGACGCATCACATGGTCCAGTCCCTGGCTCACCAGCACCACGTCGGCGCCAGAACTCAAAAGTTCTCGCACCTGTTTCACGCCTTCTGGTTTCAGCCGCGGTTTCAGCCGGTATTGGAAATATTCTTCTCCCAGCAAATCGAGACGATCGCGAGTCACGCCGCGCAGCACGGTGTGCACCATGCACGTCGCAAACTTCCGGTTCATCGCATAAAGAAACGGACGCAGCATCGCCATCAGGAAGATCAGCCCGCGCCGGCGCACCCGCCCGCTGAACGTCTGGTCGTTCCAGGTAAAAAACGCCAGCGGCGCGACCACGGTAAGGTCGAGCAGGCTGCCTTCCACCCTCCAGTAAACGCTGGGAGGGCTGCTGGAATTGTGTTTTGGCTCTTCCAAAGTTTGCCGTTCGTAGTTCCGCTGTTCGTCCTGCTACAGGTTCCGGGTAGACGGGCGGACGAACCTCCTATTGTAAACAATGCCATCCAGTTTGAGGCATTATCCGTTCGCATCGTTTGCAGCCAGGGACCCCCTTTAGAGGTCTCGCCCCAGCGTCCGGTCAAAGTTCCGTCGAGTGGTAGGATGTACCCATGATCAGACGTGATTTTCTGCGCCGCGTACTGTTCGGCAGCACAGCCCTTGCCGCGACCGGAGCGGCCGCGAAAACGCTTACGCCACGTATCGGTCATGATGCGACCCCGTGCTTGATCTATTCAAGTTTGATCGATTGAATCTGGCCGGCGTGAATCTGACCGGCACCCACCGCAGAGTACGGAGTCATTTCCCACCTTCACCGCCATCCCATTTTGTCTTGAAGATGTCAGTATCCTCGATCCCGATCTGCTCCGGATGCGCGAACAAACCCTTGATTATCTCCTCGCCCTTGATTCTGACCGCCTGCTGCATAACTTCCGCGTGAACGCGAAACTTCGCGGTCGTCGGCCGAGCCGCTCTGCAACCGCGAGTCTCCCACCACGGATGGCGTGGCCTTATGTCGGCCCCTTTCTTTCCGCCTGCAGCCAGATGTGTGCCTCCACCAGCGACGACCGCCTCAAGGCGAAGGCCGGCGCCATGGTTTCCCAGTAGAGCGGGCAAGTTCGTGAATCGAAGTGACGATCGATACGAGGTCACTGTTTAGAGCCCCGATCTCCTTGGGATCGGAGACCTCATAGACATCGAGAACACCAGGGACGTATGTCGCTTCAACGAATTCTCCTGGTAGCCCTATCCTGATCCTGTGGGTAGTTCCGCTTTAAAACTAGCCACTAGTCACTCTCGTCAAGCAGCTGTGGGCTGGATTAGTGGCTAGTAGCACGGGGCTCGGCCCCAACGACGAGCGCGAGGCACCCACTCATCGCCAGCACCACTCCGATCGGCAGCAAACCTCCGAACCCACCGTTCGCCGAGCGCGCGAACCCGATCATGTAGGGCCCGAAGTATCCGCCGAGGTTAGCCACTGAGTTAATAATCGCGATCGAGACAGCCGCCGCCGCTCCGGCCGTGCGCGACGTTGCCATCGCCCAGAACGGCCCCGCCATCGACTGCGCTCCCAACATTCCCAGGCTCATTCCCATGATCACGAGAAACGGCGCCCTGCTGTAAGCGGCGACGACCAGGGCCGCTGCCCCCAGGAATGCCATCCCGGCCGAATGCCAGCGCCGTTCGCCAGTGTGATCCGAGTGTCGCCCCACCACAACCATGGCGACGGCAGTCGCAAAATAAGGGATAGCCGCCACAACGCCAATCATCTGATTGCTGAGTCCCGACATACTGTGGATCGCGGTCGGCAGCCACGCTGTTACGCCGTACATGCAAGCCGGCAGTCCAAAATAAACCAGCGAGAGCACCCAGACCCGCCAGTCCGCGGCAACCGACCAGAAGTCCCCCCGTCGTCCGGAGGCGGCCTGCCCCTCGAAATTCAATTCGTCGACCAGCCACTTGCGTTCGTCATCCCGCAGCCAGCTCGCGTCTTTCGGCGTCTCGGACAGGATCCAAAGAACAGCGACTCCGAGCAGGATCGCCGGCGCGCCTTCCATCAAAAACAGCCATTGCCATCCCGCCAGCCCTTTGCTGTGAATGCCTAACAACGCGCCAGAGATGGGACTGCCAATTACACCGGCCAGCGGATTCGCCGTCATAAACCAGGCCACAGCGCGGGCCCGGGCGCGCGCCGGGAACCAGTGCTTGAGATAAAGAATCATCCCCGGAAAAAATCCCGCTTCCGCCGCGCCCAGCAAAAAACGCAGCACATAGAAACTGATCGGACCGCGAATAAAAATCATCGAACACGAAACCAGCCCCCACACCACCATCAGCCCGCAGATCCAACGCCGCACGCCCACCCTCTGCAACACCAGATTGCTGGGAACCTGAAAAAAGAAGTAGCCGGCAAAAAACATTCCGAACGCAACTCCCTTGACGCGATCGGTGAGATGGAGCGGTTCCCCCATCTGCAGCACGGCAAAGCCGACATTGATCCGGTCCAGATAAGCGACGATGTACAGAAGAAAAAGAAACGGCATCAGCCGCCACATAAGGCGGGAGATGGTGGCAGATTCGAGGCGAGGGTTCGGCAGTGTTTCCAAAGATGTTCCGAGGGCCGCGATCAGGCGCGCGAGGATTCTACGCTAAGCCAAGCCTTTCTGACGGAAGTGCTGGTTGCCAGTGTCTAGCGGCTAGTCAAAGCAAAAGCACCTCAGGTTTTACTGGCCACTAATCATTAGCGAGTGCTTCTCGAATCTCAGCCACAATCTTCTCGGGAGTCTGGGAGATGTCGACCGTGACCCCCGTCTCCGGTTCTTCCAGATCGGCAAACTGGCCGGCCAAAATTTTTTCATCGGCAAAATGTCCTCGCCGCAACCGCAGACGCTGCGTGATCAGATCCGGACTTCCCTTCAAGTACACAAACCGGACCTCAGGCCCCACGTTCAACTCCTGCCGGTAGGTTCGTTTCAGCGCCGAACACGCCAGCACGCCGTTTTGACCATTCGCAATCCAATTCGCGATCTGATCTCGCAGACGCTCGAGCCAGGGGGCGCGATCCTCATCGTTCAACGGAATTCCGCGTGCAATCTTCTCAACATTCGATTGTGGATGGAAATCGTCCGCGTCGGCAAATTCCCAACCAAGTTGCCGCGCCAGCAGGCGTCCGACCGTCGTCTTTCCAGAACCGGTCACTCCCATCACGATTGCGATCATAGGTGAAGTCCTGAGTTCGAAGTACTTCCGGGCGGAACGTTGCGCTCCCAAGATACATCTTACCCTTGGGAAAATGTAGGTGAGGCATTCATACTCTAGCTATGTTATCTCGCAGCTATAGCGCAGAGAGACGAACCTTGAGTGGCGACTAGTACTGCAGCCGATCCGATTTTCGGCGGCCTCGACCCTTCATGGAATGCCATTTCCTGAGCCGGAAACGGCCCTGGCATCGACGATCGCTGTCACGCACAGGGGAAACCTCATCCGCAGATTTATCGCGCGTCCTGCGGCATCCTGGAAGGC
>Ga0181537_10003614_pt1 | contig 13189 bp, 10 predicted proteins | sample PEATcosm2014_Bin_39_FD_119765 | JGI IMG/M metagenome (GOLD analysis project Ga0181537, IMG submission 119765) | Peatland microbial communities from MTU Mesocosm Facility, Houghton, MI, USA - PEATcosm2014_Bin23_10_metaG | ecosystem: Environmental > Terrestrial > Soil > Wetlands > Peat | place...
GCTTTGAACATAACATTCTTCTTGGGCGCGGCACAATCGAATTTAACGCGCTTGCAGGCCGGGCATTTTGACTGGCGGCATTCGGAAAGATTGCCGCTTTGGAAAAACGTGCTGGCAACGACGGCAGCCGTCACGGCTGCGATTTGGGCGTGAGACTGACGAAATGAAACGGAGAACGAACCATGAACATAAATCCCGCTGAACTGCTCAATCCCATTTTCAACGCTCTGGACAGCTTGATTGAAAACGACGGCGTTTATCTTTACCTGGTGTTTGTCTGGCTGGCACTGCTGGCCATCGCTTGGATTTTAAGCGGCGGCTTGCGGAAACGGATGAAAGGAAATTCAACCACGGTCATTCCCGGCATTATTTTCAAGATGCAACCGCCGATGCAATCACCACCGCCAATCATCGGCATCGAGCTTGACCAGACATGGAACGACGACAACGAAACAACGGATTAACCATGACAACTTTTCACGCACGACAATCAGATTGTGGCCGACGTGTTAAGAAAATGGCAAACGCCAGGGCGTTCAATTTCACGTCACAAATTGCACCACCAATTTCCGCCGTCATGCACACGGAGCATGACAAATCCAATGCAACAATTTTCAAGTCACGGTGCAGTCGCACAGTTGTGTGCTACCGCTTTGATAGGGTGGACGCCTTACTCCTTAACTTCGTAAGGCTTTTGCAACTCGGCAATAGCTCGCCGAAGATTTGCGGAGTCCCGCGAGACGGGCGCGCAATATTCGCGAACCATCCGGCAAGACATCCGGCAAATTGTCTCGCGCACCTCCGCGAGATTTCCCGCCAGTGGCCGGGCAGTGCACATGCAATGCCGCCGAATGTCCGCGCAGGCGACTCGCAAGACAACTCGCAATATGGCGTGCAACGGTCACGCAACGCCCGCGATGCAGTCCACGCAAAAGCCATTGAAACATCCGGCGAATCAACTCGCCAGACGACCCGGCTTGGGCGCGCCTGTGTTCGTGGGCTGGACGAGTCCGTTACGCGTGGCGACCGGCGGCAAGGCGAACTGGTGTTCGGGTTCCTCTTGCCGCCGCTCGTCCGCCCACGAGCACAGACGGCGCGGTCACGTTTCATAGCATAACCAACCCGACGACAATCAAAAATGAAAGGACAAAAAACATGAATCCATCACCTCAAACATCAACACCACCTAATTTAGAATTGCTGCGCAAAGCAATTCGAGAATACCAGCCTGAATCAAGTCGCATCCCCTTCGGCAATTTGAAGCCGTTCCATGATTCCATCATGGAATTGCGAGGCAAACAGGCGTCCTACGCTGTCATCGCTGATTTGCTGAAACAGAATGGGGTGAAAACCAGCCGGGCGCGCGTGGCCGAATACGGCCGCATTATGCTCGACGGCGGCAAGCGGCGCAAACGGCGGAAATATGCACGCTCCGCGCCAACCGCGATTCAAGCTGTGCCACCAGCACCAAAACCGGTGCAACAGATCAGCACGCCCAATTCATTGCCGCCAGCCGCAAAACCAGAGCGCGGGCCGCATATTGCCAAGGTTGAACTTCTCCCACCAGGTGAAACCTGCGATTAAATGTCGTTGACAAAAGTGGGAAATCCCACCATAGTCAAGTCATGCCGACATTGACACAGAAACAACCCCTCACGGTGGTGGAAGATTACGATGTAGCCGCCGATGCAAAAAAACGCATCAGCTTGCGTAACGCCAAGACGAAGTATTTTCACGTCAAAGCTCTGTCGAATGGCTCCTTTTACCTGGAACCGCGCGTGCTGGTATCGCCGCAAGCCATTTCTGCCCGTTCCTTGAAGATGCTGGATAAATCCGTGGCCAATCTGAAAAAAGGGCTGGCGTCCGCGCCGATTGACCTGGCTGCCTTCGCCGAGGCTTGATTCCAATGGCTTTCAACATCCGCATGGGGTTGCCGGAGATGGAAGCGTTATGGAACGACCTTTCCACCCGCAAGCAGCAAGGGAAATTGGACCGGGATGAAGAAAAGTTTCTCAAGAAACTGGTCAAAGCCCTCGGTTATCTCGCAAAAAACCCCCGGCACAACAGTCTGGCTTCGCACGAAATTGATGACCTGACTCGCAAATATGGGTTCAAGATTTTTCAGTCGTATCTTGAAAATAACACGCCGTCAGCCGGGCGGATGTTTTGGGCTTACGGGCCGGACAAGCGGGACATCACGGTGTTGGCCATTGAGCCGCACCCGGAAGATCAAAAACGCGGCGCTTATCAGCGCATTAAGTTGTCCGCGTTGCCGTCGGCAAAAAAACAATCCGAACCGAAGCTCGATTAGTAGATTGCCTCGCCGCGCGTGGTGACACCGGCGCAACATCTGAAAATCGTAAAATGAAAACCATTCCTTATCGTTGTGATGATTCGCGACACAAAGCGTTGCTGGGCGCAGCTCGATCCACTGGCACGAGCGTGCAACGGTTGTTTGACAACTTTGTCACGCACGTCATTACCGAGCGGCAGGCGGAAGCCCGCTTTGTGGTGCGCCAGAAGCGCGGCAATCCCGCGCGCGGTCGGAAGCTGCTGGCTGAAATCCGCCAGCGCGTCTCGACTCATGCCAAATAATGACGACCGTGACATTCCCAGCGTGAAGCCTTAATCGCCACCGGTCTTTGGCAATCACACCAGCGCCCGATCCGGAATCGCTGCGTAAAGCGGTTCAGGAATTCCGGCCTAATCCGCATCGCATCCCGTTCAACAAGCTAAAACCATTCCATGACTCCATCGTGGAATTGCGCGGCAAAAATGCGTCCTATTTCCTCATTGCGGAAATCCTGCAACAGAATGGCGTCAAGACCAGCCGGGCGCGTGTGGCCGAATATGGCCGCATCGTCCTTGAAGGCGGGAAATCGCGCAAACGGCGGAAACGGGCGAGAACCGCGCCAGCCGGAAATATCCCGGCCATGCCTCAAAGTGCGCCAGCCGCGACCGTAAAACCCACACCAGCACCAACCGCTCCGCCGGCGGACAATGTTGTCACGCCGCCACCAAAAGAAAATTCTCCATACCGTTCACGCGGACCGCACATTGCCAACGTGAGAATGATGGGTGCGGAGGAAGCCAAAGAATTCAATGACAGCCTGAAATCGAAACCACCAGCGAGCTGATACAGCCCGGAAAGCAATCCGGCGATGCGCCAGCATCGCCATTGCAGCCCGGCACGGCGGCCAGAGTGCCTACAAAGCAGGCCAGGGACGTTCGCCAGCCACAGGCAGCCGCAAAGGTTCGGACGCCGCCCCGGCAAGCCAGTAACGCCACCATAGAAGCAAGTATTTTGGTTAGCAGCAGGGTTAGCACTGTCTTCGCAACAAGCTGGTAACATCCAAAGCAACAAGGTTCGCAACGCGGTTGGCAGCACGGTGAAACAACAGGGTTAGCAACTGACGCAGCAATGCGGTTAGCACCAGCGAAGCATTTCGCGCAGCCATCGGCGAGATTTTGGCGAGCCGTAAAAACCTTGTTAAAATAAGGGGTAACGCGTGTCTTAGCTAATTTCCGCTTTTCGCCGCTCCCTTGCGATTGCTCTGGGTGTGACTTGGCCGGACGATTCCAGCGACATAAACGGCTGATTCTGAACCGTGTTGAATGGTGTTTAATTGCGATGAACCTTTCGTGCGATTTTTGCGCTAATTTCGCGCAACATTTGCGGTTATGGGCTTGGTCTTACCACTCACTGTCGTGCGCGGGCGCGACTCAACCGCATCGGCGCGGTCAATCCGGCGACACCGGCAAGTGTCGATGCTTTCAGGAATTTACGGCGCGTGTATGGAGTTTTCATAGGTGGTGGTTTGTATTTTATTTTTTATCAAGCGCGCCAGCGACGGCCTGTTGGTAGGCGCGGCGCATGGCGGAATCGTCGGGCATTGGCTGCAATTTGTCTCGTGAAATCATCAGCACATAAATAATGCCTCGCGTCGGATCAGCCCAGCTTTGCGTCCCAAACGCGCCGCCGTGACCGAACGTGCCGGGCGAAAGTGTTTTATTCGATTCCATCTGCGTCGGGTCTTCGACGATGCAAAATCCAAGACCCCACGGCATTCCCGCGCGTGCCTTCAGGTCGCCGGTTTGTTTGCGCGTCATTTCGGTGACAGTCTTTGGTTTGAGAATCTGCCGCCCATTTGCCATGCCCTGATTCAGCATCATTTGATAAAATTTCGTCACATCCTCCCCTGTTGAGAAAAGTCCAGCGCCGCCCAGCGGTGGTCGTTCGCGATCCGTCACCGCACCGCCATACATATATGCGATGAGCGTCGTTTGCAATTTTCCTGCCCGCGAAATGACGGGCTGCACGAAACGTTTCTTCTGCGCAGGCGAAATCCAGAAGCTCGTGTTCTTCATTCCGAGCGGATCGAAGAGGCGGGTTTGGAGAAATTTGTCGTAGGGTATGCCGCTGACGACCTCCACGACGCGACCGAGCGTATCCATTCCCGCCGTTGAATAACTCCAGCGCGTGCCGGGTTGAAAACGCAACGGCTCGCGGGCCAGAACCTTGACCATCGCCGCGAGCGACCAATGCGGATCGGTCACGCGATATTCGCCGAGGCCGCTGGTGTGCGTCATCAGGTCGCGCAAGGTGATCGGGCGCGCGGCCTTTACCAGCACGCGCTGCTGCGTCGCCTGCTCGCCAGCCACCCAGAGGTCGCGAAATTCCGGCAGATATTTTTCGACCGGATCATTGAAGGACAACTTGCCGTCGTCCGCGAGCATCGCGACCGCCACGGAAGTCATCGGCTTGCTCATGGACGCAATCCAGAAAACATCATCCGGCTTCAGCTTCCGGCCCGTCGCCAGATCGCTTTCGCCCACCGCCGACAGATGCAACACTTTATCCTTGGTGGCGACGAGCGCAACCGCGCCGGGAATTTCGTTGCTGTTGACCAGTTGCTGAAGCGCTTCTGGAACGGCGGCAAATATGTCAGCCGCCAGCGCGCCTTTGGAAAAAAGAAACGCAGCGAGTAATATGGTGAATGCGAAATTATTTCTTGTCTTTGCAGGCATGAAAGTCAGGGTTGGCCAAAGGCCAGGGCGGTCTTTGCGCCCAAATGATCGGGTTCAGCCGCGAGCGCGGCGAAAAATTCCGCGCGGGCCTTTTCGCTTTCGCCGAGACCCGCATAGCCAAGACCGGTGATGTAATGGGCGTTTGCGGTGCGCAAGTTCGCGGGCTGCGGCATTCCAAACGAAGGCGTGTCATCGCCGGTGGAATTGAGCGCGGCAGTTCCGGCGTCTATGAGTTCGTGGAAAATCGGTTCAGCCTTGTCGTTCTGGCCGAGTTTCTGAAACGCGAGCGCTTGAAAATATCGCGAGGCGCGGGCGGCGAGCGGGTTGCCACGACGATTTCCGGCTGCCGGGGCGTTCGTAACTGTCGCGGTTGTCCACGATTGAAGGGCCTGTTCCTGATTGCCGAGCGCGGCGTTTGCGCAGCCGATCCAATAGGCAAGCTCCGCCTTGTGCGAGCCGCCGGGCTGTTCGGCGCGCAGGTTCACGGGTGGATTGAGCGCAGTATTGAAATCCGCGAGCGCATCGTTGAATTGTTTCGCGTCGAAGCGTTGCAGGCCGCGCACGAGATGCGCATCCGCCCAGGCCTGGCCGGTGTTGAATCGCGTGCCGCCTTCCCAGAGGCTGAACGTCCGGCTTTGCAGTAGCGCGATGGCTTCGTCGGGTTTTCCGACAAATGTTTTAAGGCTGATCAACGCCGCCAAGCCTTCGTCTTTCTGAATCACGACCGATTGGTTTTGTTCCAGCAGCGCGAGCCGTTTTCCCACAGGCGCGCCGGAGGCCTGATAAAGCGAATCCAGTTCTGCAAAATGATCCGGGTAAGGATTGGGCAATGCGACGGCCTTTTCGAGATAGGCAATCGCCTTCGCGCGCGACACATCGTCGTCCTTGTGCGACCAGGGTTGCGCCAGGTTGCGCCAGACGATAGGGAAAGTCGGATCGAGCGCGGCGGATTTTTCCCAGAGCGCAAGCGCCTCGTCCGGCTGCCAGTCAAACAAAAGATTGCCGAGATAATAAGGCGCGCGGGCGTCCGAAGGATTCGCGGCCATTGCGCGGCGCAGCACGCCGATGGCTTCGGATTGGAACGGGAAAACATAATCCGGCGATTGCGCCATCGCCTGTTTGCGATAATCGGCGGCTTTCGTGGTGTCGCCGAGTTTTTCGGCGAAGCCGCCGAGGTAATAATAAACCATCGGCGAAATTTTGGATTTGTCGGGCGCGGCGGCGACGGATTGGTCGAGGACATCCAAGCCGTCGTTCCAGAGACCAGCATCAGAAAATTCGGCGGCGATTTCCTGCGCGGTGGTGGGAAATGCATTGAGCGTTTTGAACAACCGGCTCGCGGCAGACCTGTCGTGGGTGAGCAGCCATTGCTCGGCCATGAGGCGGATATCGAGCGGGTCGGTTTTTTGTTGCGCGAATTTGAGAACTTCCTGTGCTTCCTTCACACGGCCAACGTGCCGCAGCGCGGAAATTTTCAAACCGTAGGCGCGGACGTTGAGCGCGTTGGCGTCGAGCGAACTGTTTGCGTAAATCAGCGCGGCATCGAAATCCCCGCGAGCCGAGGCGATCTCCGCGAGCGAGAAATACGCGGGTGATTTCCATTCCTGGCTCCACGCGGCCTTGTAAAAAGTGTCGAAGGCGTCGTCGGTTTTGCCCTGCGCCGCGAGCGCGACGCCAAGGTAGTAGAGCGGCTCGGCATTTTTCGGTGTGGTGTATTTCGCGGTGAGCCGATCCAGCGCCTTGCGGAAATGCTGCTCGGCATCCGCGAACTTTGCGTTGCGCAAATCAAGCAGGCCCAGGCCGGTGTTCGCCTCGGTGTCGCCCGGATCGCGCTTCAAGACCTCATCCCAATACGGATCGGCATCCAGCTTCGGGTCGTGGAACTGGTCAATGCGCAATCCGGCAAGATAAAGTTCCTCGTCGTTGGTGAATGTATCCGGTGCGGGAGGCGGGGTGACGATTGCGGGTCGCGACTTGGGTGTCAACCGCACCGGCGAATAGGCGACGAGTTCGCGGTCGCCGGTGGAAAGCGAGGCGCGCACGTCGTGTTCGTCCACTCCGGCGGGAATGGCGATCTGATTCGTGTAAGTCTTGGCTGGATTGATGGAAATGTTTTCCTCTAAAACCACTTTATCTCCCGCCTTGAGCCGCACTGTCACGCGTGGAAATTCCTTGGTTGTGCAGAAGCCGAATTTTGCGATGCCGTTCGTCACTTCAAGATTTACGGCCGCTTCGAGGTTCGCGTTTTTCACGCCGCCAATGTCGCGGAACGGATACCAGTTCATCGTGAAGGCGCGCTCTTCGAACGGTTGCAGCCACGAATAATCCGGCTGGTTGTCCGAGTAGGCGCCGACCATCAGCTCGATATACGGGCCGTCGGCGTCGGTGAGGATGTTGTCCCACATCTTGCCGCGCAGGCCGTTGCCCCACGTCCAGAATTTTTTGCCGGGCACGATGTGATGGTCGGCGATGCTCATGGTGCCGGCTTCCTTGCCGTGGTCGTATCCGGCGTAAAAATCATCCGAATAGTTCCACGCAAACATGGAATTGGCGGCTTGATGGTTTTTATACCAGCTCACGTCCGTGCCCGCGCCGAAATCCGTGCCGTTGTAAAGTCCGCTGGCAACCGGCCACGCCGCGAAATCGCGCTTGAAATGATACGTCACCCACTGCGTGTCGGGTGGGAAAATAATTTGATAATTGTCATTCGCATTCACGGCGACGTTGGCGAAGCAGAGCATGGAGTTCGGGAGCGGCGTGCGGTTGAGGATGCGCACGGAACATTCGAGCACCGAGCTGCCCGGACGCAGCGTGTAGCCGACCGCCCAGGTCATGCGCTGGCGCGGTTCGAGTTCGCCGACCCAGACGGTCTTGCTGCCGTCGGCGTTTGATTCAGTCCGATATTGCACCGGCAGGAACGTGCTGGCGCGGTGATGATGCGGGATGTTCCACTCGATGCCGCCGGAAATCCACGCGCCAATCAGGCCAATGAGCGCGGGCTTGATGACGTGCTGATGATAAACGAAATCGTAGTTGTCCGTCTTGTCCACCGCCGACAAAAGTTTTCCGCCGATCTCCGGCGCGATGGCGATTTTGACGTATTCGTTTTCGAGATAAATCAGATGATACGTTTGTTCGCCGCGGACGTTGGTAAGATTGTCGTAGAGCGGATACGGATAGATGCGGCCTTCCGCGCCCTGCGAATCGCGGCCAAAATAGAACATCGGGTTCGGTTCGGGCGGCCCGGACAAATACGTCGGAATGACCTCGTCCATTTCGCGCAACGTGACGGTGTCGGCGGAAACTGTTTGCGGCAGGAGCGAAACCGTGGCGGTGGAAAAAATCGCGGCCAGAAAAAATGAGCGTGGGTTCATGTGCGGAATGAGATGGTGGTTTATGCGCGCATATTTTATTGGATGGCTGGGAGGCCAAGCTGCTGGGGTTCTTCAGGCGTGCCGACTTCGGATGTCTTGGCCATGCGGCTGGTCGGCGGAATTTTTCCAGAATGGATGTCGAGCAGCCGCGCGTGCGTGACCTTGGCGGCGGCGATCAGTTCGTCATAAGGGCGGTCGGTCACGTCCACCCAGCCGATGTTGTAATTCTCGCCGTCGGGACGGCCGAGCGCCGGCTCGTCAATCCATTGGAACCAGTGCGTGCCGATGACTTCGGGATGCGCGGCGGCGTGCTCGACGTAATAACGATAGGCCACGCCGCGTTCCTCCTGGTTCATCGCCTGCACCAGGCCGGGCGCCATGCCGCGGCCCGGCACGCCGATGTGGAATTCGCCGATGAGCATCGGCTTGTGGACGAGCGAATAAATCTTCGCAAGGTAGTCGGACGGCGGCTCCCAGCGATATTTGTTCAGGCTGTAAACATCGAAGCCCTTCGTCAGCGCGATGACGTAATCCGGCGGCGTGCCGCCAAAGCGGATGCCGAGGTTGAGATGATTCGGGTCAACTTTCTTGACGGCGGTATTGATGACATCGAGGTAGCGCGCAAACGCATCCACCACGAGCTGGCGGCGGAGTTCGGGCGTGTCGCCCTTGGCCAGCGCGGCCTTGAAATGCTTCTGCATCCCGGAAGGTTTGCCTTGAAGAACCAGATCAACGAACTGGCTTTCGCGGCCCGGCCACGGCGGTTCGTTGCCGATGAAATATCCAAGCAGATAGGGATCCTCTTTGCGCGGACCGAGCTGGCGCAGCGCCTCGGCCCTGATCCGTTTCGGGAAATCCCCGGCATAAACGTCCGGCAATCCCATGATTAAATTGGTGGCCTGAACCGAATTGGTCGCCGGAAACCAGCGCAGAGAAATCACATAAGGTTTGTTGAGCGGGGTTTTGTCGAGCGCGGCGCTCAATTCGGTGCCGTAGGACGTGTTGAGTCCCCAGGCATCCATCCGCTGCGCGGTGAGTCGCGCCCAATTGGTGCGCCAGTCGTCGCCGTAGCGGCGCTGGATGTTCGCGCCGTAAAAATTCGCCTGCCTGCCGCCGCGCCCGCCGCCAAAAACGTTGGTGTAGCCGGGTAGTGGTTTCGGGATGGCGGCGAAATAATCCTCGCGCCCCGTGACGCGCGTGCCGGAGCCAACGCCGATGCCGTTGACGCCGGTTGAATAAAACAAATGGCCGGCGGGATCAACAAACCACCAGCGCCCGTCAATCTGCTCGACGCGGAAAAACCCCGTGGCCTTCGCCTGCGTCGAGGCGAAGCCGCCGTAGGCGTCGCGGTCGGGAAAGGCGGCGTCCTGCTTGAGCGCGTCGGCTTCGGCGGCCCAGGATTTTTTCAGGTCATCTTCCGTTTGCGCCTTGCCGGGCCAGTCGGCGTGGACATATTGCCCGAATTCGTCAATCAGCGGCTTGCCTTCCAGCACATCGTCGCCGGGGTCGTTCGTGGCCAGCATCACCGAGCGGATTTCGAGCGTTGGCGAACCGACGGGATAACGCATCGTCACGCTCATGCCCTGCACGTTGGTCATCGGGCCGTAGCCGCCTGCCTCGATGTTGATCCAATACGAATTGCGCGGCTGGTTCACCGTCGCGGCAAGGTCGGAACCGTTGCCGAGTCCCTGCCGGTAAAAGCGGAGCGGGATGGAAGCGCGCACCCAGACGCCGGGAAAGGGGTGGATGCGCTTGGAAACGGATTTGGGCGACATCGTCAAGCCGAGTTCGAAGCGTTGGTTGGAGGACGCGCGGAATTCGATGACGAGGAAATCATAGCCCGTCCAGTCGGAAGGCAGGTCGGGATTGAGTTCCTTCAGGGTCCATTCGTGAGTGGAAACAGGTTTGTCGAAGGTGAAGGAGTTTGTTTCGGCACTCGCGGGGCGAAATGTGATGAGCAATGCCGCGAAAATAAATGAGGCGTGAATGACTCTTTTCATAAACAGGGGTTGTGTGAGCGATTGTCTCCCGTTGTGCTGTCAAAGTAAAGGCATTTTGAATGAGCCAATGTTATGATTTTGGCTTGCCTGCCGCGGGATCATTTTTTGCAGCATCATCCAGCACCAGCACCCAGTCGTTGCCGATGCCGCTGGCCGGCGCGGTGAATTCGCGTGTGTCCGTTTTTGGCGAAACTATCGAATTGTTCCACCTCGCCAGTTCGCGGGTCATACCACCAGGCGACGAGTTTTGCACCGGAGAGTTTGCCGGGTGTTGACAGTGACGTTGGTTTTGCCGCTGGGAAGATATACGAACGCTTAGCTGCCGTTTGCGTCGCGGAAAGAACGTTGGCAGCCAAAACCAGCGCCATGAGCAGGAGAATTTTTTTTAAGAGCAGTGACATAGGATTTATTTGGCCGCTGGCGGTGACTTGTTCGGATCGGCGAGTGTGCCGGACACGCTATTGTCAGTCGGTAACGTTGCCGCATTCATGACTTCAACTGGCTGGTCAAATTTGAGTGCGGCAACTGATACATCCGGGTCGGTCGCGGAGCCGGGCAGAGTCACGACCAATCCTTCGTCTGTCACGACCGACGCCACCTTCGCGCCACCAGCCAGCATCCGGCCGGAATGCGCGCGCTGTCGGATTCCCGGCAGAAGAATTTTGCCGTCGGCGGGCCAGTTCCAGACGTGAAGGTAAAGGGTCATGCGGCCATTGGGCTCGGCTTTTTGCGTTACGCGCCCCCATGAGAGTCCATCAACGAATGGCCCGGCTTCGGTGCCATAGATCGCCTCGCCATTGATTTTCAGCCAGTGGCCAACCGCCTCCAGGCGGTCAACTTCCGGTTGGGGAATGGTTCCTTCCGACGTCGGCCCGACGTTCAGGAGATAATTGCCGCCCTTGCTCGCGATGTCCGAAAGATTGTGGATGAGCTGCTGGCTGGATTTCCATTGGGTGTCGCTGGCATTGTAGCCCCACGAATTGTTGATGGTCATGCAGACCTCGAATCCGCGGCCCAGTGGGTCGGTGGCGATGCGCTGCTCTGGCGTCGCGGTGTCCCCAAGCACACCGCCGCCAAGGCGGTTGTTCATGATGGTGTCCGGGTAATTCGTGACCAGATCAAAGAATGGTTTCGCGCGCTCCGGTGTCATCGAATACTCGGTGTCGAAAAACAAATACGACGGATGGTATTGGTCCAGGATTTCATGGACCTGCGGTAGCGATATGGTTTTCAGATAGTCGTCAAAGTCGCCCTTCTTTTGTTCGTCGTCCCACGCCAGCTTGTTGCCCGTGCCGCCGCCCAGGTTCACCCAGTCCTGGGACTGCGAATAATACAGCCCGAACTTGATTCCTTTGGCGCGGACGGCATCGGCCAGCGGTTGCAACAAATCCCGGCCCGCAGGCGAGGCCTTCACCACGTTCCAGTCCGAAAATTTGGAGTCATACATCGTGAACCCGTCGTGGTGTTTTGCCGTGATGACCATGTATTTCGCGCCCGCGTCTGCAAAAAGTTGCGCCCACGCCTGCGGATCGTATTTGTCCGCTGTGAAATCTTTCGCATACGCCCGGTAGGTCGCCACCGGAACCTTGGCATTGTTCATATACCATTCGCCGTGCGCCGGGACCGAATAAACGCCCCAGTGGATGAAAATGCCAAAGCGCGCCTCGTGAAACCATTTCATCCGGGCCTCGCGCACTGATGGCGATTCATTGCGGGCCACCACCAGGTAGGCGGGCAGTTGGGCGCCACCTTCATGAAAATAAATCCCGTTCGAATTCCGCGGCACCGCCGCGTAGGCAGCCCCGCCGGAGACAATCGGTGCCGGCGCCGACGGCGTCGAATTGGTTCCTACTGCCGGCGCGTCAGCCGCAATAACTCCGGGCACGAATGCCAGCACGAGAAAAAGGAGGGACAGATTGGATTTAATGCGATGTATGTTATGCAGCTTGTTTACCATGGTGGTGTAGCCCGAATACAAAAAAATCCCCGCGAGGAGCAATCCGCCGGTAAAAACATTTCTCGAGTTCATAAATTCAATCGGCTGGTGTTTCGAGTCGAAATCTAAACGTTCCGCCTCGTGCGAGTAAAGACCCCAATCTAAATTTCCCGCCATTTTCCATCCTCCGCTTTGCGCTTTGTTCTTCAATTTCTGCTTCTTATACTTGTAAGCGATGAGGTCGCGAGGCGTGTATTTCTCATGATTTGGTCGCCGTCTGGGCCAGCCGGCACGCAAGTTAATCGGGCGTTTTGAAAAAGTTTTTTGCTGGCGACCAATCCGTCGCATGGATTGCTGAAGCGATTGCGTCTGGGCCGGAAGCGTGAAGCCGGCGCCGCCAATGATTCCGCCGGCCAGAATTATTTTTGCGATGATCGAAGATGACTTTTCCGCCGGCGAACGAAAGCGCGCCAGACCTCACCTGGCAAATTGGGAAAAAGACAAAAACCATCATCGGGTTGGTTTGCAAAACAGCATTTACCAGCAAGAAACGCCAATTTGAGCGATGGCATAATAAACAAAAACTTGGATTTGTTGGATATTTTTAACGACAGCTATTTTCTCCGCTCCGATCTCCAAAACTAAACGGAAAAGTTTCCGCTTGCGATTCAGGGATGCTCCAGCCGGAAAAAAGCGCTGCCGGTGGCAGGATCGGGCTGGAACACAATTTGGTGTGTGCTGTCGGAACCGGAAATGCTTGTCCAATTGGTGCCGAGTCCGGCAATTAGCGAGTTGGTTTGCTTTTGCAAAATCCAGCCGGTATGGTCGGCGGGCCAGTTCAAAGAAATGTA
>Ga0181537_10003616_pt1 | contig 13178 bp, 13 predicted proteins | sample PEATcosm2014_Bin_39_FD_119765 | JGI IMG/M metagenome (GOLD analysis project Ga0181537, IMG submission 119765) | Peatland microbial communities from MTU Mesocosm Facility, Houghton, MI, USA - PEATcosm2014_Bin23_10_metaG | ecosystem: Environmental > Terrestrial > Soil > Wetlands > Peat | place...
GGTTTGCGCCTGCAGCAGGAACGAGGAGAAGTCGCTGGTGTTCAGCGGATGCCGTACTTTGCCGAGCACCTTGCCGCCATTGGCCACGACCACCGCGGCGGTGTCGCGTTCGACCGCCTGACCGAAGGCATAATCGGCGGTGACGAAGAACCAGGTGTCGCCGCCGGTTTTCACCAGCGCCTTGCCGGTGCCGTTGGCAAGCATCCAGGTGTCGTAAGTCCAGTGAATGGTGTTCGGCGAGCATTTTGGCCCGGTGAGGTCGGAACTCGCCGCGCCGGACACCAGTAACACCTTGTTCTTCTCGCGCGTGACCTCGTTCACCGCCAACGCAACGCTGGAGGTCGGCACGTCGACGATCACGTCGACATGATCGACGTCATACCATTGCCGGGCGATGTTGGCGCCGACGTCAGGTTTGTTCTGGTGATCGGCGCTGACCACCTCGACTTTCATGCCATGGGCGGCCGGATTGAAATCCTCGACCGCCAATTTAGCCGCGGCGACCGAACCGAGCCCGCTGAGATCGGCATAGAGGCTCGACATGTCGGTGAGTACGCCAATTTTGACGTTAAGGTCCTCCGCTTGCGCCACGGCCGATGCGCATATCAGCGCGGCAATCGCGAAGACCAATCGACCAGTGCGTGTCAATTCAACCTCCCTAAGTGCGGGCCAGGATCCGCGAAGATACGTTCCGCCGCCTGACCTTCTATTATCAGACTCCCAGATAGTCGTGCAGTTTTTCCGTGTTGGCCTTTAGGTCAGCGGCAGAGAAGTGATCCACGATGCGGCCGTGTTCCATGACGTAGTAGCGGTCGGCAACGGTCTCGGCGAAATGGAAGTTCTGCTCGACCAGCAGAATGGTGAAGCCCTGGGCCTTGAGCGTGCCGATGGTGTGGCCGATCTGCTGAATAATGACCGGAGCGAGGCCTTCGGTGGGCTCATCGAGGAGGAGAAGCCGCGCGCCGGTGCGCAGGATGCGGCCGATCGCCAGCATCTGCTGTTCGCCGCCGGAAAGTTTCGTGCCCTGGCTGGAAAGCCGCTCGCGCAGGTTGGGAAAGAGCTCGAAGATGCGATCAAGATCGAGTCCGCCGGCGCGCACCTGCGGCGGCAGCAGCAAATTCTCCTTGACATCGAGGCTGGAGAAGATGCCGCGCTCCTCCGGACAAAAGGCGATGCCGGCGCGCGCGATCGCGTTGGACGGACGATCAATCAGCTCCGCGCCTTCGAAGCGCACGGAACCGCTGCGGCTCTCGATGATGCCCATGATCGCCTTGAGCGTCGTCGTCTTGCCGACGCCATTGCGTCCGAGGAGCGTCACCACTTCGCCCGCCTGCACGTCAAAAGTCACACCGTGCAGCACGTGCGATTCGCCGTACCAGGCTTCGAGATTGTTGACCGCGAGGAGCGGCTGTGCGTCAGGCATGGCCGGTCCCCAAATAGGCTTCGCGCACCGCCGGATCGGCCGATACCGTCTTATAGTCGCCTTCCGCCAGCACCTGACCGCGCGTAAGGACGGTGATGCGGTCGCAAAGATCGGTGACCACGCTAAGATTATGCTCGACCATGAGCACCGTGCGCTGGGCGGCAACCGTTCTGATCAGTGCGCTGATGCGGGCGATGTCCTCGCGCCCCATTCCCGCCATGGGCTCGTCGAGCAGCAGCAATTCGGGCTCCAGCGCCAGCGTCGTGGCGATTTCCAGCGCCCGCTTGCGCCCGTACGGCAGCTCAACCGCCAAGGCGTCGACGTAAGGCGTCAGACCCACATCGGCGATAATCGCTTCGGCTCGATCGTCGAGGACACGCAGCGCACGTTTCGAACGCCAGAAATCGAAAGAGTTGCCGCGCCGGCGCTGCAGAGCGATGCGCACGTTTTCTCTAACTGGGAGATGCGGAAAAACCGCGGAAATCTGGAACGAGCGGCCGATCCCGAGCCGCGCGACGTCCGCCGGCTTGAGGCCGGTTATGTCGCGGCCGACGAACACGATGCGACCGCGCGTCGGCGACAGGAACTTGGTGAGCATATTGAAGCACGTGGTCTTGCCGGCGCCGTTGGGACCGATCAGCGCGTGAATGGTGCCGCGCGCCACACGCAGATTGACCGACCGCACCGCGACGAATCCGGCGAACTCCTTGGTCAGCCCGTGCGTTTCCAGGATCGCGTCGTTGGGCACAAATTCCCCCAGGCGGCCTCCGGCGCGGTTATTGTTTGAGCGTGTTGGCGACCTTGAAGCTTGCTTCGGTCTTGGCCTTGATGTCGTCGAGCGTCACCTCCGGCGCAAGCTCGATCAGCGTCATGCCACCACCTTTGCGGTCGACGGTGAACACGCCCAGATCGGTGATCACCATGTCGACCACGCCGGCGCCGGTGAGCGGCAGCGTGCATTGGTGCAACAGCTTCGGCTCATTCTTTGCCGAATGCTCCATGACGACGACAACCTTCTTGACGCCGCCGACCAGATCCATGGCGCCGCCCATGCCCTTGACCATCTTTCCCGGAATCATCCAGTTGGCGAGATCGCCGTTCTCGGCCACCTGCATGGCGCCGAGGATGGCGATGTCGATATGGCCGCCGCGGATCATGGCGAAGGAATCGGCCGAGCTGAAATAGCTTGTGGTCGGCAGCTCGGTGACGGTCTGCTTGCCCGCGTTGATGAGATCGGCGTCTTCTTCGCCCTCGAACGGAAACGGGCCGGTGCCGAGCATGCCGTTCTCGCTTTGCAGCTGCACGCTCATACCGTCGGGGATGAAGTTCGACACCAGTGTCGGAATGCCGATGCCGAGATTGACGTAAAAGCCGTCCTCCAGCTCTTTGGCGGCGCGCGCCGCCATCTGATCGCGGGTCCAAGGCATCAGACTTCCTCCCCTGTTCCGGCCGGCGCGCCGGCTTTTTGGCGCTTGCGCACGGTGCGCTGCTCGATGTGCTTCACCGCATTGGGCACATGGATGATGCGCTGCACGTAAACGCCCGGCGTGACGATATGATCGGGATCGATGTCGCCGGGCTGCACCAGGTGCTCGACCTCGGCAACGGTCACTTTGCCAGCGGTGGCCATGATCGGATTAAAATTGCGCGCGGTCTTGCGATAGACGAGGTTACCTTCGGTATCGGCCGTGAAGGCATGAACGATCGACAGGTCGGCGATCAGCCCGCGCTCCATCACATAGCGCTCGCCGTCGAATTGCCGCTCGTCCTTGTCCTTGGCGATCAGCGTGCCGACGCCGGTCTTGGTGAAGAAGGCCGGAACGCCAGCGCCGCCCGCACGAATCCGCTCGGCCAATGTGCCTTGCGGGTTAAACTCGATTTCCAGTTCGCCGGCGAGATATTGCTGCGCGAATGTCTTGTTCTCACCCACATAGGAGGCGATCATTTTCTTGATCTGCCGGGTGTCGAGCAGCACGCCGAGGCCCTTGCCGTCGACTCCGCAATTATTGGAGACCACGGTCAGGTTCTTGACGCCGGAATCGCGGATCGCAAGGATCAAGCTCTCGGGAATGCCGCACAGGCCGAAGCCGCCGGCCATGATTATCATGCCGTCCTTGAGCAACCCGGCCAACGCGGAGTGCGCGTCCGCATGGACCTTGTTCATGACCGCTCCATTTCCCCCGGTTTCAATTACGCATAGCGAGGCCGGCGCAAAGGTCAACTAGTGTCCCGATTCCGAAGTTCGCAAACGCATACCGCTTATCCATGTGCGAACTTCGGAATCAAAAGGGACACAAGCAACTTTAAAGTTCTAGTGCGGTTTTTGGATTTGAAGTTCCTATGCGAGCTTGCCACTGGATTGTAGGAACTTCAAATCCACCGCACTAGCCGGCGCGAAGGTGGACTAAGCGGCGGTGCCGTCCAGTCCGATGGTCTTGATGATCGGAAGCCCGAAGCTGTGCGGATAATAATTCCAGGCGACGAAGCCAGCCGCAAATAAGATGCCGGCGATGATGGCGCCGGCAAAGCGGTTTCGGAATGCAATCAGGCTGCCGAGCAACGCCGCGACGAAGGCCAACACCGCCATCAGTCCGACGAAAACCCAAGGGACAGCCGTTAAGTCGATAGGCATTGTGTGCTCCTGGAAAACGCCGGGTGAACGACCCGGCCTGGACAGTCTAGCCGAGCTTGCGCCGCCGCGCGATGGCTACGACGACTGCCACGATTGGCGGAAGGCTTGGCCTCGCTTAGCACATGACGTTATATCGGCCCAACCGCAATTTGGGCGCCAGCCGCACGGACCGCGATGGGAGACAAACCGAGATGGAGCAGCGTGTAGAACAGCTTTCGGAACGCCTGCAAACGCCGATTTCCACGGCAGAGCTTGAGCGCCGCTGGGCGGCGGTGCGCGCCCTCATGGAGCGCGACAAGATCGACGTGCTGCTGATGCAGAACAATAACGATTATATGGGCGGTTACGTCAAATATTTCACCGATCTGCCGGCGACCAACGGTTATCCGGTCACCGCCATCTTCCCCCGCGACGATCTCATGACGCTGGTGAGTCAGGGCCCGTTCGGCGGTGTCAATAATCCGACGACTCACGGCGACGGCACCGCGCGCGGCGTCAAGCAATGGCTCACCACGCCGAGCTACGCCTCGTGTCATTATACCGCGGACTACGATCCGGAGCTGGCCGCAACAGCTTTGTGGCCTTACGCCGGCGGCACCATCGGCCTCCTCGGCACTTATCAGATGTCGTTCACGCTGGTCGATTATTTACGTAAAGGCCGCTTCTCCAATTCGCGATTCGTCGATGCTTCCGACCTTGTCGACCGCATCAAGGTCATCAAGAGCGCCGAAGAATGCGCGCTGATCCGGCGCACAGCCGCAATGCAGGATGGCGCCATGCGCGCTGCTTTCGCCGCCGTCGAGCCGGGCATGCGCGACCGCGACATTGCCGCCATCGCGCAATGCCACAGCCAGCGCAACGGCAGCGAGAACGGCATCTATCTGTGCGCCTCGATGCCGCCGGACCAGCCGGTGCCGTTCAGCCAACGCCACTACCAGAACCGCATAATCGAAAGAGGCGACGTCATCGCCCTTCTGGTCGAGGATTCCGGACCCGGCGGAATGTACACCGAGCTCGGCCGCACCTGCGTCGTCGGCAAGGCCTCGGCCGAACTCAAGGACGAGTTGGCCTTCGCGCTGGAAGCGCGCAAATTCAATCTCGGCCTGCTCAAGCCCGGCGCGGCGTGCAAGGACATCTTCGCGGCCTATAACGACTTTATGCGGAGAAATAGCCGGCCGGAGGAAAAACGCCTCCACTGCCACGGCCAGGGCTACGATCTGGTCGAGCGCCCGCTCATCCGCAGTGACGAGCCGATGTCGATCGCCCAAGACATGAATATCGTCGTGCACCCGACCTATATCCGCGGCCACGTGCTGTCCTGGGTCTGCGACAATTATCTGATAGAGGCGAGCGGGCCGGGCGAGCGGTTGCACCACTTCCCCGAAACCATCACCGAACTCGGGTGAGCACTTGCGGCGGTGTCGTTTTCTTGCAAAAATGTTTTATACTTAAAGGATGCCGGCCCTTATAAGATTATCCCACTTGTAGCGGCAATTGGGGAAGCGGATGCGCGGGCTTGACGGTAAAACGGCAATCGTCGCGGGCGGCTCGACGCTGATCGGACAAGCCGTTGTCGAGACCCTCGTCGGCTATGGCTGTAACGTCGTCATCGCCGATATCAACGTGCCCGACGGCGAGGCGACCGCGAAGAAGCTTGGCACCAAAGCGCGTTTCATCCGCTGCGACCTCACCAGCGATGCGGATGTCGCCGCTCTCGTCAAAGCGGCGGTCGAAGCAACGGGCCGGCTCGATTTTCTCGTCAATGTCGCCTGCACCTACCTCGATAACGGCGCCGAGACAACGCGCGCCGATTGGCTGAAGGCCTTTGACGTCAACATCGTCGGCTCGGTGATGCTGATGCAGGCCGCGCGGCCGCATCTGAAAAAGAGCAAAGGCGCCATCGTCAATTTCGGATCGATCTCCTCGCGCGTCGCGCAGACCGGCCGCTGGGTCTATCCGGTGTCCAAGGCCGCAATCCTGCAATTGACGCGCAATCAGGCGATGGACCTCGCCCCGGACGGCATTCGCGTCAATGCGGTCTCGCCAGGCTGGACTTGGAGCAACATCATGGTCGAGCTGGCCAAAGGCAACCGCGCCAAGACCGACAGCGTCGCCAAGCCCTTCCATCTGCTCGGCCGCACCGGTAATCCCGGCGAGGTCGCCGAAGTCGTGGCGTTTTTGCTTTCGGACAACGCAAGTTTCATTACCGGAACCGACATCCGCGTCGACGGCGGTTACACGGCGATGGGCCCCGAACGGGCCGATCCCGCGATACCTCTGCTGATGGAATAGAACGCAAGCCGCACGTCTCGGCTACACAACAGGAGTGCGCGATGAGTTCTGCAAAACGAAAGATCACGATCGTCGGCGGCGGCCAATCGGGCCTGCAACTCGGCAATGGCCTCTTGTCGTCCGGCTACGAGGTTCATCTCGTGCAGGACCGTAAAGGCGACGACATCTACAAAGGCAAGGTCATGTCGAGCCAGTGCATGTTCGACAAGGCGCTGAGCTACGAGCGCGAGCTTGGGCTGAACTTCTGGGATAAGGAATGCCCCACTGTCGACTCGATCGGCCTGATGATTGCGGCGCCCGACGGCTCTGGCAAAAAGGTGATCGAGTGGAACGGCCTGCTCGACAAGCCCGCGCAAGCGGTCGATCAGCGCGTCAAATTCCCACGCTGGCTGCAGGAATTCGAAAAGCGCGGCGGCACGATCGAATACAAGCAAGCCACCGCCGCCGACCTGGAACAATACGCAAAGCAATCCGATCTCGTCATCGTTTCCGCCGGCAAGGGCGAAATTACCAAAATGTTCGCGCGCGATGCGCAAAAGTGCCAATACGACGGGCCGCAGCGCGCGCTGGCGCTCACTTACGTGAAGGGGTTGACGCCGCGGCCGGAGCACTCGGCGGTGAATTTCAACATCGCACCCGGCGTGGGCGAATATTTCGTCTTCCCGGCGCTCACCACGACCGGACCTTGCGAAATCATGGTGTTCGAGGGCGTTCCCGGCGGCCCGATGGATTGCTGGGACGGCGTCAAATCGCCGGAAGAACATCTGGCAAAGTCGAAATGGATCCTCGACACGTTCCTGCCGTGGGAAGGCGAGCGCGCCAAAAACGTACAGCTCACCGACGCGAACGGCATTCTGGCCGGCCGTGTCACGCCGACCGTGCGCAAACCGATTGCGCGGCTGCCGTCCGGCGACGTCGTATTGGGCATGGCCGACGCGGTCGTCCTCAACGACCCGATCACCGGCCAGGGGTCCAACAACGCGTCGAAATGCGCCAAGATCTATCTCGATTCCATCCTCGCGCAGGGCGACAAGCCCTTCAAAGAGGACTGGATGCAGGCGACGTTCGATCGCTATTGGGAATACGTGCAATACGTGACCGGCTGGACCAATGCGCTAATGCAGCCGCCGCCACCGCATGTGCTCAACATTTTTGGCGCCGCGCAGGGAAGCCCCGTTCTCGCCAAGCGTATCGCCAATTGCTTCAACGAGCCGCTGGATCTGTTCCCGTGGTTCGCGGTGCCCGAAGAAGCCGACAAGTATCTCAAATCGCTGGCGGCCTAATTCGATCGCAAGCGAGCGCGCTTCAGGCTTTTTTCAGCGTGCTCGCGACGTACTCGCCGACGTAACGCAGCGTTTGCGGCGCGGCCCAGATTTCGGTGACGATCTTGTCGGTCGCCGCCCCACTTCGCTCAAGACGCTCGCTGATCTCCTGGCGAAGCTGCATCTTGGTCTGGGAAAACGCCACCGGCGAAAGCTCGGCAAGTTTGCGCGCGGCGACCATCGCCCGCGGCATCAACGCGTCCGCCTCGACGACTTCGTCGACCCAGCCGCGCTCCAACGCCGCGTCGGTTTCGTAGGTCGCGCCGCCGAACATGAACTCGGCCAGATAGCGCGCCGGCGCGGCGAAACGCACGGCCTCGAAAGCAAGCGCCGGAAACGGCACGCCGACCAAAAGCTCGGTCACGCCGATGCGTCCGCCGCCGCGCGCCATGATCCGCCGGTCGGCGCAGCAGGCGAGCACGCAACCGCCGGCGATGGCGTGGCCGTTGATCGCGGCCACAACCGGCTTTGGATGGAAGAACACCGCCTCAAAGGACCGATGCAACGCCGGAAGGAGCTTGCGCACATAATCGGGCCCGCTTGCGCTCAAGCGCAGCAAATCGACGCCGGCCGAGAACATCCGGCCTTGCCCGGTCAACACGACCGCGCGGGCTGCCGACGAACGAAGCTCGTCAAAGCACGCCGCCAACTCCTCGCACAGCTCGAGATCGATCGCATTGGCCTTGCCGTGTTTCACCGTAACGACGGCCACGCCGTTCTCGGTCTTCACGTCGATCATGATTGGCTCATTGCCTCCGCGCTCAACGCCAAAGGATATCAGGGCGCGCCGGCGCCAAACAGAATGGTTAAGGCCGGCCGCTTTTGGTCCGCCCTTTGCGCCAAAAAATCCGCAATTGCGTCACCTTGAGGTCACCGCGGTCTGGCCGGAATACACCCCAAAGTGTTCGAGTCATGGAGGGGCGTAATGCCAGCCATTCGCGTCGCCGCCGCAGGCGCGGCTATTCTGCTTTTCTTAGGCATGACGGTCATCGGCGCGGCCGCGCAGGGCGCGGCGGCCAGCACGAGTGGACCCGGCAAGCCGTTGCAATTACTGAAAATCTTCCAGCAGTCGAGCAGCACCAAAGCGAAGCCGCACGCCAAAGTCGCTATCAAATCCGGCGGCAAAAAAGCGGTCAGGACTATCGCCGCAAGGAAAACCCGCGTCCATGTCGCGGCGGCGAAGCGAGGGCGGTCAGTCGCGCTCCAACAGACGGCAAGCGCGGCGCAACCTGAAAGCAACCGGCCAGCGGCGAACTCCGTCGTGACGGCGGCTGTCGCCTTCGCCCCACCGGCGACACAGCCCGGTCTCCCAATGCCCGCGGCACCGATCGAGCCGGTGCCAAGTCAGATGCCAAGTCAGATGCCAGGTCAGATGCCAAGTCAGGTCATCATCGCCGGTCAAACCGTGCAAGTGGCTGCGCCGGACGCCGTCAACGAAATGGATCTCGCGGCCAACAACACGACCGCCCAGACAAGCGACGCGGTGCCGAGCACGATGGCGACGGCATCTGCACCCGCGCTGCGCGAGATCATCGCCCCCGCGCCGAAATCGGACGCCAACGTCGAGGTCGTGGAGGCCGCGCCACCGCCGGGGCAAAGCAACGACATGTCAAGAAGCGACATGCGCAGCCCGTCCTGGTTCCTGCAAGTGCTGGCCGCGCTCGGTGGCGCGGTCACCGCCGGCTCGGTCGCCTGGTTCCTGATCGGATCGACGCCGCAGCGGACGTATGGGTAAGCGGGCTTCGTCATTGTGAGCGCAGCGAAGCAATCCAGTCTACTAATCCGTTCTGGATTGCTTCGTCGCGGAGCTTGTCATCGGGCCGGCCACTTCGGGCCGGACCCGCTGGCTCCTCGCAATGACGAGCAGAAGAAGTCACCCCTTCGCCTTGAGCGACGAGAACAGCTCGTAAGCTTCCTTCGGCTTGGCATTCTTGTGCACGACGGCGTTGACCGCGGCGATCATCGCCTTGGGCGCTTCCGACTGGAAAATGTTACGGCCCATGTCGACACCGGCGGCGCCCTGCTGCACGGCGTTATAGGCCATCGTCAGCGCGTCGAGCTCGGCGAGTTTTTTGCCCCCCGCCATCACGATCGGCACCGGACATGAGGCGGTGACCGTCTCGAAGCCGTCGTCGACATAATAAGTCTTGACGTATTGCGCGCCGAGCTCGGCGATGATGCGGCAGGCGAGACGAAAATATTTGGCGTCGCGCACCATGGTCTTGCCGACGGCGGTGACGCCCATGACCGGAATGCCGGTGCGCAGCCCGGCATCGACCAGCCTGGTCATATTGTGCACCGAGCGCGTCTCGAATTCGCCGCCGATGAAAACCTGGATGCCGATGCCGGCGGCGTTCAAGCGCACCGCGTCATCGATATCCATGGCAATCTGTTCGTCTGACAATTCCTCGCGGAGGATGCTCGGGCCGCCGCTGGCGCGCAGCACCATCGGCTTCCCCGTCTCTGCCGGAATGAGCGAGCGCAAAATGCCGCGCGTGCAGAACAGCGCGTCGCAAAGCGGCAACAGCGGCACGATGGAAAGATCGATGCGTTCGAGCCCGGTGGTCGGGCCCTGAAAGTAGCCGTGGTCGACGGCGAGCATCACCGTGCGGCCGGAGGCGGGGGAGAAAACGCGGGCGAGGCGATTTTTCATTCCCCAGTCGAGCTGGTGGGAGCCTTTGAGATAAAAGCCCGGCGTCCGTTGCGGCCGATCGGCCGCGAAGCGTTCCCCCTCCTTGTCGGCTTCCGGCATGTCGCTCCTCGTTTGCCGCGCGCTTTCGTTGGCGAACGTATGCGTCATCGCCTTCACGCCAGCAAGACAGCCAGCAGACCGGAATCAAGAAACGGACCCTTGGCTTTGTTCCTGTTTTGTTCTAGGATCGTCTCCCCTTGGATGAAGCCCGAACATGGCCCCGCCGACAGCCCTTACTGCGATCCGTAACCGCGCTGCGGTGGCCGCGGAATTGCGCCTGTTATTGCCGAAAATTCAATCGCTTAGGAGCACAAACGCCATCCCCTTCGGCGTTGCCGCCATCGACCATTATCTGCCGCAAGGCGGCCTCCCCGGCGGCGGCCTGCATGAATTCGTGCCCGAGGCTGGCGCCTCCCCGGCGGCCTTCGGCTTCATCGTCGCGCTCCTTGCCCGCCTGCCGCAACCGCACCCGCTCTTCCTCATCCTCCCCACTTACGGGATGCGCGATTTCGGCCGTCCGTATGGTCACGGCCTGAGCGCGCTCGGTCTCGATCCACGCCGCTTGATCCTGGTGGTGACGGCGCATCGCAAAGAAACCTTGTGGGCGATCGAAGAGGCGCTGCATTCGGGCGCGCCCGCCGCCGTCGCCGGCGCGATTGACAAGCTCGATCTGAAATCGAGCCAAAGACTGCAGCTTGCCGCCGCCGATGCGGGCCTGCCGCTGTTGCTGTTGCGGACGGCGCTGGATCTGGAATCGAGCGCGGCGGCAACGCGCTGGCGGATCGGCGCGCGTCAGGCGGCGCGCGACCGCTTCGGCCTGTTCGCGCGTCCGCGATGGCATCTGCAACTTGAACGCTGCCACAACGGCCGGCCCGGTGAATGGCTTGTGGAGTACGATCATGTCGCGCATCGTTTCAGTCTGGCTGCCGCGCTGGCCGATCACGCGCTTTCTCGCAGCGCAGGCGAAATTCCCCTCCGCCAAGCCCGTCGATCCTGAGCGGCCCTTCGTGCTGGTGGTGACCGCGGCCGGAGGACCGCGTATCGCCGCCTTGAATGAAGCGGCCGAGGCCGCGGGGCTTTCCCCCGGCGAGCCGCTGGCCGACGCGCGGGCGAAAGCGGGCGATCTGCAAGTGCGCGCCGTCGATCAAGCCGCCGATGACTTAGCGCTGCGCCGTCTCGCCCTCTGGGCGACGCGTTACACCCCGACCGCTTCACCGTGGAATGCGGAGAACGGCGCCGACGGTTTTTTTCTCGACATCGAAGGCGCCGCGCATCTGTTCGGCGGCGAAGAAAAGCTGCTCGCCGATCTTTCCTCGCGGCTCGAAGATTTCGGACTGCCGGCACGATTTGCCGTCGCCGACACGCCCGGCGCGGCGTGGGCGCTGTCGCGCTTTCATCCCGCGCCCTGCGTCGTGCTGCCGGCGGGCGAGGAAGCCCGCGCGCTCACACCGCTGCCCATCGAAGCGTTGCGGCTTTCGCCGGAAACCTGCACGACGTTGCGCCGGCTCGGTTTCAAATCCGTCGGCCTGCTGCTCGACAAGCCGCGCGCGCCTTTTGCCGCGCGCTTTCCAGCCGAGCTCCTTCGGCGCGTCGACCAGGCACTCGGCCGCCTCGACGAGCCGCTGGTGCCGATTGTTGCACCGCCGGTTTATCATTCCTTGTGTTATCTGCTCGAGCCGATCATCACCCAGGAAGCCGTCATTGCGCTGGCGAGCCGCCTGATGCACACGCTCGTGCATGTGCTCACGCGCGACGACGTTGGGGCGCGCGGCCTGCGGCTTTGCCTTTACCGGGTCGATGGTGCGGTGGAGACAATCGATATCGGGCTCACCTTGCCGACGCGCAATGTCGCCCATGTCGTGCGCCTTATCGATCTGAAACTCGATGCATTGGCGGCCATGCAGGAGGCCGGCTTCGGCTTCGAGGCAATCGGGCTTGCCGTCACCCGCGCCGAACCCATTCCCGCGCGGCAGAATGAACTGATCGAAGATGCCGGCGATGCCGGCCGGACCGAGCGCTGCGCCGCCCTGATCGATACTTTGCGGGGCCGTCTCGGACCGCAGAGCGTCCGGCGGTTCACCGCGATTGCCAGTCATCTTCCGGAACGCGCCGAAGCGCTGGCGCCGGTCACCGATGAGACTCCTGCGCCGTGGCCAGAGCAAGAAACGGAGAAACCGTGCCCGCTCCTCATTCTGCCTCGTGCAGAGCCGACCGAAGTCACCGCGCTCGTCCCCGACGGTCCGCCCCGGCGTTTCCGGTGGCGCGGCGTGACCTATGACATCGCCGACGCACAGGGCCCGGAACGGATCGCCAGCGAATGGTGGCGCAACCGCAGCGGACATCAACCATCCCAGCCGACGCGCGATTATTACCTCGTCGAGGACGAGGATGGCCGCCGTTTCTGGCTCTACCGCGAAGGACTTTACGGGCGCGAGACGGCTGCGGCGCGCTGGTTCGTGCACGGCTTGTTTGCGTGAGATCAGCAATGACCGCCTACGCCGAACTTGCCGTCACCACCAACTTTTCCTTCCTGCGCGGCGCCTCGCATCCGCACGAGATGGTCGCCACCGCCGATGAACTCAAGCTCGCCGCCATTGGCATCGCCGACCGCAATTCGTTTGCCGGCGTGGTGCGCGCCTATGACGAAGCCAAAAATCGGAAAATAAAACTCATCGTCGGCACGCGGCTGGTCAGCGTCGATGGTTTCGAAGTTTTGGCCTACCCAACCGATCGTGCCGCTTACGGCCGGCTCTGCCGCCTTCTCACCATGGGCAATCTCAAAGCCAGGAAAGGCGAATGTCATCTGGCCTTCGAAGA
>Ga0181537_10003618_pt1 | contig 13163 bp, 8 predicted proteins | sample PEATcosm2014_Bin_39_FD_119765 | JGI IMG/M metagenome (GOLD analysis project Ga0181537, IMG submission 119765) | Peatland microbial communities from MTU Mesocosm Facility, Houghton, MI, USA - PEATcosm2014_Bin23_10_metaG | ecosystem: Environmental > Terrestrial > Soil > Wetlands > Peat | place...
AGATCCCCGAGCTCGCCGAGAAGCGCGACATGAACGTCGCCATCGGCGCCTGGCTCGATGATCACCGCGACAAGAACGAGCAGCAGCTGCAGACCGCGATCCACCTCGCCAACAGCCACATCAACGTGGTGCGCGTGTTCATCGGCAACGAGGTGCTGCTGCGCGGGGACCTGCCGATCGCCGAACTCGAGAAGCTCCTCGACCGCGCGCGCGACGCCATCGAGCAGCCGGTGGGTACGGCGGAAACCTGGAACACCTGGCTCACGCACCCCGAGCTCGCGCAGCACGTCGACTTCATCGGCGTGCACCTCTTGCCCTACTGGGAGGGCGTGCCGGTCGACCAGGCGGTCGACTATTCGCTGGCGCAGTTCAAGCGCCTGCAGAAGGCCTTCCCCGGCAAGCCCATCCTGATCGCCGAGATCGGCTGGCCGAGCCGCGGCCGCACGCACGAGTCGGCGGTGGCCTCGGAGGCCAACGAGGCGCTGTTCCTGCGGCGCTTCCTGGCGCGCGCGCAGAAGGAGCAGCTCACCTACTACATCATGGAGGCCTTCGACCAGCCCTGGAAGGCCTTCATGGAGGGAGCGGTCGGCTCCTACTGGGGCGTGTACGACGTCAACCGGCAGCCGAAGTTCGAGCTCACCGCGCCCATCGTGCGCATCCCGGAGTGGCACGTGCTCGCGGCGGTCTCGGTGGCGGTGGCGCTGGCGCTCCTCGGGCTGCTGTACCTCAACAGCGACGCGCTGCGTAACCGCGGCCGCAGCTTCCTCGCGCTGGTGGTGTTCGCGGCGGCAACACTCGCCGTGTGGGTGATCTACGACTTCACGCAGCAGTACATGACGGTCTCGGGGGTCATCGCCGGGGTGCTGCTGCTGCTGGGCATGCTCGGGGTGATGCTGGTGCTGCTCGCCGAGGCCCACGAGTGGGCCGAGGCGCACTGGGTGAACTACCGCCTGCGCCTCGGGGCCCCGGTCTACAGCCCGAGCGCGGTGCCGCCGAAGGTGTCGGTGCACGTGCCGGCCTACAACGAGCCCCCGGACATGCTCATCGAGACCCTCGATGCGCTCGCGCGTCTCGAGTACCCGGACTTCGAGGTGCTGGTCATCGACAACAACACCAAGGACGAGGCGGTGTGGCGCCCGGTCGAGGCGCACTGCGCCGCGCTCGGGCCGCGCTTCCGCTTCTTCCACGTCGCACCGCTGGCGGGCTTCAAGGCCGGCGCGCTCAACTTCGCGCTCGCGCACATGGCTGCCGATGCGGAGATCGTCGCCGTCATCGACAGCGACTACGTGGTGGAACCGAACTGGCTGCGCGACCTGACGCCGGCCTTCCATGACCAGCGCATCGCCATCGTGCAGGGGCCGCAGGACTACCGCGACGCGGACCAGAGCGCCTTCAAGGCCATGTGCTACGCGGAGTACCGCGGCTTCTTCCACATCGGCATGATCACGCGCAACGAGCGCAACGCCATCATCCAGCACGGCACCATGACCATGGTGCGCAGCGCGCAGCTGAAGGATTGCCGCTGGGCAGAGTGGTGCATCACCGAGGATGCGGAGCTTGGCCTGCGCATCTTCGAGCGCGGCTTCGACGCCAGCTACACCCCCGACTCCTACGGCCGCGGCCTGATGCCCGACACCTTCATCGACTTCAAGAAGCAGCGTTTCCGCTGGGCCTACGGCGCCATGCAGATCCTCAAGGCGCACGCGCGCGCGCTGTTCCTCGAGGGCGGCCCGCTGTCCCCGGGGCAGCGCTACCACTTCGTCGCCGGCTGGCTGCCGTGGATGGCCGATGGCTGCAACATGCTCTTCAACCTCGCAGCCCTCGGCTGGTCGGCGGCGATGGTGTGGGCGCCTTACTCGATCGATCCGCCGCTGGTCTTGTACTCGGTGCTGCCGCTGTCGCTCTTCACCTTCAAGCTGGCGAAACTCGTGCACCTCTACCACGTGCGCGTCGGGGCGAACCTGCGCCAGACGCTGGCCGCAGCGATCGCAGGCCTGGCGCTGACGCACACCATCGGTCTGGCCTCCATCAAGGGGCTGCTGACGAAGAACGAGCCGTTCTTCCGCACCCCCAAGGGCGGCAGCAGCGCCGGCCTGTGGCACGCGCTCGCCGCCGCCCGCGAGGAGACCCTGATGATGGTGGGCCTGCTGCTGTCGGCCTGGGGCGTGGCGCGCGGCAGTACCCCGGAGAACTCAGGTCCCGACCGCATGGCGTGGGTGATCGTGCTCATCATCCAGTCAGTCCCGTACGCCTCCGCGCTGATCGTCTCCCTCGCCAGCGCCTTCCCGCTGCCGGCGCGCCTGCTCGGTACCAGCTACCGCCCCTTGAGCTCCCCGGGGCGGCCCGCCGCGGTTGCACCGGGCAAGCCCCCGGAAGCGGACCCGGCGGGCTGAGGCCCATGCGCGAGGGCAGACTGCGCGCGATCGTCTCGATGATCGTCGCGGTGGCGGCGTTCGCGGGCATGGATGCGCTCCTGAAGATGCTCTCCACCAGCTACCCCTCGATGCAGGTGGCGGTGCTGCGCGGGGCCGCCTCCATCCCCTTCATGCTGCTGCCGGTGCTGCTGACGAACCGCTGGGCGCAGCTGAGGCCGCGGCGCTTCCCGATGCACCTGCTGCGCGGGGCGCTGCAGGTGCTGGTGCTCGGCTGCTTCATCTACGCGGTGCGCATCCTCTCGCTCGCCAACGTGTATGCGGTGTTCCTGTCGGCGCCCCTGATGATGACCGCGCTCTCGGTGCCGATCCTCAAGGAGCACACCGACGCGCGTGGCTGGTGCGCCATCACGGCCGGACTTCTCGGGGTGCTGATCATGCTGCGGCCGAGCGCGGCGGGCTTCCTGTCGCTCGGCTCGCTGCTGGCATTGCTCGGGGCGTTCGCCTACGCGCTCAGCGTCATCGCGGTGCGCGTCATCACCCGCACCGACACCACGGCGAGTGTGGCGCTCTGGACCATCAGCCTCATGACCCTGATGGCGCTCACGCTCGCGCTGCCGAACTGGGTCGCGCTCGAGCCGCGGCACTACCCCTGGCTGGTGCTGCTCGGCGCGCTCGCGGCGGTCGGCACCTACGGGCTCACCGAGGCCTTCCGCTCGGCACCGGCCGCGGTCGTGGCGCCGCTGGAGTACACGGCGCTGCTGTGGGGCATCCTCATCGACCGCCTGGTCTGGCACGTCCTGCCCTCCACCCGTGTGCTGGTGGGCGGGGCCGTCGTCATCGCCAGCGGTCTTTACCTTATCTGGCGCGAGCACAGCACGCACCCGCCGCGCTCCGGTCCGGCTGTCATGGAAGTACCGGTCGGGGCAGGGCAGAATGTCGCGCCGATCAGCGACCGTTGACGATGTCGACCGCCAACAAGAGGAAGACCCATGAGCAACGCCGAGGTCCGTGGACGATTCATCTGGCACGAACTGCTGACGACTGACACCGCTGCCGCCGCCACCTTCTATGCCAAGGTGCTGCCGTGGCGCACCCAGCCTTCCAACATGCCCGGCTACACGATCTTCATGGCCGGCGGGGCACAGGTCGGGGGCCTGATGGCGCTCCCGGAGGATGGTGCGGGAACCCCGGCCCACTGGCTCGTCTACGTCGGCACGCCCGACGTGGATGCCACCGTGACGCAGGCACAGGCGCTCGGTGCGCGCCTGTGCAAGGCAGCCACCGACATCCCGAACGTCGGGCGCTTCGCGGTGCTCGCCGACCCGCAGGGTGCCACCTTCGCGGTGTTCACCCCGAGCGGCCAGCCGCCCGCGCAGCCTGCGCAGGGCGACTTCTCCTGGCACGAGCTGCAGACCACCGACGTTGCCGCGGCGCTGCGCTTCTACGGCGAACTCTTCGGCTGGGTGAAGGGTGTCGGGCACGACATGGGCGCCATGGGCATCTACCAGCTGTTCGACCACGGGGGCACCGGGGTCGGGGGCATGTGCAACACCCAGGGACCCTCGACGCCGCCCTCCTGGCTGAGCTACGTGCGCGTGGCGGACTCCGACCGTGCCGTCGCCGCGGCAAAGGCTGCCGGCGGGCGCCTGCTGCACGGGCCGATCGAGGTCCCGGATGGCTCCTGGGTAGCGCTCTTCCTTGACCCGCAGGGCGGCGCCTTCGCCGTCCAGGAAGCGCCGCGCACGGTGAGCGCCGCCGTCCCGGCAAAGCCGGCAGCCAAGCCCGCGGCGCCCAAGGCCGCGGTGAATGCCCCGGCAGCGGCCAAGCCGGCAGCAAAGGTCCCCGCCAAGGCGCCCAAGAAGGCGGCGAAGAAGGCCGCAAAGAAAACGCCGAAGAAGGCGCCGAAGAAGAAAGTGACTGCCAGGAAGGCGACACGGAAGAAAGTCAGCCGGAAGAAGGCGGCCCGCAAGGCCGTGCGCCGCACGGTGAAAAAGAAGGGCCGGCGTCCCGCACCGAAGAAGCGCGGTCGGCGCCGCTAGGCACCGATGAGGCGAGGCCGCCCCCGCGCCCGCTTGCGGGGGCGGCCTACTCGGTCTGCCGCTGCGCGTCCGCGCGCTGCTGCTGCGCCGCTTCATCCGCGGCTTCGACCTGCTGGCGCACCCGCTCCCCGCTGCTCCCGGCCTGCGCGGCCTCCGCCTGTGCCTGCGCACCGGCGGCGCCCGCGGTCCCGGTGGCGCCGAGGCCGCAGCCGCTGAGCGCCGCGAGCAGTACCAGCCCCGGGAGGAAGACGCGCATCAGGCGTGTCATCGGCGGCTCATCTTGGGAGAGCGCCTCACGATGCACCCGGGCCGCCGCGGCGCAACAGGAGGCGCCGATCGTGGCAGTATTCGCTCCATGCCCAAGCAGAATCCGAGGCCCGAGCCACTGAATGCGCCTGCACGGGTGCGGCGCGGCTATTTCGAGTGCCGCTACGGCCAGCTGCACGTGCACCATGCGATGCCCCCGGGCGGTGGCTTCGAGGAGGGCACGCCGCTCTTGTGCCTGCACGACTGCCCGGGCAGCGGCCGCAGCTTCGTACCCTTCCTTGCGCTCGCCGGGCGTGACCGCTCCGTGTACGCCCCGGACCTGCCCGGCTTCGGCGAGTCCGACGCCCCGGCCACGCCGGCGCAGCTGCAGGACTACGTGGGTGCCGTCGGGGACTTTCTCGACACCATGCGGCTGCGCCGCGTCGACCTGTTCGCGGCACGCGCCGGGGCAGCGATCGGCGCGGAGCTGGCGATCGCCCGCGGCACCCAGATCGCCCGCGTGGTGCTGCTGTCGGTACCCGTCGCCGCGGCCGGCGAGCGGGCCGCTTCCGTGGCGCCCCCGGCGCAGGCTCCCTCCTGGGAGCGTCATCTTCTGGAGAGCCTGGCGCGCTACCCTGCGCGCGAGCGCCTGGCGCGGCTCACCCAGAAGCTGCTGGTGTTGCGCCCGAGGGATGACCTGGAAGAGGCCACCGGGCGCATCCGCGAGGTGCTGCCCGCCGCGCGGGTGCAGGACCTGGATCGGCCCGGAAATGAGCTGCTGGCGGCCGCGCCGGAGCGCCTGATCGAGGCAGTTCGCGACTTCCTTCGCGGTTAAGTAAAGAATTCCGGGAGCCCTCTCACACATTTATACGGGCGCGCGGGGGGCACGGGTGCTGCGGCGCTACACTTTTTCGCCGCAAGTTACGGGGATCCTTAGGACACTCGATGAGTTCGCGCTCGATGACGCCGCCCCCGGCCTCCCATGATGCTGACCTGGACAGCACGGCCGAGTTGCCGGTGCTCGATCCGCCGGCAGCGGCGCACGCGGACGATGAGCATTCCGCCACCGACACCTGGGCCTCCCTGCCGCAGCTGCGGCCCGAACACGAGCGCCACCTGGAAGTCACGCTGGAGGCGATGTCGGCGGAGCTGCGCTCGGCGCAGCAGCTGCTGCACAGCAAGTCAGACCGCCTGCTGCAGCTGGAACGTGAGCGCGAGGAGGCGCAGAGCGCGACCCTCGCCGCCCAGGAGCGCGCACACGAGCTGAGCGCGCAGCTCGCGCTCCTGCAGGCCGCCGCCGCTGCCCATGCCAGGGAGGTTGGCGATCTCACCCAGGCGCGTGCCGCAGCCGAGCAGCACGCCGCCGGGGTTGCCGCGGAGCTCGCACACCTGCGCGCCGGCGGCGACGCCAGCGCCGGGGAGCTCGCGCAGCTGCGCGCCGCTGCCGAGCAGCGTGCCGCCCACCTCGATGCGGAGCTGGCGCGCCTGCAGGCCGCCGCCACGGCGCATGCGGCGCAGTTCGCCGAACTCACCCAGGCGCGCGCGGCGGCCGAGGCACGCCTGCAGCAGCTCGAAAGCGAGCTCGCCGGCTCGCGCCAGCAACTCACCGGCCTCAGCAGCCGCAACGCCGAGCTCGAGCAGCGCCTGGCGCAGGCCACGCAGAGCGCCAAGGAAGAGCAGGCGCGCGCCCTCCGGGCCGAGGCGGAACGCGTGCAGCGCGAGCGCGCGCAGGCGGCACACGCGGCGGGGGTGATGGCGGACCTGCACGAGGAGCGCAGGCGCGCCATGGCGTACTTCGAGTCGCTGCAGACGGTGAGCAGCCGCCGCAGCGTTTTCGAGGACCTGGTGACCGACCTCAGCGCCGAAGCGCAGGTACGCGAGCAGGATCTGACACGCCTCGCCCAGGAGCTGGCGGCGCGCGAGGCGCGCGTGCGCGAGCAGGATGACGAGCTTGCCGCGCGCGCCGCGCGCCTCACGCGCCTGGAGCAGCAGGTCACCGAATTCGGCAGTGCACTGGCAGAGCGCGACGCGCAGCTGCGCGACCTGCGGCGCGAGGGCGCCGGCCTGCAGACCAGCATCGCGCGCCTGCAGGCGCAGCTGGAGGCGAGCGGCGAGCGCGTGCGCGCCCTCACCGCGGTCACCGAGCAGCACAGCACCACCGAGTCGCAGCGCAAGAGCGAGCTCGGGCGCCTGCTGGCCGAGCGCGTCGAGCTCACCACGGCGGTGGAGGCGGCGCGCGCCAGCGCCAGCAGCTCCGCCGCCCAGGCCGCCGAACACGAGGCGGCGCTCAGCCAGCGCCGTGCGCGGATCGCCGAACTCGAGGGCGCGCTCGCCGCCGAGCGCAAGCGCGCCAAGGAGCTCGAGACCGACCTCGCCGACGTGCGCGGCCAGATGGAGGAGTGGGGCGACACCCTCAAGCGCGTGCACCAGGAGCGCGCCACCTACCAGTCGACCGTGGGCGCCGCGGAGTCACGTGCCCAGGAGGCCGAGCGGCGCGCGGCCGAGCAGGTCGAGACCCTCAACTCCCTCCGGGAACAAGCCGACGCCAACGCGGCACGGGTGCGTGAGCTCGAGGCCGACCTCACGGCGGCCGAGGAGAGCGTGCACCGCCTGGAGTCCGAGGCACGCAAGAGCGGGGCGCGCGTCGAGGAGCTCGAGAAGGCCAACCTGCAGTGGCGTGCCACCCTCGAGGAAGTGCGACTCGGGGCCACCGACACCAGTGCCAGTCCGGTGCTGCGCGATGCCGTGCGCCACGCCGAGGAGCCCGTTGCCGGCGGGGCGCCGCTGCCGGACGGGGCCACGCGCCTCCTCATCTACAGCGACGGCGGGCGCGAGGTGGTGCACGTGCTCGCCCGCAAGACGAGCGTCGGCCGCACCCCGGACAACGACCTGCAGATCGATGCCAAGTTCATCAGCCGCCACCACGCGGTGATCCTGGCGGGACCCGCGCAGACCATCATCGAGGACCTCAACAGCACCAACGGTGTGCAGGTCAACGGCCGGCGCATTACCCGCCAGGCGCTCGAGGACGGCGACACCGTCTCGATCGGCCGCCAGCAGTACCGCTTCGTGGTGCGCAAGGGCGGCGACAAGCGCTGACAGCGGCGCGCCCCGCGGCTAAGCTTGTCGGCTCCTCCCCCGGCAAGATCCTGCAGGCAAGCGGTGGCCAGTCCCTACATCGAGAAGATCCTCAAGGCGCGCGTCTACGACGTGGCGATCGAGTCGCCGCTGGAGGCGGCGCCGCGCCTGTCGCGCCGCCTGGGCAACACGGTGCTGCTGAAGCGCGAGGACCTGCAGGCGGTGTTCTCCTTCAAGCTGCGCGGTGCCTACAACAGGATCGCGCACCTCTCCGATGCCGCCGCGGCGCGCGGCGTGGTGTGCGCATCGGCGGGTAACCATGCCCAGGGGGTGGCACTGGCGGCGCGGCGCCGCGGCATCAGCGCCGTCATCGTCATGCCGCAGACCACCCCGCAGATCAAGGTGCAGGCAGTCCTCGACCTCGGCGCCGAGCTGGTGCTGCACGGGGACGACTACGACAGTGCCTTCGAGCACGCGCTCACCCTGGCGCGCGAGCGCAGCCTGGTACTCGTGCATCCCTTCGATGACCCGGACGTCATCGCCGGACAGGGCACGATCGCGGTCGAGATCCTGCGCCAGTGCGGCGGCGCCCCGGATGCAATCTTCGTCCCGGTCGGGGGCGGGGGCCTGCTGGCCGGGATCGCGGTGTATGTGAAGTACCTGTACCCGCAGGTCAAGATCATCGGCGTCGAGCCGCGCGATGCGGCCAGCATGCACGAGTCGCTGCGCGCCGGTAAGCGCGTGACGCTCGAGCGCGTCGGCATCTTCGCCGACGGCGTCGCGGTCAGGCGCGTCGGCGAGGAGACCTTTGCCCTGTGCCGCGGCCACGTTGATGAGGTGCTGCTCACCGACACCGACGAGATCTGTGCGGCGATCCAGGACGTGTTCGAGGACACGCGCTCGATCGTCGAGCCTGCCGGGGCGCTGGCGGTGGCGGGCCTGAAGAAGTACCTGGCGCGCGAGGGCTGGAAGGGGCGGCGCGTGGTCGCCATCAACAGCGGCGCCAACATGAACTTCGACCGCCTGCGGCACGTGGCCGAGCGCGCCGACCTCGGCGGTGAGCGCGAGGCGCTGCTCGCGGTGGTGATCCCGGAGCACCCGGGGAGCTTCCTGCACTTCTGCGAAGTGATCGGCCAGCGCAGCGTCACCGAGTTCAACTACCGCTACGCGGGCGTGGAGAGCGCGCAGATCTTCGTCGGCCTCGCCCTGACGCAGGGACGGGCGGAGAAGGAGGCGGTGCTCGCGAGCCTGCGCGGCGCCGGGTTCACGGTCACCGACATGACCGACGATGAGATGGCGAAGCTGCACGTGCGCTACATGGTCGGCGGCCATGCCCGCGGCATCGCCGACGAGGTGCTCTACCGCTTCGAGTTCCCCGAGCGCCCCGGTGCCCTGCACCGCTTCCTGAAGTCCATCGGCTCGCGCTGGAACATCACGCTGTTCCACTACCGCAACCACGGCTCCGACTACGGGCGGGTGCTCGCCGGCATCCAGGTGCCGCAGGCCGAGCGCGCGGACTTTCTCCTGCACCTGAAGGAACTCAACTACTCCTACGTCGAGGAGACCGCCAACCCGGCCTACCGCATGTTCCTCGGCAGCTGAGGCGGCGGCTCGTCCTGGCCGCTCTCGGCGAGCCACTCGCGCCACACCGCCAGCAGCACCGCGAGGATCACCGGCCCCAGGAACAGGCCCACGAGGCCGAAGGCCGCGAGTCCCCCGAGCACGCCGAACAGCACGATGATGAAGGGGATCTGCGCGCCGCGGCTGATGAGCAGCGGGCGCACGAAGTGATCGGTCCAGCCGACCACCACCACCATCCACACGAACAGCGCGATGCCGGCCACCGTGTGCCCTGTGATGAAGAGCCACGCGGCCGCCCCGCCCCACAGCACCGGCACGGCAAACGGGATGATGCCGCACACGGTGGTGAGCGCGGCCAGGAAGATCGGCGCGCCGATGCCGGCGATCCAGTAGCCGAGCCCGGCGAGCACGCCCTGCACCAGCGCTGCGAGCCCGAGACCGTAGATCACCGCCTTGACGGTCTGGCCGATGGCGGCGAGGTAGGCGTCGACGCGCGGCCCGAGCAGCTGCTCGAGGGCGCGTTGCAGCTGCTCGGCGATGCGTTCGCCGCCGCGGAACACGAAGAACAGGCTCAGGACCGTCATGCCGAGCTTGACCACGTTGCGGCTGACGTCGCCGACGATGTGCGCGATCTGGTCGAAGGAGCGGTCGGTGAGCTTGCGCAGCTCGAAGCCGAGCGCGTGCGGGTCCTGCGCGACGCGGTCACTGAGCTCCTTGAGCTGCTCCCCGACCCAGGGGAGCTTCAGTACCTGCGGCGGCAGCTGCAGCCCGCCGCCCGAGAACAGCGTCTGCATGTCGTGGTAGCCGCGCACCAGCTCCAGGCGCAGCACCAGGGCGAGCCAGGCGATCGGCACGATCACGGCCGCCGACACCAGGATGGTCATGAGGAGTGCGGCCAGCGTCGCGCGGCCCCCGAGCCGGCCCAGCAGCCACGTGTAGGCCGGCCAGCTGACGTAGGCGAGGATCGCCGCCCACACGATCGGCACGATGAAGGGCGACAGCACGCGGAAGCCCAGCAGCACCAGGCCCGCGAGCAGCGCCACGGTGACCAGCCAGCGCAGCCAGGGAGCGGGTACGGCGTGTTCCATCGGCGGCAATCCCCTAGGCGAGTCCGGCGCCATCGGACACGAACATGGTAAGGGCGAGCACCACGCAGGTCGCCATCGAGAGCTGGCGCCGCAGGTCGAGGTAAGCCTTCGGCAGCGCGGCACCGAGCACGCGGTGTTCGTAGAGCCAGAAGCCACCGAAGCCGACCACCAGCAGCGCAAGGCCGCGCTGCCCGCCCACCACCACCGCCGCACTGCCGATGAGTGCCGGCGCCAGCGCCGCGGCGCTCCGCGCGGCGCTCGAGGGCAGGCGGCCGGCGAGCGCAAGTCCCAGGTGAACCGCGCCCGTGAGGGCGAGCAGCGCTGCGCCCCAGGCGATCGTGATGCGCTGCGCCAGCTCGCGCGCGGCATAGTCGCCCAGCAGGCCGACCGCCGCCAGCCCCGCCACCAGGGGCAGCACGCACAGGTAGCCGAGCCACCCGGCCGCGCTGCTCGCGCGCGGGGAGGCAAGGGCGCCGTGCTCAGGTTCGGTGTCCATGTGGGGGGACGATCATGCCACGGGCGCCGTCGCGCCAGCGGGCCTTGACTCAGGAGCGACGCCACAGGCAGGCTTCGCGCCTCGTGAGGTGTCTGTCCCGTCACGCGAACGGCCAAAGGCTGTGGCCGCGCGCGCTGGGACGGAAAAACGGGAAGTCCGGTGAGGATTCGTCCAAGCCCGGCGCTGCCCCCGCAACGGTAACCGAGAGTTAAGCGGATCACATGGCCACTGCGCCCGACGCGGGTGTGGGAAGGCGATCCGCCGGAGAGTTCTCTCCAGCTCGGGAGCCCGGAGACCGGCCTCACGTATCACCGAAGGGTGTCGCGGCGGGCGATGCGGGTGGTCGGCATGCGCTGCGTCCCGCCAGCGTCAGCCGTACCTACCGGATTTGCGTAGCTGCCACGCGCCCTGAGGCACGGGTGTGTGCGCATTTACGGAGCTATCCACATGACAACAGGTTCAAGGCAGCGACGCGCCGGTGTGCGCGTGGCCGCGCCTTCCATCGGCGCGTTTCTTCTCACTTCCGCACTCCTCCCCGCGGCCGCGCCGGCGGCCGATGCCGAGGAGCTGCAGCAGATTGTCGTCACCGCGACCCGCGTGCCGACGCCGGTGCTCGAAGTGGCGAGCAGCATCACGGTGGTCACCGCCGCCGAGATCGAGGCGCGCCAGGAGCGCACCTTCACCGACGTGCTCAAGGACATCCCCGGCCTCAACGTGGTGCAGACCGGCGGACCGGGCGGGGTGACCTCGGTGTTCATGCGTGGCACCAACTCCAACCACACCAAGGTGCTGGTGGATGGCATCGACATCAGTGATCCGAGCAACTCCACCGGCGCCTTTGACTTCGGGCAGCTGCTCACCCAGGACATCGAGCGCGTGGAGGTGCTGCGCGGCCCGCAGAGCGGCCTGTATGGCTCGGACGCCATCGGCGGCGTGATCAACATCATCACCAAGTCAGGCGCCGGACCGGCGAAGTTCAGCGGCGCCATCGAGGGCGGCAGCTTCGACACCTTCAACCAGGCCGGCACCCTCAGTGGCTCGGCGGATGCGTTCAGCTACAGCGCCAGCGTCTCGCACTACCACGCAGGCTCGGTGCCGGTGACGCCGCTCGACCTGCTGCAGCCGGGCGAGGCGCGCAACAACGACTACGACGACAACCTGACGTTCTCGACCAAGCTCGGGCTTGCGCTCACGCAGAGCTTCGACCTCGGGCTGGTGGCGCGCTACAGCGACGTGCACCTGCACACCACCGGCGAGGACTACAGCTTCGATCCTCCCTACCTCGGCTACCCGGCCCCCGAGCAGACCACCGCCGCGACCACCGAGTACTTCACGCGCCTCACCGCGCACCTGGTCTCCCTCGAGGGCACGCTCGAGCAGACGCTCGGCCTTGCCTACAGCCACCTGCGCACCTCGACGGTGGAGCCCGAGACCCCGGCGGCGCTCAACACCGGCGAGCGCCGCAAGGCCGACTGGCAGGGCAACGTGAAGCTCGCCGCGACCCAGACCCTGGTGCTCGGCGCTGAGTACGAGCGCGACGAGATCGAGCAGCCCCTCGATGCCACCGTGCACATCGCCTCGGGCTACGCGGAGCTGCAGTCGCAGCTCGGGGAGCACTGGTTCTCCGCACTCAACGTGCGCTACGACGACAACAGCCGCTTCGGCAGCAAGGTCACCTACCGCTTCGCACCCGCCTGGCTGATCGCGGACAGCGACACCAAGCTGCGCGCCTCGGTCGGCACCGGCTTCAAGGCACCGACCCTGAGTGAGCTCTACCAGGACTTCCCGCCGTACTTCTTCGCCAACCCGAACCTCAAGCCCGAGAGCAGCACCGGCTGGGATGCCGGCTTCGAGCAGGGCTTCGCGCAGGGCAGCGTGCGGCTCGGGGTCACCTACTTCTACAACCGCATCCGCGACCTCATCACCACGGACGTCACCGGCACCACCTACGCCAACATCGGGCGCGCCACCACCGATGGCATCGAGAGCTTCATCGCCTGGCAGCCGCTGAAGGCCCTCACGCTACGCGCCGACTACACCTATACCGAGGCCACCGATGATGTGCTGCAGCAGGAGCTGCTGCGTCGCCCCAAGCACAAGGGCAACTTCATCACGGAGTGGCATGTTCTGGAGCCCTGGCTCGTGAGCCTCGATGTGCTGTGGGTCGGCAGCTGGATCGACGGCAACCGTGACTTCTCGGTGCCGCGCCTGGATGCCCCGGGCTACACCACGGTCAACCTCGCCACGAGCTACGACCTCA
>Ga0181537_10003619_pt1 | contig 13163 bp, 11 predicted proteins | sample PEATcosm2014_Bin_39_FD_119765 | JGI IMG/M metagenome (GOLD analysis project Ga0181537, IMG submission 119765) | Peatland microbial communities from MTU Mesocosm Facility, Houghton, MI, USA - PEATcosm2014_Bin23_10_metaG | ecosystem: Environmental > Terrestrial > Soil > Wetlands > Peat | place...
CGCAATCACGATTTGCTTGTAGGGTACGATCGTGCAATCGCCCGCCGCGAATACACCGGGCACCGATGTGCGGCCGCGTGCGTCCACCTCGATCTCGCCGCGCGGCGAGAGCTTCACGGTGCCTTTCAACCAGTCGGTATTCGGCACCAGCCCGATTTGCACGAAGACGCCGGCGAGTTGCAGTGAGCGTTCGGCGCCGCCGTGCCGTTCGCGGTAAGTCAATCCGTTGACGCGCTCGCCATCGCCGCTCACTTCGGTGGTTTGCGCCCCGGTGATGATCGTTACATTGCTCAAGCTCCTGAGCCTGGCGATCAGGACCGCGTCGGCGCGCAGCTCCGCATCGTATTCGATCAGCCAGACGTGGCTGACGAGTCCGGCGAGATCGATCGCCGCCTCGACGCCCGAATTGCCGCCGCCGATGACGGCGACCGGCTTGCCCTTGAACAGCGGTCCGTCGCAGTGCGGGCAATAGGCGACGCCGCGGTTGCGGTATTCGCGCTCACCCGGCACGTTGATTTCCCGCCAGCGTGCGCCCGTTGCGATCACCACGGTGCGCGCCCTGAGCGCGGCGCCGCCGGCAAGCTTGACCTCGATCAGATCCCCGGGAACGAGCGCGGCCGCGCGCTCGAGGCTCATCACATCCACGTCATAGATCGCGACGTGCTGCTCGAGACCGGCGGCGAGTTTGTGACCTTGAGTCTCCGTCACGGAAATGAAGTTTTCGATGCCGACCGTGTCGAGCAACTGGCCGCCCAGCCGTTCGGCGGCGATGCCGGTGCGTATGCCCTTGCGCGCGGCATAGACGGCCGCCGCCGCGCCTGCCGGGCCGCCGCCGATCACGAGCACATCGAACGGCGCCTTGGCGCTCAAGCGCGCCGCAGTTCGCGCCGCCGCGCCCGCATCGAGCTTCGCCACGATTTCCTCGAGCTCCATGCGGCCCTGGCCGAAGGGCTTGCCGTTGAGGAACACCGCCGGCACCGCCATGACCTGGCGCCGCTCAACCTCGTCTGGAAATACCGCGCCATCGATCATGGTGTGACGGACCCGCGGGTTCAGCACCGCCATGAGGTTCAGCGCCTGCACCACGTCGGGGCAGCTCTGACAGCCGAGCGAAACGACGGTCTCGAAATCGAAATCGCCGTCGAGTCCCCGGATCTGCTCGATCAGGGCAAGCTCAACCTTCGGCGGATGGCCGCCGGTCTGCAACAGCGCGAGCACCAGGGAAGTGAACTCATGCCCCATCGGCACGCCGGCGAAACGCACCTGCAGTTCGCCTGCCGGCCGGCGCAGCGCAAAGGAGGGCGTGAGCCCGCCGGCGCCGCGTTGCACTTGCACCGTGATCCGCGGCGACGCGGACTGCAGATCCGCCAACAGCGCCTGCATCTCGCGCGAGGTGTCGCTGTCGTCGACAGAGGCAACTATCTCCACCGGCTGCGAGATGCGCGCGAGATAGCCCTGCAATTGCTCCTTGAGGTTGTCGTCGAGCATGTCGTGCTCAGATCTTGCCGACCAGATCCAAGGACGGCGCCAGCGTGTGCGCGCCCGGAGTCCATTTCGCCGGGCACACCTCGCCCGGGTGCGCGGCGACATACTGCGCGGCCCTGACCTTGCGCAGCAGCTCACCGGCATCTCGGCCGATTCCATTGTCGTGGACTTCCATGATCTTGATCAGACCCGCAGGATTGATGACGAAGGTGCCGCGCAGCGCAAGGCCTTCTTCCTCGATCAAGACGCCGAAATTTCGCGCCAGGGTCGCGGTCGGATCGCCGATCAGCGGGTACCTCACCTTGGCGATGGTATCGGATGTGTCATGCCAGGCCTTGTGCGCGAAATGCGTGTCGGTGGACACGCCGTAGATCTCCACCCCCAGTTTTTGGAATTCCGCATGGTTGTCGGCGAGATCGCCGAGTTCGGTCGGACAGACGAAGGTGAAATCCGCGGGATAGAACACCATCACGGACCATTTGCCCTGCAGCGTCTCGTGCGTCACCGGCACGAATTTTCCGTTGTGAAAGGCCGTGGCCTTGAAAGGTTTGATTTGAGTATTGATCAGAGACATAGAGTCGATCCTCGAGCAAGTTATTACGCAACGCAGCGGATGTTAGCAGCGGCGGACCCATAAGAGAATTGGATAATAACGATGGTTTTGATAGAGTACGTCTATTGCACGGGCGGCTTAATCGGGACGACGCGATGAATCTCAAGGATCTTAAGTATTTGGTGGCGCTGGCGGACACCGGTCATTTCGGCAAGGCCGCGGAACGCACCTTCGTCAGCCAGCCGACCTTGTCGGCGCAGCTGAAGAAGCTCGAGGACTATCTGGGGGTCAAGCTGGTGGAGCGCCAGCCGAAGAATGTGCAGCTCACGGATGTCGGCAAGCAAGTGGTGGTACGCGCCCGCCGCATGTTGAGCGAGGGCGATGAAATCGTCGCTCTGGCGCGCAACAACACCGACCCGTTTGCCGGGAAACTCGAGCTCGCCTTGATTCCGACCATCGGTCCGTATTTGCTGCCGCGGGTGATGCCGAAATTGCGCAAGGCGCTGCCGAATCTGCGCCTCATGCTGTACGAGTACCAAACCGAGCCGCTGTTGAAGCGGCTGCGCGACGGGGAGATCGATCTGGGCATCATGGCCCTTCCCGCAGCGCAGGATGGCATCGAATCGCGCGAACTGTACCGCGAGGAATTCACGGTGGCGCTGCCGAACGGACATCCGTTGAGCGCCAAATCGACCATCAAGGTGCCGGACTTGAAAGGCCATACGCTGCTGTTGCTGGAGGATGGCCACTGCCTGCGCGACCAGGCCCTGGAAGTATGCAGCCGTGTCGACGTGCGGGAGGCGGAGGATTTTCGCGCGACCAGTCTGGAAACGCTGCGGCAGATGGTGGTCGCCGGCCTCGGCATCACGCTGCTGCCGGAGTTCGCCGTCGAGTCGCCCTTCGGATCGCAGCGTGGCCTCGCCGTGCGCCGCTTCGCGAAGCCCGCGCCGTCGCGCAGCGTCGGCGCGGTATGGCGCAAGTCGAGCACGCGCGCCTCGGTGATCGCGGCGGTATCCGACGTCGTGGAACGTGTCATGACGGCGGCCAAGCCTTAAGCCCATGGCGCGCTCCCGGGCGATGCGCTCTTCCGCCGCTGCGCGCTCCGCGAGAAGCGCCGATTGGGCGTTTCACGCGAGCGATGAGGCGGTTTTCGAGGCGCTCGCCAGCGGCCGGCGCGCGGCGAGCCTGCGCGAATACTTCGGCGCTCCGGCGTACGCGGAGCTGTGTTCTCTTGCAGTCGCGAACAAGAAGCTGAAGAAATCCCGCGGTCCGTACGTGTTGATTCTGCCGGGAATCATGGGTTCCAAGCTGGGCGGCCGGATACCGCGCGCCGGCACGCGCACCGTCTGCCGCCGCTGTTCCGTGCTGTGGATCGACCCGTTGCAAATCGCCGCGGGCCGCTTGACCGCGATGACCCTGCCGTCGGGAGCTGCGCTGCAGGCGATGGGGGTTCTGCTCTTCTCCTACGCGAAACTCAAGTTGCAGCTCGGGCTCGCCGGTTGCGATGCGGATTTCTATCCCTACGATTGGCGCCGCGGCATCGACGAGCTCGGGCGGCAGCTCGCGGCACGGATTGCGGCGGACGGACGGCCGGTCATTCTGGTCGCACACAGCATGGGCGGCCTGGTGGCGCGCGCCGCTGCACGGATCCTGCCCAAGCGGCTGCTGCGCAAGCTGATCATGCTGGGAACTCCCAATCATGGCTCGTACGCGCCGGTGCAGGCGCTGCGCGGCACCTATCCATTCGTGCGCAATATGTCGACGCTCGACCGCAAGCACTCGGCCGAACACCTGGCGCAAAATGTCTTCTGCACCTTTCCGGGTCTGTATCACTTGCTGCCGCGGCAGGGGCCGAAGCAAGTGGATTTGTTCGACGTGCGCTCGTGGCCGGCCGGCGGCCCCGCTCCGAGTTCGCGGCTTCTCGCCGAGGCCGCGGCCGTCCACGCGGCTTTGGCGCCCGCGGATTCGCGCATGGTGCACATCGTCGGCGTCAACCAGGAGACCGTGGTCGAGGTGCGCCGCAGCGCCGCCGGCTTCGAGTACTTCATGGACAGGAACGGCGACGGCACGGTGCCGCTCAAATCGGCGCGGCTGGCGCAGCTCAAGTGCCTGTTCGTCGACGAGTCGCATGCCGATCTCGCCAACAACCCGCGAGTGATTCAAGCCATCATCGATCTGGTGCGCCGCGGCCGCACCGGCGCGCTGACGCAGCGCTGGCGAGCCCGGCCGGGACCCCGGCGGCGCATCTCCGACACGGCGCTGCAGGCCCTGGGCAAACACAAGATCGATTGGCGGCACCTCACTCCGGCGCAGCGCGAGGCGGTGTTCGCGGAGCTGGACAGCGGCCGGCTGCTGCCCGCCGCGCGGCATCCGATCGCCTGAGGGAACCGTGACGCCGGTCTCGTCCTACACCCCGGGCCGAGGGCGTGTCCTGACCATTTGACGATCATTTCACATATTCTGCGGCTGAGTGGCTGCATCATGTACGCCAGCAGGAAACATCCAGGCATGAACGCTCGCACCATTTCACGGGACAATCCGCCGGCCGCGCCGCCGCGCTTCGATCGCAAGTTCATCGAGGAACACCATCTCGTCGAGCGTTATCTCCAGAACAAGCTGCCCTTCAAGGGCGCGCGCGATCTCGAGAATTGGTGCCGCGCGAATCCCGAATATTTGAACGAACTGCAGCTCTCGGAGCGCACCCAGTCGAGCCTCAAGCTGCTCGAAGCGAGCGGCAGGCCGGTCGATCTGCAGGAGCCCAAACCGCCCTGGTGGAAGAACGTCTACGTCCTGATCGGCGCGGCCACGATCGCAGTCTTGAGCCTGCTCGCATTCTGGGTGGTGCTCGGCAAGTACATGGTGTTGCGCGGCGAACTCGAGGACACGCGGGCATTGATGAACCACGGTTCACTGGTGCAGCCGGCGACCAAGAGCGAAGTGCGTGTGAGTCCGGATCGCGCTCCCGGCATCGAGCGTGCGCGGATCGTGGTGAACCGCGCCGCGCCGCAGCTGCTGGATGTGCACGTCGATTTGGGCTACACCGCCAAGCTGATGCAATTTCGCATGTTCGTGGACAAAAAGGAGCAGGGCCGCGCCCTGATCCTGAACAATCTGCTCAAGGATTCCAACGGCGAACTGCGCATCACCCTCAATTCCACGGGGCTCGCGGCCGGCATCTACAATGTGCGGATCGAGGCGCTGCCGTTTCGCGGCGATCCGATTCCGGTCGGCTGGCTGATCCTCGAAGTTCGCTGAGGCGATCAGTCGTCGCGCAACGTGACGATGGGCGGGGTATTGACGACGCGGCGCGTGGCGAACGTGCCGCTGACGCCGACGAGTACGGTGCCGCATACCAATCCCACGACCCAGACCCACGGATCGAGTTGGAACTGCAGCGAAAACAGCCGCCGCGCAAGAACCCAGCCGATTCCTGTGGCGCCGAAGGCCGCGAGAGTTCCTGACAGAAACCCCAAGGCCGAGAATTCGGCGGCCACGCCCTGCAGCACGGTGCCGCGGCTTGCGCCCAAGGTGCGCAGCATGGCGCTCTCGTAGCGGCGTTCGTCGCGGGTGGACTGCACGGCCGCGAGCAGCACGACGACTCCGGCGGCCAGCGTGAACAGGAACACGTACTGCACGGCGAGCGATGCGCGATCCATGATTTCGCGGATCTGCTTGAGAATGGCATCGACATCGAACACCGAGATCGTCGGGAACTGGCGCACCAGATCGGCCAGGGCGGGCCGCTGCGCCGCGGTCAGAAACACGCTGGTCATGTACGTTCCCGCGGCGCCGTCGAGAAGTCCCGGGGGAAACATCAGGAAGAAGTTCGGGCGAAAACTGTCCCAGCGAATTTTGCGGATACTCGCCACCCGTACCGTCAACGGTTCTCCGGCGACGTCGAACGTGAGCGTATCGCCGAGCTTCAGCCCCAAGGCTTCCTGGTATTCGGTTGAAACGGATACCAGGGGCTTGCCGGAGTCGGCCGCCGTCCACCACTGGCCGGCGATCAGTTGATTGTCTTCCATCAATGCCGCCGACCAGGTGAGATTCTGCTCGCGCTCGAGAAAGCCGCGGCCGCTGTCGCCGTGCGGCTTGATGGACTCGGCTGGCCGGGAATTGATTGCGGTGATGCGCGCCCGCACCATGGGAAACATGGACGGTTGACCCATCGCGTGTGCCTGCAGGAATTGCTGCAGCGGCTCGCGCTCCTCCGGGCGTATGTTGATCAGGAAATTATTCGGTACATTGGCGGGCAGGCTGCGGCGCCAGTCGGCCAACAGATCGCTGCGCACCACCGCGAGCAGCAGCAGCACCATCAATCCCAGGCCGAACGCGACGATCTGCACCACGCTGCCGGCGCCGCGGCGCGATACATTGGCGAGACCGTAGCGCCAGGCGACTCCGACTCCGCCGCGCAGCCGGCCCGTCAGCCGCACCAAACCAAACCCCGCCAGAGTCAACACCAGGCCGACAGCCAACACTCCTGCGAGCAGCGACAGCACCAACTCGGTGTCGCGTACCAAACTCCACAGAATGGCGGACACCGCCGCCAACGCCAGCAGATAACTCAGGCCGTAGCGCAGCGGCGGCGCGCTCACGGTCTTGCGCAGCACCCGTGCCGGGGGGGTGCTTTTCAACTGCAGCAGAGGCGGCAGGGCGAAGCCGATGAGCATGGCCAACACCGTGACCAGCGCTATCGGCAGCGGCGCCAGCGAGGGCGGCGGCAACTCGCTGCGGATCAGGTCCTTGAGCAGCCACGCAAGACCCGATTGCGCCAGGAAGCCGAGCAGCGCGCCGATCGCAACGGCGAACACCGCCAATAAACTCAGCTCGATGAGCGATATCGCCAATACGAACCCTTGCGAGGCTCCCATGCATTTCATCAGCGCCACCGTGTCGATGTGCCGCACCGCGTAGCGTCGCGCACCCATCGCCACCGCGACCGCGGCGAGCAGCACCGATGCGAGGCTGGCCAGGTTGAGAAATCGGCTGGATCGGTCGATCGCGGAATTCAATTGCCGGCTGGATTCGTCGATCTCGCGCAGGCGCTCGCCCGGCGCCTTGGTCGACACCACGTATTCGCGGAAGTCGCTGACCGCGGGCGCGGGGCCCGCGAACAGAGCGGCGTAGGTCACGCGGCTGCCGGGCTGGATCAGCTCGGTCGATGCGACATCGTCGTAGTTGAGCAGCGCGGCGGGCGCGAGATTGACGAAACCGGTGCCCTGGTCGGGGCGGTAGTCGAGCACCTGGGTCACCCGAAACGACGCGGCACCGATCTTGAGCGGCGCTCCGAGCGCGATCTTCAACTGTGCGATGATGCGCGCGTCGATCCAGACCTCGCCGCGCCCGGGTATGCGATCCGTCGCGCGCGCCACTCCGAAGGGCGTGTCGGCGATGCGCACCCGACCACGCAACGGGTAGCCCGCGGTCACCGCATTGAGCGCCGCCAGCTGACTCACATCGCCGCTGAAGATCGCGGTCGGAAACGACAGCATGCTTGCGGTCCGCAGGCCGCGGCGCTGCGCCTCCGCAAAGTAGCGCGGCGCAATCGGGCTCGGGGATTCCAGACGCAGATCGGCGGCGAGCACCTCGGCGGCCTGGGCACGCACGCCTTGCGAGATTCTGCTGGTGAAGAAGCCGACCGCCGTCAAGGACAGCACGGCAACGGCCAGCGCGAGCAGCAGCACCGACAGTTCACCGGATTTGAGATCGCGCCACAGGTTGCGCAGTGCGAAGCGCAGGATCTGCATCAATTCACCGTGTGACCGGCGTCAAGTTCCAAAATCCGGCCGCAGCGCGCGGCCAATGCGCGGTCGTGAGTGACCAGCACCAGCGTGCTGCCGGTGCTGCGATTCAGATCGAACATGAGATCGGTGATGCGTTGCCCGGTGGCCGTGTCCAGATTGCCGGTGGGCTCGTCGGCGAACAACAGCGCCGGATGGGTGACGAAGGCGCGGGCGATCGCCACGCGCTGCTGTTCGCCGCCCGACAACTGCTTCGGATAATGCGCGAGCCGCGGCGTCAGCCCGACTTGCGCGAGCGCGGCAATCGCCACCCGGCGCGCGTCGCGGCTCTGCCGAAGTTCGAGCGGCAGCATGACGTTTTCGACCGCGGTCAGCGAAGGAATCAAATGAAAGGACTGAAACACGAATCCGACATGCTTGCCGCGAATGGCCGCCCGGCCGTCTTCGTCGAGCTGGGTCAAATCGACGCCGGCAATCAGTACGTTGCCGGTGCTCGGGGAGTCGAGTCCCGCAAGCAGCGCCAACAGCGTCGACTTGCCCGCGCCGGAGGCGCCGACGATGGCGAGCGTCTCGCCGGCTCGCACACGCAGGCTCACATCGGCGAGAATGGTCAGATCGCCTTCGGGGCTGGCCACGGTCTTGGACACATTCTTCGCTTCGAGAACGATTTGATCTTGCATTGAGGAGCGCCTGTGAAACGGCTGTTGATCCTGTGGGTGTTGATTGCTGCATCCGTCCCGGCCCTGGCCGAAACACCGGTGATTCTCGTGTTCGGCGATAGCATCAGTGCCGGCTACGGGCTGGCGCGCGTAGAACAGGGCTGGGTGGCGTTGCTGCAGACGAGGCTCAAGGAACAAGAGTACGGTTACCAGGTGATCAACGCCAGCGTTAGCGGCGAGACCACCGCCGGGGGCCTCACGCGTCTGCCCCGGGCGCTCGATCTGCATCACCCGGCAATTGTGCTCGTGGAATTGGGCGGCAACGACGGACTGCGTGCCCTGCCCGTGGCGCAAATGCGCGCTAATTTGGTGCGCATGGTCGATCTGGCGGCGGCGGCGGGCGCCAAGGTGTTATTGCTGGGTATGCGCATGCCCCCCAACTATGGTCCCGACTACACGCAGCAATTTCAGCTGGTTTACAGCGAAGTGGCGCACGACAAGAAATTGCCGTTGGTGCCGTTTCTGCTGGATGACATCGCCCTGTCGCCCAATCTGATGCAGGCCGACGGGATTCACCCCAACGAACTCGGGCAACCCAAATTGCTGGCCAATGTGTGGCCGGCGCTACTCCCGCTGCTGCGCCACCAGCTATAGCTCAAAGCTCAAGCGAGAGGCGCGACCCGGCGGGCTACTGCGCGGCCGTCAACCAGTCCGCGACGCCGCCGTGAGTCGAACAGGTCCCGGCTTTGTGTGTCGACTTCGAGTAGGTCCCGTCCTTGCACTTGGCGGTGGCACCGGTCGGAGCCGTATTGCCGGCCGTCGCCGAGGTCGCCGACTTCGGCGCCGTCGAGGTGGCAGCGGCGGGAGCGGCCGTCATCGCGGTGCCGGGTGCCGGTTTACTCGTCAATGGTTTCAGCACACCGCCATGACCGCTGCACGCACCCTTTCCGGTGGCCGTGGACTTGGTGCCATCCTCGCAGGTCGCGGAGGCCGCGGGCGCGGCAGCCGTCGCCGGCATGGCGGGTGCAACCGGCGCGGTGGCAGCCGCCTTTTGCACGCCGCCATGACCGCTGCAGGCGCCCCTGCCGGTGGCCGTGGAGGTGGTGCCATCCTTGCAGGTGGTGGAGGCGGGAGTGTTGGAATCCGCCAGAGCGGGCAACGACAGTGCCAATACCATCAAGGGCGCCGCGAGACACGCGGCCAGATTCGTGGTTTTCAATGTTCAACTCCCTGTAATTCGAGTTTGCAGGGCGATTGTAAACGCCGCGCCTCAGTGGGCGCCAGCGATGGGCAATATGGTGGTCACGTTCATCAGAAACGGCGTGTGCTGGTTGCCCGATCCTGCTTGAAACAGCGTGCCGTCAACGCTCACGTGTGAATTTTCGATGACGTCCCGAGGGAATTCCGCCACGCCCACCAACTGCACGTCGTTGGCGGCGAGGCAATGGCGGCTCTGCGCGGGGGCATAGATATAGGCGGTCCGATCGAGCGCCAACACCGGAACATTGTCCATTCCGTCGGCGGTCGGGTAAGAGCGGAAATGAACGCGGCCGCTGAGATTGTTTTTCACCGGCTGCAGCAGCAGGCAGGGCCCGTAGCCGATGACGCAGCCGGAGAGGAGCAGCGCAACGCCGCTCAAAGCCGACAGCCCAATCCCCTCAAATCGCCATATTCGCATCAGCGCCTCGCGAATCGGAGATCAAATCATGCTCCTGCAAGCGGGTCTTGCATATGAAAATGACGGACGCGGGCGCCCTGGCACCGGGCGCCGTGGGTTCGCGGCACTCGAGAACCTCGAAGCCGCTTCGCCTCAGCATGGAGTGCCAGGTCTCGAGGGTGCGGAAATACCAAGGCGCCGGATCGCGAAATTGCGGGCCGAATCCCAGCCAATTTCCGGCGCGCCACCCATCTTGGTAGGGATGATCGCCGCACGCCGCCGGTGGATGCAGCGTCTGCACGACGAGATATCCCGGCGCGGCGAGATGGTCGGGGATTGCCGCCAGCAGCGCTTCCACCGACTCCTTTCCGAGCAGCGAGAAATTGCACACGGCGGCGTCGAACTGCCGCCGGCGCCAGCCTGCCGCGGCGATTTCACGATACTCACGCACGAAGAATTCGCCGCCGCCGAGGCGCGCCGCCGTCGCGATGAGTTCAGGCACCACGTCGATTCCGACGGTCTCGATTGCCGAAGCCGCCAAGGCCCGCGCCAGCCAGCCTTCGCCACAACCCAGATCCAGAACGCGGCGCGGGTGGAGCCCGAGCATCGCGTCGATGATGGCCCGATCGGTCACGAGCTTGCGGCTCTCGATGCTCCCGGATTGAATCGCCCGGGTCCACGGCAGGGCGTTGACGCTCCACGAGCGAATGATTTCTTGTTCGCGAGCGTCCGGCGCGGCATGCATGGGGATAAGTTTACGGCATCGACCACGGATGCTATACACGCGGAACAAAAAAGCGAGGAGCACCGGAGTGGATCGAAATTGGCTGACGCAATACCCGCCGGGCGTGCCAACCGATATAGACCCGGACAGCTACGCCTCGCTGCGCGACATTTTCGACCGGGCGTGCACAGAGCACCGCCACTCGCCGGCGTTCACCAACATGGGCGCGACCTTGAGCTTCGCGCAGCTCGACGCGCTGAGCCGCGCCTTTGCGGCGTGGCTGCAGCAGAAGTCCGGCCTGCTGCGCGGCGACCGCGTGGCTCTCATGATGCCGAATATCCTGCAGTACCCGATCGCGCTGTTCGGCGTGCTGCGCGCCGGCATGGTGGTCGTCAACACCAATCCGCTGTACACCGCGCGCGAACTCGAGCATCAGCTGGTGGATTCCGGTGCCAAGGCCATCGTCATCGTCGAGAATTTCGTGCATGTGCTGCAGCAGGTGCTGCCGCATACGGAACTGAAGCAGGTGCTGGTCACGCGCATCGGCGATCTGCTCGGTGTGCCGCGCGGCATGATCGTGAATCTGGTGTTGAAGTACGTGCGCAAGCAAATCCCCGAATGGAAAATGCCGGGCGCGATGACGTTCAAGAGCGCCTTGGGCGGCGGTCTCGGATTGAAGCTCGAGGCGGTCGCACTCGGGCCGGAGGACGTCGCTTTCCTGCAATACACCGGCGGCACCACCGGCGTCGCCAAGGCCGCGACTCTCACCCACCGCAACATGGTCGCGAATGTGCTGCAGGCTTCGGCGTGGATCACGCCTTCCCTGGCGGCCGGCGAACCGCAGGTCGTCGTGACGGCGCTGCCGCTCTACCACATCTTCGCGCTGACCACCAATTGCCTCGCATTCATCGCATTGGGCGCGCGCAATGTGTTGATCACGAATCCGCGCGACTTCAAGTCGTTCGTAGCCGAGCTGAAGAAACACAAGTTCAATTTCATCAGCGGCGTGAACACGCTTTTCAATGCGCTGCTGCACACGCCGGGATTCGAGAACGTGGATTTCTCCGCGCTGCGGGTGACCTTTGCCGGCGGCATGGCATTGCAGGCGGTGGTCGCACAGCGCTGGAAGCAAGTGACCGGCTGTGTCGTCACGCAGGGGTGGGGCCTGACCGAGACCTCGCCGGTCGCCACCGCCAATCCGATCGGCCTTGATTTCAACGGATCCATCGGCCTGCCCATCCCCTCGACCGATATTTCGATCCGCGACGACGCCGGCGAGGAAATGCCGGTGGACGGTGTCGCGGAGATTTGCGTGTTCGGGCCGCAGGTGATGCGCGGTTATTGGAATCGGCCCGACGAGACCGAGAAGGTGATGTTCGGCGATTGGCTGCGCACCGGCGATATCGGGCGCATGAACGCCGAGGGGTTCGTGTTCATCGAGGACCGGAAAAAGGACATGATTCTGGTGTCCGGCTTCAATGTGTATCCGAATGAAATCGAGAGCATCGCTGCGGCGCATCCGGGCGTGCTGGAAGTCGCCGCCGTCGCGCAGCCGGACGAGAACTCAGGCGAGGTGGTTGCGCTGTTCGTCGTCAAGAAGGACCAGAGTCTCACGGCCGACGCGCTGATCGCGTATTGCCGCAAGGAATTGACGGGCTACAAGGTGCCGAAGCACGTGTACTTCCGCAGCGAGCTTCCCAAATCCAACGTCGGCAAGATCCTGCGCCGCGAGCTGCGCGACGAGTTGCGCCGCGCGGCCGGCGCCTCCGCTGACGCCGCGCCGAAAGCTCAAACCGCGCGGTAGCTCTGGACGGTGTCGATGAGGACGGCCACCCGCTCCGGGTCGACGTCGGGCGTGATGCCGTGACCCAGATTGAAGACATGTCCCGCCCCGGAACCGTAGCTTTCCAGCACCTTCAAGGTTTCGGCGCGCAAGGTCTCGGGCGCGGAAAAAAGCGCCGCCGGATCCAGATTTCCCTGTAATGCCACGCGCCCGTCGACCGCGCGGCGCGCCGCCGCGAGATCCGTGGTCCAATCGACGCCGACCGCATCGCAGCCGATCGCCGCGATTTTGTTGAGCCATGCGCCGCCGCCCTTCGTAAATACGATGCTCGGCACGCGCTGCGCCCCGGCGTTGCGGGTCAGCGCATCGACCACCTCGGCCATGTAGCGCAGCGAGAACTCTGCGTACTGCGCGGGCGTGAGCACGCCGCCCCAGGTGTCGAACAGCATGACAGCCTGCGCACCGGCGGCAATTTGCGCATTCAGATACAGGATCGTCGCCTTGGCGAGCAATCCGAGCAGGCGGTGCAGGTCCCGCGGCGCTTCGTACATCATGCGC
>Ga0181537_10003620_pt1 | contig 13163 bp, 9 predicted proteins | sample PEATcosm2014_Bin_39_FD_119765 | JGI IMG/M metagenome (GOLD analysis project Ga0181537, IMG submission 119765) | Peatland microbial communities from MTU Mesocosm Facility, Houghton, MI, USA - PEATcosm2014_Bin23_10_metaG | ecosystem: Environmental > Terrestrial > Soil > Wetlands > Peat | place...
GAATTCATCGTGATTCACGCCTGCAAGCAGTGAGAGCAGCGGCACAGGGTTGGATCTCGTGTTAGGTCGCCGTTCTCGTCAGTTCATAGTTTTCGCCGCCGTTGGGGTAACGGCTACGGCTCTCCAATGGGGCATACTCATCATTGGCGTCGAGTTTTTTCGGTGGCCTCCTGCCGTTGGGTCTGGAGTTGGCTTTTTAATAAGCGCGAGCGCAAATTATCTGCTTAATTATCGCCTAACGTTTCGAAGTTCGAGAGCTCATCTGTCGGCGGCCAGCCGCTTTTTTGTAGTAGCCGGCTTCGGCCTGCTGCTTAACGTTGCTCTTATGCAACTGCTGACGAACCATTGGCGCTTTCAATATTTGTTGGCGCAGACGGTCGCGACGATTGTCGTAATCGCATGGACTTTCAGTGGCAGCGCCTTCTGGTCTTTTGCGAGCGAAGCGGATCACTAAATCCGCATAAGGCTAAGGAGGCCACGAAGTGAAACTTAGTCTTGTCATCCCATGCTACAACGAACAAGAAGTACTGCCTGAGACGGCGCGTCGACTCGAACTGCTGCTATGCGACCTGATAACCCGCGGAAAGATTGCGCCGGAAAGCAATATCTGGCTGATCGACGACGGCAGCAGCGATAACACCTGGTCGATTATTGAATCATTGACGACCACTTCAGCAATTTTCGTCGGCGCAAAGCTGTCGCGCAATCGGGGACATCAATATGCGTTGCTTGCTGGTCTTTCAACTGCCGATGGTGACGCAATCATCTCCCTGGATGCGGATCTACAGGACGATTTGTGCGTCATCGAGCAGATGATAGACGCATACACGAATGGTTTCGAAATAGTGTACGGGGTTCGCGCAGGTAGAGACAAAGACTCGTGGCTTAAGCGCTGGAGCGCAGAGCGGTATTATGGAACCTTAAGGTTTCTAGGTGTGTCGGTCGTACCCAATCACGCGGACTACCGGCTATTGGGTCGTGCCGCACTCATCGCGCTGAGTGAATATCGGGAAATAAATCTCTTTCTACGTGGAGTGATACCGCTGCTAGGCCTGCGTTCGACGCATGTTTATTACGACCGGCAGAACCGGTTTGCCGGCAAATCCAAGTATCCTTTACGCAAGATGCTGGCCCTCGCAATTGATGGCATAACATCTTTTAGCCCCATACCGCTGCGCATGATTGCCGTTATGGGAGGAGTAGTGTTCCTCATCAGCGCGACGGTCTCGATCTGGGTACTCGGCGTGAGATTTTTCTCGAGTCGCGCAGTGCCTGGTTGGGCGTCCATTACCCTGCCGATTTACGCGCTAGGGGGCGTGCAGTTGCTCAGTCTCGGTATCGTTGGGGAATACGTCGCGAAGATATATATGGAGACAAAGCGGCGGCCTCGCTTCTTGATCGAAAAAGTCATTCGAAGAACTCCGAACGAATGATGCCTACGGCGATACTTCAGAGCCGCTGGATTAATCGGTAAGCGGCAAAGGAGCTGTCCGTGGACGGCTGTAGGTCGATTAACTAACTGATTTTGCTGGTGGGCGGTACTGGGATCGAACCAGTGACCCCTGCCGTGTGAAAGCAGTGCTCTACCGCTGAGCTAACCGCCCTTGATTGCCAAAGCGGGCAAAGTCTAAGCGGCAGCCCGTGGCGAATCAATCCGCGCGTCGGTAACATGCGCGGCCCCCGCTACGCGAGTCGCTGACATGAGCGTCGTCACCCGCTTCGCCCCGAGCCCGACCGGCATGCTGCACATCGGCGGTGTGCGCACGGCGCTGTTCTCCTGGTTGTACGCGCGGCATCATGGCGGCAAATTCATCTTGCGTGTCGAGGACACAGATCGCGAGCGCTTCACCGAGGAAGCCGTGAGCGTGATTCTCGACGGTATGCGCTGGCTGGATCTGACGGCTGACGAGGGACCTTATTTTCAGAGTCAGCGCTATGCACGCTACCGGTCCGTGATCGCGCAATTGCTCGAGCAGGGCGCGGCTTACCGCTGCTATTGCACCCGAGATGAAATCGAGGCGATGCGCGAGCTGCAGCTTGCGCGCAAGGAGAAGCCGCGCTACGACGGGCGCTGCCGCGAGCGCCTCGAGCCACGAGCGGGAGTTGAACCGGTTGTACGATTCAAGAATCCGCTCGATGGTGAAGTCGTTGTCGAGGATCAGATTCACGGCCGCGTCGTATTCCAGAATGCCGAGCTCGACGATCTCATCATCGAACGCTCGGACGGCACACCGACCTATAACTTCAGCGTTGTAGTCGACGACATGGACATGGGGATCACTCATGTGATTCGCGGTGATGATCATTTGAACAACACGCCGCGGCAGATGAATATGCTGCGCGCGCTGGGAGCCACACCCCCGGTCTACGCGCATCTGCCGCTGATCCTGGGGCCCGATGGCGGCAAGCTGTCCAAACGCCACGGCGCCGTCAGCGTACTGCAGTATCAGCAGGAGGGGTATCTGCCCGATGCGCTGCTTAATTATCTGGTGCGCCTGGGCTGGTCGCACGGTGATCAGGAGATATTCACGCGCGAGGAGATGATTGCTGCTTTCGACATCAAGGATGTCAATAAGGCTGCCGCGGCATTCAATCCGGAAAAGCTACTTTGGCTCAATCAACAGCACATGATGCGTGCGCCGGTTGGCGCGTTGGCGACGGGGTTACGCGAGCAGCTAGTAAGTCTGGACGTCATTACCGACGACACGCGCCTGCTCGAGGGCATTGTCAATGCGCAACGCGAGCGAGCCAGGACGCTCAAGGAAATGGCCAAAAATAGCCTGTTTTTCTTTCGCGAATTCGACACGTATGACGAGAAGGCCGCCAGAAAGAACCTGACACCCGATGCTGTACCGGTGCTGCGTTCCCTGCACGAGACTTTCATGGGATTGGGCGATTGGAGCGCGGGCTCGATTCATGAGGCAATCCAGGCCGTTGCGCAGCGCTACGGTCTCGGTTTGGGAAAGGTCGCGCAGCCGCTGCGAGTGGCGGCAGTGGGCGGCGCTGTCTCACCGCCTATTGACATAACTCTGGCTTTGCTGGGACGTGAGCGAACCGAGGCACGCATTCAGCGCGCCTTAGGTTGGATAGAGGCGCTCTAGTAATTACACGCTGTACGGCAACCGTCGTGCAGCGTGTCTCGTCACGCGCTCGCCGCCTGCCTGCGAATCGGGTCGCATTTTTAAATTATACGAATTGACATTCGCGCGGCGCTCCCGAAGCACCGACATCAAGCATCGTCTCGGCACTAAGCACCATTAAAGTCCAGCGTCGCTTGCTGGAGACGTAGGCGCACGCCGACAGGTTGTTCCAGCTTGGTCCCCATTGTTCACTGGCCTCGCACTGTCAAGGGCAAACCCGCCGCGAGGCGGGGACGCAAAACCTCCGGTCTCAGATCCAGTTGGTCAGTGAGAAAGCGGGGTTGCCGGCGGCGCAGCGACCTTTTTGGTCGCGGCGCAATCGTCATACCGCCACTCGCCACCTGCATCGACGCCGGAGCCCTATCTGGGAACAACCGGACATGCGAGGCGAGCGCCGATGGGATCAAGCGCAAACGAACGGTCAGGGCTTATTCTCGTACTCTGTGCGATAGCCGTACTAATTGCCGGCTGCGGCGATGGCTCAGCCGGTTCAAGCTCGGGCGATGCGACCAGCTCCAGCAATTCATCTGCCAGCGGTAATTCGACCGCAGACTCTGTCTCGTCCACGCAATCCGTGGCCCTCTCGGCACCCGCGTATTCGGTCGCACCTTCATCGACCGCCGTCGTGACGATCAATCGATCCGGTTCCTCGGCAGGCGCGGTAACGGTGGGCTACTCCACGGTCAACGGCACGGCAACGGCTGGCACGGATTACGTCGCGACCAGTGGCACTGTAACCTGGGCCGACGGTGACTCGAGCGCCAAGACCGTGTTGGTGCCCATCACAAGTCAGTCGAGCGGTTATTTCACTTTTGCACTGACCAGCGTTCAGGGCAACGCGAATTTCGGCACACCGGCTACGGCCACGATCGACGTCAATGCAACCACAGCGTCCACGAGCTCGAGCAGTTCCGGAGGATCGAGTACGTCGAGCAGCTCCGGGGGATCGAGCTCCAGCGGCTCGAGTTCCGGAAGCTCATCCACCAGTTCAGACTCAGTCACTGTCTCCTGGTCGGCACCGACCGATAATACCAATGGTACGGCGCTGACTAATCTCGCGGGCTATAACATCTACTACGGTACGAACTCGACCGATCTGTCGCGGAAGATCAGTCTGACCACCGTCGGCCTGTTGACCTATGTGGTCACGAACTTAAGCTCCGGGACCTGGTATTTCTATATTACGTCAGTCAACACCGCGGGCGTGGAGAGCAGCCCGTCTGCTGTCGTTAGCGCAAGCATCTGAACTGACAGCGCTGGTGCGACCGGCACCTGCCGCTCGCTTAACGCGAACCGAGGACTACGTAAAAATAGCGCGCGCGTCCATGTGCCGCGCGCATCCCCGGCACTTCGCCGCTTGCGGTACACTTCGTGTGCCAAAATGAGCGTGGATCGCATAATCGTAAGCCAATGGCAATTCCGATCGTTCGGCCGGCCGCGAGAGACCGGCAAGGTACCAGTCTGTGATCTAAGTCGCCGATACACGGTTCCGCGGCGGTGAATCGCGCAGGCAACTGTTACCTTTGCGCTGTAATCACATTAAGGTTAATGGCGCTCCCCCCAGGAATGAGGCCGGAATGTTCAGTTTACGCAAGTGTCGCGTTGGGATCGTAGGGCTGGGCTATGTGGGTCTGCCTCTGGCGGTCGCGTTTGGAAGGCATTTCGACACTATCGGTTTTGACGTCAAGCCTGAACGTATCCGTGGTCTCAAGGCCGGACGCGATTCAACCCGAGAGGTCAGCACGGCAGAACTTGGGTTGGCTTCGCGGCTTCGATTCACGACGCGTCTGCGTGATCTGAAGGCCTGCGCCGTCATGATCGTGACAGTGCCGACACCGATCGACGATCACAAACGGCCGGAACTGGGGCCGTTGATCCGCGCCAGCGAAGCTATCGGATCGATACTGAAGAAGGGTGATGTCGTGGTCTACGAATCCACGGTATATCCCGGCTGCACGGAGGAGGTCTGTGTACCCATCCTGGAGCGCGTGTCGGGCCTGCGCTTCAACCGTGATTTCTTTGCAGGTTACAGCCCCGAGCGTATTAATCCGGGTGACACCGAACACCGGCTGAGCACGATACGCAAGGTCACCTCGGGGTCCACTCCAGCGGTCGCAGACTTCGTCGATCAGCTCTACGGCTCGATCGTGCGCGCCGGCACCCACAAGGTCAGCACTATACGTATCGCCGAGGCAGCCAAGGTCATCGAAAATACGCAGCGTGACGTCAACATCGCACTGATTAACGAGCTGGCCCTCATATTCAAGCGCTTGGGGATCGACACCGAGGAGGTGTTGCAGGCTGCCGGCACCAAATGGAACTTTCTGCCCTTCCGGCCCGGTCTGGTCGGCGGTCATTGCATAGGGGTCGATCCCTACTATTTGACGCACAAGGCGACCGAAATCGGCTACCACCCCGAGATGATTCTGGCCGGACGACGCGTCAACGACAACATGGGTCTGCACATAGCTGCCGAAGTCGTCCGGCTAATGACCCACAAGCGCATTCACGTCAGCGGCGCGCGTGTACTGATGCTGGGGCTGACATTCAAGGAAAACTGCCCGGACATCCGCAATTCGAAAGTCGTCGATGTAATACGTGAGTTGCAGAAATACGGCGCGCAGGTGGATGTCTATGACCCATGGGCCGACGCCGCGGAAGCGCGGCGCGAGTACGACATAAAACTCGTGCGCAAACTGCGCAAGGGCTACTACGATGCAGCGCTCATCGCGGTCGCTCACCGCGAGTTCAAGGCAATGGGAGCTGTAGCCCTGCGGCAACTGTGCCGGCCTAATCATGTGCTGTTTGACATCAAGTATGTGTTTCCGAAGCAGGACGTCGACGGTCGGCTGTAAAAGCGAGCGTCATTGAGCCATGAGGGTACTCGTCACCGGCGCTGCCGGTTTCATCGGCTCATTCACCGCCGCGCGTTTTCTGGATCGCGGCGATGAGGTCGTTGGACTCGACAACCTCAACAGCTATTACGATGTAAATCTTAAGATGGCGAGACTCGATCGCCTGCAACGCTATCCTCAATTTCGCTTTATGCGCCTGGATCTCGCCGATCAGACGGAGATTGCCTCGCTGTTTGCGCGGGAGCGCTTCGAACGGGTCGTGCATCTGGGCGCGCAGGCCGGTGTGCGCTATTCGCTGCAGGATCCTCACAGCTATATCAGCAGCAACGTGGTTGGCACACTCAACGTGCTGGAGGGCTGCCGGCATCACGGCGTCGGTCATCTGGTGTATGCATCGACCAGCTCGGTTTATGGCGCGAGCACCAAAATGCCGTTTTCCGTGCATGAGCCGGCGTCGCATCCGCTCTCACTGTACGCCGCGAGCAAGCGCGCGACGGAGCTCATGGCGCACAATTATTCGGCGCTGTTCGGGTTGCCGACGACGGGGCTGCGGTTCTTCACTGTGTATGGACCCTGGGGCCGGCCCGACATGGCATTATTCCTGTTTGCCCGAGCAATAATTGAGGGAAGGCCCATCGAAGTATTCAATCACGGGCATCACACACGCGACTTCACCTATGTCGAGGACATTGTTGAAGGAGTCGTGCGAGTGACGGATCGCGTGCCAGCACCTGATCCATCGTGGGACAGTGCCAATCCGGATCCTGCATCCAGCAGCGCGCCTTTTCGACTGTACAATATTGGCAGCAATCATCCGGTTAAACTGCTGCGCTATATTGAGGTGCTCGAGAATTGTCTGGGCCGCAAGGCGGAGCGGATCATGAAGCCGCTACAGCTCGGCGATGTCCCTGATACCTACGCGAACGTGGATGAACTGATTGCCGACATCGGCTACAAGCCCGCGACACCGATCGAAACAGGCGTGCGTAACTTCGTCGACTGGTTTGTGAGCTATTACAACTACAAGTAAGCGCTGAAGGTTGACAACGCATGGACTTCATTGATCTGCGTTCGCAATATCAGGCTTTGCGCGGCAGTATCGATGCGCGCATCGCCAACGTGCTGCGGCACGGACAGTACATCATGGGCCCGGAGGTCGCCGAGCTGGAGGCGCGGCTTGCGCTCTTTACCGGCGCGCGCTGCGTGACGGTAGCGAGCGGTACTGAGGCTTTACTGATTGCCTTGATGGCCCTTGATATCGGACCGGGTGATGAAGTCATCACGACGGCGTTTACGTTCGTCGCGACGGTAGAAGTGATTGTGCTGGTCGGCGCCAAGCCCGTGCTGGTCGATGTTGAAGCGGACACCTGCAATATCGATGTCAGCCTTCTGGAAGCAGCCATCACAGATCGCACCAGAGCAATCATTCCAGTAGGCCTATATGGACAGCCGGCCGACATGGACGGCGTCAATGCTGTCGCCGCCCGTTATCCGGGGGTCACTGTGATCGAGGACGGCGCGCAGAGCTTTGGTGCCGCCTACCGTGGTCGCAGGAGCTGCAATCTCTCTACGATCGGGTGTACCAGCTTCTTCCCCAGCAAGCCTTTAGGTTGTTATGGCGACGGCGGTGCAATTTTTACCGATGACGCGCGGGTCGAAGAAGCGTGCCGTGAGATTCGCGTGCATGGCCAGAGCGGACGCTATCACCACACTCGTATCGGCGTTGCCGGACGCATGGACACCATTCAATGTGCCGTGCTACTGGCCAAGCTGGAGCGCTTTCCATGGGAGTTGGAACGTCGGGCCGAGCTCGGGAAGCGCTACAGTGAGCACATCCGAGCCAACGGCGTTCGCGCTCGGTTGCTTACTGTTCGTCCGGACCGCAGCAGCGCCTGGGCGCAATTTACGGTTCTGGTCGAGGATCGCGATGCAGTGCAGCGGCGCATGCAGGGCGCCGGGATCCCCACGGCGGTGCATTATCCGCGACCGCTTCACGATCAACCCGCGTATCGTTCGATAATTGGCGAGGCGAGCTTTCCCGTCAGCGAGGAGCTGTCAAACCGGGTGCTCAGCCTGCCTTTCAGCCCCGATCTTGCGGAAGCGCAACTGCAGCGAGTGGTGCAGGCGCTCGGCGAGGCGACGTCGGGGTGATCTATTCGCCACAAACCTCCAATGTTTTCAAAGACTTGTACAGGCCAGACGCGATCCAGTACATAATCTTGACAGAGTTGGAGACGGCTACGTATTTTACGCGACCCTTTCACGGGGCCATAGCTCAGCTGGGAGAGCGCTTGCATGGCATGCAAGAGGTCGGCGGTTCGATCCCGCCTGGCTCCACCAGACCTCGTTCATATCGGCGTCCCCATCGTCTAGAGGCCCAGGACATCGCCCTTTCACGGCGGTAACAGGGGTTCGAATCCCCTTGGGGACGCCAATCCGGCCGCGGCCTGTGCGGCAGTTCGCAGTCTGACGCGCCTCCAACAGCGACACTGAGGCATCCACGGTCTTTGCGGCGAAGCGCCGGTGTCAGTAGGACGGAGTAAGGTATTTTTGTCGCATCCGTATGCTGAGAGTCCGCCTCATGCGCTGCCTTGAAGGATTGAGATCGAATATGAGCCATCGATGACCGAGCCCGTCATCCTCAAGAACAGCTTCGCCATCGCCTGCGTTGCGGTAATGCAGGTTGTCGTGCCCGCGCTCGTCGCCGTGGTGACTCTATACGCTTTAGTGCTCGGGTTCGGCATGACGGCCGACCGCGGCATTCAGCTCTTGGCGGCGCTGGCAGCGCTCTTGATGCTGCTCCTATCGGTGCGGCGGCGAAACATCAACGCGCCGATATTTGCCGGCAGCGTGCCACTTGCTCTCGGAGTGGCGTACCGCTGGGGAATCGTGCTGGCGATACTGCTGGCGGTCGGATACTCGATGAAGGTCACCGAGGATTATTCGCGGCGACTCGTACTGACCTGGGCCATGGTCTCAACGCCGCTGCTCATCGCCGCCGCCATGATTCTCGAGACACTCATGTGGCGCTTGCTTTGCGATCCATCGAACGCCCGTAAGACTGTCATCGTTGGCATCAATGATCTTAGCCTGTCGTTAGCAAATCAGCTGTCTGTGCGCCAGGAATTCTGCATGGCTGTAGCCGGCTTCTTCGATGATCGCAGCGCCGAAAGGCAGAATTCCGCCGATGCGAAGCTATCCCTGCTAGGTCGGCTGCAGGATCTCGCCGCGTACGTTAAAGCAAACGCCGTCCAGGTTATCTTCATTGCGCTGCCCATGCGGCATCTGCAGCGAGTGCGCGACCTGCTCGATGAGCTACGCGACACAACGGTGTCCATCTATTACCTGCCGGATGTGTTTGTGTTCGATCTGATTCAATCGCGTACCGGAGAAATCGCCGGTATCCCGATAGTCGCACTTTGCGAGACACCGTTTTATGGCTTTCGCGGCGTGATCAAACGTCTTAGCGACATCCTGATCTCGGCGACTCTGCTGCTGCTGGCTTCGCCGATTCTATTCGCCATTGCGCTGATCGTAAGACTATCGTCCAAGGGAGCGATTATTTTTAAGCAGCGACGCTATGGACTCGATGGGCGCGAATTCATTGTTTATAAGTTCCGCACGATGCACGTGACCGAGGACGGTCCCGGCATCGAACAGGCCACACGAGATGACCGGCGCGTGACCGCCGTAGGCCGCTTCCTGCGGCGTCATTCCCTGGACGAATTGCCGCAGCTCATAAATGTACTGCAGGGACGCATGAGCCTGGTGGGGCCTCGACCGCACGCCATCGCGCATAACGAGAAGTACCGCAAGCTGATCAGTGGCTACATGATCCGTCACAAAGTCCTGCCTGGAATCACTGGACTCGCGCAGATCAGCGGCTGTCGCGGCGAGACCGAGCGGCTCGAAGAAATGCAGGCGCGCGTCCACCTGGATCTGGAGTATCTGCGGCATTGGTCGCCCGTACTCGATCTGAAGATTCTGGCACTGACCGTGTTGCAGTTGATCCGGCACGAGAAGGCTTATTGAGGTCTTTCCAGGTACTCGACGAAGCGGGCGGTGGGCGGCCCCGTCGGGGCGAAATCTGGGATGTAGCGCTCAGCTGAAAGGGGGCTGCGCCTATAGAATTAGGTAAACTGGCAGGAATATCACGGTGTTATGCTCGGTCCGTTGTCCGGACGTCCTTAAGGTGGTTTCAATGCGATTCGCCGATTTGCGCCAGAACTTGCTGATACCTCTCAGCGCGTTCTGCATTTTGATTTATGCAGGCTACGCGCATGCGCAGGCCGCCGTCCCTGGAGACTACCATCTGCACGCCGGCGATAAGTTGGACGTGTCTGTATGGAAAGAGCTCGAGATGCAGAAGCCCACGCTCGTCATCGCGCCAGATGGCAAATTCTCATTTCCACTCGCTGGCGAGATAACAGCCGCTGGTAGGACTGTTACTGAAGTGCGCCAAGAGATTGAGACCAAGCTCGCAAAATACATCCCTGACGCAGTCGTTACCGTCGCTGTAACCGAAGTCGCAGGTAATGTCGCCTATGTGATCGGCCAGGTTAACAAGCCGGGCGTGTTCGTCATGAATCCCCGCATCAACGTACTACAGGCGCTCAGTCTGGCTGGGGGAGGCAACCCGTATGCAAAGATGGACAGCATTATCGTAATTCGCGGGTCCGAGGCCGCGCAGCGGGTGCTGCCATTTCATTTTGGTCAGGTCAGCTCCGGTAAGAATCTGGATCAAAACGTCGTGCTGGAAAGTGGCGATGTCGTTCTTGTTCCGTAGTTCAAACGCCAGGATCACAGAGTTCTGGTGCTCGGCGCTCGGAGCACTTATTTTTTTGGTCGGTTCGGGCGGGCCGGCCGCAGCTGATGAGTACTTCTACGTGCAGCCCAGAGCTTTTGTCAGCACCGAAGTGGATAGCAATCGGGACATGGTCACGAGCGGGCCAACTACTACGTCCGAAGGATACGGTGCGCAAGCGGGCGCGACAATAGGTATTGCTACACCGGAATCGGATACCACGATTAGGCCACAACTTGATTACTACGATTTTCCAAACCTCAGCGAAACCGCGCTGGAGGGTCGAGCGGATTTTGCATCATCTCTTAACGCACAGCGCAACCAGCTCGGAATCAGCGGCGAATACGACCATCGAGAGCTTTTTGGTTCGGAGCTTGCCAGCGCCACGTTCAATTCAGTCAACCCGTATTTACCCACGACTCCTGAAACAGGACGCATATCGGTGAGTGGTGCGCGCTCGTTGCTGACCGTCGTGCCGAAATACGAGTATGACTTGACTCAGCGTTTAGATCTCGACGTATCTGGTATATATCAGAATCTAAATTACAGTGGAGCGAGCGCGAATTACATTTCGTACGATTACTACGATGTTAGTGCCGGTGCCGACTGGAAACTATCTCCTCGATCGGATCTGTCACTTGCCGTAGACGGATCAAGCGAGTCCGCCAAGGACATTGATTCGGTGACGCACGGGCATGGGATTACCCTTACTTATAATTACCAATGGTCGAAGGTATTTACCGGCAGCTTATCGCTGGTGGGCGAACAATATGACATCAGAATTGCGCCGTCGAACGGAGCTGTGATTCCAGCTCCTTCGAAGACGACATCGAGCGGCGTAGGAGTGCAATATACGACGACTTGGATAGGCGAGATCAGCCAGCTTCAATTGATTATTGGGCGTACATTCACACCCAGTGGGGCAGGCGGCACTTTCGCCTCAGATCAATTTCAAGCTGAGTACAAACGGAATTTCACCCCTCGTATGTCTTTGGACGTAGCTGCGCATTACATACAGGATGTGGCCCTTTCGGACCTCTATGATGCAGGTAATTACGACTACCTGATTGCCACTGCAGATTTGAAATGGATGCTGACGCGGACCTGGTTTGTTGCTGGTGGCGTTCAGTATGTGAAAGAGCGTTATCCGGAGTCAGCTACGTCGGCGGCCAGTAGCATGGCTCATGTTCTTTTCGGATATGAAGGGCTTGGCAGGCAGTACTAGGGCAGCAATGAACAGCCAAGTTGGAGCAGCGTAATGACCCGGAATGAGCCGACCAGCGACTTTGGTTCCTACGCTGCGCTTTTTCGACGGCGCCGAGCGTGGATTTTTACGATCTTTCCAGCATTCTTACTTGCCGCCGTCTACCTGGCCTATGCATTGCCTCCCAAGTACCGCTCAACCGCAACCATATTGCTGGTGCAAGGTTCGATTCCCGAGCAATTCATTCAGGCGACCGTTGCGAGCTCCGCCGATGAGGAGATCGAAACCATTCAAGGCAGGGTCATGACTCTCGAGGCGATGAAGGGCCTGGTGCAGCAGATTGATCCTTACCCGAAAGAAGTGACCTGGGACATCGATAAGAAGGCGCAGCAGATCATTCTTGATACGACGATGGAACGGGTCGATCCGGTTACGTTCGAGGTTCTGCTGAAGTCACCCGCATTTTCCTTGCACTACGATAACCCGAATCCAAGGATGGCCGCTGTCATCACGAAGCGGCTGTCCGATCTGTTTTTGACCTATCACCAGCGCGAGCGTGTCGAGGCTGCCAAGGCGGCAGCTAGCTTGATTCAAGATCGGGCATCCCAGCTGAGCCAGGAACTGCAAAAGGTAGACCAGGAATACGCGGTGCTTCGAAGCCAGCATGGCGGCACTCTGCCGGATCCCAGCGATCGAGGCGATGACGCGCGATATCGAGCCGAGCGAGACCTTAATGATCTGGAAAAGCAACTTCGTACTGCACAGGAGCAGGAGTCACTGCTCACCATTCAGCTTAGCGCCACCAGTCGCAACCTGCTTTCAACCCAGTCTCTGGGAGCCGACGGTAAGCTGAATAGTCAGGGCGTGGGGGCGGAAGGTGGTTTGACCGACCTTGCGACCGTCAAGGCGTTGCTGGCTGACGCCGAACTGCGTTATACGCCTGATCATCCGGACGTGAAGCGTCTGAAGCGTGCGCTGGCGGCTTTGCAGGCACAGCAACAGCAGACTGGGTCGACAGCGCCCGAGGCGGACAATCCCGAGTATCGCCGGATTTCAAGCGAACTGGTGGCCGCCCGGTCGGAAGTGACCGCCTTGACGACAGCGACCGCAAGAGCGCGTGCACAGCTGGAGCGCTACACCGAGAACACAAATCCGTCGGC
>Ga0181537_10003623_pt1 | contig 13153 bp, 11 predicted proteins | sample PEATcosm2014_Bin_39_FD_119765 | JGI IMG/M metagenome (GOLD analysis project Ga0181537, IMG submission 119765) | Peatland microbial communities from MTU Mesocosm Facility, Houghton, MI, USA - PEATcosm2014_Bin23_10_metaG | ecosystem: Environmental > Terrestrial > Soil > Wetlands > Peat | place...
CGGTGTGTTGTAGCCGATCACGATATGGCCGAGCGCATCCACGGCGATCAGGCCGCCGTCCGCACCCAGGCTGGTCAGCCGCCGGGCCACCGCGTCGTCGACCGCTTCCTGCAGGGTTGCGCCGCCGTAGCGCAACCGCGCGGCAATGTCGTATGCCTGCACGGTGCGCAGGAACCATTCGCCATGACCGGTGGCGGAGACCGCGCAGCTCTGGTTGTCGGCATAGGTGCCCGCCCCGATCACCGGGGAATCCCCCACGCGCCCCGGGCGCTTGCCCCCGGTGCCGCCGGTCGAGGTGGCGGCCGCCAGTCGCCCGGCGTTGTCGCGCGCCACCGCGCCGACCGTGCCCAGCGGCGGCTCGTCGAGGGCCACCAGTTTATCGGCCTGGCCGTCCAGCGCCTGGAACTGCTGCCGGCGCTCCGGCGTGATCAACGTGTCGTTCTCCACCAGGGTGAAGCCGGTCTCGAGCGCGAAGCGCTCCGCGCCATCACCGATCAGAAAAACGTGCGCCGAGTCCTCGAGCACGCGGCGCGCGAGCTGCACCGGATTGCGCAGGTGACGGATCCCGGCTACCGCGCCGGCGCGCAGGTCGCAGCCATCCATGATCGCCGCGTCCAATTCCACGGTACCGAGAGCGGTCAGCACCGCGCCGCGGCCGGCGTTGAACAGCGGTTCGTCCTCGAGCACCGTGACCGCGGCCTGCACCGCGTCGAGCGCGCAGCCGTTGTCCTCGAGCACGCGCTGGCCGGCGGTCAGCGCCTGCATCAGGCCGTGCCGATAGGCGTCCTCGCGCGCGCGGGTGAACGGTTCGCGCGGTCGGGCGCCGGCGCCGCCATGGATCGCCAGGGCATACATGGGTCCCAAGCGTACGCGAACTGCGCTAGCCTGTGCCGCCTATGCACAGCGATGACAGGCGCGCGCTCCCAGGCTGGCAGTTCGCCAGCGACAACACGGCCGGTATCTGCCCCGAGGCCTGGGCCGCGCTGCAGTCCGCCAATGCCGGCTACGCCCCCAGCTACGGCGCCGACGCCTGGACCGAGCGCGCCGCCGGGCTCATTCGCGCGCTGTTCGAGCACGACGGCGCCGAGGTTTTTTTTGTATTCAACGGCACCGCGGCCAACGCGCTGTCGCTCGCGGCCCTGACACGCAGCTACCAGGCGATCATCTGCCACGAGCTCGCACACGCGCAGACCGACGAATGCGGCGCACCGGAGTTCTTCAGCGGCGGGGCGAAACTGCTGCCGCTGCGCGGTGCCGGCGCGAAGCTGTCGGTGGACGGTGTGCGGCAGCTGATCAGCCAGCGCGATGACCTGCATTCCAACAGACCGCGCGCACTGACGCTGACCCAGGCCACCGAACGCGGTACGGTGTATCAACCGGAGGAGATCGCGGCCCTCAGCGCCATCGCGCACGCCCACGACCTGGCCGTGCATGTCGACGGCGCGCGCTTTGCCAACGCGCTCGCCGCGCTGCCGGGCGTGAGCGCTGCCGACCTCAGCTGGCGTGCCGGCGTCGACGTGCTGTCACTGGGCGGCACCAAGAATGGCCTCAACACCACCGAGGCGGTGGTGTTCTTCCAGCCGGCGCTGGCCGCGCAGTTCGACTGCCGCGGCAAGCAGGCCGGCCAGCTCGCGTCCAAGATGCGCTTCCAGAGCAGCCAGTGGCTGGGGGTGCTGGAATCAGGGGCCTGGATGCGCCATGCGCTGCATGCAAACGCGATGGCACAGCGACTCGGCAGCGCGCTTGCCGGCATCCCGGGCCTGCAGCTGTCGCACCCGATCGAGGTCAACGCAGTGTTCGTCAACATGCCGCCGGCCACTGCCGAGGCCATGTTCGCCGTCGGCTGGCACTTCCACGCGCTGGCGGATGCCGGCTATCGATTGATGTGCTCGTGGGCGACCACCGTGGATGACATCGAGGCACTGGTGCAGGATCTGCGGCGCGTGGCGCGGTAACGCGGTAACGCGGTGGCGCGGTGGCGCGGTGGCGCGCGGGCGTTACAGTCGCAGCGACGGATCGATCTCGGCCTTCCAGGCGAGCAGCCCACCCTCCAGCTGCCATGCCTCGCTGACCCCCATGCGACCGGCCAGTGCACAGGCCTGCCGGCTGCGCACGCCACTGCGGCACATGAACACCACGGTACCGGCGTGCGGCAGCTGTCGACTGTGCTGCTCGACCGTGGCCAGCGGGATGTTGATGGCGCGCGGCAGGTGTGACGCGGCGAACTCCGCCGGCTCACGCACGTCGATCAGGCTGATCGGCAGGCCGCTGGCCTGGATACGCTGAGCCAGCTGCGCCGCGGAGATCGAGCGCACCCGCCGCAGCTGGTCGGCGGTGCAGAAACCGGGGGGGTCCTGCGGCGCGCTGATGCTCGGGTGTTCGCCGCAGACCGCGCAATCGACACGCCGCTTGCAGGCCAGTTCCTGGAAGCGCATATCGAGCGCATCGTAGGTGAGCAGCCGTCCGATCAGCGGCGTGCCAATGCCGACCACCAGCTTGATGACCTCGGTCGCCTGGATGGCGCCGAGCACGCCGGGCAGCACCCCGAGCACGCCGGCCTCGGCGCAGTTGGGCGTCACGCCCTCGGCCATCTGCGGAAACAGGCAGCGATAGCACGGTCCGCGCTCCGGCACGTAGGTCATGGCCTGTCCCTCGAAGCGGTGGATAGCGGCCGAGACCAGCGACTTGCGGTAGATGACGCAGGCGTCGTTGACCAGGTAGCGCGTCGCGATGCGATCGCTGCCGTCGACGATGACATCGTATTGCGAAAATATGTCCTGCACGTTGGCGGCGCACAGTTCGGTCTGGTGCGCCTCCAGCTGCAGCTCCGGATTCAGCGCCGCGAGCCGCATGCGCGCCAGCTCGGCTTTCGGGCTGCCGATGGCGGAGGTGTCGTACAGCACCTGGCGCTGCAGGTTGCATAGCTCGACGCGATCGAAGTCGAGCACGCCGAGATGGCCGATGCCGCCGGCCGCCAGATACAGCGCCGCCGGCGATCCGAGGCCCCCGGTGCCGATCACCAGCACGCGCGCGGCCTGCAGCTTTCCTGGCCCGCCACCCCGATCTCGGGCAGCGCGAGGTGCCGGCTGTAGCGTAGCCGTTCAGTTGCGGACAGGGTCATGTGCGCATGCTACGCCTCCACGATGGCCGGCGCGGCAGATGGCGGGCGCGGCATTGTAAATTTGGCGCACAATCGAGGGCTTATGTCCGCCGCTGCCCCGTCTACAGCGCGCTTTTCCCACACCTGGGTGGTGCTCGGCCTGCTGCTGCTCGGCCTGCTCGGCTGCAATCGCGGCCTGTGGACGCCGGACGAGCCACGCGAGGCTGAGATCAGCCGCGAGATGGCGCTCGCGCCCTCATTCATCCCGACACTGAATGGCCAGCGCTTCATCGAAAAGCCGCCGCTTTACTATTGGGTAGTGGCCGCCGCCTATCGACTGACCGGCGCCCCCTCGGTGCTGGCAGCGCGTGCCGTCAGCGTCGCGGCCGGATGGGCAACGCTGCTGTTGCTGCTGCACTGGGGCGCCGCTGCGAGCTCGCTGCGCGCAGGGTTGATATCGGCCTGCCTGCTGGCGACCAGCGTGCAGTTCATGGTGTCAACACACTGGGTACTGATCGATCCGCTGCTGATGCTGACCACGACGCTCGCGGCGTGGGCCTCCTGGGAACTGCTGGCACAGCGAGATGACAGCGCGTCGCGACGGCTGCTGCTGTACCTGGCGCTGCTGCTGGCGTTGTGGATCAAGGGACTGGTCGGGCCGGCACTGATCATCGCAGGACTTGCCGCCTATGTGCTGGTGGATCGCCCGCTGCATTGGCGGCGGCTGCGGCCTTGGTCGGGCCTCGCACTGCTGGGCGTAGCGGTGGGGACGCTGGCGCTCGCCATCGCCAGCCAGGGCGGCGCGGCGGCCGTTTGGGAATGGGCCTATGTGAATCACGTGCGGCGCCTGGTGGACCCACTGGCCAGCAGCGGCCACCGCCAGCCCCTTCTATATTATGTATGGACATTGCCGTACGCGATGCTGCCGTGGCTGCTGCCGGTGATCGAGGCGCTGCGGCGGGCGCACTGGCGCCGCACTTCGCCGTTGCCGCAGGCAGCGGCACCGCAGATGGCGGCAGCGCCGGAGGTCGGTCGCTTCGGCGCGCTGATGGCCGGCGGCATGCTGCTGCTGCTGTCGCTATCGGCGACCAAGCGCGAAACCTACCTGCTGCCGGTGCTGCCGCTGCTGTTCCTGTGGCTGGGCGTGCGCACCGAGCAGTGGTGGCTGGGATGGCGCCAGCAGCGCGCGCGCCAGCTGGGCCTGGCGTGGTGGCTGCAGGTGGCGCTGCTGAGCGTGTATTGCCTGCTGCCGCCGGTCGCGGCGCGGGTATTTCTCGGCCACTTCAGCGCACCGATCCTGCTCGCGTTCGCGCTGGCAGCGCTGCCGGCGGCGGTGTTGCTATGGCTCAGTGGCGCGGGCAAGCGCAGCAGCGCCGGTCTGTGGGCGCTGATCGCGGCGTTTGCCGGTGCCGGCGTCTTTTTGGCGCTGGCGCCAGTGCTGCTCAACGATACCAAGGACATGGGGCCGTTTGTACAGGCGCTCGGCCAGCAGCTGCCGCCCGGGCAGGCGGTGTACGCGGTCAATATCGACGAGACGCTGGCGGCGGAGATCGGGTTCTATACCGGGCGCCAGGCGCTCGCGGTGGACCCGCAATCGCTGCCGCAGCCGCTGCCGCGATGGCTGCTGGTACAGGATAATCACGAGGGCAACCGGCCCGCGCCCGGGCCTGATTACCTGCTGGTTGCCGAGCGCAATTTCGGGCCGCGGCGCAGCCTTGCACTGTGGCAGCTGCGCGATCGCAGCTTCCCACCCCAGGGTCGATAAGAGTCATTCATGCTCCGACGCGAGTACAGCCGTTCCCTGTTGGCCGTGTTCTGGCTCGGCCTGGCGCTGCTGTGGTTCCTGCCGCTCGAGCGTCCACACCTGTTCGATCCGGACGAAGGCCGCTATGCCGAGATCCCGCGCGAGATGGTCGCGAGCGGTGATTGGGTGACGCCGCGGCTGGATGCCATCAAGTACTTCGAGAAGCCGCCGCTGGGCTACTGGGCCACCGCGGTCGCGTTCGAGATCTTCGGCGAGCACGCCTGGAGCGTACGGTTGTGGCCGGCGCTGAGCGGCCTATTCGGGCTGCTGCTGACCTTCTGGCTCGGCAGCCGTCTGTTCGATCAGCGTGCCGCGCTGCTGGCGGTGGTGGTGCAGGCGAGCGCACTGCTGTACATCGGCCTGGCGCGCGTCGCCACCCTCGACATGGGCCTGAGCTTCAGCCTGCAGATCGCCATGAGTGCGCTGGCGCTGCTGGTGGCGCCGCCGCGGCCGGGTGCAACGCACGGCTGGCGCCTGCCGCTGCTGCTGGGCGTCGGTGTTGCACTGGCGGTGCTGGCCAAGGGACTGGTAGGCATCCTGATACCCGGTGCGGTCGCGGTGCTGTTCATGCTCATCCACCGCGACTGGCGGCTGCCGCTGCGCGCGCAGCCGTGGTGGACGCTGCTGGCACTGCTGCTGCTGGCAGCCCCGTGGTTCGTGCTGGTGTCGGTGCGCAATCCGGAGTTCGCGCATTTCTTTTTCATCTTCCAGCATTTCCAGCGCTACCTGAGCCGCGAGCAGTTCGACCGCTACCAGCCGCTGTGGTTTTTCCTGCCGGTGCTGGCGCTCGGATTCCTGCCGTGGACCACGCTGTTGCCGCAGGCCGTGCGCTCTGGCTGGCAGGCGGCGCGCGGCGGCGAGCGCGCCAGCTCGCTGCTGTTGATATGGGCGGCGTTCGTGCTGCTGTTCTTCAGCCTGTCGCAGTCGAAGCTCACGCCCTACATACTGCCGATGCTGCCGGCGCTGAGCCTGCTGTGCGGACGGGCGATCGCGCGCCTGCCGGCGGCGCGCTTCGCCGCGCACCTGGCCGCGGTGAGCCTGATCAGCGCCGCGATCGCCGCTGTGGTGCTGCTGCTGTGGGTGCTGCCGGCGATGGCGCCGCTGGTGGCGCGTGCCTCGAGTGCCAGCATCGTCGGATTCGCGGCCGCATTCGCGCTGCTCGCACTCGCTACCGGGATCGGTGCGCGCCTGGGGCGGCGCGGCGCGGTGCTGGGCGCCGCGGTGGCCGCCGGCCTGGGCGGGCTGCTGCTGGCGCAGTCGGCGCTGCTGGCGGCCGATCGCCTGCCGCGCATGCACGCGCTGGTGGATCTGACGCAGCAGCTGCGGCCCTGGGTCGCGGCGGGTACGCGCCTGTACTGCGTGAATGGCTATCCGCAGCCGCTGCCGTTCTATCTGCGGCGCACCTGCACGCTGGTGGGCTACCGCGGCGAACTGGATTTTGGCCTGCAGCAGCAGCCATGGCTTGCGATCAACGATATCGGCCAATTCCTGGCCGCCTGGCAGCGGCAAAGCGATGCGCTGGCGATCCTGCGACCCGAGGATTATCAGCAGCTTGAAGCATTGGGCGCCCCGATGCACGTGATATACACTGCGCCGTCTTTCGTCGCGGTGCGCAGATGATGAAAAGCGCGGATCTGGCGCTGGTGCTGACCGGGGTGATGCTCAACGCCGCAGCGCAGCTGCTGCTGAAGGCGGGCGCGCGCGCGATATCCGGTGTCGCATTCAACCTCGCCAACACCTGGACCCTGGCCGAGCGCATCGCGCTGAATCCGCCGATCCTTGCGGGCCTCGCGCTGTATGCGGTCAGCGTCGTGTTCTGGATCCTGGCGCTGTCGCGCGTCGATGTCAGCATCGCCTACCCGATGCTGTCGATCGGCTACATCGTCAGTGCGCTGGCCGGGTGGCTGCTGTTTTCGGAAAGCATCGGCCCGGCGCGTGTCGCCGGCATCATGGTCATCATCGCCGGCGTGTGGCTGGTGGCGCGCAGCTGAGGCTGTCGCGCTTTCACCATGGTGCCATCGTGATCCAGAATTTCCTGCCGTTTACGCGCCCTTCGATCGACGAGGCGACCATCGCCGGCGTCGCCGAGGTGCTGCGCTCGGGATGGATTACCAGCGGGCCGCAGGTACGCGAGTTCGAAGCGCGGCTGTCGGAGTATTTCGGCGGGCGTCCGGTGCGTGCACTGAACTCGGGCACCGCGACCATGGAGGTGGCGCTGGCGCTGGCCGGTGTCGGTCCCGGTGATGAGGTCATCACCACGCCGCTGTCCTGGGTCGCCACCAGCAACGTGATCCTGCGCGCCGGTGCGCGCCCGGTGTTCGTTGACATCGAGGCGGCGACCCGCAACATCGACCTGTCGCGCATCGAGGCGGCGATCACGCCACTGACCCGGGCGCTGCTGCCGGTGGACCTGGCGGGCCTGCCGGTGGATCGCACCCGCCTGAATGCGATGGCCCGCGCCCACCGGCTGCGCGTCATCGAGGACGCCGCGCAATCGATGGGCGCGAGCTGGCAGGGCCAGCGCATCGGCGCGATCGGCGACCTGGTGTCGATCAGCTTTCACGCCAACAAGAATCTCACTACCGCCGAGGGCGGCTGCCTGGTGTTGAACGATGCGCAGGAGGCGCGGCGCTGCGAGCTGTGGCGGTTGCAGGGTGTGGAGCGCCTGGCCGACGGCGAACTCGACGTGACGCTGGCCGGCGGCAAGTTCAACATGACCGACATCGCGGCGCGCATCGGGCTTGGCCAGCTGGCGCGACTGGCGGAATTCAGCGCGCGCCGGCAGGCGCTGGCGCGCCACTACTTCGAGTGCTTCGACCGCGCGCTCGGCTGCGAGCTGCCGCTCGAGGATTTCGCCAACAGCAACTGGCACATGTTCCAGATCGTGCTGCCGGCCGGGGTCGAGCGCGGCGCCTTCATCCAGCACATGCACGCGGCCGGCATCGGCATCGGCGTGCATTATCCGGCGATCCACCTGCTGACGCTGTACCGGCAGATGGGTTTCAAGCCCGGCGATTTCCCGATCGCCGAGCATGTCGGTGCGGGCATCGTGACGCTGCCGCTGTTTCCGGCGATGCACGAGCAGGACGTGGAGCGGGTATGCGAACAAAGTGCACGCACGCTGCGGGCGTTGACGGCTGGTTCGCGCGCAGCGAGCCGGTCCGCTCGCTAGCGGCGCGCAGCATGGCATCCGCCGCGCCCGAGCTGAGCGTCGTCATTCCGGTATACAACGAGGAGGAAGTGCTGCCGGCGCTGTTTGCGCGGCTGTATCCGGCGCTCGATGCGCTCGGCCGCCACTACGAGATCGTGTTCGTCAACGACGGCAGCCGCGACCGCTCGGCGGCCCTGCTGAGCGCGCAGTTCGAGCTGCGGCCCGACGTCACGCGCGTGGTGCTGTTCTCCAGCAATTTCGGCCAGCACCGCGCGATCCTGGCCGGGTTCGCGCACAGCCACGGCCGCTACGTCATCACGCTGGACGCCGACCTGCAGAACCCGCCGGAGGAAATCGGCCGCGTGCTGGCAGAACTTCAGACCGGCCACGACTACGTGGGCACCATTCGCATCGAGCGCCAGGACGTGGCCTGGCGCCGCTACGCCTCGCGCCTGGTCAACGCCGTGCGCGAGCGCACCACGCGCGTGAAGATCACCGACCAGGGCTCGATGTTCCGCGGCTACGGCCGCAGCGTGGTCGACGCGGTGAATCTGTGCTCGGAATACAACACCTTTGTTCCGGCGCTGGCCTACACCTTCTCGATGCATCCGACCGAGATCCGCGTGGCGCACGAGGAGCGCGGCGCTGGCAAATCAAAGTATTCGCTGTTCAGCCTGGTGCGGCTGAACTTCGACCTGATGACCGGCTTCTCGACCGCGCCGATGCGGCTGTTTTCGGGCATCGGCATCGCGATTGCGCTGCTGTCCGTGCTGTTCGTGCTGTACCTGCTGGTGCGCCGCTTCGTGGTCGGTCCGGAGGCCGAGGGTGTATTCACGCTGTTCGCGATCGCGTTCTTCCTGCTCGGTGTCGCGCTGTTCGGCGTCGGCCTGCTGGGCGAGTATGTCGGCCGCATCTACGACGAAGTGCGGCAGCGGCCGCGCTACATCGTCGGCACCGTGCTGGAGCGGCGCGAGGAACCGAAGTGACGCCGCGCCCGGTGGCGGTTGGCCACCCGCCGCGCGCGGTGGTGTTCGCCTACCACGATGTCGGCGTGCGTTGCCTGCGTACGCTGCTGGCGCGCGGGGTGGATGTGGCGCTGGTGTTCACGCACCTGGACTCCCCGGGGGAGAACATCTGGTTCGACAGCGTCGCGCGCCACGCGCGCTGGCACGGCATCCCGGTGCTGACCCCGGTGGATCCGAATGTACCGGAAATGGTCGCGCGGGTACGCGCACTCGCCCCCCAATTCCTGTTCTCGTTCTATTACCGCTCGATGCTCGGCGCCGAGCTGCTGGCGCTACCGGCGCGCGGCGCCTACAACATGCACGGCTCACTGCTGCCGAAGTATCGCGGCCGGGTGCCGGTGAACTGGGCGGTGCTCAACGGTGAGCAGCAAACCGGCGCCACGCTGCATGCGATGGTCGCCAAGCCCGACGCTGGCGACCTGGTCGACAGCGAGCCGGTGCCGATCCTGCCGGACGACACCGCGGTGGAGGTGTTTCGCAAGGTCACGGTGGCCGCCGAGGTGACGCTGCATCGCTGCCTGCCGGCGCTGATCGCCGGCAACGCGCGCCACACGCCGCAGGACCTGGCCGCCGGCAGCTATTACGGCCGCCGCAGCGCGCGCGACGGCGCCATCGACTGGCGCCGCGGCGCGCTGGCGGCGCATAACCTGATCCGCGCGGTCGCACCGCCTTACCCCGGGGCCTACAGCGAGGCCGGAGGCATGCCGCTGCGCATCCTGCGCTCGCTGCCTGCGGCACCCGATTGGCAGGCGGCAGAGCCGCAACTTTGCTGGCGCGACGGCGAGGTCTACGCCCTGTGCCAGGATGGCGCGTTGAAACTGCTGCAATTCAAGCTCGGCGACGATATCGGCGGCGCCGAGGACTTCCATCGCCGCCATGGCGAACGATCGCTGGCGCTCAAGCCGGTGATGGAGGCAGGCGCATGAAAAATGTATTGATCCTTGGCGTCAACGGCTTCATCGGCCATCACCTATCAACGCGCATCCTCGACACCACCGACTGGCGCGTCTACGGCATGGACATGTACAGCGATCGCATCGCGCCGCTGCTGGATAATTCGCGGCTGCGTTACTTCGAAGGCGATATCACCATCAACCGCGAGTGGATCGAATACCACGTGAAGAAATGCGACGTGGTGCTGCCGCTGGTCGCGATCGCCACGCCTGCGACCTACGTGCGCGAGCCGCTGCGGGTATTCGAACTCGACTTCGAGGCCAACCTGTGGGTGGTGCGGCTGTGCGTCAAGCATCGCAAGCGCGTGCTGTTTCCGTCGACCTCCGAAGTCTATGGCATGTGCCACGACAGCGAGTTCGATCCGTACGCCTCGGAGCTGATCTACGGGCCGATCGACAAGCCGCGCTGGATCTACGCCTGCTCCAAGCAGCTGCTGGATCGCGTCATCCATGCCTACGGCATGCGCGACGAGCTCGACTACACGCTGTTCCGGCCGTTCAACTGGATCGGGCCCGGCCTCGACAACATGCATGCCGCCAAGGAGGGCAGCTCGCGCGTCATCACACAGTTCCTGGGGCACATCATGCGCGGTGAGAACGTGCGCCTGGTGGATGGCGGCAATCAGCGCCGCTGTTTCACCGGCATCAGCGACGGCATCGATGCGCTGATGACGATGATCGATAACGCCGGCGGCTGTGCCAGTCGCAAGATCTTCAACGTCGGCAATCCGGCCAACAGCCTGTCGGTGCGCGAACTGGCGCAAGAGATGCTGCGCGTGGCGGCCAGCTACCCCGAGTACCGCGCCAACGCCGCCCGGGTGCAGCTGGTGGATACCACCGCGGCCGAGTACTACGGCAAGGGCTACCAGGACGTCGAGAATCGCGTGCCCAAGATCGACAACACCAGGGCGGACCTGAACTGGACGCCGCGGGTGACCATGGAGCAGGCGCTGCGGCAGATATTCGAAGCGTATCGAGGCCAGATCGCGCTCGCCGGGAGCCTGCTGGAATAGCGCCTGGAATCACGTCGAACCGCCCCGGTCAGCGGCCGGCTTCGCCCACCAGTGTGAACGGCGCCCAGGCCGCGGGGTCGGACGCGTTGAGGCTGCGATTGTCGAGGATTGCCAGCGTGGCCTGGCGCAGTGCCTGCGCCCTTGAAGTCGTGGGGTTGTCGCGCTCCGCCAGCAGCATCGCCGGAATCAGCAGCGGGGCGACATCGTCGCGCACGCGCCAGTGCGAGACCAGCAGCGACCTGGCTCCGGCGTAGAAGAACGCGCGCGATAATCCGGACAGCCCCTGCGCCTCGGGCGCATCGGGGCTGGCGGTGTTGCAGGCCGACAGCAGCACCCAGTCGGCGTTCAGTGTCAGCGTAGCGGCCTGCGAGGCGAGCAGCAGCTCATCCGCGGGGGCTGCCCCCGCGGCCAGCACCAGCGCCGGTTCGGCGAGGTCGGAAGCTTCGCCAGCGACCAGGCCATGGGTTGCAAACTCCAGTACCCGCACCTTCGCCAGTCTGCCGTCGGCGTTGCGGGCCATGAGCTCGGCCTTGGAAGCGTCGCGCCCTGTGAGCAAGCTACCGGGCTTGCCGTGCAGCGCCTGCTCCAGCGCTTCGCCTTCAACGCGGGTGCCCGGCAGCGCCGGCACATCGAGCAGTGCGTCCGCCAGCGGGACGCCATCGCGAAAATAGCTGCTGAAGCTACGCGTCACGGCGGAGGCGGGCAGCGCTTTCGGTGCCGCAGGAAGCCGGCGAAAGTCCGGATCGGCGAACACCAGCAGCGGATCGGTGGTACTGGCGCGGTTGGCGGGCAGGATCTGTCCCAGCGCCTGGCGCGCGAGCTGTTCCAGGCCAGCCCAATCCGCACTGCTTTGCAGTTGCTGCAACCGCGGCTGGTAGCTCGCGAGCGAGGCGGTCTGGGCCGCCGGACGCGCACTGGCAATCCATAGGAACAACGACGCCGTGGCAAGCCAGCGCGCGAGCCGGCTCGGCGCCGGCGATGCCGGGCCCGGCGACAGCGGTGAATGCTGCATTCGCCCTCCCATGTCGAACAACTCTACTACCCCGGAGTCCTGCCCGGCAGAGGGATACAATAGGCCGGCATGATGATGCTCAGACTGCGAAGGAAAGCAGCACGGTGAGTGGCTTGCAGCTGGCCCTGAAGATCGATGTCGACACGCTGCGCGGCACGCGTGAAGGCGTACCGGCGCTGGTGGATGCGCTGAAGCGGGCGCAGGCGGACGCTACCTTCCTGTTCAGCCTCGGCCCCGATCACACCGGCCGCGCGCTGCGGCGCGTGTTCCGGCGCGGCATGTTCGACTTTGCACGCAAGGTATCCCGCACTTCGGTGCTCGAGCACTACGGGCTGCGCACGCTGCTGTACGGCACGCTGCTGCCGGGGCCGGACATCGGACGGCGCGCCGGCGATGTGATGCGCAGCGTGCGTGACGCCGGCTACGAGGTCGGCGTGCACTGCTACGATCACACCACCTGGCAGGATTATGTCAGCCGCCGCGGCGAAGCCTGGACCCGCGACCAGGTGCTGCGCGCGGTGCACCGCTTTCGCGAGGTGTTCGGCGCGAAGCCGCAGGTGCATGGGGCGGCCGGCTGGCAGATGAATGACACCGCACTCGCGCTGGAGCAGGAGCTGGAGTTTGTCTACGCCTCGGATACGCGCGGCTCCGGCCCATTCGTGCCGCTGCTGCCGGCGCCGGCCTCAACGCCGCCGGCGGCCTCGAAATCGCTGCGACGCAGCGCCTGCCCGCAGCTGCCGACCACGCTGCCGACGCTGGACGAGCTGATCGGCGTCGGCGACATCACAGCCGACAACGTGCACGAGGAGTTGCTGGCGCGTACCAGCACGCTGTGCACCGGCCACGTATTCACGTTGCATGCGGAGCTCGAAGGCATGAAGCTGCTGCCGGTGTTCCGGCGGCTGATCCGCGGCTGGCATGCGCAGGGCTACCAGCTGGTATCGATGCGAACGCTGTATGCGCAGCTGGACATCGCCAGCCTGCCGGGCGCCCGGGTGGAATACGGCTCGGTTCCGGGCCGCAGTGGCAGGCTGGCGGTGCAAGGGGCGGTTCAGAAGTAGTATTATTTCCGGCTGGCATGGGCGTCGAGCAGGC
>Ga0181537_10003624_pt1 | contig 13151 bp, 13 predicted proteins | sample PEATcosm2014_Bin_39_FD_119765 | JGI IMG/M metagenome (GOLD analysis project Ga0181537, IMG submission 119765) | Peatland microbial communities from MTU Mesocosm Facility, Houghton, MI, USA - PEATcosm2014_Bin23_10_metaG | ecosystem: Environmental > Terrestrial > Soil > Wetlands > Peat | place...
GCTCTGTGTCTGCTGAGCAATATCGTTGAGCAGATCGTTGATCGTGCTGTCGCCATAAGCGGCAATCTGGGCCGGATTGAGTCGGTTTTCGGGTGGAATATCACCAATCACGGCCCCAGGCACAGCGGCTTCGACGACGATCTCGTCCAATGGCTGCTCCACCTCCGGATCAGCGCCCGGCGCTGAGGCAGCTGCTTGCGCGGTCGATGGGCTCGGTCCGGCGGAGGCGGCGGAAGCTGGCCGTAGCGCAGCCACGGCAATCGTTGTGGCCAGTGCAAGGGGGATTCTGTGGAGAGTGGCCTTGATGGCAAATGAAACTTGACTCATTCGATAGTTCTGCCTCCAGCGCGCAGCGGGGTGAGTGGACGGGCTTGGATGCGTTAACCCTATATAAAGCTACGCGGCATTCACGTCACAGACTGTGGCTGATACAGGCGGGCCAAACGAGGCAACGAACGCGTGGCGACGCGGCAACGCATAGTATAGTGCGACAATTGCGGCGACCGTTCTAGCGGGTTTATGTCGAGAAGTGTCAACGGCGAACTAAGATCTCAAATCCTGGCGAGTCATCCGCTGTCGATTGAAACCGTTTCTATTGCTGGGGTGTAGACCCGTTAAGGACTGAGATAGGGCCGCGGAGAAAACAGGAGGTGACCTGTGCGCATGCTGGTTTCCGTGGAGTTTGCCGATGCTGGTACGAAGACCGGTACACATCGAGTTCTCGTAGTCGGTGGCTGCAGCGATGCCACGGCAGCTGGCGATATCGGCTGTAATTAAGCCAGGGGTACGAGCCGCCGAAGAAGGAATTGGCCAGCGGCGACTCGCGAGTCTGCTTCTGATGCCCGATCGATCTTAATGCCCGTCACAAAGCTGCCGGCCGAATACGAGACGAATGCTAGCGGCCGGAAAAAAGTTCTACGACGCTTTGAGGCGCGTCGTCGCCGAAGAATCGCGTGTGGTTCCGAGCAGTTTGTTCGGCAACAGCCGCACTGCGAGGAAACAGAGCTTCCTCATACTCCTGAAGTGCCGCCTCAATATCATCACGATGCGCACCAAGAGACTGTCCCAATTCAGCACCGTCATAGATTGCAAGGTTGGCGCCCTCACCCGCAAACGGAGACATCAAATGCGCTGCGTCGCCCACCAGGGTGACGCCACGTACTCGTTTCCATCGATGCTCGATCGGAAGCGCATAAATACGCCTTACCACTGGCTCGGTATCTCCGTCAGTGATCAGAGCTCTGAGGTGCGGTGCCCAGCCTTCGAATTCTTCGGCAATGTGTTCGAGCGCAGACGAGGGGTTGGTGAAATCAATGGTATCGATCCATGCCTCTGTCTTGTTCAACGCGACGTAGGTGTGCAGCGTCCCGTTCGCGTAGCGATGCGCCAAGATCCCTTGCCCGGGTTCGACTGCCATTAGCGTTCCACTACCAATCACCTCCGCGGACGCTTGATGTCGAGTGTTGCCGTGGAGGAGGATCGTCTCGATGAACGTCGTACCGACATAGGTCGGCCTTGCGGTAGAGAGAAGTGGACGCGCTTTCGACCATGCGCCGTCCGCGCCAACCAAGAGATCGGCAGTAACCGACGCGCCGTTGGCGAACACCAATTGGTGCTTTCCGTTATCAAGGCAACTTGCTTTCTCGAGCCTGTGGCCCCACCGTATGCTGCCAGAGGGCAGCGACTCGATCAAAAGACGGCGCAGGTCGCCTCTGGATACCTCGGGCTTGGCCGCTTTGCCCCGCCCGGGCTTGTCGAGGAGAACATTTCCGCGCTTATCGACTATTCGCTTGGCATCCTCGCCCGGAAGAATGAGTTCGAGGAATTTATCGTAGAGGCCGGCGGCCTTCAGTCCGAGTTGACCGTTGTATTCGTGGATATCCAGCAGTCCGCCCTGCGCCCGCGATTCTGGCGACGCTTCCGCTTCGTAGATCGTCGATTGGATGCCGTGCACGTGCAAAACCCGTGCGAGCGTTAGTCCACCCAGGCCGGCACCGACAATGGCGATTCGAGAATCTGCTGATGGGTTCGATACATTGAGATGTCTGTTCATGACGCGCTCCAGTGGATACGAGCTAATCGTGCCGAAAGCACGACAGCCGTAGTAGGGTCCGACTGATGTCGGGGGAACGCTGGCCGACCACACGAAGTGTTGGTTGGCGTGTGCGCGATCTTCTGATTTAGCGGCTCAACAGCCGGGCGAATGCAGAAAATCGTTTTTCGCGATTTTCGATCGATATTGCGTTGCAATAAACGCACACAAAAGGTTCGTTTAAACGAACTTTTAGGGTTGCTTTCGCCATTAATGTCCGTTTAAATGTACATTATGAAAGCCGCACTAAACACCCAAGACCTCGGCAACTGGGTTCGATCCGAGCGTAAGGCGCAGAGCCGAAGCCAAGCATGGGTCGCAGACCAAGTAGGTTGTCGCCGCCAAACCATTGTAGACCTTGAGGCCGGTCGCAATGTCGAACTGAATATCCTATTCGGCGCGCTCGCCGCGTTAGGTAAGGGTTTAGCCGTCGTCGATGCACGCATCGACGTCGAGCGACTCAACGAGTTTTTCCGCGATGAAGACTAAGCAACTACGCATTTCCACTCCGCAGGGCATTGCGGGCGATCTCGTCAAAGAATCGCGCTACGTTTTCAACTACACGACTACCGAGCGATCCGACGAGATCTCTCTAACGATGCCAATAAGGGCCGAGAGCTACTCTAGCGGCCACCTGTTGCCGATCTTTGAAATGAACAAGCCTGAGGGGTATTTGCTTTCAAAGATCGAGGAAGCATTCGCAAAAGCAGGCCCGCTTGATGACATGTCGTTGCTGGCGCTCACCGGTGGCGCCCAGATCGGCCGGTTAACATACGCTGTGCCCGACGCGCCGGCTCGTAGCGCTCGCGCGCCCATCAATCGGAAGGACTTGCTATCGCAAAAACCGACGAGTGAGTTATTCGATCAGCTCGTCGCAATCTACTTCCAATCGGGTATCTCAGGCGTACAGCCGAAAGTGCTGGTACCCGAAACCGACATTTCAAATCCCGTGACAGATCGCGCGACGGTCGTGCATTCGGACCTGATCGTCAAGGCGAGCGGACTCGAATTTCCACACCTCACGCAAAACGAGTTTCTTTGCATGAGCGCGGCAAAACGTGCCGGCATTCCAGTCCCTGATTTCGCACTATCGGACGATGGAGGGCTTTTCGTTCTCTCACGATTCGATCAGCGCGACGGCAAATCTTTGGGATTCGAGGACATGGGCGTGCTCACCGGACGCGGAAACCGCGACAAATATCAGGGAAGTTATGAGAATGTTGCCAAGGCGATTCGGCTCTACTGCGAGTCCAGCAACCCTTTAGCCCAGCTGCAACAGTTCTTCGACTATGTCGCACTCATGGTGATGGTACGAAATGGCGACGGGCATTTGAAGAACTTCGGTCTCTTGTATGAGAACCCTCAGAACCTCGCCTCGATTCGGCTTGCGCCCTTGTACGATGTGGTGACCACGAGCATTTACGATGTATCGGGCGGCACGACCCATATAACCAAGTACGACAGAACCCTCGCGCTGAAGCTAGCCAAGACGCGAAGCTATCCGAGTCGCAAGACACTGCTCGAATTCGGCAAGACCATTTGCCACGTAATGCATCCTCAGCGAACGATCGAGCGCTGCGCCGATGCGATGTCAGAGACGCTGAAATCCGCGCGCGAGCGGATTGAGCCAAGCCTTCTGAAAGATTTAGGTGCTGCGTGGGATGAGGGTCGCCGTTCAGTTGAGCCTGATCAGGTCTTCGCCCGACCACCCGTCGCTGGATAGAGGGCGTCCGACGGTAGTATGGAAGCCAAGGCGCGGAAATTGGTGGGCCGTGTAGGGATCGAACCTACGACCAATTGATTAAGAGTCAACTGCTCTACCAGCTGAGCTAACGGCCCAATTTATCTTTTAAGTCAATATGTCAGCAGAGATCGGTAGGCGCCCAAGCTGCCAAGACATTGCGTCTGCCCATCGATTATAGCATTGGAGAAGTGGGGTGGACGACGGGACTCGAACCCGCGACGGCCGGAATCACAATCCGGGGCTCTACCAGCTGAGCTACGTCCACCATCGTCTACTTCCGAGTCAGGTGGCGCGCCCGGCAGGAATCGAACCTGCAACCGCCGGCTTAGAAGGCCGGTGCTCTATCCGGTTGAGCTACGGGCGCTTTATAAATCAATAATTTACAGCGCCGATCGTAATTGTCAGGCCGATGCTCGGGATCGTGCAATCCGAATCAGAAATGCGCGCGGATTATATAGGAATCGACTTATATAGGAATCAACTTTCGACGGCACGCTTCAATTTCGCGAGAGCATGGTCCCATTGCTGTGCAATCTCATCCAACGAACGTCGAGCCTCCACCACTTGCGAAGCCTCGAATTCCCAGAGTCTTTCGCGGCCGACTTTCACGTTACGCACCAACCCCGCAGCCTCGAGCACGCCCAAGTGTTTGGTGATCGCCTGCCGGGTGATGACCGTTCCTGAAGTCAGCTGGGTGATCGACATCGCCCCGCCGGCGCACAGGAGCGCGACGAGGCGCAGCCGCATCTCATCCCCCAACGCCGCAAAAACAGGGGCGCTCGCGCGCAGAGACTTGAGGCTCGGTGGCGTTCTACGCGCGGGCGACATGTTTTTCGATGTTCAGCATCTGTTCATCCCAGCCGGAGGTATTCAGTCGAAATACCGTCGCGCGGCGAGCGAGCGGAATTGCATCCAGACCGGATTCGACGACGGTGAGCAATACGCCGCCCTCGGCTTCTTCCAGACGGAATACTACGAGCGTCGTCGGCTCCGTCGAATAATCCACTGCAGGGTCGAGCGCCGCCGGATGCCAACGCCAGGAGAGCAGCCGCTCCGGTTCCATGCGCTCGATGAACACCTCGAACGGGAGATGTTCATATCCCGGGTACGTGACGCGCCCCCGCACGTGCCGACCGGCGAGCATGGTCTCTCCCTTGAAATCCACGCCGAACCAGTCGCCGAATTCCTCGGCATCGGACAGCGCCCGCCAAACGCGCGAGCGCGATGCCTTGAGCAAGATCTTCCGTTCGATCGAATCAGTCGAAGTAGTCATACGCAACCTCCTGGCTGCATATTATCAGGCGGGGATTTGATACGCAACTAAAAAGTTGCATTAACGCGGCGCCCTTCGTCGAACCTCGCTTGTTTGATCGCGGGGGAACTTCCGGCCGCACACTCGCGGCCCGAGGAACATTCGGGGCGTGCGGCCGTATGGCACATTCAAAGTCCGATACGGTCGAAAAATTTTGAAAGTGGTCGGGGCAACAGGATTCGAACCTGCGACCCTCTGCTCCCAAAGCAGATGCGCTACCAGACTGCGCCATGCCCCGTGCCTACCCATCGCCGGCGCGACGGGCGCGCAATCGTATCAGGTTCCGGCTAGGTAGTGCGATCCCAACCCATCTTGATCATGGTGAGCACGCATTCCTCCGGCAGAAAGGATCGCCAATACTGGATGTTTCTCGCCGAGCGAACGCTATACGGCTCATGAACACGGTTGACCCGGGGAGCCCATGAGATCGGGCCAAAGTAATTCCCGGCGGGGGAATTTCCGGTCGGGGAATTCTCGGGTGGGACGTGCAATGCCTCGTCGATCTGCCGGTGCTGCTCTCGCGTTTCGGTTTTCATGAATGCGCTCCATGCCACAGGGAGCACAAACTGTCGCATCAATGGCGAGTCGACGTCTGTTCGCTAACGCTCTTACCTTTGGGACCGCGTGCAGCGCTCATGTTCGCTGTCCGCTGCGGCTATGTGCGGTGCCGCGCTTACCCGCCTCCTCGCGAAACGGCCGGCTGACATAGCGCGAACCGGCGAATCCAAAGCGCCACGGATGATCGACGGCCTTCGAGATGCCGATCCTCGGTCCGCATACGATGGGCGCCACGGTGGCCGCCGCCGACAGCCGAAATGGCGGCAGATCGATTCGTCGTCCATCGAGCTTGCGGGTCACCGCCAGTGCCTGCCCGAGGCGGCCCGGGCCGGAGCAAAGCAGGCGCAGATCGCGCTGCCCACGCCGCTCGATCATTTGCGGTATACCGGCGGTCGGTTCCAGGGCGCGGATCAGAACGCCGGCTCCGTGTCCGACTTCGCGGCACACGATGTTCAAACACCAATGCAGGCCATAGGACAAATACACGTAGGCGCAGCCGGGCGGTCCAAACAATGGGGCATTGCGCGCCGTGGGTCCGCGGAAACTGTGCGACGCCGGCTCCTCGCGATCGTAAGCCTCCGTCTCCACGATGACCCCGCCGACCCCATCGATGGTGAGCGTCATGCCGATCAATGCGCGTGCGACGATCGGGGAATCCTGCATGAAATCGACGCCGGCCCAACCCTTCAGGAGCTTGGCGATTCGAGCGCGCGCGAACGGGGTCGCGCGCGCCCCGGCCTCGTCGACGCTGGCCGTCATTTCAGCACCACCTCGATCTCGTCGATGAAACACCAACTCCAGTCTTCGCCCGGCTCAAACGAAGAGATGATCGGATGATTGAATTTGACGAAATGCTTCCGGGCATGCCGGTTCTTGGAATCGTCGCAGCATCCCACATGTCCGCAGGTCCGGCACAGGCGCAGATGCACCCACGTGTCCCCGATCGCCAGGCACTCCACACACCCGGTCCCGCTGGGGCTCACGTTTTTGACACTGTTGAGATGCGTACACACGCCTGCCCCCTTTCCGACATTTGGTTAAACCGCATAATACGCGTTCGGTCAATAGCTCCCTCCGGCCCGCGCCTCGGTCGAAATGGGCGGTCGAACTTCATGCGCATGCGGGACTCCAAGTCAGGGTCCCAGGATACCTACTGGGGTCCGTACAAAGGCATTTGAGGTCTTGCAACATATTGAAATATATTATGAATCAACGCTCCCGTCCCTTGCTTTTCGCCGGCCTCTTGGCCTGTCTTTTGGCCGTCGATGCCTTCGCTGTGCCTGCTCCATTCGACCTTGCCGGACCGACGCTCGACGTCAAGATCACCCGCGGCACGAAGACACTGCCGGCACCCCAAGTACCCAATCTCCTCGCCGGCGACATCCTGTCGATCAAGCCCGATTTTCCGCAGAACCAATCGGCCCATTACCTGATGGTCGCCGCATTTTTGAGCGGCTCGACCAATCCGCCGCCCGAAACTTGGTTCTTCCCGTGCAAGACCTGGACCGGCAAATGTGCCCAGGACGGGCTGACCGTGACCGTGCCGCAAGGTGCTCAGCAGGTGCTGGTGTTTCTGGCTCCCGAGACAGGAGGGGATTTTCGAACGCTGGTGAGCGCCGTGCGCGGTCGCCCGGGATTGTTCGTGCACGCCTCACAGGACCTGAACCAGGCGGCGCTCGACCGATCGCGCTTGGAACGCTACATCTCGGCGATTCACGATTTGAGCAGCACCGATCCGTCCAAGTTGAGCGAGGCGGCCCCCTTGCTGGCGCGAAGCCTGGCCATCAAGGTGGATGAAAAATGTCTCGACCGGATTCCCGAGCTGCAGGCTCCCTGCCTCATGATGGGCCAGGAGTCGCTCATCTTGAATGACGGCCACAGCACGTCGATCGTGGAGGCGCTGACCTCCGGTCCGGGCAGCGATCTGGCGATGGAGGCGAGCTACACGCCGCAGCTGAGCTACGGCTACTACAGCCCGTACATCGCATCGGTGCTCGACATTGCGCGGATCTTGGACTCCTTCCACACCGCGCAATATCAATACATTCCCGCGCTCGCCGCGCCGCGCGGCGACAAACTTGCGCTCACGCTGAATACGGCGCCGTCGTTCCACAACCCCAAATCCGTGCTGGTGGTGGCGCTGCCCGCGGTCGAAGCGCCGCAGCTGCCGCCTCTGCATGCGGTCAATCCGAAAGAGATCTACTGCGCCGGCAAGACCTCTCTGGTCCTGCCGGTGGACGGCGCTCCTCTGGTTTTCTCCACCGGTTATGCGCACGACGTGACGCTCAGCCTGACCGGAAAGGACGGCAAGTCGACCGATCTGCCCGCTACCGCCGACGCGGTTCAGGGCGGTTATGTCGTCGACACCTCCGCGTTGCATGCGGCCGCTCTCGCCGACAGCGTGAGCGGGTCGCTGCGCGGATATTGGGGCTTCGAGCGCTACGACGGTCCGGGCTTTTTACTCATGAACGCGCACCCGAAGCCCTGGGAACTCGCTGCCGGCGACGAGGACGCGCTGGTGGTCGGCCGTCAGGACACGGTTCATCTTCAGGCCGACAGCGTCAGCTGCGTCGATGCCATCATGTTGAAAGATCCGGCCGGCAAGGAGCTGAAGGCCGAATGGAAACGCGTGAAGCCGAATGAGCTCGAAGTAAAACTGCCGCTGCAGGAAGCTCAGCCCGGCGCCATGACCTTGCTGGTGACGCAATACGGCGTGAGTCAGCCGCAGCCGATTTCCATCCAGACCTTTGCCGAGGCGGGACATTACGACGGCTTCGCGATTCATGCGGGCGATGCGCAAGGGATTTTGAAGGGCACTCGGCTCGATGAGATCGCGAGTCTCTCGATCCGAAACGTGGTTTTCGTGCCGAGCGCGCAGCTGACCCGCAACGGCGGCGATGAACTGCCGATGACGGCGCAGGACCCCGTGGCCGCGGCCGCCCTCAAACAAGAACGCCTCATCAATGCGAAGGTCACGCTGACTGACGGACGCGTGTTGCCGGTCAGCGCGACCGTCGACGTACCGCGCCCGCGGGTGACGCTGCTCGGCAAGAGCGTGCAACCGTCGCCCTCGAGCCTTGACAGCAAGATCCAGTTGGCCGATCCGGGCGAACTGCCGCAGGACGCCACTCTCACCTTTGCCGTGCGCATGCAATCGCCGGGCCCGTTTACGCGTGACGAGAGCATCGAAGTCGCGACCGCCGATGAGTCGTATGCGACCGCGCTGAACTTCGTCAACGGCGGCATGACGCTGGAAAACGCCCAGGTCGCCGTGGTCACGCTCAATCCGGCGAAGGCCTTTGGCCCTTCCGCATTCGGGCACCTGCAATTTCGGGTCAATGCCAAGGGCCTTGCCGGCGACTGGCAGCCGCTGGCGAACCTGGTGCGCCTGCCGGTGCTTCGGGATCTCAAGTGTCCGGCGACGCCGGAGCTGGCGTGCAAACTGTCGGGCGCCAATCTGTTCCTGATCGACTCGGTGTCCGACGACGCGAACTTCACGCACGCGGTGCAGGTGCCTGAGGGGTTTTTGGGGGCCGCGCTACCGGTTCCGCACCCCACCGGCGGAGCGCTGTATGTGAAGTTGCGCGACGATCCGACGGTGATCAATCCGACGACATTGGAGACGCAGCAGCTGCCCGCGTCGGCCAACGATTTGACGCACACTCAGAACGCGCCGCAGCCGTAGGAAAGGTCAAAAAATCCCCAGCGCAAGCCCGGAGGCCAACGCCGCACCGATTTCGCGGCATTGCTCGAGGTCGTGGGGCGGGATGATCTTCGGCCGCAAAATCGCTTCAGGCGTCTGTGCGTGCGTGCACACGATCAATGCATCGGCGATCGGGCGCAGGCGCCAGCCGGTGGCGATGCGTTCGATCTGCAGCGCGGCATTGCGACCGTCGCTGCCCGCACAGATCAGGGTGGCATAGGGTCTGCCGTTCAGCCGATCGAGCGCCGCATAATACGTGCGGTCGAAGAAGTCCTTCATTTGCCCGGACATGGCGGCGAGATTCTCAGGCGTGGCAAAGACATATCCGCTCGCCTCGATGAGGTCCGACGTGTCGCACTCGGCGGCCGGCAGCATACTCACCCGCAGCGCCGGCTCTGCCCGGGCGCCGCCCGCCGCGGCCTCGGCCATTTGCCGGGTGCCCCCGGTCATGGAGTGGTACACGATCAGGAGTGTCTTCACGTGAGTTATGTCCTACGTCGACCGCCGTCGGCCTCCGACTGTGTTCTCGCGTCCGGAGTCGGAAACTGACCCCACCGCTGCCATGCAGTTCCAACCAGAAAAGGTGCGATCATGCTTCACTATGCCGTTGTTTTCTTCGTTATCGCGTTGATCGCCGCCGTTTTCGGGTTTGGCGGCATCGCGGTCGGCGCCGCCGGTATCGCTAAAATATTGTTCATCGTGTTTTTGATCGGGGCCGTCATCAGCTTCTTGATGAGCCTGGGCCGTCGCGTCTAAACTGGGCCGTCGCGTTTAGACTTAGGCCGAAGGCCAACGAGGAGTCATCATGGAATATACGTCAGACTCGCAGGGTGGACGCAATCCCGGCGACTATGCCAACGGGCAGGTCAGGAATTTTCTGGATAATGTCGAGGATTTGACCAAGGCGCTCAAGGACGTGGAAACGCCGGATATCGCCAGAGTCCGCGCGAAAGTCAAAATCGCGCTGGTCGCGGCCAAGAGCGCGGTCGCCGACACCGCATCGCAAATTCGCAACCAGGCGGTGGACGTCGGCAAGCGAACCGACGGCTACGTCCGTGACAACCCCTGGCAGGTCGTCGGCATCGCCGCCGTGGTGGGTCTTGCCGTGGGATTCTTCGCCTCGCGGCGCTCCTGATCGCGCGAGCGGGGCACTTCTCCTGCGAGGCTGCTACCGCCGCCATTGAGTCACGCCGCCGGGCTTGTCCTCGAGCAAGATCCCGGCGGCGGTCAATTGATCGCGGATGCGATCGGACTCGGTGAAATTCTTGGCGGCCCGCGCCGCCCGACGCGCATCCAACAGCGCCTCGATCTCCGCGTCCGCGAGGCCCCCCGGTGCACGGGCGTCGCGCCGCAGATAGGTCGCCGGTTCTTGCTGCAACACTCCGAGCAGGGCGCCCATCGAGCGCAATGCGGCCGCGCCGCGGGCAACGGCCGGCAAATCCCCCGCCGTCTTGGCCTGATTGAGTTCGCGGGCGGTGCCCTGCATGGCCGCGAGCGCCTGCGGAGTGTTGAAATCATCATCCATGGCCGCGCGAAATTCGGGCGGCCACTCTGGCTGGGCGGTGCCCGCCTGCGCCGTGTCATTGAGTGCCCGATAGAGCCCCAGCAGTGTCTCGTCCGCCTGCTCGAGCTGGGCGAGCGAATAATTGATCGGGCCGCGGTAGTGGCTGCTCAACAGAAAGAACCGCAGCACCTCGGGGTCGCGCAGGGTCTTGAGCACATCGCGCACCGTGAAGAAATTCCCGAGTGACTTCGACATCTTCTCGTCGTTGACGCGCACGAATCCGTTGTGCATCCAGACGTGCACGAACGGTGTGTCGCACGCGGCGCAGGACTGGGCGATTTCATTCTCGTGGTGAGGAAATTTCAAATCCTCGCCGCCGCCGTGCAAATCGAAATAGCCGCCGAGCAGGCTGGTCGACATGGCCGAGCATTCGATGTGCCAGCCGGGACGGCCGTGTCCCCAGGGCGAGGGCCAGGAGGGTTCGCCCGGTTTGGCGCTTTTCCACAGCACGAAATCCAGGGGATCGAGCTTGCCCTCGTCGACCTGCACGCGCGACCCGGCACGCAAGTCGTCGATTTTCTTGCCCGACAGCATGCCGTAACGGCCAAACTTTCGCACCGAATAGTTGACGTCGCCGTTCGCGGCCACATACGCGTAGCCCTTGGCGATCAGCGTGCGCGTCATGTCGATGATCTGATCGATATACTCGGTGGCCCGCGGTTCGCTGTCCGGCGGCTGCAGCCCGAGAGCCGCGCAGTCCTCGTGCATCAGGTCCGTGAAGCGCCGCGCGAGATCCGCCCAGTTCTCACCCTTGGCCGCGGCGCGCGCGATGATTTTATCGTCGATGTCGGTGATGTTGCGCACATAGGTGACCGCGTAACCCACGGACCGCAGATAGCGCTGCACCACGTCGAATACGGTCAGCATGCGCGCGTGCCCGACGTGGATATAATCGTAAGTCGTCATGCCGCAAACGTACATGCGGACCTCGTTGCCGCGCAGAGGCTTGAATTCCTCTTTCCTGCCCGTCAGTGAATTGTGGATATTGAGCATGAGTCTCTCGCCGTCTCGAGCCGGCGACGCGCCGTCGCCGGCGGCATCAGTTTGAGCAAGGGTCCAAGTTCGGGACCGTGAACCTGGCCGGTGAGCGCGGCGCGCAGCGGCATGAAAAGATCCGCGCCCTTCCGCCCCGTGCGTTCCTTCAAGATCGTCGTCAACCGCTTGAAGTCGGCATCCGACTCGGCGTACGCCTCCGCCGCGGCGTCGAAGAATCCCGCGCCCGCCGCCGCGATCACGCGTTGCGCGTCGTCTCCCAGGGGCGGAAGTTCGCCCTGCACCACCGCGCGCCACGGGGCGGCATCGGCGGGCAACAAGATGTTATGGCGGACGAGTTCGACGAAGACGGACGGGTCATCGGCGCCCAGCCAGGCGCCGATCTCCGGCGTCGACATTCGTTCCACGGTTTCCTTCTGCCAATGCAGCAACTGGGATTCATCGAAATGCGCAGACGCGCGGCCGAGATGCTCCGGGTGAAAGTGGGCGGGCATGTCCCCTCGAGCCAACCAGCCGTCGACGTCGCCGCTGTGTCCCAGGTGAAACAAATGGTTGAGGATGGCGGCACTCAAGAATCCGCGTTCACGAAACTCCCGGGCACTGGTGCTGCCATGGCGCTTCGACAGCGGCGCGCCGTCGGCCCCGACCAGGAGTCCGACATGGCCGTACGCAGGGCGGCGCAGGCCCAAAGCATCCAGCACCAGGAGCTGGCGCGGCGTATTCGTCAGATGATCGTCGCCGCGCAACACCTGCGTGACGCCCATCGCCGAATCATCGACGGCATTGCAAAAGAAGAACGAGGCGCCGCCGTCTTCGCGTCGAATGATGAAATCGCCGATGTCGCCGGACGTGAATCGCTGCGGTCCATGCACAAGATCCGTGAACTCGATCACCTGATCGCCTGGCACGGCGAAGCGCAGAGCGGCCTTCCGGCCCCGCGCCTCGCGTTCCGCGCGCTGCGCCGCCGACAGGTGCCGGCAGGTGCCCGCGTAGCGCGGCGGTTTGCCGGACATTCGCTGCAGCTTGCGCGACAGCTCCAACTCCTCCGCCGTGCAGTAGCAGGGATAGACATGGCCGCCGGCTTCCAACTGCGCGAACAAGCCTCGATAGAACTCGCCGCGCTCCGCTTGCGAATAAGGCGCCGACGGACCGCCGATATCCGGACCCTCGTCCCACTCCAAGCCC
>Ga0181537_10003625_pt1 | contig 13147 bp, 10 predicted proteins | sample PEATcosm2014_Bin_39_FD_119765 | JGI IMG/M metagenome (GOLD analysis project Ga0181537, IMG submission 119765) | Peatland microbial communities from MTU Mesocosm Facility, Houghton, MI, USA - PEATcosm2014_Bin23_10_metaG | ecosystem: Environmental > Terrestrial > Soil > Wetlands > Peat | place...
CCGGAGCATGACTTGAGTGGGGCGCTGCGAAAGTGACAGTTTGTTAATCACGATCGCGCAAGCGATCCTCGCTGATAGGCCCCCGGACTTGTGTCCGGCCGAGAGGTTCAGGGCAAACCATGGCGAAGGAAGGGCAGGGTGCCCTGGAGTCGATCACAGGTGCGGTAGCCCGCGCCGCCGCCACGGGGCCACCGCCCGTCGAGCGCTGGAATCCGCCGTTCTGCGGCGATCTCGACATGCGTATCGCGACCGATGGTACCTGGTTCTATCTCAAAACGCCGATCGGCCGACTGGCTTTGGTCAAGCTGTTCGCGTCGGTGCTCAAGCGCGAAGGCGAGAAATACTTTCTGGTTACGCCGGTCGAGAAGTGTGGCATTCGCGTCGACGACGCGCCGTTTCTCGCGGTCGAACTCAATGTCGAAGAGAGCGCCGCCGGGCGAGTGCTCAATTTCCGCACCAATGTCGACGACTGGGTCGCCTGCGGGCCGCAACATAGGCTGCGCTTCGAATCTGAATCGGGGACCGGCGGGCTCAAACCTTATCTTCACGTCCGCCGCGATTTATGGGCAAAGGTGACGCGCACGCTGTTCTTCGATCTGGTCGAACTTGGCGAGGAGCGCGAGATCGACGGCAGGGCCATGTTCGGCGTTGCGTCGATGGGCGAATTCTTTGCGATGGCGCCCGCGGAGCAAATGAGGGAATTGGCGTGAACGATCTCGGCGCTTCGTTTCGGCATCCAACAACAGCAAGTTTCTTCGACCGGGCGCGCGCGCATCTCACGCTCGATGTGCCGCCGACACTGACCGATCCCGAAGCGCAAGGCGCGCGCGGCGATCTCGACCTCAATCCGGACATGTGGATCAAGGCCGGCGTGAAAGCGACCAAGCCCGCCGCCGTGCTTATTCCGGTCGTCGATCGCAGCGAACCGACGGTGCTTTTGACTCTGCGCACCGCCGAGCTTGCCAGCCACGCCGGGCAGGTGGCGTTTCCCGGCGGCAAGATCGATCCCGGCGACGAGAGTCCCGCCGCCGCGGCGCTGCGCGAAGCGAAAGAGGAAATCGGACTCGCGCCCGGACTGATCGAGCCAATCGGCTACCTCGACCTTTATCTTACATTCTCCGGCTTTCGAATCTTGCCGACCGTCGCGCGCGTCAAACCGGACTTCACGCTTGTTCTCAATCCGTGGGAAGTCGTTGAGACTTTCGAAGTGCCGCTCGCCTATCTGATGACCCCCGGCAATCTTCAGCGCAAGACGCGCGACTGGAAAGGACTCCAGCGCGACTATTACGCCATCGAATTCGAGAATCGAAACATTTGGGGGATCACCGCCGGTATCCTGCGCAATCTTTACGACCGGGTCTGCGTGCGATGATCAGGCCGGCCCTCACCGAGATCGGGCTATTTCTCACCCCGTTCGTGCTCTATGCGCTGTTTCTCACGGCGACGCGCGCCGGCATATTCGATCCGTCGGCATGGACAATGCGCCGCCTGGCCGCGCTTCTTATCGCGTCGCTCTTGCTGGTGGTGGCAAGCTTTCTGATCCTGGCGCAGTTCTCGGGCGTGCCTCCCGGCGCAAACTATGTGCCCGCGCATATGGAGAACGGCAAATTCGTGCCGGGGACGACGCAGTGACGCAAACGACGAAGCTTGCCGACGCGGCCTGGCTGCGCGCCGGCGCGGCCGCCAACTTGCTTGCGCTTCTCAATCGCGACGGCGAAGAGGCGCGCGTCGTTGGCGGCGCGGTGCGCAATGCGCTAATGCGCTTTGCGGTCGAAGAGATCGATATCGCGACGACGGCGACGCCGGAAGAAATCACGCGCCGGGTCGAGGGCGCCGGACTGAAGGCGAAACCGACCGGCATCGAACATGGCACGGTCACGGTCATCGTCGACGGCAAGCTGTTCGAAGTGACGACACTGCGTCAAGACGTCGAAACATTTGGGCGTCACGCCAAAGTTGCTTTCGGCCGCGATTGGCAAGCCGACGCCGAGCGGCGGGATTTCACCATCAATGCGCTGTCCGCGGCGGCAGACGGCACGGTTTTCGATTATGTCGGCGCTATTGCCGATATTGCGGCGCGCCGCGTGCGCTTCATCGGCGAACCGGCAAAACGCATCGCCGAGGATTATCTCCGCATTCTGCGTTTCTTTCGCTTTCACGCCTGGTATGGCGCGGGCGCGCTCGATGCCGCCGGGTTGCACGCCTGCATCGTCGCGCGCTCAGGTCTCGAAACGTTGTCGCGCGAGCGGGTGCGGATGGAATTGCTGAAACTTCTCGTGGCGCCACACGCGACGCCGACGCTGGCGGTCATGGCGGAAACCGGCATTCTCGGCACCGTGCTGGGTGGCGTGCCGCTATTGGCGAGCTTCCAGAACATGGCGAAGGTCGAGGCGGCGGCCGGCATCGAAGCCGACGCGGTGCGACGGCTTGGCGCGCTCGGCGTGACTGTCGCTGAAGATGCTGAGCGGCTCGCAGAACGGTTACGTCTCTCTAATGCCGAGGCTGAGCGGCTCGGCGCGCTCGATCGCTGGTGGCGGGTATCGCCGGCAGCCGGCAATCAGGCGGCGCATGCTCTTCTTTATCATTTCGGACCGCAATCGTTTGCTGATCGCGTGTTGATTGCCTGGTCGCGCTCCGACGTTGGCGCGAGCGATGGCGCATGGCGCGAACTCGTGACCTTGCCGCAACGCTGGACGGCTCCGGTGTTTCCGCTGAAGGCAGCGGATTTCATTCGCCGCGGAGTTGCCGCGGGACCGGCTTTGGGTGCGGCGTTGCGCGCGGCGGAGGCGGCGTGGATCGCGGCGGATTTTCCGGACAATGGCGCAAAACTGGACGCCATCACCGACCGCGCCGCGCACGGTGTCGCGACGCCGAACTAGAGTCTATCGCTCGGAAAAGCGTTCGCGCAGCGAGCGCAGCCGCCGCCGCCCGCTCGCGGCGGCTTCCACCACACGCGGCCGCACGCGCGCCATGACGCGGCGCCGTTGCGCGCGCATGTGCTCAACCTGCATTTCGTTACCGCGCCAGACAAAATCGCTGCCGCGCATGGCGCTGACAAACAGCGCCGGCAGCAGGGCATCGCGCAACAGGCCGTAAAGCGGATAAAACAGCGACACGTGCCAGCCGGCAGCGGCGGATAGCACCATTTCGGCGCCGTACCAGAGCGCAACGAATGCGCCGAGGCACAACGACACATGCCAGCCGAGCGCGGTTGCCAGGAATGCGACGCCAAGCAGTGGCAGTACGCCGCCTGTGAGAATTTCCGGCAGGAAGTAAAGCAGGAAGCTTGCGCGGCGGAGCCGGGCCCAGCGCAATTGCCGGTTCCAGACTTCGGCGGCGCCGCGCCGGCCAAGCGGTTGCGCCACCGGACGGTCGAGCAGCCGCACCTTGAGCCCCGCGCTGCGCACCACCTTGGTCGCCGCGGCGTCTTCCGCCACCTCCTGGGCAAGCGCCTCGATGCCGCCCGCGGCATCGAGATCGGCGCGCCGCCACAGCATGGTTTTGCCCTGCGCGAAACCGAAGCCGAATGCGTCGACGATGTATTGCCAGCGCGCCTGATAGGTGTTGAGGAAGGCGCATTCGACTTCAGCCCATAGGCCATCGGGGCGGCAGCCGATCGGCGGCGAGGCAACAAGCCCCGTATTTTCGCGCCAGCTCGCGAAAAGTCGCTGAATGTAGTCGCGCGGCATCAGCACGTTGCTGTCGGCGATGATGATCCACTGATGGATGGCGGTCTGCCAGCCCTTGACGACATTATTGAGCTTAGGATTCGGGCTGACGTGGTCGTCGCCGATGAGCAGCTTCGCCGGGCGCGACAAATTCTGCGCCATCAGGCTTTTAACGAGCGGAAAGACGGGGTCCTTTGCGGAAGCGACGCAGAACAGGATTTCGTAATGCTGATAATCGAGCGCGAATGTCGAAGCGAGCGTGTCGGCGGCATAGTTGTCTATTCCGCATAGCGGACGCACCAGGCTGACCGGAGGATGGGAGCTCGACGGCGATGCTTCTCGCGCGCTCTGGCGGAGGCGGCCTATCGCAATGGCGATGCTTGCGATCTGGACCGCGGTGACGGCGATGCAGAACGCGGCGACCGCGAAGATTGGCGCTGTCATCGACACGACGTTTATCGGCGCGCTGTGACAGGGCTGTGACTCGTTAACTTTCGTGGCAACGAATTCCGGCGTTAACGACTCGTCACGTTAACGATTTGCCGCGCTGGAAACCGCTGTCATGGTCCTGCAATGGAACGGATTTAGATATTGATTCGGAACAAACAAACGCGAGAATACGTTCGGTGACGTTCGAGCACGGCGCGACAAAGTACCGTACTCTTTTTATCTCCGATGTGCATTTAGGCGCGCGCGGCTGTCAGGCCGGCCATCTTCTCGATTTCCTGCGCTATCACGACGCCGATACGATTTATCTGGTCGGCGATATTGTCGACGGCTGGCAGCTAAAGTCGGGCTGGTATTGGCCGCAAGATCACAACGACGTCGTTCAGAAGCTTTTGCGCAAGGCGCGCAAGGGTTCCCGCATCATCTACTTGCCCGGCAATCACGACGAATTCCTGCGCGATTATTACGGTACGCATTTCGGCGGCGTCGAAGTCGTCGAGACGGCAATACACGACTCGGCCGACGGCCGCCGCTATCTCGTCGTCCACGGCGACGCGTTCGATATGGTGGTCAAGCATGCGCGCTGGCTGGCGCTCCTCGGCGACACCGCCTACGACCTCGCCATTCTGATCAACCGCTATTTCAACGCCATTCGCCGCCGCCTTGGCTTTCGCTATTGGTCGCTCTCGCAATGGGCGAAGCACAAGGTCAAGAACGCGGTGAATTATATCGGCGCGTTCGAACAGACCCTGGCGGAGGAGGCGCAACGCCGCCGCGTTGACGGTGTGATCTGCGGCCACATCCACCATGCTGTGATGCACAACGATTTCGGCATCCGCTATATGAACTGCGGCGACTGGGTGGAGAGTTGTACGGCGCTGGCAGAACACCAGGACGGCACTTTCGAGATCATCCGCTGGATCGATCGCGCGCCGATGATGCCGCCGTTGCCGGATGATGAAGAGCCGGAACTGCCGATTGGTCTCGACACCAATATCGCGGCGTAAATTACCGCCTCTTTAGGAAACTGCTTCGCCCGCGTCTCCGGATGGGGGTGTATAATCGCTCCATATGGAGCTTTCCGTTCAAATCGAGCGCTGGCCGCTCGCCAACGCATTTACGATCAGCCGCGGCAGCAAGACCGAGGCTGTCGTGGTCGTCGCCGAACTTCGCGACGGAACGCATCGCGGCCGCGGCGAATGCGTGCCCTATGCACGCTACGGCGAAACTCCCGACGGCGTCGTCGCGGCGATCGAAGCCGTGCGGCCGGCGCTTCAACGCGGCCTCGATCGCACCGGGCTGCAAGCGGCGATGCCCGCGGGTGCGGCACGCAATGCGCTCGATTGCGCGTTTTGGGATCTCGCCGCCAAACAAACCGGCCGCCCGGTGCATGATTTGGCAGGTCTTCCCATCCCGAAACCGCGCATCACCGCCTACACTATCTCGCTCGATACACCTGCCGGGATGGCTGACGCGGCAAAGCGTGCGGCGGATCGTCCGTTGCTCAAGGTCAAGCTTGGCGGCGATGACGACGGCAAGCGCATCGCCGCGGTGCGCCGCGCTGCGCCGCAATCCGAACTGATTGTCGACGCCAACGAAGGCTGGAACGACGACAACCTTGAGCAAAATCTTGGAGCCTGCGCAGACGCCGGCGTCACGTTGATCGAACAGCCGTTGCGAGAAAGGCACGACGCCGCGCTCGCACGGATCGCGCGGCCGATCCTGGTTTGCGCCGACGAGAGCGTCTTCGACCGCGCATCGCTCGCTGAACTCGCCGGCAAATACGATGCGATCAATATCAAGCTCGACAAGGCCGGTGGGCTCACCGAGGCGTTGGCGCTTGTCCCGGAAGCCGAGCGGCGGGGCTTGGCGATCATGGTCGGCTGCATGGTGGCGACTTCGCTCGCCATGGCGCCGGCCATGCTCGTGGCGCAGCGCGGAAGCGTGGTCGATCTCGACGGACCGCTACTGCTTGCCAAAGACCGCCCGGACGGCTTGCGGTACGCGGGTAGTCTCGCCTATCCGGCCGAACCGGCTTTGTGGGGGTGAAACCAGCCGATCTGGCCGCGAAGCTGTGGGTATCTCGCAACGCCGTGTTCTGAATTGGATTGCGCGGTCCGTGCTTATGCGGTTGATTCGAGACGGGTCTTCGAATGTCCAACGATCCATTGGCGTTGTCGGGCATCGCTGCCGGACTGCCACAGGAAGCTGAGTACGATGCCGTTTACGCGGCGGTCACGGCAACCGAACGCGGACGGTGGTTTTTGTCCCAATATTCAGACCGCAATCGGTACGCCGACACGGAATCGCTCGTTGCCGCGATCGCCCGTATCGAGGCCGCGGTGTGCGGCGATGCCGCCCCGCAATCCGGCGCGGTATCGGGCAACGATCTCGCCGAAATAGCGGCGGCGATCGAGCGGATCGGCGCGGCAGTCGGCGCCGAGCGGACGCGCGCGCCTGATATCGCCGCTGCCGCCGAACGGATTCTGGACATCACGATTGAGCTGCGCGAACGAGCGGTCAAAACGGCGCTTTGCGATGCGATCGACGCCGCCGCGCGCGAAATATACGAGGCGTCCGCGACCGGTAAAACAAACGATGCTTCCGGTTCGCGCGACGTCACGCAAATGCTGCGCGAGCTTGCCGGGCGTGTTGACGGCTTCATCAAGCTATCGCGTGGAGGCGGGGCTTCGAGCGCGGCGGCCGTGGATGAAGTATTGGAACAATCGCCCGAAAGCGAAGGACTGCGGCCCGCGGCACTCATTGAGCCCGCGCCGACCGAAGCCGGGCCCGTGACGGTTTCCGAGCGCGAAGGCGTTTCCGAACCCGAAAGCGTCAAGATTTTCTTGGCGCCATCCGGGCCGTTCGAACTGGAATTGCAGGACGATAAAAAGTTCGCCGAAGCGGCCGCGGCACTTACAGCATCGTTTGCCGCGCTGGGAGCAGATTCTCAGGCAGCGATTCAAGAGCTGCCGCAAAACGAAGTCGGCAACGAGGCTGCCACACCGGTCGTCGCGCAAGAAGAAAGTGCAGGGAGGGACGAGCCGGCAGTCGCCGCGCCGGAAGAGCGGCTTCCTTCGTCGTCCTATATCCAGCCGCCCGATTTCATGTTCGATCCGCCGAAGCAAACAACAAATGCCGACGAGGACGAACTCTTCGCCGAATCAAATCAGGCGCATCCGCTGCTGCCAGGGCCGCAACTTTTGCCTAATCCGGAAGACGATCCAGCCGATCTGTTCGAGCCGTTGGCGCAGGCGGCGCCCGCACCGGTTCACGCGCAGGCCGAAACGCCGCCGCCAGAATCCTCGCCGCCGCAATTACGACTCGCGGCCGGTACGGCCATGCGGCCTGCGCAGCGGCCGAACAATCCGCTCACCGCGTTACGCGCGCTGAGCGAAGACGAATTGATCGCCTTGTTTGGCTAGTTGCTTCGCCAACCGCGGCAACAAAGAGGCGATCGGTGTGGATCGCGCATCGACCACACAAGTTCCGCAATCGTCCCGTATGAGACACGGCACGGAAGTTGCTTGAGGAGTCTGCAAGCGGATCAACAACGGCGTGCAGCCATTGTGCTCGAAGTGCTCGGGGTCTGCAGGACCATTTGTTTGCGGTCCGCACATGCGATCATCTGGAGGCCACTATGCACAGACTTACCGGTCGCGCTGTGACCGTACTGGCGTTGTGCATGCTTGCGTCCGCTCCAAGCAGCGTGTCCGCGCATGATGACGGACGCTACGCCGATTCGCCGCTCAAGGCTTGGTTCGATCAATTGGCGAGCGGCCGGGGTTTATGTTGCTCCTTTGCCGATGGTGTCAGTGTCCAGAATGTCGATTGGGACACGCAGAACGGCCGTTATCTCGTGCGCATTCAGGGGCAGTGGTATGTGGTGCCCGATGACGCCGTGGTGACGGAGCCGAACAAATTTGGCCCGGCCGTCGTGTGGCCATACCAGAATGTGGACGGCACGACGCAAATTCGCTGCTTCTTGCCGGGGGCCGGGGCCTAGGTCCGAGGGAATTAGGCGACCAGGCGCGAGAACACTTCCGGGTCGACGTTGCCGCCGGACAAAACGGCGACAGCGACTTTATTTTTGACGTCGACCTTGCCGGTCATCAGCGCGGCGAGCGCGACGGCGCCGCCCGGCTCGACCACGAGCTTTAATTCGGCGAAGGCGAAAGCGACCGCCGCGCCGACTTCGTCGTCGCTTACCACGACGCCGGCTCCGACCAGCGACTGGTTGATCGCGAAGGTAAGCTTGCCTGGCGTGCGCGCCATCAGTGCGTCGCAAATGGTGCCGGTCAGCGCGGCGTTTTGCTCGCGGTGGCCGCTGCGAAACGAACGTGCATGATCGTCAAAGCCCTGCGGCTCCGCGGTGTAGAGCGCGGCCGCCGGTACCCGCGCTTTGATCGCGAGCGCGATGCCGGCAGTTAGGCCGCCGCCGGATGCGGTGACCACCACCACGTCGGGGCGCAGTCCGAGCGCGTCGAGATCGTCGACGATTTCGCGACCCGCAGTGCCTTGTCCGGCAATGATCAGGGCATCGTCATAGGGCGGCACCAGAACGGCGCCGCGTTTTGCGGCGATATCGGAAGCGATCGCTTCGCGATCGTCGCGCGCGCGATCGTAGAGCACGACTTCGGCGCCGAGTGCCGCGGTGCGCTCGCGTTTGGCGCGTGGCGCGTCGGCGGGCATGACGATCACGCAGGGCATGCCGAGGAGCCGCGCCGCCGCGGCGACGCCCTGCGCATGATTGCCGGACGAAAACGCCACCACGCCGCCGGACCGCCGCCCCGGAGGGATCGCCGCGAGTTTGTTATAGGCGCCACGGAATTTGAATGAGCCGGTGCGCTGCAACGTCTCGGCTTTGAGAAAAATCCGCCCGCCGGTCATGGCGTCAAGCGTGAACGAGCTTAGAAGCGGTGTGTGGAGGGCGACGCCTGCGAGCCGGCGCGCGGCCTCATCGACATCCGCTGCCGTGGGCAGATCAACCGGCAGGTCCAGAGCGCTGACCATGAATGACCGTAGCGCCGCGATTGCGTCACAAGCAAGGGCGTCCGGCTGGTATCTGTCGTCAGTCGAAGCGGCCGGCGGCGTGTGCCAGCATGGTGTAAACCTTGCCGGTGTCCGAGGTCAGATAATTTCGTGCCACTGCCGGACCGCGGTCGCCGCGCGACACGTCATCCAGGAGCCGTTCGAACTCGTGGATATAGTGCTCGACGGTCTGCCGGAATTCCGGATCGGCGCGGTATTTGTTGCGGATTTCGTCGAACGCCTTCTGGCCCGGAGCGGTGTAGAGCCGCCGGGTGAAGGCGCCGCGCTCGCCGCGCTTATAACGCTCCCACACTTCCGCTGCGGCTTCGTTGTCGATCATCCGCGCAATGTCGACCGAAAGCGAATCGATTGAGTCGACGCTGTCACGCGCGGGGCGCTCTTCGGCGCGCGGCGCTTCCTGAGGAGGGGGCAGCGGCGGGGCAGGCGGCGGAGGCGCCGCGGCTTGCTCGCGCGAGGCGCGCGTCAGGAGGTCTGACAGCCAACCGCCGGCGCGGCCATTGTTGCCGTCGTCCTTGCCGCCCGGCACCGGGCTGAGATTGGGCGGACCGCCGCGCCGTGCCGGTGCGCCGGTGATGTCGCGCGGCGACGCTTGTGGCGGCGGCGCTCCGGCCGCTTCGGGGCGCAACGGACGCACCTGGCCGCGGCCGGTATTGGTGGCGTAGAGCGGCTCGACCTCGCGCCGCAGGGGTTCGGCGGCGTCAAGCGAGCGGCCGTGACGGGCGACAATGCGATTGAGCTCGGCGAGCGCCTCGATCTGGTCGACGATGACGCGCCGCATCTGTGCTGCGCTCTCTGCGGTCTCCTGCGGCAATTCAAGAATGCCGCGGCGCATCTCCGCACGCGTCGTTTCGAGTTCGCGCTGCATTTCGCCCGCCATCTGCTTCATGCCTTCCATGATCTCGGTGAAGCGGCCGGCGGACTGGTTGAAAAGGGATTGCACTTCGGTGAAGGCCTCGTCGTAGACCACGTTGAGCGCCTCGCTGGTGCGCTGACGTTCCTCTTCCGAGGTCTTGCGGACCAGGTCGTACTGCTGCTCGATCGTCTGCACGCTGTCGTTGCTGGTGTCGGCGATGATGCCGGCGATCTCGCGCGCCCGCGCGGTCGCGGTGTCGAGCGATTCCTCCAGCAGGGCCGAGAAGCGTTGCAAGCGCTGGCCGAAGTCTTCGGTCCGCGCATCGAGCGTCGATACCAGCGTTTCGAGATTGGCGTGCCGGCTGGCGATCGTGTCCTCGGTGCGGCGGTTGCTGGTCTCAAGGAGGTCGACCGCTTCGACGAGCGTCCGGCCGTGCGAGCTGAACTGGTCGGCCAGGCCGCCGAGGTCATTCAACACCTTGGCGGTGACGTTGTTGAAGGTCCCGAGATGCTGTTCGACCTTGGCCGTGGTCGCGCCGCTCTTGCTGGAGAGATCGTTCATGGCGGCGACGAACTCGGAGACGCGCGTCGCCATCGTGTGCTCGATCGAGCTCATGTTCTCCTGCGCACCGCTGAGCACTTCCTGCAGGAGGATATTGGCCTCGCGCAAGCGCTCGAACAGAGCGGTGGAGTCGGAGCGCAGCATGGTGTGCGTCTCCAGCATTTCGGCGACAGTCGCCGCCGCGGTCTGTTTGGATTCCTCGATCGCGGTCCTGGTCGCCTGATGCAGCTCTTCGAGTGAGCGAGCGATCGTCGTCTTGGCGGCTTCAGTCACGCCCTGGGCGCCTTCCTGCATCTGGCCGAGCGTGCGGGTCATCGCGAGGGTCGCGGTCAGGCTGGCGTCGTTGATCAGGCGGGCGAGCTGGTCGCTCTTGTCCATCATGGTCTGGGTGAAGACGAAGCCCTTGGCATCGATTGCCTGTACCGCCTGATCGGTGACGCGGCTGACTTCGCCGGCGAATTCCTGGCCCTTATCGGTCAATGCCACGAGCAGCGAATTCGATTTCTGGTCGAGCACACGCGTCATCTCTTCGACGCGTTGCGTCATTGCGGTGTTGATCTCGTTGGCCTTGCCGACGATGTTGCGGGAAACCTCCGTGCTCATGCCGACGAGCTTGCGCTCGGCTTCAGTCGCGCTGCGGTTAAGCGCTTCGGCCGCTGTGGTGGACGCCACCGCGGTCTTGCCGAGCGACTCGGTCGTATTGGTCGCAAGCTGGGTGATGGCGCGCTCGGCGTTCGCGGAGTTGGTCTTGATCGATTCGGACAGCTGCTCCATGCGCGAATTGAGGAGATCGGCGGCGGCGCGGCTGTGCGTGTCCATCTGATGGATGACGGCTTCGGCGCGACCCACCAGGAGCTGCTCCAGATGGGCGACGCGGCCGTCGAGCGTATTGGCGACTTCGACTGCGCCCTTGCCAAGCGCTGCGTCGACCTTTGCGATCCGCTCGCCGAGCGTTTCAGCAAGCCGCGCCGCGCGCATGTCGATAACGCCGGTAACCTCGGCAATGCGCTTGTCCAGAGAGGCAGTCACCTCTTTGCCGCCCTCGCCGAGCATTTTGGCGATATCGGCCACGCGGGCCGACATAGTACCGGTAAGCGCGTGCGAACGGCTGTCCATCGCTTCCTGGAAGCGCCCGAGGCGCTGATCGAGCCCGGTGGTCACTTCATTGGCCTTCGCCGTGACCCGGTCGTCGAAATTGTCGACATAGGTTCGCATCGCGTCGGCGACGTCCTGGGTGCGGGTGCCGAGCCGCTCGACCAGTTCGGAGCCGTAGGTCTTCACCGTGCGGTCGAATTCGGCGAGGTGCCGGGTGATAAGGTTTCCGAGCGTCGAGGAATCGCGCGAAATCTTTTCGCCGAGCTCGGCGCCGGTGTGATTGAACATCTGCTCGAAGTCGGCGAGTCGTGTCCCCAGCATTTCCTTTACGGCGTCGGTGCGCGTGCCGATGACGCCGACGACATGCTCCGCGCTCTCGCGCACGGATTCGCTAAGAGCATTGCTGCGCGAAATCAGCGTCTCGGCCACGCGATTGCCGGTCTGCTGCAGCTTGTTCGCGACTTCGCCGCCGCGAAGGTCGAGGTCGAGAAGGAGCGATTCGCCCGTGGACTTGAGCGTTGAATTGACTTCGTCGGCGCGGGTCGCGATCGTCTCCGCCAGCTGGTTCGACGTTTCGACGATGGCGTCGGTTAGCTCCTGCGACCGCCCGATCATGAGATCGACCACGGCAAGCGATTTGTCGGAGAAATTCTCGGTAACCCGGTCGAGCCGTGACGTCATCATGTCTTCGAGACCGGTGGCGATCTCGGCGAACTCCTCGCCGATGTGATTGGTCTTAAAATCGAGGCTCGAGCTCAGCCGCTCGCTGGCCAGAGCAATGGCGCGCGAAGTTTCATCGCCTGTGGTTTCCAGCCGATCGAGCATCTCGCCGCCGCGATCGGTCAATTGCTGGATCATATTGTCGCCGATCTGGCCGAGTGTGAGCGTGATATGCTCGCCGCGCTCAGCCAGCGAATGCGTGATGCGTTGCGCCGCCTCGTTGACCTGCTGGCCGACGAGATCGCTGATCGTCGACAAATCCTGGGTCAGATCGACGTGGACGTTGTTGATCGCCGAACGCACCTGCTCGGCTTGTCCGACTAGCGTGTCACGCTGGTTGGCGAGGTCCTGGAGCAGCCCGCGAATGCGGACTTCGTTGTCGCTGTAGGTACGTTCGAGCTCCGCAACTTCGTTCTGCACCAGCGTTTCCAGCTCGCTCGCGCGCGCCAGCGCCCGTTCGACGCCGTCGCCCATGGCCGCAACCTCGCGGCGGATCGCCTGACCCACGGTGACGATGGAATCGCGCGCCACGCTCTCGGGTTCGGAAAGCCGCATCGCCACCCGCGCCATCGACTGCGCGATGAGGCGCAGTTCCTGCGCGCGCCAGGCCATATGCGCGACGCCGAAAAAGAAGATGACGGGCAATAATGCCGCCGCGCCGAGGCCGATCATCAACGCGGCCGGTGAACCTTCGGTATGAATGTTGGAAAGATAGGCCCACGACAGCGCCACGCAGCCGACGATCCAGGCG
>Ga0181537_10003626_pt1 | contig 13145 bp, 15 predicted proteins | sample PEATcosm2014_Bin_39_FD_119765 | JGI IMG/M metagenome (GOLD analysis project Ga0181537, IMG submission 119765) | Peatland microbial communities from MTU Mesocosm Facility, Houghton, MI, USA - PEATcosm2014_Bin23_10_metaG | ecosystem: Environmental > Terrestrial > Soil > Wetlands > Peat | place...
GAAATTGGTCGATTCGTTGGGAACGGTCCCCGAAGCGCTGGCGGACGCCGGCGATCGACTGCGCATGTATGGCGAGACAGGCCCCTCTCGGGTGCTCTGGCAGGCGGAGTTGGCGGCGCAGGAAGCCGGACTTGGCGGCAAGGACGTGGGAGCGGCGCTGCAACGCCTGGACGAGCGGGTCGCGCACCTCTATGAACTCGCGGATGCGACACCAAAAGTAGTGAATGGCATGCTGCGTGACGCCGGTGTGCGCTTCGATGCCTCCTGGGCCGAGATGATGCGCGACGTCCGCGACGAGGGAATGACGCTGTCCGGGACCTTGAGCGTCGAACGACAGGCTGCGCTCAATGCATTGGAGATGCAGCGCACGGCCGTCACCGCGGATATCGATCGAATTTCAAAGCAGATGATCAGCCAGGCAGGGGAGGAGGCGCGCCGTCTGGTTCGCGAAGCATTGCTGTTATTGATCGCCTTTGTGCTGGTGCTGCTCGGCGTACCGTTCGCCGCCGGCTATTCCGTCGGACGCGCGCGCGCAGCGCGCCGGGCTGGTTGAATGGTTGCTTGCCGACCCCACGGCGAGAAACTGATCTGCAAAAAAGCCGTCGATCGGCGACATTTGAAATTTGTGATCCGAATCACATGGTTTTGCGATTCTATTTTACATAATGCATTTTTTTGTAACATATGAGAGATTCGTTTCGTGACACGTGTCGTTTATTATGTCTGCCAATCGCGACGAGTTGACAATTCACCGCCGCGAATTTTGGCCTACACAAGGGAGAGCGTTTCGTGAACAGACTCGTTGGTTTGACGTTGGTTTTGGTGGCTTTTGCTGGAACGGCCAATGCGGCGCACTTCAATCCCTTCCCGTTCTTCAGGGACCCGAAGCCTGCGGTTTCGGCGCCGGAAATCGATCCCGCGTCGGCATTGAGCGGCCTGACGATGCTGCTCGGCGGATTGGCCGTCGTGCGCGGCCGTCGCAGCAAGTAATAATCCCTTCTGAGAGTTCGGGAAAGTCCCTGAATCGGGCCGCCTCGCGCGGCCCGATTCGTTTGCGGACTCTCGGCCAGGGCTCGCCCTGGCGAGGGGCGCAGGAACCTTAATTCTGCGGCGCCGGCTGTTTCTGCTGCTGTTGCTGCCGTTGCTCTTCCTGTTTCTTCTTCGCGAGATGATGCCCCGCCGCGCAACCGACCGCGGCACCGACGACGGCGTGATGTCCGGCCACATGTCCTGCCACCGCGCCGACCACCGCACCCTTCACGCAACCTTTCGCCCCCGCCGCATTCGCTCCGACGAGGAGCGCAAGGCCCAACAATGGCGCCACGAGCCCATGTCTGACCGTCATTTGCGATGTCATACAATTCCCCTTTTCACTAGAATTTCGTGTTTTGCAACGCAGGGGCCGCAAACATAGACAGGCCACCCGCTTGTCCCACAGAACACGGCAGGCTGCAAAAAGTTGCTGCAAACCCATGGTCGTCATTATCGTCTGGCCGGATCAATGACGTCCGCGCGGACGATGTATTCGATCGACGGTGTCCCGGTCTCCTCGTTGCGCCCGCCGTGCGCTTGACATGCAGTCATTTACTTGCATAATAACAGGCAGGTAAATGACTGCATGAATCAACCGGACCTGCTCTTCAAGGCGCTTGCCGACCCCAGTCGACGCGCGCTGCTCGATCTTCTTTACGCGAACGATGGACAGAGGCTGAGTGAGCTATGCCGGCACCTCGACATGACTCGACAGTCCGTCAGTCAGCATCTGGAGTTGCTGCAGGCGGCAAACCTCGTGGCCACGCGGCGGCGCGGGCGGGAGAAGCTGCATTTCCTCAACCCGGTGCCGTTGCAGGACATCTACGAGCGCTGGATCAGCAAGTTCGAAAGGCCGCGCCTCAAAGCGCTGCACGATTTGAAACGACGCCTGGAGGGCACACACAAATGAGCAAGTCGACTTTCGTCTATGTCACCTTCATCCGCACCATACCCGAGCATTTGTGGTCGGCACTGACCACCCCGCAGTTCAACGAGCAATATTGGTTCGGCATGCGCTGCGAGAGCGCGTGGACTCGAGGCTCGCCGTGGAAGCTCCTTTATGGGGACGGCCGCGTCGCGGACATCGGTCAAATCGTCGAGGCGGATCCGCCGCGCCGTCTCGTGATCAAGTGGCGCAACGAGTGGAATCCGGAATTGAAGGCCGAGGGCGACTCGCTTTGCACATTCGAAATCGAAACCGTTCCCGACGTAAGCCCTGCAGCGGTGAAACTCAGCATCACTCATTCCATCGAACAAGCGGAGTCCAAGTTCATCCATGCGGTGTCCGGAGGCTGGCCACGCATCCTTTCGAATCTCAAATCCCTGCTGGAAACGGGCACGATCGCGCTAAAATCGAGCAAGGCGGCATGATCCGGGCGCACCGGGCACACGCGGGATATGGAGAACCAAGTCCGATGTGAGTGTTCCCACCGATAATTTGAAGCCCGAGAACGACGGTCGCGGGAAATAACGATGTCCGTGGCGTTGATAATCGTCTTTGTGTGCCTCGCGTCGGTCGAAGTTGCCGTCGTGGTCGCCTGGGTACTCGCGACGCGCAGGCACCGCTGGCCGGTCCGCCCGTCCGGTGGCGACGTCGTGATCGGCGGCGTGACGAGCTTCCTCGATACGCTCGGCATCGGGAACTACGCGCAGATCACGGCGTTGTTCAAGCTGCGCGGACGCCCGCCGGACGAGTTGATCCCTGGGACGCTGAACGTGGGCAATGCCGTGGGGATCATCTTCAGCTCGGCACTCTTCATCACGACGGTCCAGGTCGAGCCCATTCTACTGATGGCGATGGTCATCAGTGCCGGGGCCGGCGCCTGGATCGGCGCCGGCATCGTCAGCCGAATGCGCCGCCGCATGATTCAGGTGTTCATGGGCGTCGCCTTGCTGCTCGCCGCGGTGTTCTTCACGATGACCAACCTCGGCGTCCTCCCGCCGACCGGTTCGGCGATGGGGCTCGCGGGCTGGCGGTTCGTTGTCGCAGTCGCGGCAAATTTCGTGCTCGGCGCGCTCATGTGCGTCGGGATCGGCAACTATGCGCCCTCGATGGCGCTGCTCGCATTCCTGGGCATGCACCCCATCGCCGCCTACCCCATCATGATCGCAAGCGACGGCGTGCTGATACCGGTGGCGAGCCTCGGCTTCCTGCGCTCCGGGCGCTTTGCACCTGCGGTTGCGGTCGGGCTCACGCTCGGCGGAATCGTCGGCACCATCGCCGCCTTTCCGTTCGTAAAAATGCTCGGCAATCACCTCACGCTGATGCGCTGGGTCGTCACGGGCGTCATAGCGTATGCGGCCATCGCGATGCTCCGCTCGGCCCGGGCATCCCAGCCCGATGCGCCGGTGCCGACCTTGACTGAGTAGTGTTGCGAGAACGCGTGTCGCTCATTGCCTTAGCTGATATAGTCCGCAACTCAGTCGGCATCATAGTGACATATACCAAGACATGCTCGACCGTAGAACAGTGATAATCGGTGCGGCCGCATTGGCCGCCGTCAGAACTGCTGAAAGTGCCACGCCTGAATCCGTAGAGGTGCAGATGAATACGCCAACTGAACGCGTGCTGGGCATCGGAGGAGTATTCTTCAGGAGCCACGACCCTAAAAAATTGGCGCAGTGGTATCAACTAAATCTCGGGATTGATCATCAAGTCTGGCAGCAAGCCGCCGGGCCGACGGCATTCACTCCGTTTGCGATGGATACGGAATATTTCGGATCGAAGCAGCAAGCGTGGATGTTGAACTTTCGAGTTCGAAGTTTGGACGCCATGATCGCGCAGCTGCAGAAATCCGGCATCGAGGTGAAGGTGGATCCTGAAAAGTATCCCTACGGTCGATTCGCGAGACTGCACGATCCGGAAGGCAATCCCATCGAGCTATGGGAACCGGCAAGCCCGGCATGACTAGCTGCCCTTGGATCGCCTTCGTGCGCTATCAAATCCGGCGGACGGCGGGCTGAACGAGCGGCGGCGTCAAAATCGGCGCGCAATCGTTTCACGGCCGCTGCGTGCGTGGCTCGTACCGATCTGCGCCTCCACTGCGACGCCGTCTACAATGGAGTTGCCGATCGGCTTGACAGCACTTCCGGTTGGACAAACATCTCCAGATGTCGGGAAATTGCGTCGGGGCTGTCCCCAGCCAGTCGGGTGAAATCGTGCACCATGTGCATCTGATCGTGATAACCCAGATCATGCGCAATATCGGTCCACGGCGTAGTCGGTAGGACGGCCCGGCGCTGCAGCGCTGCCTCAAATCGAATGATCCGCGCGTACAACTTTGGTGAGACGCCGATTTCTTGACCGAAGCGCCGCTCGAATTGCCGAAGTCCAAGCCCTGTCTGGTGTGCGATTTCGCTGATGCGGACTGAACCATCGTTTCGAATCATGGCCCGCGCGGTCCTGACGATTACACTGACCGACTCGTCAGCAGAGCGGATCGCGGTTAGAAAGCCATTGGCGACATGAACTCTATCGTGAAACGCCGAGACCTCGCCCAGCCGCTCATGTAGTTCGTTGATGCGTTGACCGAGCACCTCCTGGCCATTGAAATCCCCGTTCGTGAGTTCAACCGCCGGCACTCCGAACAGCATCGAGATCGCTCCGGGCATGAACACGATCGTGAAGGCGTCAACATTGCCGCTCAAGATCAACTCGGCGCTTGGAGTGGTCCTCGAGCCCACCAGCGCGACGGCACGCACATTCTCCGTCGCCTCGCTGTCGCCTCTTCGGACCTGGTAGTGAGTACCGAACATGAATTCGAGTATCTGCGGACTTCTCGCCGGCACGGGCTGCAGGCTGACACGGCCCAATAGCGAATCCTTCACCTGATAGTAATGGCGAATCAGACGTCTGAGGGCGGGCACCGGGCGACTGGCGTGCAGCACGCTTTATTAAACCTTGCGCCACGGGACTGACGCAAGCGCATTGCGCGCGAGTACAGGGCAAATCAGATGTCGCTTTTTTACTAGCGTCAGCCTCGAGCGGACGGCGAAGATGTCAGCAGACCCAGTTGAATCCGGTACCACCACGTTCGAACACTGTGAATCCATCTTTGCAGCAACACGAGGAAATAGCTCCATGAGAAACCTGATCTGGGCGGCGACTGTGGCACTTATTTCGACGGTGAACACGGCAACAGCCGCGGAACAGCCGCCACCTGATCGCGCTGCCGAAGTCGCAGCCGTCCAGGCCATCGCGGCGGCTCTTGTCGATGACTGGAATCGTCACGATATGAAAAGCTTCGGCGGTTTATTTGCCGAGGACGCGCAGTTCGTCAATGTGATAGGCCTGTGGTGGCACAGTCGCGCTGAAATCCAAAAGGAGCACGAGGCGCTGCATGCCACTCGCATGCGGATGAGCCACCTTGTTGCGACCGAAAGGGTGGTTCACCTCTTGGGTCCGGACGTCGCAGTGCTCCTGCAGCGATGGCAATTGACGGGGGATACCGGCATCGATGGCGCAACGCTGCCGATGCGGCAGGGAGTAATGTCGCTCGTGATAGTCAAACAGAGCGGCCATTGGCAGATCGCTTCCGCTCAGAACACCGATATCGTTCCGCTGCCGAATCTGCCGCCCGAAAAGTGACGGCGAGCACGTTCGCCGGGGTTCATGAGATGGAAGCGCGTCCGCGGACCGCATTTAAAGCGCCAGCACGAGTTTTATGCCCGCCTCCACGTCGCGCAGTGATTGCGCAGGCAACCGACCAACGTTCTCGGTGAACATTTGCTTATCCAAAGTAATTAGCTGCGACACGTTAACCACTGAGTCGTGGGGTAGGCCGCTGACGCGGCGGGTGACACGTACGTTGCCAGGAGCATCTGCCAGGCGCATGTTCGATGTGATCGCTGCACAGATTGAGGTACGGATGGCGCTTTCGTTGAAATCATTAGATTGAACGATCAGCACCGGCCTTCGGAAACCCGGTGCGGAGCCTTGAGGCTTGCCGAGAGATGCCCACCAGATCTCTCCGCGCCGCATTACCACTTCTCTTTCGGCAGGGAGCGCGCTTGGGCGTTAGCGAGAAGTGAATCCACAGCGGAGTCATCGACATTCTGTCCGTAAACGGCATCCAGCTTTTCGCGAACACCCAAGAATCTCTCTCTATTGACGTATGCAGACACTGCATTTGCGTAAAGCTCGCTCCGGGACCACCCGCGGATCTTGGCGAGCCGCTCAGCCTCCTCAAAAATCGCATCCGGAATGGAGATCGCAGTTTTCACCGCCGCAGTATAACCGTGGTTATACCGCGGCGCAAGCCAGTGAGTGCGGTGGATTTTCTCGCATGAATCTGCGTCGCGCCGGCTTCAGGACTGGAGCGAGCGTGCGCGGATTCGACACCGTGGCCGACGAAACGATAGACCGCCGTCTATCGTGTCCGTGATTCCCGGGAAGCGCTCCTTCGGCGAAGCCGCGTGAATTCCGAAAACTCCCATGACCGGACGGCCAATATGGCGCTGCATCCATTTCGGCGCTCGAGCGGGAGTCGAGCGTCATGGCGAGCGAGCGACTCGAATTCGAAGGCGAGGCGTTCGAGGGAAATGGCAAAACGCGCCACTGATTCCGGTGAAAGTGTGCCCCCGACGAATCGGAACGCGTCCCCGGTGGCGCCGAATGCCGACTGAAAGTACTCAGGAACAAATCGGTTTACAAAGAACTTGTGCACGGGACCGTCGGTGCGCCAGGAAAAATTTCTGGAGGTGAGCTTTCTAACCCGGTGAGGTGGACGGTATTCGATGATTTTAAGGCGGTCGAGTCGCAGCAAAATATCGATCAGCTCATTGTCGTCCATCTGAAACGCCGAGACGATTTCTTGGAATTTCCAGTCGTTGACGATCAAGTAGGTGACGACGAGGATCTTCGGTTGATTGGCAAGCGCGATTTCCTGCGCTTCACTCAGCTGTGTCACGAGGGCCAGGTCCTCGGATGGCTGCGTCAACTCATTCAATGTGAGGCCGATCCCGGAACAGATCTGGTCGAGACGACGCAACGAGAAATTGCCTCGACTCATATCTCGCTTTACCGTCGCTTCGCTGATTCCAATCCGCTTGGCCAGCTCTCGGTAAGTCAGATTGCGGGAGCGCAGGGCCGCTTTTATACCCTGCAGCAGCGTCGAGGCGGCGGACATGGAAATTCCCTGGGATGACGGAGTATAAAATAATGATACTCGAGGGTCTGCGGGGTGTCACTCATGAATAATGCTATTGTCTAGTTCCCGGCTGTCCTGCAGGCTCATCACACGGAAAATAATTCAGTTACGGGGAAGCTAACGTGATTATCTTGCAAAAAGTCGGTTCGATCAGTCTGCCGACCCTTCTCATGGGTGCATCGACGGCCATGTTTTTTGTCATGGAACGCGCGCGCCCAGGGCGTCAGTTGCCGCAATCCCAAGGCTGGTATGTCCGCGCCGTTGTCGTGACCCTCGTCCAATTGGGCATCACGCTGATCACGGCAAGACTATGGATCAGGATCTTCGGTGATTTGTCGCTGTTTCACCTGTCGGCTTGGAACTCTCCGCTGCTGGAGGGGTTCGCCGGCTGGCTTGTCGGCACGTTCGTATTCTATTGGTGGCACCGACTGAGGCACGCCAAGGGCTGGTGGCTCGCGTTCCACCAGATTCACCATTCACCGTCTCGAATCGAAGTGTTGACGTCGTTCTACAAACATCCCATCGAGATACTTTGCGATGCCATTCTTAGCGCCGTCATCTTGTATCCGCTCATGGGATGTTCGCTACTGGGCGCCTTTTGGTACAACTTCTTTGCCGGCACTGGAGAGTATTTTTATCACGCCAACGTACGCACCCCTTCGTGGCTTAGATTTCTCATCCAGACGCCGGAGCTACATTCGATCCATCATGAATTCAATGTTCACCGGTACAACTTTAGCGACATTCCGTTGTGGGATCGCCTGTTCGGCACGTATCGGGATACCACTGAATTCGTGGAGCGATGCGGCTTTCCGAAGGGTGCCGAGAGCAAGCTGATTCCCATGCTGGCTTTTAAGGACGTTTATGTGGAGGGGTGAGATCTCAGTGTGCTACCCCCGCACCTGGTTAATCCGTTTGGACTTCTATGAACTCGGACACGGGAAAGAGCTGGCCGCTCCGTGATGCGCTCGACACCGCGCGAGCCGTTCTCAAGCACGAGTTGGGCATGATCGAAGGGAACTCGATCTCATCGCGAAGTCCGGGTTTCGTGAGTTTCCTCCACGCCTACCCGACCAGCCGATCTTTTACCCCGTGACCAACGAGGGCTATGCCACGCAGATTGCCCGCGACTGGAATGTGAAGGCGAGCGGCGCGGGATTTGTCACGAGATTCGACGTCGATGGGTACTACCTGAGCCGCTATCGCGTTGAGAAAGTTGGAGGGGCGATTCACACCGAGTATTGGATTCCCGCCGAGGATCTTGCAGAGTTCAATCGGAACATTCACGGTATCATCGAGGTCATCGCTGAGTTCAAATAGGCGTCGAGCACGAGGACGCGCTGCTTGTGACGGCGGACGAACCATACTATCGAAAGGCCGAAGGCTATGGAACGATTACGGCATTGCATGACTGGGAAGCGGGAGCTTGATGGTCGTTGACCCAAAGCGGACATTTAGTCGCGATACGCAGCGGAACGAAGTCTGGCCCTGGCTTCGTCAAACTCGGATTTGACGTGAGCGCCAATACGCACCACCAATAGCCAGCGGCGCCATCAATAACAAGGCCGACCATTGGGACCAAGTCGCAGCGGCATTTGAGAATAGTAGCGAGACGATGGCGCCCGTCGCGATTACGCAAGCCAAGAGAACCCCGTGCTTGATGGGCCGCGTGCCCGCCATCCAAGCGGTCACCCATCCGCCTAGCGCAGCAAAGAACATCCCGTACGCCACCGTCCCAGCTTCGAAGGACAAAGACGCCTCGGCGTGAGGCCGTTGTCCCGAAACTTGAAACAAGAGCACAGCTGAACCTGCGAAGACGACGTAGCCGAGTAATACCGCGGTGATAGAGCGAACGACGGCCATGCGAGGATTTCCTTACCGACCCGTTGACATCCTCGCCCTCCGTAAACGAAGGGGATTCCCTGATGGCGATCAATGCCCTGATCGCGAAGCACTGGATGCTTCGTTACCCGACGCACGCTGGCAGTCGAGACCGCCGCATCGTCGCACGCACCGGCAACAGGTGCGCCGCTTTCAAACCGTGCCAGCGCGTAAGCGCGTTAGCTCTGGCAAGTCAGGAGCATAGGAGAAATACAGTGGCAGTTCAACACAACGAGCAGCGCGATTATCGTGTGAAAAGCCGTGCTACACGAGCCAACGCCGGCGAACCGCAGCCAATGTGACGTTGACTGCGGACGTCATCGAATGGACTGGATCACGTCGAAGGCTTGGGAGAAGAGGCGGGCAGAGCCGCCGCCTTCACGCCGGTCAATTCCACCTCGAAGATCAGCAGCGATCCGCCGGGAATGTTGCGGCGTGCCTTGCGGCCGTAGGCGAGTTCCGGCGGAACGAAGAGCCGCCACTTCGCTCCCGGTTTCATCATGAGGAGCGCTTCCTGCCAGCCCTTGATGACGCCGCCGACCAAGAACGTGTTGGGAGCGCCGGGGGCGTCGCTGCTATCGAACTCGGTGCCGTCGATCAGGGTGCCGCGGTATCGCACAGCAACCTGATCGGCCAGCGTGGGCGAGGCCGCCGCTGGATCGCCGGCGGCGAGGATGGTGTACTGCAATCCGCTCGAGGTCGCGTGAACGTTTTTCTCCGTGGCGTTGCGCAGCAGGAATGCATGGGCGTTGCCCAGGTTGCTCGAAACGGCGGCTTGGGTCGATGCGTAAAAAAAATGTGCCAGGCGCTGCTGCTGATCCGCCGTGTTTTTCCTACCGTCGAGCCCCTCCTTAATACCGCGTGACAATGATTCCAGGGCGGCTGGGTCGGTAATGCCCAAACTGAGCAACTGCTGACCGAAATTCACGCCGATCAGGCGCGTGGCCTCATCGCGGGTCAGGTCCGGCAGCGCCGTCACGGGCGCGGCTGACACCGATGCTCCCGTATCCGCATTCGAAGTCGATACGGCGGCCGACAAACACAGTCCGGCGGCGAATGATGCAAGCGAGATTTTCAACATGTATTCACCAATTGAGCGTGCCTTATGTCAAAAGAGCGGCCGATCGGACGGCGTCATCATATATTTTAGTTCACGACACCGATCGATCTTTCGCCATAACGTCAAAACTCAGGGATGTTGATGACTACGTTTCGTTCCTTTGCAGCGTGCGCGCTGTGTTGCTTGGCCGTTGCATTCTCGATCCTGTCAGCCGACGCGCAAACCACGATTCTGACGCAGCACAACGATATCGGCCGCACCGGCCAAAATCTCAATGAAACTATTCTGACGCCGTCGAACGTGAATTCCACCCAGTTCGGCAAGCTGTATGCCATCCAACTGGACGCACAGACCTATACCCAACCCTTGTACATGGCGAGCCTCTCCATCGGCTCCGTGAATCACAGCGTCTTGTTCGTCGCGACGGAAAACGACAGCGTTTATGCCTTCGATACGGCCGCGAACGGAGCGCCGCTGTGGAAGGCGACTTTGCTGGACGCGGCGCACGGAGCCGCGCCCGGTGCGATCGCCGATCCGAATTCAACCACCGGCTGCGGCAACATCGAAGGCGGCATCGTCGGCGTCACCGGCACGCCGGTAATCGACTCCTCGACCGGTACGCTATACGTCGTCTCGAGGTCCAATGAGGGCGGATCGATCGTGTACCGCCTTCACGCGCTCGACGTCACGACGGGAAATGAGAAATTCGGCGGGCCGACGGCCATCATCGCGTCGATCGCCGGCACCGCGAGCGACGGCAAGAACGGCGTCGTCACCTTCAATCCCATCCTGCAAAAACAGGCGCCCGCGTTGTTGCTCGAGGCCGGCTCGATTTACATCGGGTTCGGATCGTTTTGCGACACCTCGCCCTGGCACGGTTGGTTCATGCAATACAGCGCGGCCACACTCGCGCAGCAGTCCGTGTTCCTGACGACGCCGAATGGCACGGGATCCGGCGTCTGGATGAGCGGCGCGGGACCGGCGGCGGATAACGAGAACGGCACGCCCCGCGTGTTCATGACCACCGGCAATGGAACATACGATGCGTCCGCGCCCTACGCCACCAATACCGTCGATTACGGCGACGATGTCCTGAGCTTCAGCGTCAGCAACGGCTTGAAGGTCGGCGATTCCTTCACGCCGTCGAATCAGTCGACCCTTCAGCAAGAGGATGCGGATTTGGGATCGGGCGGCATCATGCTGCTGCCGGACAATCTGCCGGGGTCATCGGTCGCGCACCTCGCGGTGCAGGTCGACAAGGTCGGCACCTTGTTCCTCTTGAACCGCGACAATCTCGGCGGCTACAACAGCTCGAGCGACAATGTGGTGCAGGAAATCACCACCACTCAATACGGTTTGGGGCTCTGGGGTTCTCCGGCCTACTGGAACGGCAACATCTATTTTTGGCCGGCTGGATCGAACGCGCAGCAATTCAGCATCACCAACGGCATGTTGTCGACCTCGCCCGTGGCCACGGGTCCCGACTCCGGCGCGCCCTCCAATGATATCTTCGAAGGATCGACGCCGTCCGTGTCCGCCAACGGCACCACCAACGGCATCGTCTGGTTCAATGACTGGGCGAATTCATACGGCGGCCCGACCCAGGTGCTGTACGCGTACAACGCCACCAACATTTCAACGCTGCTGTGGAGCAGCGCACAGAACCCCGTGCGCGATGGCGCCGGTCCCACCCAAAAGTTCAGCGTGCCCACCATTGCTGATGGCAAGGTTTATCTGGCCAACCGCAACCAGATCGCGGTTTATGGGCTGCTCGCGAACCAGTCCGTGACCGGCGTCCCCGTCAACCTCGCGAACGTCGCCAACGTGTACGCCATCGGCAGCAACGGCACGGTACCCACGAACGGCGGCTTGGACACCGAAGGGTACAGCTATGCCTCAAGCTACCTGGGCTCGAGCGCCGTGTGGAACAGCACTAATTTCTCGTTCGGCGCAGCCAATACGCCCAGCGGCGTGTCGAGCGCCACCATTCCGCTGCCCATCGGCAACTACACCGCGCTCAATCTGCTGGCGACGGCTGTGAATGGCGTGCAGACCAATCAGGTGTTCACCGTCACGTACTCCGACGGTACCACGGCCAGCGTAACCCAAAGCATCAGCGACTGGGGCGGCCCCCAGGGCTACGTCAGCGAATCCACGGCGATCAGCACGGCTTCGCGGGTGAATCCGTCCGGCGCGCTGCAATCCGGTCCGTGGGATCTTTACGGGTACATCATTCCGCTCAACAGCGCGAAACAGGTCAGCAGCGTCACAACGCCGAACAACCGCAACGTCGTGGTGCTCGCGGCGAGTCTCACGCCGGTGAGCAGCACGGCCACCACCGCTACACCGAAATTCAGCGTCGCGCCCGGAACTTATACTTCCACGCAGACGGTGAGTTTGTCGAGCGCCACGTCCGGCGCGACGATTTACTACACCACCAATGGCTCCGCGCCCACGGCGAGTTCGAGCGTGTACAGCGCACCGATCACCGTGAGCGCCACCACCACCATCAATGCGTTCGCCAGTTCGAGCAACGCCGCCAACAGTGCGGTGGCCAGCGCGACCTACACCATCCAGCCGGCACCGACTTTCACCCTCACGCCGGCCGCCAATCCCTGGACGCTGCAGCAAAACGCCGGCGCCACTCAGACCATCACGGTCACGCCGGTGAATGGCTTCAGCTGCCCGAATTCGGTCGCACTCTCCGTGTCCGGCGCTCCGTCTGGCGTCGCCACCGGCTTTTCCGGCAACACGCTGATCGTGTATCCGCCACTGTCAACGCCGACCGGCACCTATCCGCTGACTCTCACCGGCACCTGTGGGTCGACCACAGTGACCGCGCCGCTGTCGCTCATCATTACCGCCGGTGCAAATTTCACCCTGGCATCCGCATCGAGCAGCGTCACACTCGCGCCCGGCGCGAGCACCACCGATGCGATCACCGTCAGCCCAAGCAACGGCTTTTCGAGTACCGTCAGCTTTTCCGCGTCGGGATTTCCGTCGGGCGTCAGCGGGAGTTTCTC
>Ga0181537_10003627_pt1 | contig 13142 bp, 11 predicted proteins | sample PEATcosm2014_Bin_39_FD_119765 | JGI IMG/M metagenome (GOLD analysis project Ga0181537, IMG submission 119765) | Peatland microbial communities from MTU Mesocosm Facility, Houghton, MI, USA - PEATcosm2014_Bin23_10_metaG | ecosystem: Environmental > Terrestrial > Soil > Wetlands > Peat | place...
AGATATCGGCCCGCTCATCGACCTTGCGGCCCAGGATCTGCTCCGGGGCCATGTACTTGGGCGAGCCGATGACGTAGCCGGTCTTGGTCAGGTGCGTATCGCCCTCGCGCTGGGCGGCGGCGACCCCGAAGTCGACGATCTTGAGCAGCCCCTCATCGTTGATCAGGACGTTGGCCGGCTTGAGGTCGCGGTGCACGATGCCGACCTGGTGCGCGACGATCATGCCGGTGGCGATATCGATGCCGAAGCGGACCGCGCGCTTGAGCTCGACCGGCTTCTCGTTGACGATCTCGGCACCGAGCGTGTGCGAGGGAAAGTACTCCATCGAGATGGCGTAGTTGCCCTGGATGTAGAGGAAGTCATAGATGCGGATGACGTTGTGGTGCGTGATCTTGCGCGAGTAGCGCAGCTCGTGCACGAAGCGCTTCATCACTTCCTCATCCTCGGCGACATTGGGATTGAGGAACTTGAGGATCAGCCGTTCCTCGACGACGGTATCCTCCATCAGGAGCACCGTGCCGAAGGCGCCCTTGCCGATCTTGTCCACGTACTTGTAGCGCCCCTCGATCATGTCGCCGGGGTTAAGCGTTGAGATATCGAGCTTGGCGATGCCACCGGCTGCCGCCGCGGCCTGCTTGACGACCTGGGCGACATCCTTTTCCGGAATCAGCAACGTGTGCGCCGGCTCCAGTTCGCGATCCGGGCGCGCGGTCAGGCGCTGGCCACTGCCGGTGCTCGAGACCGAGGTTGTTACTGCCGCCCGCACGGCGGAGCTGAAGCGCACCTCCAGTTCGGTCAGTGCGCGCACCGCGGCGCGCGCCACGGTGGCATCCGGATCAGCCGACTGCTTCTGGATCTGGGCGCGGATGGACTCGGCGCGTCCCTCATCCGAGAGCCGTGCCAGGGCCTGGACCGCCTCGATGCGGATATCCTTTTCGGTGCGCGCGAGCATCGGCAGCAGCTTGTCGATGATCTGGGCATCGCCGATCTTGCCCAGGGCCCGCACGACCACCGGCATCGCCTTGGCGACACCCGCCTGCAGCATCTCGAGCAGCCGCGGCTGCGCGGCCTTGGAGCCGATTTCGGCCAGTGCATCGACCGCGCGCTCGCTGACCCACCAGTCGGGATCGCGGGTGGCCTCGATCAGGTGGTTGATCGCCCGCTCATCCTTGGTCTGGTTCAGGATTTCGATCGCGGTACGGCGGATGTCCTCATCCTTGTCGCGGATCAGTTCGAGCACGGCATCGATGACCCGCGGGCCGCCGATCTTGCCCAGGGCATCGCCGGCGCGGCTGCGCACCCACCAGTCATCATCCTTCAGCGCCGCCAGCAGGTAGCGCACCGAACGGGCATCGCCGACCTCGTTGAGCACCTCGACCGCCGAGCGGCGCGCATATTCGTTCTCATCCTTCAGCACCGGCACCAGGTGGCGCACGGTATCGGGATCATTGGCACGGATCAGCACGTCGACGGCCCGGTTCTGGACCTCGATTTCCGGATCCCTTAACAGCGTGCAGATGCGGCTCACTTCGATCGGCCCGTCGATCCGGGCCATGGCCGTCAGCGCCGCGGCCCGCACCAGCTTGTTGGCATCGCCAATCTGGTCCTGCATCGCGCGCTTGACCTCGGGTTTGTTGAAGCGACCGAGGATGTTGATCAGGTTCAGGCGCGCCATCGTGTCCTTGCCCTGCAGGCGTCCGATCAGCTCGGGGATCGCGCTCTCATCGACGGTCTGATCGATGACGCGGAACAGCGCGGTCTTGTCGTTGTTCTCCTGGGTGTAGGCCGCCTGCAGCAGCTCGCGCACGGTGAAGCGCGTGCGCTGGGAATTGATGACCTCCATCAGCGCCGACTTGCTGATCCCGGGACGGGTCAGTGCCTCGAGCAGCAGGTGTGGCGGATAGCCGCGGCTGCTGCCGAGCGCCCAGGCGACACCGGCAATGACCCGCGGCGAGCCCTCCTCGAGGGCATCGAGCAGGCGCGGCAGGGTCTTTTGGTTGGCGACCGAGGAGAGCACGTCGACGAAGGCCACGGTCGCGTGCTTGTCGGCATCCGGCAGCGCCACCAGCACGGGTTCGATTGCCGCAGCGCCCAATTCCTTGAGCTTGGCAATCGCTTTCTGGGTCGCATCACCCAGTAAGTCGTTGGTCGACTTGATCTGGGAGACCAGCCGTTCGGACTTTAGGTTGGAGAAAAAGCTCATTCTTCTGCTTGCAACAGTGGTCCCTGCGGTGGGCGGCTTGCGCCGCGCCAGTGCTCAGGAGCGATTATTCTCTTAAGGCCGGGTTGATTTCGCGAATTATGCCACGTTTATGTAAATTGGCCGGCGGCCCGCCGGGGCGCTGGCTGAGGCTCCAGACAGGTTAGAATCCCGCCCCCTTGGGCCCACGGGCCCCACCTCAAAGGTGCTGAAGAATGCCGGTCACGGAAACTGCGCTCCGGAGCGCTCTGGAAGCCTATTCGGACCCTTTCCTGAAGCAGACGTTCGGGCAGGCCCGGGCTGTGACCGAGGTCTCGCTTGCCGGCGCCGAGGCGCGCGTCAGTGTGGAGCTGGGGATACCGATCCGGACCTATCAGGCGGCCCTGCATGAGGCTTTAAGGCAACATCTGGCCGCGGCCGGTCTGGGCGGGCTGTCCCTGGAGCTCACAGTGAGCTCGCGCATCGTCGCCCACAGCGTCCAGCGACAGCTCAAACCCTTAAGCGGGGTCAGCAACATCATCGCGGTGGCCAGCGGCAAGGGCGGTGTGGGCAAGTCGACCGTGGCCGCCAACCTCGCTCTGGCCTGGGCTGCCGGTGGCGCCCGGGTCGGGATTCTGGATGCGGATATCTACGGCCCGAGCCAGCCCCTGATGCTGGGCCTTGGCGGCCAGCGCCCGACCTCGCTTGATGGCAAGCGCCTCCGTCCGCTTGAAGCCTACGGCGTCAAGGCGATGTCGATCGGTTTTCTGGTCGATCCGTCCCAGGCCGTCGTATGGCGCGGGCCGATGGTGACGCACGCGCTGACGCAGCTGCTCGGTGACACCGAATGGGGCACGCTCGATTACCTGGTGGTCGACATGCCGCCAGGGACCGGGGATATCCAGCTCACCCTCGCGCAGCAGGTGCCGGTGGCCGGCGCCGTGATCGTCACGACCCCGCAGGACATCGCGCTGGCCGATGCGCGCAAGGGCGTGGCAATGTTCGAGAAGGTCAGCGTGCCGGTGCTGGGCGTGGTCGAGAACATGAGCGTTTACGTGTGCACGAACTGCGGGCATGCCGAGCATATTTTCGGCGCCGGTGGTGGCGCGCGCATGGCGGCCGAGTTCGGCGTGGAGCTGCTCGGTGAGCTGCCGCTCGATATTCGCATCCGCGAGGAAGCCGATGGTGGCCGGCCGAGCGTGATTGCGGAGCCCGGCTCGGCTCGTGGCCAGGCCTACACGCAGATGGCGCTGCGTGCCGCCGGTGCGCTCGCCCGGCGCGATCGCGATCGCAGCAGCGTGTTTCCGAAGATCGTGGTTGAATCCACCTGATATCATTCATTGAAGTAGAGAAAGCGAGACGGCATGAGCATCAAATCAGACCGGTGGATCCGGCGCATGGCGGCTGAGCACAGGATGATCGAACCTTTCGAACCGGGCCAGGTGCGTGTGGTGGCCGGGGCCAAGATCGTCTCTTACGGCACCTCGAGCTACGGCTACGACGTGCGCTGCGCGCGTGAGTTCAAGATCTTTACCAACATCAACTCGACGATCGTGGATCCGAAGCGCTTCGATGAGAAGAGCTTTGTGGATATCAGTGCTGACGTCTGCATCATTCCGCCTAACTCCTTCGCGCTGGCGCGAACCGTAGAGCATTTCCGCATCCCGCGCAGCGTCCTGACCGTGTGCCTGGGCAAGTGCCTCACGGGCGATACGCGCGTCGTTGATGCGGAAACCGGCGCCTACGTCCCGATCACGGAAATGCACTTTGGCCGCAGTACGTTGGCCTTGCGGAACTGGCAGCTAAAACCAGCAAAGGTTTCGGCGTTTATTCCGCAGGGCAAACGCGAAGTGTTCGAATTGCGTACGCGCACAGGAATGCGAATTCGCGCGACCGCAAATCATCCGTTTCGAATGCTGGATTGCTGGCGGGCCTTAGGGGATCTGCAGCCCGGTGATCGGATTGCAGCGGCACGCGAGATTCCGGTGTTCGGGAAAACCCCGATTCCGGACTGGGAAGCAACGCTGCTGGGATTGATGATCGCGGCAGGGCAGTGCGACACCCCCGGGCACAGTCCGAGCTACGCCAGCGCCGATCCGGCTCTGGTCAGGTTACTCGAGCAGTCGGTCGCGGCATCCGGTTTTGGCACGCTGATGTTTAAGGGTCGCTTTGGTTACCGGCTGCTCAAGCGGAAAGGCCCTGGCGGCATTGCCGAGCACAATCGAGCGTATCTTTGGCTCAAGCGCCACCGGCTTAATGTCGGCGCAGGTGACAAGTTCGTGCCGCAGTCGATCTTTACCTCACCAGAGCGCTCGGTTCGATTGTTCCTGCAGGCCCTGTTTTCGGGTGATGGTGGCATCTGTAGGTCGGATGGCGGCTTTTTTGTGGAGTACTGCTCCCAATCGCGTCGACTGATCGAAGACGTGCATCACTTACTGCTCCGCTTTGGAATTGTCTCGCTAATTCGCGAACAGACGACGTCGATTGGCACGCGCGCCTGCAAGATCCAGATCACTGATAAGGATCACGTGCAGCGGTTTGCGGAGCGCATAGGATTACCAGCTGGCTCCATTAAACAACAGCGCCTAGAAACTCTTCTACCCATGATTGCGGCCAAGCCGCGGCGCAAGAGCAACTTCGACACACTGGCGCCCGAGGCCTGGGCGATGTTCGGCGCCCCGGCAGGCTTCATGGGAGACAGTTTGAACTCGATGGGACTCGCTTCTGGTACGCACTCGATGTCCTGCTCTGCGGCACGAGCGATATCGGCAGTGGCGCTTGATCCGGGCACCGACTCGCTGCTGGAAGGGCCCATTTGGGATGTGGTGGAAAGTATCGAGCCGGCTGGCGTTGAGGAGGTGTTCGATATCTGTGTGCCAGGTCCGCACAATTTCCTGGCTAACGATCTAATCGTCCACAATTCGACCTACGCCCGCTGCGGCATCATCGTCAACGTCACACCGCTGGAGCCTGAGTGGGAAGGGCACGTGACGCTCGAGTTTTCCAACACGACTCCGTTGCCCGCGAAGATCTACGCCAACGAGGGCGTCGCGCAGATGCTGTTCTTCGAATCCGATGAGGTGTGCGAGACTTCGTACGCCGACCGCGGCGGCAAATACCAGGGTCAGCAGGGCGTCACACGACCCAAGGCGTAGGCCAGGGCCGGCGCCAGACCTACGGGCTCGGCGTGCCGCGTCTGGCCGCCGTCGCGGTCAGTGTCCAGACATCATCGTCGATCCGCTTCTGCTCGACCTTCAGCGGCAGGAAACCGAGCGAAGGTGCGCACCAGTAAAGATTGTAGCGCGGCGAAGTGGTGCGCTGGCTCTTGTAGACTACGGTCGGAATGTCGCCCATTGGTGTATGCAGCGTCTCGGTGCCGGTCTGCGTGAACTGGTAATCGCGGATACCGGTCTTGTCGTAGATCGACACCGTCGTTGGCACCTTGCCTGCCAGCAGATCGTGTATCAGTGCGATCTGCAGCGACGAGTCATCCTGGACGCCCGGCTTGAGCGCCATGTCGATGGTCTGCCCAGAATCCGTGCCGGTGATCTTGTTGTTGGCCCAGTCGTACTTGATGTTCAGACCGCGGCTGTTGCGCCCGGCCGCATCATCGGCGCGATAGCTTAAGGGCTGCACGCCACTGGCGGTGATTTGCAGGTGACTTTCACTGATAACCTCTTTGGGCGCGATCAGTGAGGCGAGCCCATGCGGTTTGCCGACCGACTTGTAATCCCACTGGTCGGGCGCGGTCTGCGTCAGCGTGACACTGGAGCTCATGACTTCACCCAGACCGCTATAGCTCATGGTGTAGCTGGCCTGGAAGGGCTGCAGTTCATCGGCGCGCGCGCAGGGTGCCAGCAGCAGGACGGCGACAGTCAGCAGTGCAATTCGCATACGATCCTTCCCGGCGTGTGGCGCCTAGAGCGCAGGCAGTTCCAGCGGCTCCATCTTAATCTGACCGTCAAACTCGTATTTAGTGCCCTGCATGCGCACCCGCCCCGCCGCGACCCAGGCGATCGCCTGCGGATAGAGGCGGTGCTCGAGCACCAGCACCCGCGCCGCCAGGCTCGCCTCACTGTCCCCGGGGTGCACGGGCACCTGCGCCTGCAGGATGACCGGACCGCCGTCGAGTTCGGCGGTGACGAAGTGCACGCTCGCCCCGTGGCGGGTCTCGCCGGCCTTGAGCACGCGCGCGTGCGTGTGCAGCCCGGGATAGGCCGGCAGCAGCGAGGGGTGAATGTTCAGGATCCGTCCGCTAAACAGCGCCGTGAACTCGGGCGAGAGGATGCGCATGAAGCCCGCGAGCACGATCAGTTCGGTGCCGCGCGCCGCCAGTTCCTGCGCGAGCGCTGCTTCGAAGGCGGCACGGCTGCCAAGCGCCTTGGCGTTGATGATCGCCGTGGGCAGGCCACGATCCGCCGCGATCACGAGACCCGCCGCATCGGGCCGATCGGCGATCACGCCGACGATCTGCACCGCGAGCAGTCCGTGGACCACCGCGCTGGCGATGGCCGCCATGTTGCTGCCGCGACCGGAAATCAGGATGGCGACCTTGAGCGGCGCACCTGCGTTCATGCGCTGATCAGTACGCCGCCAGTGCCACGCTCGACACCGCCAATCAGCTGTGCCTGCTCCCCATGCTGGCCGAGCACTGCGAGCGCCCGCTCGAGCTCGGCCGCGGGCACGATCGCAATCATGCCGATGCCGCAGTTGAAGGTCCGGTGCATTTCAGGCTCGCTGATGTGGCCCGTCTTCGCGAGCCACTCGAACAGCGGATCGTGTGGCCAGCGATGGCGCTCGAGCTGAACCTGCAGGCCCTCACTCAGCACGCGCGGAATGTTGTCGGTCAGCCCGCCGCCGGTGATGTGCGCGAGCCCGTGGACCGGCACGGCCTTGATCAGTGCCAGCAGTGATTTCACGTAGATCCGGGTCGGCGTCAGCAGCCGCTCGAACAGGCTCCGGCCGGCCAGCTGCGTATTCGCATCAGCGCCTGCGAGGCTGATCAGTTTGCGGATCAGCGAGTAGCCGTTGGAGTGGGCACCGGAGGAACTCAGACCAATCACCGCATCGCCGGCACGCACGGCAGTGCCATCGATGATGCGATCCTTCTCCACCACGCCGACGCAGAAGCCGGCCAGGTCATAATCGGCATCATGGTACATGCCAGGCATCTCGGCGGTCTCGCCACCAACCAGCGCGGCACCGGCCTGCACGCAGCCCTCGGCTATGCCAGCGATCACGACCTCGGCAACTTCGAGGCGCAGCTTGCCCGTGGCGTAGTAGTCGAGGAAATACAGCGGTTCGGCACCTTGGACCACGACATCATTGGCGCACATCGCCACCAGATCGATGCCGATGGCTTCATGGCGGCCGGTTTCGATCGCGAGGCGCAGCTTGGTGCCCACGCCATCGGTGCCCGAAACCAGCACCGGGCGCCGGTAGCGATCCATCGGGATCTCGACCAGCGCGCCAAAGCCGCCGATGCCGGCCAGGACTTCGGGTCGGTGAGTGCGCCTGACCAGCGGCTTGATGCGCTCGACCAGCTCATCGCCGGCATCAATGTCGACGCCGGCATCGCGGTAGGTGTAGCTGCGAATGTCGTTCATGTTGCTTAAGCAGTAGCTGGCGGTTGGGCGCCGCGCGGAGGCCCCCACAAGCCGGGGCACCCGAGGCGCGCTATAGTAGCCTAAAGCCATGCGACATCTGCCGAACATCATCTGTCTGATACGGATCGGGCTGATCTGGCCGATCCTGCGCAGCCTCGAGCAGGGCACCTACCAGATCACACTGGCGCTGATCTTTCTGGCCGCGATGAGCGATGGCCTGGATGGGTTCCTCGCCAAGCGTTTTGGCTGGACCAGCCGCCTCGGCAAGATCCTGGATCCGGCCGCTGACAAATTGCTGCTGGTCTCGGTGTTCCTGGTGGCGACCTGGCTCGGACTGATCCCGCGCTGGCTGACGGCCGCAGCGGTGGGACGGGATTTCATGATTATCCTGGGGGCGCTCGCCTATCGAGTGGGTATTGGCCCGCTGCACGGCCGCCCGATCGTGAGCAGCAAGATCAACACGCTGCTGCAGTTGCTGTACGTGCTGCTGACGGTGGTCTACGCCGCCTACGGACTGCCGCCGCACTACGTGCTCGAGGCGCTGGCGATCGTGACACTGGTGAGTATCCTGATCAGTGGTTACGGCTACGTGCGTGAGTACGCCGGGCGCGCGCTGGAGCTGGCGGCCTGAGGGCTGCCTGCGGCTGCTCGAGGATGCGCCCGTGAGACAGATGCCTTTGGCGGTGCGGCTGCGGGATCGCGCGGTCTTTGAAAGCTTCTATCCGGGCGCCAACGCAGAGAGCCTGGCGCATCTTGAGCAGGTGGCGCGCGCTGAGCGGCGCAGCGTCAGCTGGTTGTTCGGCCCCGATGCGAGCGGCAAGACGCACCTGCTGCAGGCCGTGTGCGCGCAGGCCGGCGCCAGTGCCGTGTACCTGCCGCTGGCGGAGCTTGCGCAGCTCGGGCCCGAGGCGCTCGAGGGCTGGCAGGAGTCACGCTGGCTGTGCCTGGACGATCTCGATGTGGTCATCGGCCGCCTGCCCTGGGAGCGCGCACTCTTTAATTTGTATCGCGAGGCCGAGGAGCGCGCTGCCAGCCTGATCGTTGCGGCCCAGCTGCCGCCGCTGGCACTGTCGTTCGCGCTGCCCGATCTGGGCTCGCGCTTCAGTGCTGCCAGTGTGCTGTCACTCAAGCGCCTTGAGGAAGAGGAGCAGCGCTCGGCGCTGCGGCTGCGCGCGCAGATGCGTGGCCTGGAGCTGCCCGAGGAGGCGGCGCTCTATCTGCAGCGGCGCTTTCCGCGCGACATGGACAGCCTCTATGGCCTGCTCGATACGCTCGATGAAGCGGCGCTCGAGGCCGGGCGGCGCCTGACCGTGCCGTTCATCCGCGACGTTCTGGCGCAGCCGCCAGCTTGAGGGCAAGCGTGGCCACGCGGCTTCCGAGCGCGCGCGCCAGCGTGATCTCCTCTGCGCTCAATACGCCATTACTGTCGCCGGCCACATGTGAGGCGCCATAGGGCGAACCGCCCGTGCGGGTCGCCGACAGGGCCGGCTCGGTGTACGGAATCCCGACCAGCAGCATGCCGTGGTGCAGGAGTGGCAGCATCATCGACAGCAGCGTCGTTTCCTGGCCGCCGTGTTGCGTCTGCGTCGAGGTGAACACGCCGGCAGGTTTGCCGGCCAGCGCGCCGCTCAACCACAGGTTCGCAGTGCCATCGAGAAAATACTTCAGCGGCGCCGCCATGTTGCCAAAGCGCGTCGGACTGCCAAGGATCAGCCCGGCAGCGCGCTTCAGATCCTCCTGCGTCGCGTACGCTGGCCCGCTCTCGGGTACTGGATTAGGTGTGGTCTCCAGTCCGGTGCTCACTGGGGCAACGGTGCGCAGTAGCGCCTCGGCGCCGGCGGCTTCGACGCCGCGGCAGACCTGGCGCGCCAGTTCGGCAGTTGTGCCGCCGCGGCTATAATAGAGAATCAGAATCTCGGTCATGACAAGCCTTGAAACGGCGCAGCGGAGGAGTGGCGCAGATGCATAGCGTGCGTTGCTGGGTCTCCGGCCGAGTCCAGGGAGTGTACTACCGGGCATCGACCGTCGAGCAGGCCGAGCGACTCGGTCTGAAGGGCTTTGCGCGCAATCTGCCGGACGGTCGCGTCGAGGTCCTGGCCTGCGGACCTGAGCAGGCCGTGCAGGCGCTGATCGAATGGCTGTGGGTCGGACCGTCAGCAGCGCGCGTCCTCGAGGTGCGTACTGAGCACGCGGGTCTCGAGCCCGAAGCGTTTCCGGACGATTTCACGACACTCTAGCTCAAAGCGTTGCACGTCACAGTGCGAGCCGCGCGCGGATGGCCGATGCGGCGCCCGCGAGCGGTACATTCTCGCTCTCGCTCGCCCGCCGATGGCGATACTCAATCATGCCGTTCTCGAGACCGCGATCGCCGATGACGATGCGGTGCGGAATCCCGAGCAGCTCGGCGTCGGCAAATTTCACGCCAGGGCGCGCATCCCGATCATCGTAGAGCACTTCCACCCCGAGGGCATTCAGCTCGTTGTAGAGCGCATCCGAGGCGGCGCGCACGCGCTCGCTCTTGTGCAGGTTCATCGGCACCAGCACGACATGGAACGGCGCCAGCGGGTCGGGCCAGATGATGCCCTTGTCATCATGATTCTGCTCGATGGCGGCGGCGACAATACGCGTTACGCCGATCCCGTAGCAGCCCATCAGCATGGTCACGGCCTGGCCACTCTCATCGAGTACCGTCGCGTTCATCGCCGTACTGTATTTGCGCCCGAGCTGGAAGATGTGTCCGACCTCGATGCCGCGCACGATCTTGAGCGTGCCGTTGCCCGAAGGACTCGGATCGCCATCGACGACGTTGCGCAGATCGGCAGCCATCGGCTCTGGCAGGTCACGGCCGAAGTTGAGTCCGGTGACATGCAGGTCCGGCTTGTTGGCGCCTGCGACCCAGTCCGCGCCGGCGAGCACGGCGTGATCTGCGTACACCGGACAGTTGAGTCCGCGCGGACCAATGAAACCCGGTTCGACACCGCTCGCGGCGATGCACTGCTCGATCGAAGCCAGCCGCAGCGGATTGGCTATGCCAGTGAGTTTCTGCGCCTTGATCGCATTGAGTTCGTGATCGCCACGCAGCAGCAGTGCCACGACCCCGCCCTCGCTGCCGGCAACGAGCAGCGTCTTCAGGCACTGCCTCGGCGCGACCTTCAGGAATGCGGCAATATCGGCGATCGTGCGCATATGCGGGGTCACGACCTCGGTGAGTGCGGCCCCCGGTGCCGGTCGTGGCGTGGTCGGCGCCAGGGCTCGCGCCTGCTCGATGTTGGCGGCGTATGCATCGCCGTCGGATACCGCGATCGCATCTTCGCCTGATTCGGCCAGCACCTGGAACTCCTCGCTGGCATCGCCGCCGATCGCGCCGGTGTCGGCCTGTACCGAGCGGAAGTTCAGCTGCATGCGCTCGAACATGCGCGTGTAGGCGCGTTTCATGATCGCGTAGCCCTCGGCGAGCGAGGCCTCGTTCAGATGGAACGAGTAGGCATCCTTCATGATGAATTCGCGCCCGCGCATCACCCCAAAGCGCGGTCGCACCTCATCGCGGAACTTGATCTGGATCTGATAGAAGTTCACCGGCAGCTGCCGGTAGCTTTTGAGCTCGCGGCGCGCGATGTCGGTGATCACTTCCTCGTGCGTCGGACCAATGACAAAGGCGCGCTTATGCCGATCGCTCAGGCGCAGCAGCTCGGGGCCGTACTGCTCCCAGCGCTTCGATTCCTGCCACAGCTCAGCCGGCTGCACCGCCGGCAGCAGCAGTTCGAGTGCACCGGCCCGATCCATTTCCTCGCGGATGATGCGCTCGACCTTGCGCAGGGTCCGCAGGCCCAGCGGCAGCCAGCTGTAGATGCCGGCGGCGAGGCGCCGGATCAGTCCGGCACGCAGCATCAACTGGTGGCTGATGACCTCGGCCTCGGCCGGGGTCTCCTTGGTCGTATTAATCGGGTAGAGCGAAAGGCGCATGAGTTCCCTGGGTGACAAAACCGGGTCGGGGAGCCCCGGAGGGCGGGCAAGCCCTCAATTCTAGGGTGTAGTTCGCCGGCCAGCCACCGCACCGTTGTGGCGGCGGTAGCTGCCCCCTATGATGCCGGCCTCATGGAAAGCCAAACCCCGCTCGAAGTCCGGCGCTCCCGGCGGGCAATCTACCTGCTGCCGAATCTGCTGACGACCGCCTGCCTGTTCTCGGGCTTCTACGCCATCGTGGCGGCGATCGATGGCAATTTCTCGCGCGCCGGCATGGGCGTGTTCATCGCGGCGATCTTCGATGGGCTCGACGGGCGCGTCGCCCGCATGACGCATACCGAGAGCGCCTTTGGCAAGGAGTACGACAGCCTGGCGGACCTGGTGGCCTTTGGGCTGGCACCGGCGCTGGTCTCATATCAGTGGGGTGTGGCCCGCATTGCCGAGTACGGCCAGGCGTGGGGACGTTTCGGATGGCTGGCCGCCTTCTTCTATGCCGCCTGCGGTGCCTTGCGGCTCGCCCGCTTCAATGTCCGCTCCAGCACCCTCGACAAGCGCTACTTCGAGGGACTGCCGATCCCGTCGGCGGCCGCGGTCGTGGCAGCATTCGTCTGGGCCTTCAGCGAATGGCATGAGCCCGGATTGCCCGGCCTGATCCTGGCCTTTGGCGTGACGGCACTGGCCGGTGGCCTGATGGTCAGCCGCTTTGGCTATCCGAGCTTCAAGCAGTTTGATCTGTCCAAGCCGATCCGTTTCGCATGGCTGATCGTGCTGGCGCTGGTGTTCGTGTTCATCGCCGGCGATCCACCGCGCGTGCTGCTGCTGCTGTTTGGCACCTATGCGCTGTGGCCGCCGCTGGTGTGGGTGGTGCGTCGTTTGCGTCGACGGCGTCGCAACGAGTCCGGCCCGGCGGCCTGACGCGATCCGGGCCTTAAGATTCACATGAACCGGCGTGCCCAGTACCTCGAGGCTCTCGGGATCGACACCTGGGCGCTGCGCACCCGCGCGGCCGCTGAGCCGGAGCAGATCGCTGCCGAACCCGATGCGATACCGGCCACGATGCCGACACCGCCACCCGCGCTGCCGGCGCCAACAATCGCCCAGACTATGTCAACCGATTCGTCCGCTGAGCCGTTGGTTGCGATGGCGTGGGAGCCGTTGGCGGCCAGGGTGCGCGAGTGTCGCCTGTGCGGTCTGCAAGCGGGTCGTACGCAGACGGTGTTTGGCGTCGGCAACCGGCAGGCAGAACTGCTGGTGGTTGGCGAAGCACCGGGTGCCGATGAGGATCTGCAGGGCGAGCCCTTCGTCGGCCGGGCCGGCCAGCTGCTCAACTCGATACTGCGTGCCGGTGGGTTTCCTCGGGAGACGGTCTACATTGCCAATATTCTCAAGTGCCG
>Ga0181537_10003628_pt1 | contig 13138 bp, 12 predicted proteins | sample PEATcosm2014_Bin_39_FD_119765 | JGI IMG/M metagenome (GOLD analysis project Ga0181537, IMG submission 119765) | Peatland microbial communities from MTU Mesocosm Facility, Houghton, MI, USA - PEATcosm2014_Bin23_10_metaG | ecosystem: Environmental > Terrestrial > Soil > Wetlands > Peat | place...
GTCGTGAACCGGATAGCTCCAATTCTCGATGCGGCCCGTGAACGCACGCACCACCCCGTCCGCCTCGAGCGAGGCGCGAAAGCGCCGGAATTTGGCCGAGCCGCCTTCCAGGCTCACCAGATGCACTGGCTTGCCCGTGGCCGCGGCCTCCGAGATCATGTTGACGCTTTCCTCGGTAACCACGACGGCATCGGCGTGGGCGAGGTAGCCGAAATAGGGGTTGTCGCCATTGCCGTCCCAGAATTCGCCGGATGTACCGGCGAGCTTTTCGCGCAGAATCGATTTATTGGCCGCGCCGGTGCGGCGCGATGGTGTGACCATCAGCGATGCGCCGCCGCGAACCAATTCGAGGAGCTGATCGGCCAGCCGAGTGACGATGTCGGGCGTCAGGCGGAATACGTCGTTGTCGCCGCCGACGAGGACCGCGACGCGCGGATGCCGGAGCGGGCCGAGCCGGTCGGCGAAGCGTTGGCGCGCTTCATCGAGTCGCGCGGCGTTGACCCTGTGCAGCGCGCCGCGCGTTACCACAACGTTCGCCCTGCGCAGGCGATCGTGACGAGGCACGACGACCAAATCGAACAGGGCCGGATCGATGGTCGGATTTTGAATCTGGATGCGCACCGTGTGGCCACCGCTCTCGCGGCCGACGATCAGCGACGGCAGCACGCTTTGGCGTCCGCTCGCGATCAGCAGGTCCGGCCAAGGTGGAGTCAGCGAATCGGCGCGAGTCGATAGTGCCCGCAGCCCCGCGCGCCGCAGAATCGATGGGCTGAGTTGGCGCCAGGGCGAACGAAGCCGGACGCGCTTGACGATGGCGTCGAGCCCGACCGCTTCGGCCAACCCGACGCACTGACTCTCCATGCCCGCCTTGCCATCGGTGATCACCCAGCAGATCGGACGGGTCACGCGATCTCCCGTCTTCCGCCTCAGCCGGCGTAGGCGCGCAACTCGGCGATGTAGGCCTCGCTCCGCGCCGGCGGCAACCATGCGCTGCGGAAGGCGTTTTCGCAGAGCTGGCGAAGATCGCCCTTGCTCAACTCGACGTCTTTCTCGACGCGCACCAGGTTCTCGGTCATGTAGGCCGCGAAATAGGCGGGATCGTCCGAATTCACGGTCACCCGCATTCCCTTGTCCAGCATCGTCTTGATCGCCTCGGACTTGCTTCCGTCGGTGACACAGGCATTCGAGACCGGGCACACGGTCAAGGCCAGCGAACGGCGCTTGATCTCCTTGCACAGCTTGTCGTCTTCCAACGAGTTGACGCCGTGATCGATCCGGTCGACGCCGATCTCGCGGATTGTCTGCCAAATGTGATCGACCGAGTTCTCCTGGTCGACATCGCAGTGCATGGTCAGCAGATAGCCCTCGGCCCGCGCGCGCTCGAATACCTTCGCGAATTTGACCGGAGGATTGTTCCGTTCGTCCGAATCGAGGCCGACGCCGACGATCCAATCCTTGTAGGGCAGCGACTCGAGCAGCGTCGCCATGGCGAACTCCGCGCTCCAATCGCGCAGGAAGCACATGATGAGCTGGGACTGGATGCCGAGCTTCTTGTGCGCATCGATCTGCGCCCTGCGGATGCCCCCGATCACCGTGCCGAACGACACGCCGCGCGATGTATGCCCCTGCGGATCGAAGAAGATCTCGGCGTAGCGCACGTTCTGCGAACGCGCCTTCTTCAGATAGGCATAGGTCAGATCGTAGAAATCCTGCTCGGCGCGAAGCACGCCCATGCCTTCGTAGTAGATGGTCAGGAACGAGGCCAGCGAGTCGAAATCATAGGCATCGCGGACCGCCTTGGCGTCGCGGTACGGCAGTTTGATGCCATTGCGCTTGGCCAGTACGAGCTTCATCTCGGGTTCGAGCGTACCCTCGATGTGCACATGCAGTTCGCACTTCGGCAATCCTTCGATGAAAGATCTCATCTTGCCCATGCGAGCCTCCTCAAGTGCCTGCGCGTGTCCAGAAACCCTCGTGCGCGACCAGCGCTTCGGCTTCGAGCAGCGGGCCGAGCACCTCGATCTGGCGCTGGCCGGACCCCAACACCGTGCGGCAAGGGAGATCCATCGTCAGATTTTCCGGGTGCGGACCGATCAGCGCCTTCAGCTTCTTTTCGGAAAGTCCGTAGACGACTCGGCCGATCCCGGCCCAATAGGCCGAACCGGCGCACATCGCGCAAGGCTCGGCATTCGTATACAGCGTGCAGCCGGCCAGGAAATCCGCGTCGTAGGCGAGCGATGCGCGCGTCATCAGAACGCGTTCGGCGTGGCCGGTGCGATCGCCGCTGCTCGCGTCGTTGGATTGTTCCATCAGCACGGTGCCGTCCGGTCCGACCAGCACCGCGCCAAACGGGTGATTGCCGGCGTTGCGCGAACGCTGCGCGACGTCGAAGCAGAACCGCAGATGGCGCTCATGCGCCGCGACCGGAAGAGCAGGTGGCTTGGTCATCGAGGCCTCGGAAACAGAGAAGGCCCCGGCGGTCAGCCAGGGCCTCTCGTTCGACTAGGGGCGTCCTACTTCGGAACTTCGCCCTCGACGCCTTCGACGTAGTAGTTGATGCCGCCAATCTGTTCGTCGGTCAGCGACTGGCCCTCGGCCAGGATCACTTTGCCCGATTGATCCTTGATCGGTCCGGCGAAGGGCAGGCGCTTGCCGCTGCGGACGTCCTCGCGAACCTTCGCGCCTGCCGCCTGCACGTCAGCCGGCAGGCTCTTGTTGACGTCCGGGATGATCAACGCGCCCTTGTCCAGACCCCACCAGGTCGACTCCGTCTTCCAGGTGCCATCCATCGCCGCCTTGGTGCGGGCGACGTAGAAGACCGACCAGTCGTCGACTTCCGAGGTCACGCAATGCGTCGGACCGAATTTGGACATGTCCGAGGCTTCCCCGAACGACCACACGCCGCGGGCCTCGGCGGCCTGCACGGCGGCCGGGCTGTCGGTATGCTGGGCGATGACGTCGGCGCCTTGGTCCATCAGGGCCTTGGCGGCGTCGGCTTCCTTGCCCGGATCGTACCAAGTGTTGACCCAGACGACCTTGATGGTGGCCTTGGGGTTCACCTTGCGCATCGCGAGCGCAAAGGAGTCGATGCCCATGACCACTTCGGGGATCGGGAACGAAGCGATGTAGCCGATGATGTTCGACTTGGTGATCATGCCGGCCAGCGTGCCCTGCACGGTGCGGCTTTCATAGAAGCGGATGTTGTAGACCGACATGTTCGGCGTGGTCTTGTAGCCGCAGCAATGCTCGAAATAGACCTTGGGGAAGTTCTTCGAGACCTTGACGGCCGGGTCCATGTATCCGAACGAAGTGGCGAAGATGATGTTGGCGCCTTGCTGTGCCAGCTGCGTCATCACGCGCTCGGAATCGGCGCTCTCGGGGACGTTCTCGACCTTGACGGTCTGAACTTTGTCTCCGAACGTCTTCTCGACGGCCAACTGGCCCTCATAGTGTCCGGCGTTCCAACCGCCGTCGGTCACCGGACCCACATAGACGAACGCGGCCTTGAACTTGTCGGCCGCCTTGGTCACACCCCCGAGCGCGGAAATTCCGGCGATCCCCAACGCAACGATGGCGGTGGCCGCCAGCGTCTTCTTCAGCAATTTCATGATAGTGACTCTCCCCTGTCAGACAGTCAGCGTGGCGGAACTATAACAGTTTTACACCGCAGTGCAGCAATTTGTTTAACGGTTTTAGCCAGCGTTGAAAACCTGCCCTAAACAGGCCGGCGCGTGCATGCGGACCAGGCTTGCTTTGCGGGAAATCAGTACCAACACAACGATCGTCGCGATGTAGGGCGTCATCGACAGGAATTCAGGCGCGATCGGCACCCCGAATGCCTGAGCGTGCAACTGGGCGATGGTGAAGAAGCCGAACAGATAGGCGCCCAGCAGAACGCGACCCGCCCGCCAGGTGGAGAAGGTGACACAAGCCAAGGCGATCCAGCCTCGGCCCGCCGTCATCCCCTCCGACCAGAGAGGCGTGTAGGCGAGCGACAGATAGCTCCCGCCGATGCCGCTCATGGCGCCGCCGAACAGCACCGCCAGAAACCTAATTCCGACCACGGAATAACCGAGCGCATGGGCGGCATCGTGATTCTCCCCGACGGAGCGCAGGATCAGGCCGGATCGGGTGCGGTTGAGGAACCAGTACACCGCGACCGCCATCGCAACCGAAAGATAGACCAGCGCGTCCTGGCCGAAGATGAGCGGTCCGATCAACGGAATATCGGTGAGTTGGGGGATGTGAAGCTGAGGTATTCGTGCGAGCGGTTTGCCGATATACGATCTGCCGATCAGCGCTGACAGTCCGGTGCCGAAAATCGTCAACGCCAGTCCGCACGCCACCTGATTGGCCAGCAAGAGGAGCGTGAGCACCGCGAACACCGAGCTGACGGCGGCGCCGGCGAGCGCCGCGGCGGCTACGCCAAAAATGGCGCTGCCGGTAAGGGTGGTGACCGCAAAGCCGACGATCGCACCAACCAGCATCATCCCTTCGATGCCGAGATTGAGCACACCCGACTTCTCCGTCACCAATTCGCCGAGCGCGGCATACAACATCGGCGTGGAGGCGAAGACCGTGGTGACCAGAATGGCGGTCAGCTCATGAATCACGTCGTGGAAGATCATGGCCGCTACCCGTGCACGATGCGGCGCCGGCCGCGAATGCGATAGCGAATCAGAACCTCGGTGGCCAACAGGAAGAACAACAGCATCCCCTGGAACACGCTGGCCACCGCCACCGGCAGATTCATCGACATCTGCGCCGCGTCGCCGCCGATATAGGAAAGCGCGATCAAGAGCGCGGCGATCACGATGCCCAGCGGATGCAGCCTGCCCAGAAACGCAACGATGATCGCGGTGAAGCCATAACCCGGCGAGATCGACGGCAATATCTGGCCGATCGGTCCCGCGACCTCGTTCACGCCGGCGACGCCGGCCAAGGCTCCGGAAAGCATCAACGTCGCCCATGTGATCCGCCGCTGGCTGAATCCGGCGTAACCGGCGGCCGGGGCGGCAAGCCCGATCACTTTGATCTGAAAGCCGAGAAACGAGCGCGACAACAACAACCAGCCGCCGACCGCGACGATCAATGCAATGACGAATCCGAATCCCAAGCGCGTGCCTTCGAACATCGGCGCGATCGAGGCATAGGACTCGAAGGGCTTCGACTGCGGAAAATTGAATCCCTTCGGATCGCGCCAGGGTCCGTGGATCAGTTTCTCCAAAAGCAATTGCGCGACATAGGTGAGCATCAGGCTGGTCAGGATTTCGTTGGCGTTGAAGCGGGTCTTCAGGAACGCCGGAATTGCGCCCCAAAGCGCCCCGCCGATCGCGCCGGCGATGAACATGGCCGGCAACACCCAAAGGCCCCCGCCGTCGCTCCAAAACAGGCCGAGTCCGCCGCCGAAGATTCCGCCCATCACCAGCTGACCCTCGGCGCCGATATTCCAAATGTTGGCGCGAATCGCGATCGCCAATCCGACGGCGCAAAGAATGAGCGGCGTCGCCTTGACCCCGAGTTCGGCGACCCCATACCAATTCTCGACCGGTTGGATGAAGAAGGCATACATCGCGTCGAATGGGTTGACGCCCAGGATCGCGAACAACACCAATCCGGCCAGCAGGGTCAGCAGCACCGCTAAGACCGGCGTCGCCAGCATCATGCGCGTGGATGGCTGCGCGCGCGGTTCAAGCCGCAGCATTAGGTCCCTCGTTGTCCTGGCGGTCTTCGGAGGTACCGAATACGCCACCCATCAACAGGCCGATCGCTTCGACCGAGGTTGCCTTCACCTGCACGGTTTCGGAAATGCGCCCGTGATAGATGACGGCCATCCGGTCGCAAAGTTCGAACAGCTCGTCGAGATCCTGCGAGATCACCAGCACCGCGGCGCCGGCTCGCGAGAGATCGAGGAGTGCCTGGCGGATCGAGGCCGAGGCGCCCGCATCCACACCCCAGGTGGGTTGCGCGACCACCAGCAGCCGCGGCTCGAGCATCATCTCACGGCCGATGATGAATTTCTGGAGGTTCCCGCCCGACAGGCTGCGGGCCACACTGCCGTGACCGCGCGCAGCGACATGGAAGGTCTTGATCACGCGCGACGCGTATCCCTGCGTCTGGACGGACCGCACCATGCCGCTCTTGACCATGCCGAGGATGTCGACGGTGTAACCCGACAGCAGGGCATTCTCGGAAAGCGTCATTTCCGGAACCGTGCCGCGACCCAGGCGTTCCTCGGGAACGAACGCCATACCATATCCGCGGCGGTCGCGCGGGCCGATGTGGCCGACCGGGCGACCCTCGATCTCGATCATCCCCGGGACCGGCACCAGTTCCTCGCCGGACAGCGCCGCCAGCAGTTCGGCTTGGCCATTGCCTGCGACGCCGGCAATGCCGACGATCTCGCCCGCGCATACGCTCAGGTTGGCGCTTTTGATATTGGTCGCGAACGGATGGTCCGACGTGGTCGAGAGGTTGTTCAGTCGCAGCATCGGGGCGCCGGCCACCGCGTCGCCCAGGCGCTTGGGCGACGACAACTCGGTGCCGATCATCATCTCGGCCATGGCGCGTGCGCTGGTCGTCTTGGGATCGCATTCGCCGACCACGCGTCCGCCACGCAAGACCGTTGCCTTGTCGCAGAGCGCGCGGATCTCCTCGAGCTTGTGGCTGATATACAGGATCGTCCGCCCTTCGCCCGCCAGCCTGCGGAGGACTTCGAACAGCCGATCCACCTCTTGCGGCGTCAGCACCGAAGTCGGTTCGTCCATGATCAAAAGCCGGGGTTCGCCCAGGAGGCATCGGACGATCTCGACGCGCTGGCGTTCGCCGACCGACAAAGTATGGACATGACGCGTCGGTTCGAGGGCCAGGCCATATCTGGTCGATACCTCGACGATCCGCCGCGTCATCTCGCGCATCTGTCCGGGATTGTCGAGGCCGAGCGCGACGTTTTCGGCGACGGTCAGGGATTCGAACAGCGAGAAATGCTGGAACACCATGCCGATACCCAGCCGCCGGGCTTGGGCCGGATTGGCGATGGCGGTGGATTCGCCTTCCCAATCGATGGTTCCCGAATCGGCGTGCTGCACGCCATAGATGATCTTGACCAGGGTGCTTTTGCCGGCGCCGTTTTCGCCAAGCAGGGCGTGGATTTCGCCCGCGTCCAGGGTCAGATTGACGGAGTCGTTGGCAAGGCAGCCGGGAAACTGCTTGGTAATGCCATGAAGAGCCAACCTTGGCGCGTTCACCACGCTCTTCTTCCCCCACCCGAGAATGCGTCGCGAAACCGATTATAGCGGGGTGGCCGCCGACAACAACAATCCGTTGCACGCTAATTTGGCGGTCAGACGGGGATGCCCTTCTTGACCATGTTGTCGATCAGGCGGCCTTGCAGGATGGTGATGCCGGCTCCGCGCGCAAATCGCAGTCCTTCGGCCGTGTCGCACCGCGCCAGCACGAACTGGGGCGAAGTTCGATTGCCGACCCTCCGCTGCAGCTTGGCGAAGCGGTTGGGATCCAGCCGCATGATGTCGCCGGACCAGAACATTTTGGCGTAGTCGCAGGCGATCGCATCGATATCGAGAAACTCGACCGCCTCGTAGTGAAGGCTGTCCAACAACACCTTGTAGCCGCGATCGCGCAGACGGGGCACGAATTTGATCCACAGCCTGGGGCTTGCGATCACGTCCGTCTTGTTGATCGCGATGATGATGTTCTGGCGCTGTTCGGGTTTCAGGTCGGCGTCGAACTTGGCGAACCGGTCCGATGCGACGGTCGACAGGTTGAGGTTGATGCTAAAGCGCTTGCGGCTGGCACGCTCCTCGGGGTTCGCGAGCAGGCGAAGGACGGCCGCATCGAGATCGCCCGTCAGGTCGTTGAACAGCCAACGGTTGCGGGTGAGCGACTGGCCCGGGCAGAACGTGGTCTCGAGGACCTTCACGGAAATATAGTTTTCCCGGAAGATGACGGTGACCTTGTCGGGTTCGGCGATGGAATAGGCAGGCTGGGCGAGCAGCATCGGTGAGATATCGGTGCGACCGAGCCCAACCTTGATCCGCGTCAGTGTCGCCGAATCGACTTCCTGCTTGGGTTCGTTGGGGTTGGCCGGAGGACCTCCGGCGGCGGGCGCGGAGGCCTCGGCCACACCCGCGGCCGACTCCGCCCAAGCCACGAGTTTCCGATAGTCGGCCGGCGCACCGAGGTCGAAGATGGTGTAAAACTCGCCCAGGCCGCCATGAGGATTGGTGAAGGTCACGCCCATCCGGCCCAGGAACACCTCCTGGATCGAGGCGCAGGTCGAGGCCAGAACGTGGCGCGGCATTTCATGCGTGACCGCCACGATATCGGCATTGCGCAGGAGAAAGATCTCGATCTCCTTGAAACGGAATTTGAGGGACGCGAGTTGGGACAGGGCGGCAGAAAGCGTGTCGCGCGTCTTCCGCGCCGGGGGCAATTCCGAGATGTGAAAATGCGCGGCTAGATAGCCGGACGCCTGGTCGCCGAGCTTTTTGAGATGGGCCAGGAAGCGCGCGTTTTGATCGGCCATGGAAGACGCCGTGCCCACGTAATTTGCCTTCGGGGTACCCTGGAATGGGCGCCGATCCTAATGTAGCATCGGTACATGCACAATGATGGCTTGCGCGATGGCGCTGGGTCCGATCCGGCGCCGTTTTCGACGCTGCGCCCCCGCCACGCTTCGTCCGTTCTCCTGGTTTGCGATCACGCTTCGAACCGCATTCCGGCCCGTTTCTCCGGTCTCGGTCTTCCGCGGTCGCAAGTCGGCCGGCATATCGGTTGGGACATCGGCGCGGCAGAGGTGACCCTGGTTCTGTCGCGCCTCCTGAGGGCTACGGCCGTCATGTCCGGCGCGTCGCGCTTGGTTATCGATTGCAACCGCGAACTCGATGACCCGACCTCAATTCCGGAACGGAGCGACGGCGTCACGATACCGGGCAACCTCGGAGTGTCCATATCCGAGCGGAAGCGCCGCGCGGCGGAGTGGTTCCAGCCGTATCATGACGCGATTGCCGCGCAATTGCGTCGCCTGGAGCGGACTCATCCCGTCGTGACACTCGTCTCGATCCACAGTTTCACTCCAGTCATGGACGGTTTTGCGCGGCCATGGCCGATCGGCGTGTTGTGGAATCGCGATCCACGCCTCGCGCCCGCGATCATCGCGGCACTCGGCAGGCAAGGGCACGCCGTCGGCGACAACGAACCCTATTCCGGGCGTGAAGGCGGTTACACGGTCGACGTTCACGCCGAGGCGCATGGGCGGCCGCATGTGACCTTCGAGATTCGCCAGGACCTGATCGCCGAGCCCATAGGCGCTTGGCGATGGGGCAGGCGGTTGGCCGCGGTGCTGCGCACCCGGCTCCGCCAGACGGACCGTTGGCGGCGACGGTCACATTGAAGGGGCGAGCGGGGGAGTATCCGGGGATGCATCAACCCCGTGATCCTGATCCAATTGGCAGTAAACGGTTGTCACCTCGTTGCAACATGCATTCTCGTCATGTAAATTAGCCATAAGGACGTGTGCGGAGCACTCGCAGCGCATGGACTAAGCGACAAAAAAATGTCGCCAACGAAGCATTAGGGGGACGTCACATGGCAGGAGCAAGCACGGCCGCCGGTAAAGCCGGTGGCCTGGAAAAGCAAAGCCTTCCTTTCATCATCGGAGCGTCTTCGGTCGGCACGCTGATCGAATGGTACGATTTCTACCTTTATGCGATCCTTGCGGGTCTATTCGCCGGGAAGTTCTTCCCCGGCGACCTCAAGAGCAGCTTTCTCTACAGTTTGGCCGTGTTCTGGGTCGGATTCATCGTCCGTCCGTTCGGCGCCGTGATCTTCGGCTACATCGGTGACCTCGTCGGCCGCAAATTCACTTTCATGCTGACTCTCGGCCTGATGGGTGGCGCGACGTTCCTGGTCGGATGCCTGCCGACCTTCGACTCGGTCGGGTGGTTGGCGCCCATCCTGCTCGTTTTGCTCCGTCTGATCCAAGGCTTGGCCTTGGGCGGCGAGTATGGTGGTGCCGCGACGTACATCGCCGAACATGCCCCCGATGGCAAACGCGGGCTCTACACAAGCTGGATCCAGACGACGGCCACGCTCGGCATCGTGATAGCCCTTTTGGTGATCATGGGATTCCGGCTCGGCATGGGCGACGACGCCTGGAACGCCTATGGCTGGCGAATTCCGTTCCTGATCTCCGCGCTTCTTGTGGCGCTCTCGGGATATATCCGGCTCAAGCTCGATGAATCGCCGCTCTTCGCCAAACTGAAGCACCAGGGCAAATCGTCGAAGAATCCGGCGGGCGACGCGTTCGGCAACGGCAAGAACTGGGGCTACATCCTGTTAGCCCTGTTCGGCGCCGTCGCACCCGAAGGCGTGATTTGGTACACGTGCCAGTTCTATGCGTTGTTCTTCCTGGTCAACGTGGCCAAGCTGCCCTGGACCGAAGTCTACATCATCCTGACCTACGCACTTCTGTTCGGCGCGCCGATGTTCATCGTTTTCGGATGGTTGTCGGACAAGATCGGTCGCAAGCCGATCATGATCGGGGCGATGGTGGTGGCGGTGATCACGCTGATACCGGCGTTCCAACTGATGCTGGCAAACAAGGACAATCCCGTCGTCGTAACGCTGATCTTGTTCTACCTGATCCTGCTGGTGACGGCGGTATACGGGCCGATCGCGGCATTCCTGGTGGAATTCTTCCCCGCCAAGATCCGCTACAGCTCGATGTCCCTGCCCTATCACGTCGGCAATGGCGTCTTCGGCGGCGGCGTGCCGTTCATCGCCACTTGGCTCGCGACGACCTTCGTCGGATACACCTTCGTTGGGTTGTTCTATCCGATGGCGATCGCGGCGCTAGGCGTCGTCGTGGGCGGGCTCGGTATCCGAGGCACGTCCCACAAGGTGAAGATCTGGGACGAAGTCGGCGGGTTGGATCCGCGACTACCCTGACCGCATGACGATCAGGACTGCCGCCCGGTTTTCCGGGCGGCGGTCCCTTGTCGCGATTGACGCCTAGAGCGGCGAGAACGAGGTCGATTTGAGGATCTTGTTCTCCTGACTCAGCATGTTTCCCGTAGCCGCGCTTTTTTTGCGGTAAGCGATCCAGTCGGGATCGAGGTCCATGGCGTTGCGGCGTTGTTCGCGATCGGCCATGCTTTCGTAACCCCACAAGTGCACGACTTGGTTGAGCGCCCCGACTTCGGTCATGAAATAGCCGATCGGTTTGCCGAGATAGCGGGTCTGTATCGGCAACCCTTCTTTCTCGTACATCTCGAGAAAGGCGGCGAGTCGGCCGGGGGCCATGGTGTAAGTGCGCAAATCGACGATCATTGCTGGGACTCCGCGCGATTGGTTGGACGCGGCCTGGCAATGCCGCCCGGCATCCTAGGGACGCCAGGCGGCGCCTGGCAAGCCGGCCTCCGTCGTTTATCGACAAACGACCCTGCGATAACCTGAGTGGTATGGGCGAAGGCATGGACGAGATCGAAATCTTCAAACGACTGGCGATGGCTTTGGCCGTCGGACTGATGCTGGGCATCGAGCGCGGCTGGGAGACGCGCATGGTCCCAGAGGGGACCCGAATCGCGGGCATCCGCAGCTATGCAATGATGGGATTGCTCGGCGGAATTTGGGGCCTGCTGGGCCAGGAAGCCGGCCAATTGGCCCTGGGGTTGGGCTTCGCGGCCTTCGCCTCCTTGATCATCGCCGCCCACATCATGCTGCTGCGGACCAATCCCGGGGAGCGAAGCATCGCGGCGGTCCTGGCCGCGCTGCTCGCCTTCGTGCTCGGCGCGCTGGCGGCTTACGGTCACCTAGCCGCCGCCGCCGCGGGCGGCGTGGTGACGCTGGCCCTGATGACTCTCAAGGCGCCCCTGCATCGCTTCGTCGCGTGGATCGAGCCAACGACCATGAAGGCGTCGGTGCAACTCCTTGTCATTTCGGTTGTGTTGCTGCCGGTTCTTCCCAACCAGGGCTATGGACCCGAACAGTCGCTCAATCCCTTCCGCATCTGGTGGATCGTGGTGCTGATCGCCGCGATCGGCTTCGTCGGCTACATCGCGATCAAGGTCGCGGGCACCCGGATCGGCGCCATGCTGACGGCGGCTTTCGGCGGCATGGCGTCATCGACGATTTTGTCATTGAACTTCGCGAGAATGGGCCGCGCCACGCCGGAATTGCAGCGCTTGCTCGCGGCTGGAGTCGCCGTGGCCAGTTCGCTCATGGCGATTCGCATCCTGGCGCTGGCACTGCTGCTCAATCCGGCCTTCTCGATCGCGCTCGCCGTGCCGATGGGGGCGATGACCGTGATTGGCCTCGCGGGGGCCGGCCTATTGTGGCTGGGTGCGCGTCAGGTCGGGGTCGGCACCGAAACTCCGGTCGCCAATCCGTTCGAGTTCTGGACCGCGATCAAGTTGGCGGCGTTCCTGACTTTGGTTCTGTTGCTGGCCGCCCTGATGCATCAATGGTACGGGGATCGGGGCGTCGATCTGGTTGCCGCCGTCGCGGGCTTGGCCGACGTCGATGCCATCACCGTGTCGATGAGTCACGCGACCGCGCAGGCCGGAATGGCCATGCCGGCGGCCAGACTGGCCGTGTCGATCGCGGCCATCGTGAACACCCTGGTCAAGGCGGGAATCGTTATGGTGGTCGGCGGTTGGGCGATGGGTCGCCATGTCTTGATGGTCGCCATCGCGATGTCGATCGCGGCCATCGCCGGACTGTTGCTGGCGACTTGACCGAGGCCGCTGGAACGGCCGCGGCGGACGATCAGCTGAAGGCCTTGAACGCGATCAGCGTGAAGGTGTCCTTGACGCCGGGCAGCGTTTGCAACGAACCGGTGACGAAATGCCCGACGTCGACTCCGGCATCGAGATAACATTTCAGCAGCAGATCGAATTGGCCCGAGATCGAGTGGACTTCGGAAACGCCCTCGACGTCGACCGCATGTTCCGCGACTTCGTAAGCCCGGCCCATCTCCGCCTTCACCATGACGAAAATGGTCTGCATCGAGGTCGAACCTATCCCACCTTGCGCCGGCCGACGCCGGCCGAGGAGCGGGCGATGAAGTCGGGTAAATGGTCGCCGAAGCCAACGGCTCCGGGATGCGGCAGTCGCTCAA
>Ga0181537_10003629_pt1 | contig 13137 bp, 8 predicted proteins | sample PEATcosm2014_Bin_39_FD_119765 | JGI IMG/M metagenome (GOLD analysis project Ga0181537, IMG submission 119765) | Peatland microbial communities from MTU Mesocosm Facility, Houghton, MI, USA - PEATcosm2014_Bin23_10_metaG | ecosystem: Environmental > Terrestrial > Soil > Wetlands > Peat | place...
TGTTTTTTCCCGCTTCGCTCCTGTGAAGAAAAAAACAAGCCGATCCCGGCAAAAAGGAAAAAAACATGAAATTAGATGATGTCAACCTCAAAACCAAAGAAGCCCTCGACTATTTAGTCCTCTCCCTCGACTCCGGTCACAGCCATGTCCTTACGCAGTATCTCGGCGCGATGGCCAAGTTCCGCAACTACAGCTTCGGCAACATCATGCTCATTGCTCGACAGAAACCCGATGCCACCAATGTCGCCGGAGTCCGCACGTGGAACTCGCTTGGCCGCTTCGTTCGCCGTGGCGAAAAAGGCATTTTCATTCTCGCTCCCATGATCGGAAGACAAAGCACGAAAGATGTAGCGACCGACGAGCCAAGCCAAGACGTAGCCACCGAGGGTCAACGGACGCTGTACGGATTCCGGGCCGTATACGTGTTCGATGTCAGTCAGACAGAAGGCAAAGAACTTCCCGCGCTCACGGAAGTCGAAGGCGATGTCAGCGGCTACCGCGAACGTCTCGGAACGTTCGTCGAAGCACAAGGCATTGAACTCAACTACTCCGAACGCATCGCACCTGCTAAGGGCTTGTCCTATGGCGGGAAGATCACCTTACTTTCGGGGATGCAGCCTGCCGAGGCGTTTTCCACGCTCACTCACGAAATCGCCCACGAGATGCTACACCGTGGCGACCGCCGCACCCTTACCACCAAGAAAGTCCGCGAAACCGAAGCCGAAGCCGTGGCCTTTGTCGTCTGCCAATCGCTCGGCCTTCAAACCGGAACCGCTTCCGCCGACTATATCCAGCTTTGGCATGGAGACGCGAATCTCTTGCGCGAGAGCTTGGTAGCCGTGCAACAAACCGCTGCTCTGATTCTGGGAGGCATTGCCCTCCCAGAGCCAGCGGCGCTTGCCGCCTAGAGATTAAAAGACCGCAAACCAATTCAACCCAACGACGGTGAAGGTCGTCATGTCCGACACGGGTGACGACCACACCTTACCCACAACCAATACCAACAAATACAACGCTCCCAAGGAGAGTCATCATGAAAGATACGCAGAACATCACCGCGAGCAATGAATATCGAAGCGTTCCCATCGGCATTCTGATGGAGTCATCCACCAACCCGCGCAAGCGATTCGACGAAAAGAACCTTGAAGAGCTTGCCGCCAGCATGAGAGCGCAAGGCATTCTCGCCCCGCTTTTGGTCAGAGAACTCAGCGAAAACAAGTACGAAGTCGTAGCCGGAGCGCGAAGGCTACGAGCCGCGAAACTCGCAGAACTCGAAACTCTCCCCGTTCGCGTGGTCAAACTGACCGATGCAGAGTCCATTGAGGCCCAGGTCGTCGAGAACCTGCAACGCGAGGACATTCACCCGCTGGAGGAAGCTCTGGGTTTCAAGTCGCTGTTGGAACTTGGAGAGCCTGTCTATACGGTCGCAAGTGTCGCGTCCCGCTGCGCAAAAAGCGAGGCGTACGTCTACGGTCGTATCCGATTGGCTGACCTCATACCGCCCGTGGCCGAGGCATTTCTGAAAGACCAGATCACCATCGGCCACGCTTTACTGATCGCCAAGCTCCCGGCTTCGCAACAGCAGGAAGCGTTCTCGGCTGCTTTTCGCGGTCTATGGACAAGCGAAGGCAACAGCCAAGTCCTCATTCCAGTACGTGAACTCGCCGCGTGGATAGAGTCGAACATCTTGCTGCAACTGGCGTCTGCGCCATTCGACAAGCAGGATGAGACCCTCGTTCCCGAAGCAGGTTCGTGCGTCAACTGTCCGAAGCGAACCGGATTCAACAAACTACTATTCCCCGATGTGCGTAAGGACTCCTGCACTTCGCCCGACTGTTTCCGGGCCAAGATTGACGCTTCCGTGAAAAGGACTCTGGAAACCAAGCCGCAACTAATCCAGATTTCGGCGGCGTGGAATTCCCGCGAGGGCGCTCGCTTGGGACGCAATCAGTATGTGGAGTTGGAGATCAAGAAGCCGAAGGCAAACGGCGCAAGCGCCAAGTTACCAGCTAACCAGAAGCCATGCGAGAAGATGGCTGAGGCAATCGTCATGGACGGCGGTAAGCGCGGACAGGTTGTCAAGGTTTGTGCCGATCCCACCTGCCGTGTCCACTACCCCAACACGCCTTCTCCGCAGCAAGTCGAGCGGGAGCGGGCAGAGGAACGGAAGCGGATCGAGAAAGAAAAACTGGCGATTACGACTCGCCACCGTATCTTGGCCACGATCCTTCAACGCGTGTCAGCTCCCTTAAAGAAGGCCGACTTGCAGGCAGTCGCTCACTACCTGATTGGCCATCTTTCCTACAGCCAAGTTCCGGCTCTGGCAAAGCGACACAAGGTAGAGGCGAAGAAGGACTCCGCGTCCGCACAGGAACCTCTGGCCAAGCAAGTGAGCACGTATGATGAGGCCGAACTTTGCAAACTGCTTCTGGAAATCAGCCTGCTGGATTCAGCGTATCAGCGATCCACGGCCAGCCGCGACGACGTTCTTATGGACGCCGCCAAACGCTACCGCGTGGATACTGAGAAACTACAAAAGGCCGTGGCGGATGAGTTTGTTGCGAAACGAGATAAGAAGACGAAGGCAAAAACAAAGCCAAAGAATCGGAGGCCCGCGGCGTAAGACAAATCACAATTTAGATTTCTGGCGGAGTGCGCTTCTCGCACTCCGCCATTTTCATTGATGTGCATTGTGGCAAGCGGTGTCAACGGTACCAAGAACCGGCCCGTTGAAGCTTTTTTGTCAGCTCCTAGCGAAGCGTCGTTGCTGCTAACAGAACCGGAATTCAACTTGCTAACGACATTCGTCAAAAATTCACTGGACAAATTTCTCGCTCCTGAGTTATTTTCTTTTCCACCAGCAAAACGGTTCTTCCAGTTCTCATTCCATGGACGCCCCGACCGCTGGCATCCCTGGGGCTGTTCAAATTTCTGTAAGACAGGAAGAGAACGTGATGAATTGTCTCCGCAAGTCCACTCTGCTACTCTGTGCAACCTTTCTTTCAATGAGTCTGGCTTTGGCCCAGTCAGGTCCGGATGATCCCGGCGCTGGCCTCCTTCCGTTCTCAACCCAAGTGGGAGGCGCAAACGAGTCGGTTGATCTCGCCACCAGCAATGTCTTCGTTACAATCCCCTTGAGATCCAAAGCTGGCAAAGTTCCGTTTGAGCTTTCCCTGTCCGGCAACTTTCATCCTTGGATTGGATCAATTCAGGACGGCCAGCAGTGGAATGTTACTGCCGGGTTAACCGGCGGACCGTCGGGACTTCTCGGTGGGCGACTCTCCTATACTATCAAGGACAACCAGGGGTGCTCTCCATATGTTGACTCGGAAGAAACCGTGTACGGAATCGTAGACGGCACGGGAGCCCTGCACTCTGCACCCGCGACTATTCATTCAAATTCGCACTGCGGAGCAACCTCCGCTACTGTGAACGCCAAGGATGATTCTGGTTTGTCGGCCTACGTGACCTATGGCAGTTACGGCTACACACTCTACGACCGGTCAGGGAACGTCCTTACCATAAACTCCACAACCCATAATCAGACATTGACCGACCCCGACCTTACAACCATGCAACAGGTGTTTACAAGTTGGCCGCTCGTCGGTTCGTACACCGATACGTTAGCTCAAACTCCAATCTCCTTTTCGTTCGGCAACCCAACCGGAAACCCTGACACTTATACCTTCACCGGGGGCGACGGAAACACCCAGACCTATACCGTCAAGTACCTGACCAAGACTCTGGCGACGGCCTTTCATTGCACCAGCCCTCTTGTCGCCGAAGCGAATCAGAAGACAATCTATCTGCCAACCACCATTACGTTCAAAACGACCGGAGAAACTTATACTCTTACTTACGAACAGACCCCAGGATATTCAAGCTCTTACAGCACGGGCAGGCTGACCAGCATCACGTTTCCTTCAGGCGGCTCCGTTTCGTACACCTACTCAGACTCAAGCGGACATAACGGCATTGAGTGCCATACGGGGGTCGTTCCAACCCTTACAAGAACGGTCAAGGATAACAATGGCAACACCTCGACCTATACCTACATAGATTCCGACGTTGAAAACGGCACGGACTACACCGTCACCGCTGACTTTCCTTACGTCCACGGTAACGCCAACAACAGCACGATCGTATTCTCCTTCAAAGACACGCTCCAGACCGAGGCCCAGTACTACCAAGGTACAGCGACCGGCACCCCGCTCAAGACCGTCCTGACTTGCTACAACGCCAACTTCACAACTTGCGCCACGCCTCCATCAGTTCCAAGCACCGTGACTCAAACCGACGTCTACACCTATCTTGGAGCCTCCACACCCTCGCTTGTCGAAACCACTTTCGATACTTACGGCAACACCACTAGCCTCGCGCGTTACGATTTCGGAACCACTATCCCTCCGACTGCACCCACTCTGGTCTCGACTACCAACACAGTCTACGGAACCTGGAACGGCTCTAGTTGCACTGCGCTTGGAAATTACATCACTGACAAGCCCTGTTATATCAGGGTCGTTCCCGGTTCGGGTTCGCCCGCCTATACGAGCTTGACGTATTTCGTAAACAGCACTGCAGGCCACCCCACCGAGATCGAGAGATGGGTGAGCGGCACAAGCTATTTAGATACGAGCTACACCTACAACCCCAACGGCACCCCTATCAACATGACCGAGCCAAACGGCGCGATCACAACTTATGGCTACGCGGACGGGTGCAACAATCTGCTGCTTACAAGCACCTCTTACGATGTTGACAGCCTCAAATCGTCTCAGACTTGGGACTGCGACGGCGGCGTTGTCACGAGCAGCACGGGAGTCGACGGAAATAAATGGAACTACGCTTACGTTGACCCTCACTGGAGGCAGACGCAGGTCACCGATCCCACAAACTACTCCGTCAACTACGCTTATACGCCAACCAGCGTTACGACCACTAGTTCCTTCAACAGCGGAACGCTGGAACACGTCACTACCCTCGACGGCCTGACCCGCCCGATTCTCGACCAAACTCTCGCCAGCGCGGGCAATTACGACACCGTTGTCACAACCTACGACTTGAATGGAAGGATTGCGCACGTGACCGCACCATTCAACTGCACTACACTCGGCAGCGGGTGCAGCTCGGCAACGCAGTCTTCAACAACCTATGATGCCTTGGGCAGAGTTCTCATAGCCACCGACGTCAACGGCGGAATCATGACCCATACGTACACTCAAAACGACGATCTCGCCGTGCTAACGCCTACTCCATCCGGGGATTATTCGACAGCCGGCAAGACACGGCAAACCCAAGTGGACGGCTTGGGCCGGATAACTTCCGTATGCGAAGTTACGGCAGCGTCAGGAAGCGCGGCGTGCGGCCAGACAAACTCTAAGAACGGATATCTGACTACTTACGCCTACAGCACCCTCGATCAACTCACCGGCGTCACGCAGGGCTCTCAATCTCGCGGCTTTTCCTACGACGGCTTGGGCAGGCTCTATCAGGAGAGTAATCCCGAAAACGGCACGACCAACTACAACTATGACGCCGACGCCACAAATTGCAACAAATCCGCCTACGCAGGCGATCTAAACAGTATTCGCAGAAACTCGACGGACTATACCTGTTTCAAATACGACTTAATGCACCGAGTCACTGAAACCTGGCATCCCGGCGCGACCAATACTGACAATGCGTTTTTCCAGTGGGATTCAGCAACTTACGGTAGCATTGCTCTCGGCCAGGGCGGTCAAGTCGCTGAAGCCTGGACATGCGCTTTGAACACAGACTGCGCAGTCTCCGCCTCAAAGACGCTGGAACTCTTTCGCTATGACATGCGCGGAAATCTTACGGAATTCAATCAACAATCGCCTAACTCCGGCGGCCTCTACGGCTCAACTGTGGAGTATGACGCCGTAGGAAACAAGTCGAGCCTCGTTGTTGGGAACGCAGCCGAGAACGTAACGCCCACGTTAACGATTGCCGCCTATGACGGCGAGGGCCGTCCTACGCAAATCAATGCATCAACAGGTACGTCTCCAGTCGCTAAGAGCATCGCGTACACCTACTTCGGCCCGACTGCGGTGACCTACGGTTCTCTCGACAATGATGCCTTTACCTATGACAATCTCGGTCACATGCGAACGTACACATACAACATCGGGTTGCAGAGTTACGCTGGTACGCTCACGTGGAACGCTAATGGAACTCTGGGCAGCCTCAAAACCGTCAATGGACTCACCGGCGGTAACGGCGGCACCACGACGGTCAGTTACAACTACGACGATCTGACTCGGATCTGGAAAGCGTCGGACGGCGTAAATATCGCGCAGACTTATACCTACGACCCATACGGAAATATCAGCACGGATGGCGCTCCCGCCTCGTGGATGCCGACTTATGTCGCGGGCACCAACCGATACCAGGCGGAAGGCACATGCGGTGCCTCTGGCAGCATTTGTTACGACGCGGACGGCAATCTTTTGTCGGACACCTTCTACAATTACACATGGAACGCTGAAGACAAGCTTGCATCGGTCAACGGCGGAACGGCCGTAGTTTACGACGCTTTCAACCGCGCTCTTGAGGATTACAACGGAATCGAGTTCCTGTTTGTCCCCGGCTTCAGCACCGCCTTCGTGAATATGAGCGGCCAGACCCTCACTGGAGCATACATTCCACTTCCGGGAGGTGGGCGCGTGGTTTACACGCCTTCTGGAATTCAGAATTACATGCACCCCGACTGGAACAGCGCGTCGAGGGTATCAAGTACTCCCAGCCGGACACTCTATTCACAAACCGAATACTCGCCCTTCGGGATCTCCTATCTGAAGTCTGACTCGAATCCGCAGCTTCTCTTCGACGACTCTGGTTCCGACTTGGTCGGAGAATATTCGGCAACGAATCGCCAGCTCCACGCAACCCAAGGCCGATGGATTCAGCCCGACCTTGCAGGAAAGGGCTCTGTTGATCCGACAAACCCACAGACCTGGAATCGTTATGCATACGCGCTGAACAATCCGCTTGCCCTGTTTGATCCTCTCGGCCTGGACTGTATATACCTAAACGATTCTGGAACAGGTCTCGCTCCGAATGGCGGTATAGATACGAACTCGGACATCGGCGAGTGTGGGACCAACGGCGGTTACTGGGTTGACGGATCGTACACGAAGGGTTGGTACAACACGTCCAACAATGACATATACCTTCAGGGCAGTCAAAATGGAATGTTTACGGATTCCTACTCGAACACAATCACCACAAATTCCGTCGGCGGACCCACCGATACGAGTGGATTCGGTGGTCCTTTGTTTCAATTAGGCAACCTCCCTGACGTGGCTCTCCCCCCGGTTGCCCAAACGATTATCACTCAGGTAGGCATCCAAACGAGCGGGTTCACGAAGCAACTGAACTGTGCTGCGGCCGCGGCATATCCATTTATCTCCGGCCCCAAACCTGAGGACGTGGAAGGGATCGCCCTCGACGGAGCCGAAACTGCAGCCGAGGCCACTGGGGGCGCCGCGGACGGGGCCGCCGACACGCTAAAAGCCGTCGGGAGGCTCGGGCCTAGCCGCTTGGGCAGAATCGCCAGTCTCGAGAGCACTGCGAAGAGATTCGAGGCTGGGGCTAAGATATTGAATGGCGTTGGCAAAGTGCTGAGTGCGCAGGATTCATATAAGAATCTGACGGAGTGTGAGGGCCAGCGATGACGGAGAGCACTGCCCTCGACAACTCCCTGCGCCTTCGATCAATTCTGGTTATATTGGGTACTATCCCACTGATCGTCTGGCGCGGTTATGCCAGAACAGCGTGGCCAGACATTTGCACGGCGGCATACCTCCAATCGGCAGTCGTATTTGGTATCCTAGTTGCTGGCAATTACCCGCCCATCAGAAGCCGCTGGTTCGTTAAGGCAATGACTCCGATTGTTCTACTTCATCTGATTGTGCAAATAGGGTTCGCGAGGCTTGCGCTCGGATTTGCAGTCGTTAATATCAGGCCCCCAACACGGATGTTTTACGGTTTCGTCGGTCTATCAATCATGCTTGAGGGCTATATGTTTCTGCGTATCATAAAGGCGTTCCGGCCGAAGCGGGCCGGATCTGGTCGCGGGTAGCTAGGTTGTCTTGGCTTCTTCGAGGAGGGACCCAGAAGCACCGAAACTAAACCAGGGCTCTGAGAGAAGAAAGTGACCTAACCCATCGGGTCTTTTTGCCTTGTATGAAGTGCCATCACTCAAGCCGAGATGTGACAAGGCTTCGTTGTGCCGCTGTTTTCTGGATGCTGCTGCTTGCAGTCGGCTGCGGTGGCGGGGGATCAAGCAATCCCACCGGCGGCGGGACTGGGGGCGGCAGCGGCACTGGCGGTGGCGGGGGTGGAACCGGAGGTAGCAGCGGGAATCCAATACAGATCCAACTCGTTGAGCCGTCGCGTGCGATGGCTGGCGCGGATCCGTCGTTGATTAACCTAGCAGGCACGAATTTTACTCCCAGTAGCGAAGTGCTATTCGACGGAACACTCGTTCCGACTTCCTATAAGATTCCCCAGCTCCAATTCCAAGTGCCGAACAGCGCTTGGGGAGTAGCCGAGTCCCACACAGTGCAAGTTTCAGACCCTGCGAATGGGAAGTCGAATGTTGCCACCTACCTTGTTTACACGCCCCAGGCTGGTCCCACGCCGTTTGTCGGTCAGTTGTCGCAGTATATGAGTGAGAGCCCGATTGCGAACTCACTCGTTCCCGATCTAAACGGTGACGGCCGAGCCGACTTGATTTTGCTGACTTTTGCTTCCCTGTCTTCGCCGGGAGTTCCGGTTGTTCGTTATGGGCAGACGAATGGGTTGTTTTCCGCCTCGACTCCGCTGGGGACATTTATCCTGCAATTCTCTCCCATCATGGTGATCGCAGGCGACTTCAACGGAGACGGGTATGCCGACCTCATCTTTTTTGGAGGCCCGCTTAACTCCGACAACTCCTACTACCAGGTTCTATTGAACGATGGGACCGGGAAATTTAGCTCCGCTGGTTCCGGGGCTCTGCCTGCCGCTCAGGGAGTTGTGCCCACAGCTGTAGGCGACTTCAACGGCGATGGCAAGTTGGACTTCGCGTATGGAGCCGCAACGGATGGCCAAGCCTTTTCACTGTTTTTCGGGAATGGGGACGGCACCTTCAGCGCTCCGACTGCTATTGGCACCTCAGGCGGAAGCTTGTACGAGGCGACTGCTTCCGATTTGAACGGTGATGGCTTTACCGACTTGGTCTATACGTACATTTTCACCGAGGGAGTCCTTCAGTCTAGAATGCTCTTGTCCAACGCCAGCGGCGCTTTCACCGACTCTCCACTCGTCGGATTACCCGGCTCTTGTCTAGGTTTTGTCGTAGGTGATTTCAATGGCGACCATATCCCCGACATATTTGCAATCGATGCAAATACCAATCTGGGCACGGCTTACCTCGGGACGGGCAACGGTACTTTCACCGGGACCGGCAATCCGATTCTAGCGTCCGACGGCTACTACAACCAGACACCGTTGGTGGCAGGAGATTTCGATCACGATGGAAACCTCGACGTTGCCACCAGAACCATATTGTCTGGCCCGGATGAAATCTTATTCTTGTGGGGGGATGGCAAGGGAGACTTTACAAGCCAATCGATAGTCAGCGATCACTCAGCCACGTTGCAGGTTGGAGACGTCAACGGCGATGGCATTGCAGATATATTCGCGGCTGGCGCTGCCGATTCCGCTTACGCATCGACGGTGTTAGGACGGAGCAATCGTAGTTTCCCCTCAGCTCGAGTGCTGCTGCCGAATAACTGGGGCGATTTGTCCGCCGGAGATGTGCTGGGGGACGGCTTCAATGATCTATTGGTATCTGGCGGAAACATCGGCACTGGGCCCATCCCAGGGACGCTCTATCACTATCAGCCGAACGGCACATTCGCCAGCGAGGGAAGTGCCCCCGGTTACGAGACCTTCTTGGTTGATCTTAACGGCGACGGCATTGCCGACATGGTTGGGACGAGCGGGTCGAATGTCTTGATTTGGAAGGGCGACGGAAGCGGTGTATTTCAGGAACCGATTAACCAGATCCCGATTCCGAACGGCTTTCTGCCAATCTATTTTCGCGACATGGACGGCGACGGGAATTTTGACATCGTGCTGCCAGGGGCAATTTTGTACGGAAAAGGAAACTTTCAATTCGCTTCGGTTCCCATCCAGTTCTTTGAGAACTTTGTGGTCGGTGATTTTGACGGCGACGGCACTCCCGATATTGCTACGTCATCAGGGACCATGTTTGGCCTCGGCAATCGAACCTTTACTGCTCCGATGGGAGCCACGCCGCTGCCTGATCAGGCTGGTTACCCCCAAGTAGCCGCCGACATCAATGGCGACGGGATAGATGACCTAGTGCTGGGTGTTTCTGATGTCGAAATCTACTTAAGCACCGGAAGATCGGGATTTGAGTTCGACCAATCGCTGCTCATCAGCGGGGACGCAGTCTACTTGGGTTCACTGTCGATTGCGGACTTTAACGGGGACGGCTTGCTCGACATTGCTGCTGGCAACGACGGGAGTGGCGAGGATATAGTCCTTTTCACCAACGACGGCACCGGAAAGTATCAGGTAACGTCCTATGCCATTGGAGTGGAATCTGTGTTCTCAATTGCCAGTGACTTCAACGACGACGGCAAACCAGACTTGGCACTCCGCGGATTCTATCTTGACTTTGTGCCACCTACGGTCACATTATTGACTCACCAATAACGGACAACTCCGATCTTGGACAATCGTAGTAACTCCCAGTCCTATCGTCGTCTCGGGCAAAATGAGTCGATGATTTCGCGTTTCTTCAACGACTAAATTAGATTGTTTCTGTGGATATCGAGTGCTAGACTTTTGGTTACATGGTTAACGTGAACAGATCGGGAGGGCAGCATCATGAATGATTATTCCGTGGTGTCTATGGTGTCCATGAATGCCCTGAAATTGTCTCTACGGCAGGGAAGTAGGCGCTCTCCTTGCGCTGTTTGCTTCTATTGCAAAGCATTTATTGTCAGCATTTTGCATGCAATCTTGTAGCTTTTCTACTGAGCGGGAGTAGTTCAGCGGTAGAACGCCAGCTTCCCAAGCTGGATGTCACGGGTTCGATCCCCGTCTCCCGCTCCAGTTTTGACCACAATTCTGTAGTTCATTCCTGTGTCTTTAGGCAACTCTTAGCGAATCCCGTAAATCCTAATTCCGCATTCCCAGCAAGAGTCTTCCGATCTCCGATATAGACAGTTACACTGACAAGATAGACTTGCAAGATTATCTGGCAATATGCAATCATGTAATTGCGATGGCGAAAAAGAGTTTGGAAGCATCGGTGGAGGGGCTTATCCAGTCGGTCGGCCTGATTGTTCGGCGGGTGCGCGCCGAGAGCGCATCGCATGAACTTTCTTTGACGGAATCCTCGGTCATGGGGCGTTTAGAAAAGGATGGTCCTGCGACGACTGCCGACTTGGCGCGGGCGGAAGCAATGAAGCCGCAGTCGATGGGGACGACCGTCGCAGCGTTGGAGGAAATGGGCCTGGTGGAGCGTAGGCCGCATGCTACGGATGGCCGCCAGGTAAACATTGCCCTGACGGCGAAAGGCTCAGCGCTGCGGAAGAGCACTCGTGATGCCAAGCGAACCTGGCTGGCGGAAGCCATCGCTGGGTTGAATCAAAAAGATCGCAAAACGCTCTTCGCGGCGGGCGAGATTCTGAAGCGGCTCGCGGAATCGTGAGCTATTTGCAATAAGGAGTAGACGATGGAATGGATGTATGACGTGGCTTACTTTTTCGGGGGCGCTTTCCTGGCGAACGCTGTTCCGCATTTCGTAAATGGAATTTCCGGCCGTCCGTTCCAAAGTCCCTTTGCGAAGCCACCGGGGAAGGGGTTGTCGTCATCCACCGTGAATGTGCTTTGGGGTTCGTTCAATCTTGCGGTTGGATATTTGCTAGTGGCGCGGGTGGGAGTATTCGATCTTCGTTCAACGAACGATGTCGGTGTCGCGGTAGCGGGCGTTGTCGTGATGGCGGTCATGATGGCGCGTACGTTTGGTCGTCTTCACGGCGGCAATTTCCCAAGGTCCGAATCGCGCTCTTAGAGAGGACAAAACGATGCCACTAACAACACTCGACGAAGAAGCAGCCCTCATCGTGATTGATCTGCAAAAGGGAATCGTCGGTTTGCCGACCGTGCATCCGGCAGCCGATGTCGTAGAACGATCAGCCAAGCTTGCACGGGCTTTCCGTGAGCGTCGGTTGCCAGTCACGTTGGTAAATGTCTCGGGCGCGGCACCAGGACGCACCGATGCTGGGCCACGTAAGTTCTCGTTTCCGGCGGACTGGACTGACCTTGTGCCCGAACTGAATCCGCAGCCGAGCGATCTCCTTATTACCAAACAGCGCGTGGGTGCATTTCTCGGGACCTCTTTGGATCAGCTACTTAGACAGCGCGGGGTGACCCAGATCTTCATGACTGGAGTCGCAACGAGTTTCGGGGTGGAGTCGACCGCTCGCAGCGCTTTCGATCTAGGCTATAACGTCGTCTTTGTCGTCGACGCAATGACTGACAGAGACGCAGAGGCACATCGCTACTGCACGGAAAAACTCTTCCCTCGAATTGGCGAGACGACGAATACGGAAGAAGTACTGAAGACATTGCAGGCGAGCCCGGCGCGATAAGAGCGTGATGCAGTATGAAAATTAATGCACTGCGCGCTCTGGGGCACCGGAATTTCCGCTTGTTCTTTTGCGGGCAAAGCCTTTCACTAATCGGCACCTGGATGACGCGGCTAGCCACGAGTTGGCTGGTTTATCGTTTGACAGGGTCATCCTTTCTTTTGGGCGTCGTCACCTTTGCCGGACAGATCCCTACTTTCCTGCTCGGTCCTTTAGCGGGAGTTTGGGCGGACCGATGGGAACGCCGGCGGGTTCTATTGATCACGCAATTCCTCGCCGCTCTGCAATCGCTCGCGCTCGCAGCTCTGACTCTTTCTGGACGCATTACCGTGTGGGAAGTGGTCTGCCTGAGCGTTCTTCAAGGAGTAATCAACGCATTCGACATGCCAGCGCGGCAATCGTTTCTTGTTCAAATGGTGGAGGGTCGCGCAGACTTAAGCAA
>Ga0181537_10003630_pt1 | contig 13133 bp, 8 predicted proteins | sample PEATcosm2014_Bin_39_FD_119765 | JGI IMG/M metagenome (GOLD analysis project Ga0181537, IMG submission 119765) | Peatland microbial communities from MTU Mesocosm Facility, Houghton, MI, USA - PEATcosm2014_Bin23_10_metaG | ecosystem: Environmental > Terrestrial > Soil > Wetlands > Peat | place...
AGACGGATGCACTGGGCGACAAAACGCAATGGCAGTACGATCCAGTGGGCAACATGATCAAGCTCACCGACGCCAACAGCCATGCAACCCAATTCTTCTATGACGCGGTCAACAGACCGGTGCAGGAAACCTATCCCGACAGCCTCTCGCGCACCTATACGTACGATCCCGCCGGGAATCAGCTTACGCGCACCGACCAGATTGGCCAGACAACCAACTACGCCTACAGTGACCTGTATTTCCTGCTGAGCCGCACCTATCCCAGCGGCCCCAATGATTCATTCACCTACGATCTTTCCGGCCGCATGTTAACGGCGGACCGCGGCTCATGGGACGACACCTTCACCTATGACGGCGCCAACCGGGTTACCGCGACCACTCAGAACGGCCAGGGCATAGGTTATGTGTACGACATACCGGCCCGGACCCGGCAGCTCACCTATCCTGGCGGACGCGTCATCACCGAATACACCGATGCGCGCATGCGCATGGACCACATCGACAACGCTTCGTCACCCCCCTCGATTGTGCAGTACGCCTACGACGCCGCGGACCGCGTCACCAGCCTCACTTACAGCAACGGTACGTCGGCCGCTTTCAGCTACAACAACAACAACTGGATACTCACCCTCCAGCATTCTTATGGGGCGACCCCGATCGCCGGCTTCACCTATGCCTACGACAACGAGGGCAACAAGCAGTACGAAGACAAGCTCCAGGATCCCTCGAAATCGGAGTGCTACAGTTACGACACAACCTACCGGTTGACCAGCTACAGTTCCGGCACGCTCAGCAATACCAGCCCGTGCCATGTTGTTGCTCCGCCCACTCCTCCCACGCAGACCAGCTATAGTCTCGATCCGGTCGGCAATTGGAAGAGCAAAACCACCAACGGCGTCACGCAGAATCGCACGTATAACTCCGACAACGAGTTGGTCGGGATCAACTCGACCACTATCGCTTACGACGCCGACGGTAACACGCTCAACGACGGCACGTTCACCTACGCGTACGACGTGGAGAACCGTCTCACCAGCGTGACACTTAACTCGGACTCGACTGTAATAGGTCAATATCAATACGACGCCCTCAGCCGCCGCGTGCAAAAGATTGCCGATGCAAGCGGCACGCCCAGCACGACCCAGTATTTCTATGATGGCGCTCGCATTATCGAGGAACAGAATGGCTCCTCCGTCACTCAAGCCACTTACGTTTACGGCAACTACGTGGATGAAGTCCTGACCATGGACCGGGGAGGTCAAACCTACTTCTATCATCAGAACGCTCAGTGGTCGGTGGAAGCCGTGACCAGCAGCGCCGGAACGCCCGTTGAGCGTTACACCTACGATGCATACGGTGCCGTGACGGTCACCAATGGCACGTTCGTGGCTGTGCCTCAGAACACCTGGGGCACACCGCACAGCGCTATTGGCAATCCGTGGGTATTCACCAGCCGGCAGATGGATGAGGAAACCGGCCTCTATTTCTACCGCGCGCGCTATTACGACACGGGGAAGGGGAGGTTCCTGCAAAGAGACCCGCTGGACTACTTCGACGGCACGAACCTGTATGAATACGTGAAGGATAACCCTGTTAACCACTCCGACCCGACAGGGCTAGCCCGGGTGTCGGTAACCGGTGAGATTTGGGACCACCGCAACGTGTGGTGGGATAGAAAGATAGGCGAACTGGAGGTCAACTACGATTTTGATGTCGAGAATTGCGAGATCGTAGGCCTAACCGGCGGCCAGCCATTGCAAAATCTCGACGAGGCGTGGGTAAGAACATCTGTATCCGCTGAGATCAAACCCAGTAAGTCAGCCGGCTGTTGCTGCAGCGGGAGGCAGATCGCAAGCAAGTGCATGCGAATACACACCACATTCCAATTTGCAACCGGCGACGTCACCTATACCGAGAATAAACAATGGGGCTTAAAGGTTGGCGGCGAAGGCGGGCTGCGTGGGGGAGGGGTAGTACAAGGCGAGGTGAACGGGTCTCAATCCTATGGGAGCCAATTCTCAGGGGGCTTCAAAGGAAGAGCCACAGATATTGCTTTCAACCTCTGCCCGTCTCAATGTGACAAGTACGATGTGAGGGATAAGGTTACAGGGGGTAAGTTTGGTAAGAAGACTCGCCTCAATGTCCCAGCGGGCAACGATTTTTGGAACGCCGAACTCTATTTTGAGGAGCCCAAGGTCACTTCCAAATAGTAGCCAGGTGCCCCAGTCTGGATATGCCCAACGCATCGATTTCCCATCCCTCGCTTTTTTCTAGCGAAGGGTGGGCGCCCATGAACCTCGACTGTATGTTCTCGATACCACGCACAAGAATTGATAGATCTGGCACTCCGACGCAATGACGAAGCCGATCCCAAATCGCCGCAATCGCGAGCCGAGCGAAGAGGGCTACATTCTGCTTGCGGTCATCTTCCTGCTGGCGATTTTCACCATTGCCCTGGCGGTTGCCGCGCCCAGGGTTGCCAGGGAAATTCAGCGGGACCGCGAGATCGAAACCATGCATCGCGGGAAACAATACGCCCGCGCCGTCAGGCTTTATTACAAAAAGTTCGGTGCGTATCCGCCAAATGTCGACGCTTTGGTCATGACCAACCAGGTCCGGTTCCTGCGCAAAAAGTACATCGACCCGACCACCGGCAAGGAGGACTGGAAGCCAGTCTATATGGGGCAGGCCAAGGCTCCCACGGCAATGGGGTTCTTCGGCCAGGCGCTCGCGGGGCTCTCCACGGCCCCGTCCGGTATGGGGAGTCCCCTCCCAGGCGCAGGCGGGAGCCTGCAATCCGGAGGTGGCTCAAGCTTCGGCCAGGGCGGTTCTACAACAACTCAAACCAACTTGGACCTGGGCGACCCTGCAACCCAAACGCCCGCCGCGACGGGCGCTTCGGGCAGCAGCCCCGGCAGCTCAGGCAATGGGACGAGCACCGCAGACGCCAATTCGGCCAATAGCGGCTCCCCAAGCGGATTAAGCGGGCAGACGTTTGGAGGGCGCATTATGGGATTCTCGCCGAACAGCCCCAAACAATCGATCCTGATCTACAAGAAGAAGAATCACTACAATGAGTGGGAATTCGTCTACGACCCGATTGCCGACGCAACAATTTCCGTTGCGGGAGCCGCCGGAGCCAACGGCCAGCCTTCTGTTGGGAGCAATACGGGGATATTGGGCCAACAGCCCACCAGTCCGGGCATACCCTCCGGCGGGTCAACTCCAGTCCCGGCTCCAATTCCCCCTGCGCCACCGCAATAGCCCGCGGGCTTGAGCATTTCTTCTTTAGTGGGGTGCAGACTTCGAATCCCTCCTGCCCCACTATCGTCAACTGCTGATCTTATAAGCTCCCTATTATTCTTGCCGCCGGTTCGGGATGACTGCGGCGACGAGCCCCCGGCTTACCCGGATGCTTTCTCGGCTATCGGCCCAATGAGCGGAATCTTGAACCGCTGTCCATGCAACGCCAAAACCGCGGTCGAGGTCCATAGACCAATCCACACACCCCACATCACCCTGGTCAGCCCCAGAAAGAAATACGCTCCATTCTGCAAAGCAACCGCCGCCAGCAGGCTGAGAATGACACTCACCGTGAAGGCCGAAATGTCGAGGAGTATCGACTGCCAACAGTGAAAGCGCGTATAGGAACTCTTGTTGAAGCGCGGGAGGATCAGGAACAGAATCGCCGGTACAAAGGTAATGTAACTCAGCGCCGCTATGCCGTTTTCAGAAAAGGCTGACCGATTGGTTTCAGACACAAAGGCTCCTCTAAGTTGGTTCTATCCTGCCGAGTGAGACGCTCCATCTTCAGGCACACTAACCGTGATGAGGTATACCCAAAGCGGCCGCAGCAAAGGATGAGATTGAATTTCCAGAGCTTCTGTTGGAAGAACGGCGGCAAAAACACCGCGCCATTTTCAATCGCACTACCCCATTTGTTGAGCATGCAAAGACAACGGGGAGCCCTATGATGGAAACGCGACAGACCTCTTGATGCAATTGACCTCATCGTATTCGCAGTTTGAACTCGCGGCCAGATAAATCTTCGCTTCGATTCCCTCTGGATTATGGCGCTTCTTCAGAAAGCAGCCAAACGCCGGTTCTCTCGTGAGCCAGCGGCACGAGGTGCGTGCCGTGCCATACCCGCCACAATCCTTCTCCAGAGCGGCCAGGCGGCTTCTGCCTCTAGGAGTCCCGGCCCAGCGGGCACTCCTCCAAGCCGGGCCGATCCCACTCCTTCTAAATGTTTAGCTGGAACCCGGAGGAATTTGATACGCTGAGTGGATTCAGGAATCCAATGAGTCCACCGCGTGGCCGCGCGCTGCTGCGTGGTTCCTGGATTCCTTGTCATCGGGAGGCTGTTATCAAAAAGCGAATGCGTTTGGGTGATCTGTTAATCCAGGCAAAGATGGTCACTCCAGAAGATCTGGCCAATGCGCTTGCTATTCAGGCTGAAAAGGGGGGACGGCTGGGCCGCCTCCTGGTTTCTATCGGCGCTATCTCTGAGGCGAAACTGGAAGCCTTCATCCATCGAATGCCGACGGAACCGTCCGATATCGCCGCGACCAAAATCGATCCAATCGATCTCCTGAGTCTCTTGATGAGGGGCATGTATGTTGACCATCTGGAATCCGTTCGCCAGTTCATCGAGGCCATCAAACTCCCATATAACATCGTGACCGACCTGATCCAGATGGCGGTCGACCGCAAGCTGCTCCATACTCTCGGATCGCGCGACTCGGACAATTTGCTCGATGCGAAATTCACATTCACCGATTTAGGCCAGCGCTGGGCGCAGGAAGCTGTGAAGCAACTGCGCTATACGGGTCCCGCACCTGTCACCATTGAAGAATTCTCCGACCAGGTCAACCTGCAGAAAGTCACCAACGAAACCATCACCTTTGACCGCATACGCGGTGGTCTCGGTTACCTGACCGTGGAAGACAGCATGATCGAGAGCGTGGGACCGGCATTGAATTCAGGCCGGGCCATCCTTCTCTACGGCCCTCCCGGCAACGGCAAAACTTCGGTCGCACTCAGCTTTTCTAACGCATTCACTGACGTGATTTACATCCCTTACGCGGTCATCGTCGAAGGGCAGATCATGCGCGTTTTCGACCCCAGCATTCATACCGAACTGAATTCCGGCCCCGCAGCCGACGACGGCCTTTTGTCCTTTATCCGGACCGGTGAATATGACGCGCGCTGGGTCCCGTGCAAACGGCCCTTCATCGTCACTGGAGGTGAATTGACGCTGGAGATGCTGGACCTTCGTTACGATGCCTCAGCGAATTTCTACGAAGCGCCTCTCCACGTGAAGGCACTGGGAGGCTGTTTTGTCATCGATGACTTTGGCCGCCAGTTGGTATCCCCAAAGAATCTGCTCAACCGGTGGATCGTCCCGCTAGAGAGCCGGTTCGACTATCTGAAACTGCATACAGGCAAGAGTTTCACCATTCCTTTCGAGGAATTGATCATCTTCTCAACCAACCTCGAGCCCGAAGAACTCATGGACCCCGCTTTCCTGCGCCGTCTTCCTTACAAGATCGAAGTTGGGGGTCCCAAACTGGAAACCTTTAGACGCATTTTCCAGAACGAGTGCGAACGGCAGTCATTGCCATTCTCGGAACCCGGATTCGACTCCATCGTGGAGAAAATCATAAAGGACAAGGGAATGGAACTGGCGAATTACATGGCCAGGTTCATCATCGACCAGGTGGTGGCAACATGCCGGTTCATGGGCCAACCAGCGCACTTCGAGTCGCGATTCATTCAGTATGCGGTAGACAATCTGAGAGTGCGTCGGCGCCCACAGACTGAGCCTGCTCCAGAGCCAGTTCCACAAGCTACTTGATCGCTGCTTCTTCAAGAGCAGTTGGCAGGCTGGGTGCGGTCGCTGGAAGCTTCATCAACGCTACATAGACCACGCCTGCCACAAAAAAACCGGCGAACCACGCGTAATCGTAAAGATAGTGAAGCTGCTTTACGACCAGACCAATCAGCGCAATCGCGATGCCGAGGACCAGCGCAATGACGGCGCGGGGATTGATGCCTTTGGTGTAGTGATAGGCGCCTTCGCGGTGATAAAGCGAGTTAACATCCAGCTCTGTGTGACGCACCAGAAAGTAGTCGGAAACCATGATTCCGGCGATGGGTCCCATAAGTCCGGAGTAACCCACAAGCCAGCCGAATATATAACTGTCCGGAGTAGCCAGTAACTTCCAAGGGCACATGGCCAATCCTAGGAATCCGGTGATCATTCCGCCTGTGCGAAAGCTGATCAGGCGCGGATAAAGGTTTGAAAAGTCATTGGAGGGTGCGACAACGTTGGCGCCAATGTTGACGCTAAGCGTCGATACCAGAATGGCGATGAGAGCGACAAAGGCGACGGCCGGCTGATGGAAGGCTCCAAGAAGTTCGATAGGATCCCAGATCGGGTGACCGAAAAGAACAGCCGAAGCCGAAGTGACGGCGATGCCGACAAAGGTATAAAGCGTCATGGCCACGGGCAAACCGAACGCCTGGCCCCATGCCTGCGCCGACTGAGATTTGGAGAAGCGCGTGAAATCGGGAATGTTGAGTGCGAGCGTGGCCCAATAGCCCACCATGGCCGTCAGCGACGGGAAAAAGACATCGAGAAACGCGCCTGTCGAGTGAAAATGGCTGGGCGTGGAAAGCATCGACCCAAAACTCCCCGCGCGCATGCGCACCCAGATTATTAGAGCCGCAGCCATGACGAACATGAACGGAGCGCCGAAGGCTTGCAGATGACGGATCGATTCAACTCCCCGCCAGACAATCACCATGTTCAGCAGCCAGAAGCCGAGAAAGCAAGTCCATAAGATGCCGTCGTTCCCCACAAGGGAAGGCCAGATGACGAGCAGCATGGAGTGGATAGCAGTCCCGCCGATCCACGATTGAATCCCAAACCAACCGCAAGCCACAATCGCACGCAGGATCGCAGGCAGATTTGCTCCACGCACGCCAAAGGGTGCTCGAATAAAGACTGGAAACGGAATGCCGTACTTTGTGCCTGCGTGTGCGTTGAGCAGCATGGGAATAAGAACGATAAGATTGCCAAGCAGTACCGTACCCAGCGCTTGCTTCCAATCCATGCCCTTGGCGATTAGTGACGAGGCTAACTTATAAGTGGTAATTTCCATGGACATGGAAAACCACAAAGCAATGTAGTTATAGGTTGTCCACGTGCGTTGTGCGGGCGTGGTGGGGGCCAGGTCCCGGTTGGATAGGGATGGGTCAATGGTACTCAAAGATCCTCCTCTACTTTTCTAGAAATGTCTTTCAATTTCGATTTATTTCCATGCTCCACCGCGGGCTTCGCGGCGTAGATACTTTCCTCGGCCAGGCGTTCCGATGAACTTACCCTTCGACACAATCAACTCGCCGCGCGAATAGACATCGCGGGCGTTGCCGCGGACATGAAAGCCTTCAAACATCGAGTAATCCACGCGCATATGGTGCGTGGCGGCGCTGATGGTGTGCGCGGCTATGGGGTCCCAGAGAACGATATCGGCATCGCTGCCCGCCGCAAGAACACCCTTCTTCGGATACATCCCAAAGATGCGCGCGGGTGCGGTGGAAACCAGCTCAACGAATCGATTGAGCGACAGATTGCCGAGTCCCACGCCATGATGGTGCAACAGCTGTAAACGATTCTCAATGCCGGGACCCCCGTTGGGAATCTTGGTGAAATCGTCTTTCCCCAGCGCCTTCTGATCCTCAAAACAAAACGGACAATGATCGGTGGAAACAACCTGCAAGTTATCCTTGCGCAACCCTTCCCATAACTTCGGCTGGTTTTTCTTCTCGCGCAGCGGCGGCGTGAAGACATACTTCGCGCCCTCCCACCCCTTGTCCTGCACGTCTTCCAGCGAAAGCAGAAGATATTGCGGGCACGTCTCCGCAAACGCAGGCAGGCCACGGTCGCGGGCCTCGCGCACCTGGTTAAGCGCGTCCTCGCTGGAGAGATGCACAATGTACACCGGCACGCCCGCAATCTCCGCCATCGCGATCGCGCGATGCACTGCTTCCGCCTCAGCGCGAGTGGGCCGCGTGAGCGCGTGATAGATGGGCGCGGTCTTGCCTTCGGCCAAAGCCTGCTGCACAAGGACATCGATGACCGAACCATTCTCCGCGTGCATGCAGATGAGCGCACCGTTCTTCGCGGTCTGGCGCAGCGCCTTGAAGATGGTGGCATCGTCAACCATCAGCACATTGGGATACGCCATGAACAGCTTGAAACTGGCAACGCCTTCACGCACCATGTCGTCCATATCCTCAAGGCCCGCATCGCCCAGATCGGTAACAATCATGTGCAGGCCGTAGTCGATGCAGGCCTTGCCTTCGGCCTTCTTCCACCATGTATCGAGTGCGGTGCGCATCTTGGTTCCACGCGCCTGGATCGCGAAATCCACAATCGTCGTGGTCCCGCCGATGGCAGCCGCTCGCGTGCCTGTTTCAAAATCGTCAGCGGATTTGCTTCCGCCAAAGGGCATGTCGAGATGCGTGTGTGCGTCAATCCCTCCAGGCAGCAGCAACAGTCCGCACGCGTCCACCACAGTCTCCACCGAGCCAGCCGGAATGCCCGAGCGCACCTCCTTGATAGTCGTGCCTTCGATCAGCACATCCGCCTGCACAGTTGAATCGGCATTGACGACAGTTCCGTTTTGTATGAGCACTGAGGGCATAGCTTCAAGTCCTTCTGCAGGTTTATTGACTTCTTCAGAACCGTCTGAATATAACCTAAAGCGGCTCCGGCTGCGCTTCGCAAGCCGCGCCGCGTGTGCGCTCATCCCACGTCTCCGAGGCGATGCCCGAGTCCACGCGCACCATCGTAATGCACTCATCCACCGGACAAACCAGGGAGCAGAGATTGCATCCCACGCACTCGGTTTCATCCACGCGCGGAATGCGCTCAAGCGGCGTAGGGTACGGCCCGTGCTTATCGGCATTGACCTCCCGCTCCCTGCGCGTGACCGGAGTGTTCACGATGGCTGCACGGCTGCGCGCTTCATATTCGGCAGGGATCGTATGCAATTCCACATGCCCGTCGATCGGGCCGGAGACGCGGTCGAGGTGAATGCACTGGTGAGCCCCATCCCAGCATGCAATGTGGCACAAGTCGCAGCCAATACACTTCTGCTCGTCGATGCGCGCTACAATTTTGAAGTTGAGATTCAGGTGCTTCCAGTCCGTAACGCGCGGCAGCGAGAGTCCGCGAAAATCCTCGATCGACGCAAATCCCTTTGTCCGCATCCAGTTGTCAAGACCCTCGGCCATGTCTTCAACAATGCGGTAGCCGTAGTGCATCACAGCGGTACATACCTGCACCGTGCCGCAACCAAGCAGAATAAACTCTGCAGCGTCGCGCCATGTGCTGATGCCGCCGATGCCGGAAAGCGGCAGTGCGGCTTCAGAATCCGCCATCACCTGCTGCACCATGTTCAGCGCGATGGGCTTCACCGCCGGCCCGCAATAACCTCCGTGAGAACTCTTTCCGTCCACATTGGGACGTGGAATAAATGAATCGAGATCGATGCCGGTAATCGAATTAATTGTGTTGATCGCCGACAAACCATCTGCCCCTCCGCGCTTTGCCGCTCGCGCCACGGTGCGGATGTCGGAAATGTTTGGCGTCAACTTGATCAAAACAGGCGTGCGCGCCTTCTCCTTGACCCAGGCAGTGATCATCTCAGTGTATTCGGGAACCTGGCCCACTGCGGAACCCATGCCGCGCTCGCTCATCCCGTGCGGACAGCCGAAGTTAAGCTCCAGGCCGTCGGCGCCTGCGTCTTCAGCTCGCGCCACAATCTCATGCCATGCTTCTCGCGTTGACTCAACCATCAGCGATGCAATCACAGCGTGATGCGGATAGCGCTTCTTCACTTCGGCCATCTCGCTTAGATTCGTCTCGACACTGCGATCGCTGATCAGCTCGATATTGTTGAAGCCCATGATCCGCTGGCCGTTCCAGTCAGTGGCCGAATAGCGCGAACTCACATTGGTGATGGGCTCGCCAATGGTCTTCCACACCGCGCCGCCCCAGCCCGAGTCAAAGGCGCGCATGATCATTTCGCCGGTATTGGTTGGTGGCGCGGAGGCAAGCCAGAATGGGTTTGGCGAGTTGATTCGGCCTGCAAAGCCGCGCACGCGGATATCAGGCATGGTTAGCCTCCATGGTCTTGAGCATGGTAAGAGCTGCGCGTTTACCATCGGCAACCGCATCCACAACTTCGCGTCCGCCATTCACGCAATCGCCGCCGGCAAAGTAGCGCGGATTTGCCGTTCGTCCTGTTGCTCGATCGGCCGCGATCCGCCCGCTCCGCACTTCAATGTGGCGCAGGCTCTCCATAAGTAGCGCAAGCGGCGACTGCCCGATGGCCGGCACCACCATGTCGCACTCAATTGCATATTCCGAATTGAGGATGGGCAGCAGCGTTTTGTCCACTTGCTGCACAAGGACTGTATCGAGCAGAAGGCGGCCGTGCTTCCCAGGTCGAATCGCGAGCGGTTGACGCCGCCACATGAATTGCACGCCCTCCTGTTTGGCGTGTTCAAACTCGAAGTCGAAGGCCGGTATATCGTGCTCGCCGCGGCGATAGAGCAGATAGACCGTCTCAGCGCCCAGCCGCCGCGCTGCATTCGCCGCGTCGATTGCGGTGTTCCCCGCTCCCACCACGACCACTGTTCCGGTTATCTCGCGGATGTGTCCGATCTTGTAGGCGGAGATGAGTTCCAGCGCGTTGATGACGCCCTCGGCATCTTCGCCCGGAATACCAAGCCGCTGCATGGCTCCCAGGCCGACGCCGAGAAAAATGTAGTCGAACTCAGACTCCAGGGCTTCAAGATCGGCGGCTGATTCGATAGCCGTGTCGAAGCGAAACTCCACGCCCATGCGGCGAATCATCTCCACTTCGCGCAGGCTGTCAGTGGCGCGCAGCTTGTATTCCGCCACACCGTAGGTGTTCAGGCCGCCGGGCAGTGCGCGGCGCTCGATGATGGTAACGGCCGCACCCTGGCGGCGCAATTCCGCGGCACAGGCTAGCGATGCGGGACCACCGCCCACGCAGGCAACGCGCAAGCTGCGTGGCGTGGGTGCAGTGGAGAGCACTGCATCGCCCGAATCGTGGAAGTAATCCATGGCATGACGCTGGAGCAGCGCAATCTGAATGGGCTCTCGATGATCGCGATGCATCACGCAAGCGCCCTCACAAAGCACCTCCACCGGGCAAACCCTCGAGCAACTGCCTCCCAGAATATTAGCGTCGAGAATGCGCATCGCCGACCCCCGCAGATTGCCTGAAGCGATCCGCTTAATGAATCCAGGAACATCGATGTGCGTAGGGCAGGCCGCGGTGCAGGGCGCGTCAAAGCAGTTGAGGCAACGATTCGCCTCAATCACGGCGGACTGCGGCGCGAGTGGCGGCTTCAGCTCCCTGAATCGCTGCCGCAGTTGATGGTCGTCAGGTAAAGTTGCCGTGCTCATGGATCCCTCAGAAACTTTGACCGATTGGTACCATACTGCGATTCGGCCCGTTGAGCTCTATCGCGCCAAACGAGAACGGCGCTTCAGGACGCGACCAGCGGTCCATACGAATCTGGCCGGCGGTCACGATAGAACTGCCAGGTACGCCGCACCTCGGCAATCTCATCCAGGTTCAGGTCCGCGGTCAACACTTCATCCTTGTCGCGCGAAGCCTGGGCAAAAATCTGTCCGCGCGGATTGGCGAAATAGCTTGAACCATAGAACTCGCCAATGTTCCACGGCGGCTCGGTGCCCACGCGGTTGATTGCGGCAATGAAGTATCCGTTCGCAGCGGCATGGGCAGGCTGCTCCAGCTTCCAAAGGTATTCGCTCAACCCGGCAACGGTTGCCGAAGGATTGAATACAATCTCCGCTCCATTCAACCCGAGGCACCGCGCGCCCTCGGGAAAATGCCGGTCATAGCAGATGTAGACACCAATCTTTACAAAGCCCAGATCGAAAACTGGGTAACCAAGGTTGCCCGGACGAAAGTAAAACTTCTCCCAGAATCCTGGAGCTACGTGCGGAATATGAGTCTTGCGATACTTGCCCAGATAGGAGCCGTCGTTCTGGATAACTGCAGCAGTGTTATAGAAGATGCCTTCCTGTTCCACCTCATAGACGGGCACGATCATCGCGATGCCCAGCTCTTTGGCCACCGATCGCATCAGGCTGACCGTGGGTCCGCTGGGAACCGGTTCGGTGCTTTCGTACCACTTCACCGATTGCTCCGCGCAGAAGTAAGGGCCGTTGAAAATCTCCTGCAGGCAGACAATCTGCGCGCCCTCGGCAGCCGCCTGGCGGATAAGGCCAAGATGCTTCTCGATCATGGCTTCCTTCTGGATCTCCAGAAGCTCGGTTGCCGGCACGGCGTTGGAAGCCTGGATGATGGAACATCGAACGATACGGGGCATGGCACAATGACTCCGTTCAAAAGATGTTGAGTCTTTGACGTTAATCGAAATGCGCCGGTTGGGCAATGGGTTTGTTCAGGACGATCAGGCTCCTGGGGGAATTTAGCGATCAGAGTGAGTTCTCATTCATCACCAGGGCCACTGCGCTGCGCAATCGAGCTGTACCGCCTTCATACGCGGGCCGGAGCAAGGGGACTCTGGCCAATGGGCTGCGGCGCATCTCGGCCTCAACCAAAGGCCCGGCCAGTTCCCACGCGCTTGTAATGTCTCCCACAACCACAATTTCGCTGGGCGCGAGAGCGGAGGCGATCATGTGCATCCCTCTGCCCAATGCCGCGCACATTTTTTCGATGGCGTCCCTGCCCGCCGGGTCGCCCGCTTCCGCGAGCTTTAGAAGAGTTTCAAACGGCGGCGGGGGCTGGTTGGCGATGGCGGCATAATACCGTGCGCCCGCGCGATTCGAGGCGACGGTCTCCCAGCATCCCCGGCTTCCACATCCGCATGGCAATCCATTCGGCTCCATCTGCACATGACCAAACTCGCCCGCGTAGCCGCCTTCCCCACGCAGAATACGCCCGTTGGCAAAGATGCCCGTACCCAATCCCTCTGAAACATTCACCACCACAAGGTCGCGCATTCCGTCACTATAGCCAAACCACACCTCCGAAAGA
>Ga0181537_10003631_pt1 | contig 13129 bp, 10 predicted proteins | sample PEATcosm2014_Bin_39_FD_119765 | JGI IMG/M metagenome (GOLD analysis project Ga0181537, IMG submission 119765) | Peatland microbial communities from MTU Mesocosm Facility, Houghton, MI, USA - PEATcosm2014_Bin23_10_metaG | ecosystem: Environmental > Terrestrial > Soil > Wetlands > Peat | place...
TGCGCGAGTGCATGCAGGTGCTGGAAAAAAACTCCGTCGCCGCGGAAATGCACGACGACGATACGGGCGAGCATTGCTATCGCGTCGGTGCCCTGGCCAAGGAGCTGGCCCTGAAGAAGGGCATGGACTCCGACATGTGCACGCTGATCGATCTGTCGGCGCGCCTGCATGACATCGGCAAGTTGCGCGTGCCCGATTCGGTGCTGCTCAAGCCGGGGAAGTTCACGCCCGAAGAGCGCGCCATCATGGAAAAGCATTGCGAGCACGGCTGGGAGCTCGTCGGCGAAGGCGGCTTGGCGCAGCTCTTCGTGGCCCAGGAAATTGCACTCAACCATCACGAGCGCTGGGACGGCACGGGCTACCCGAACAAGCGCAAGGGCAACATGATTCCCCTGGCCGCCCGCGTGACGGCGCTGGCGGACGTGTTCGACGCCCTCACCCACAGGCGCTGCTACAAGGAAGCCTGGTCGATCGACGACGCCCTGCGCGAGATCGCCGGCCTGCGCGGCAAGCATTTCGACCCGGAACTGACCGACCTGTTCCTGGAACTGATCCCCGAGCTGCGCGGCAAGCACGGCGACCTGGACTATTACCTGGGTGCCGAGGCGCGCAACAGCGATTTCATCGCGGGACGCCTGAAAATCGCGCGCGAACTGAAGACCGACTACGGTACGTTCGATGTTCGACGCTGAGAACAGCGACTTCCGAAACCTCGCGCACGACCCGTTATCCTTCCCGCACCGCCTTGCGAACCTTTCGCTCGCGGCGCCGCGGCGTGCCAACGGTGAACTGCTCGTGCGTCCCCTGCTGGGCACGCTGGAGTTCGTCCAGATGCCTCCTGGCAGACCGTCCTACTGGCATTGCCGGCGCACGATGCCCGACTCGCGCTATGCCCTCGACCTGGAATTCGAGGTCGAGCACGACGACGAACCGGGCGCCGACCACGAAGGATGTGCGATTGCCATCTGTCGCTTGCAAGTGCAGGAGGCGGTCATGTGCACGCCGCTCATCCGCTCGCGCCTGCGGGAGCTTCGGCCGCCACGAAATGTGCGCCCCAGTGACCTGGTGCTGACGGCCATCCGCATGCCCTCGCGGCCGCTGCCAAACGGCGAATGGGACCTGCATTTCCGGCATCGCAGCGAACCGTCCCTGGATATCGCCGTGCGCTTCGCGCGCGGTGTCCCTTGCAAGGTTTCGGTTGACAGTCTCGACGAGGACTTCGACCTGCCTTCTCCGCTCTAGTCCCGCGCTAGCCGCCTCCGGCAAGGCCCAAGGCGGTCGCCAGCATGGCAAGCAGTGCCTTGACCATGGACTCGCCGGCAATCAGTCCCGACGCGATCGGCACGCAATACGTGTCGCGGCTCTTTGCCCAGTAACGACCCCACAGCGCCGCGATCACCGCGCCGATGGCCATCGACAAGGTGTTGCTGAAGAAGACGACCCAGCCCAGGCCCAGGCCTGTTACCGAAGGAAGGTAGCCCGCAGCGCGCGGGAACAGCTTCTCGATCAGGGGCAGTGCGACGCCGACGCAAGCGCCGACGAGAATCGCAAGCTTCGCGCTCATCGGCAGGTAGGAAAGACCCTGCGTCAGCGCCCGCGCAACGGCCACCCAGATCTGCGTTGCGGGCAGCGGATATTTCTCAAGCGCATCGATGTTGGGCACCATCAAGTACCACCCCGGCACGGCAGCGAGGCAACCGAAAAGCACACCCGCGCATTGCGCCAGGAACTGGCGGCGCGGGTTGGCGCCGAGCAGATAACCGGACTTCAGGTCGGTCAGAAGTTCACCGCCGCTGGAAGCCGTGTTCGCGGCAATTCCCGCCGACATTACGTTCTGCGTGACACTCGCCTGCACTCCGTTGGTCGCCGCGGGTGCGATTACCGCGAACAGCAATTGCATGACCTTGCCCATCGGGCCCAACGGATTGATATCGCTCTCGCCGGTCGAGCGCGCCGCGACAAACACGAGAACGGTGGACATCGCGATCGCAATGACTCCCACCCACCAGGTGACGCCGAACGCGACGATCTGCACGAACAGCATCGCGATGCAGATCGGCACCAGGCCGATCGTCAGCCACGACCGGGGCACCTCCAAGGCCGCCATGGCCGATTCGGTATCCCCCGCCAGCGGATCGCCGGACGAACGGCGGCGCAGCGACGGAAATGCCCGTGCGATCGTGCGCCACTGCAATGCCAGGATGGTCAGGCTGGAGAAGACGAGGACCGAAACGCCCCCCCACAACGCCCAGCGCAGGGGGTGGTAGAACTTGCCTGCGCCCGCGGATGGAATCGATGCGACATACCCGGTCACGCCGGCGGACTGTGCATCAATGCCCTGCAGCCAGGGTGCCACGACAAAATAGAGCATGAGGGAGGCGCCCAGCATCGACAAGGTGACGCGCAGACCCATCAGCATGCCAGCTCCGATCATCAGGACGCCGGGCTCGAAGTCCAATCCGATCGCGGGCTTGCCGCCGATCGGCGCGAATCCCTGTGCCGGCCACTGGTCCGGTAGATGCACTTCGAACAGTCGCGTGCGCATCCATTCAAAGAAGCGCCCCAGCGCCGCAAACTGGTCCTCCGCCGTTGTCGAGATACCGGTCAGGACGCCGACAAACAGTGCCGCAACCAGGGCACGCGCCTTGCGCATCGCCTCCAGGCCATTGCTGTACAGGCTGCGCAATGTCGCGGCCGTCGCCGTCCCGGAAGGAAACGGAAGTTGTTCCCAGTTGATGAGCTGGCGCTTGGCGGGAACAGCAAGGAAGACACCCATCAGGCCCGTGGCGCCGGTGAACATCGTGACAACCCACCAGGGCTGGTGGCGATGGGCGGGGTCCAGGATGAGCAATGCGCCGAAGGTGACGGCCAATCCCGAGGCCGTACCGAATGCTGCCGACGACGCGGTCGACTGCATGCAATTGTTTTCCAGGATCGACAGCTGGGAAATCCGTCCGCCGCTCAGTACCCGGACCGCGCCCCATCCCGTGAATGACAGTACACAGGCGGTGATGGCGACGCCAAAGCTCCAGCCCACCTTCATCACCATATAGACGTTGCTGATCGACAGCAGCATCCCAAGCACGCCGCCGACGAGGACCGCACGCAGCGTGAGCTGCGGCACCCTATCTCCTTGGTATACCGTCGCCAGCCACTGCCGGTCGAGTTCGGCTGGATCTGGCCGCGCTTGTGCTTGCGCCTTGTCGTACATCCCTGGTTCCGTCTTGGGTGCTGCGCGAGCGTACCTTACGACCCACTGGACTAACGCAAAGACATAGCGGGTAAATGGGTCACATTTCCGATCGAATTTGCAGGCAGTACAATCGCCACGATGAAGATATTGCTAATTGACGATCACGCGCTGATCACCGACGCGCTGGGCGCATTGCTCCTGGACCTGGAAGCCGACGTCGATGTGCGCACCGCACATGACGCGGACGGCGCGGTGCGCCTGCTCAATGAGAACCCCGACGCCGAGTTGATGCTGCTCGACCTGGGCCTGCCCGGCGCGACCGGCACGTCGCTGCTCGAAGCCCTTGTGGCGCAGGCTCCCGACCTCAAGATCCTCGTCCTGTCCGGCACGCAGGATCAGCGCAGCGTGATGCGCGTACTGCAACTCGGCGCGGCCGGCTTCGTCCCGAAGTCGATGGCGACGGAAACCCTCATATCCGCAATCAAATTCGTATTGTCGGGCGGCGTGTACATCCCGAGCGACCTGCTCGACGAGGCGCAACGCCTGGGACCGCTGTTCGGGCCGCCCCAGCGCGTGCAGGAGGTGCCGCCCGGCGGAACACGCATTGCACTGACCGAACGCCAGGAGCAGGTGCTTCAGTTGCTGGCTCGCGGAGCGCCGATCAAAGTCATCTGCCGGGAGCTCAATCTCTCGGAAGGCACGGTCAAGACGCACGTCACCGCGATCTACCGCGCCTTCAACGCCTCGAACCGCACGGAAGCCCTTTTGGCCGCTCGCCGCAACGGCTACGACATAGGCTAGCTATAGGATCCGCTCTTCGCGGCCCTCCGGCACGTTCTGGCTGCGCACGGCGGCAGCCGGGTCCGTATGAGAGATTCCCAAGGCCGTTACGATTCGTGCATTGAGCACGGCTGCGTCGGCCGGTTTCGTGAGGACGATCGGCTCTTCGACCCGGCTTCGGGCAATCGCGCTGGCCGCCTCCGGATTGTTGCGCATGCGAATTTGCATCTGGCGCTGGAACTCCGCGAGCAAGTCCAGCGTTCCAACGGCCGTCAGCATGATCACCGGCACCGGCACGCCGACCAGCTCCCGAATGCGGAACACCGCCTCCGCGCCGTCGATGGGCCCGCCCAGGTTCTGGTCGGCGATGATCAGGTCGACGCGGCCATCGCGCCCCAAGCGCTTGATCAGCCTGCCCGTGAAGCCCTGCGCCGATATCACATCGGCTCCCCACGAGCGCAACAGCCTCGCGAGACTGTTCAGGATGGCCTCGTTGTCCTCCAGCATGACGATCGTGTAGCCGACGATCGGCAGGATCGCGGCGTCGGACATCTCCCGCAGGTCGGTGCGCCGTGGTTGCGCCTGTGCGCTGAAGGGAAGCTCGACGCGAAACATCGTTCCGCTTCCCGGGCGCGTTCGTACGATGAGGGCATGGCCGAGCACGCCGCATATACGCCGCACGATCGACAGTCCCAGGCCGAAACCCGTATTGCCCGAGCCGCTGCCGACGTCCGTCTTGGAACTCTCGCCCCGATAGAACTCCTCGAATACCCGATTGAGCTCCTGCTGGTGGATGCCGGGCCCCGTGTCCCAGACTTCGATCTTCACGGTATCGCCGCGGCGCCGCGCCCCCAGCAGGACACCGCCTCGATTCGTGTAGCGGATCGCGTTGGCCACGAGGTTGCGCAGCACGCGCGAGAGCAGCAAGGGGTCGGTTGTCACCGAAAGATCGGTCGGACGAATCCGCAACTCGAGACGCTTGGCGGCGGCAAGCGGGAGGAATTCGCGCTGCAGCACCAGGAACATGTCGGCGAGCGAGGCCGAAGCGATTTGCGGGCGGATCGTTCCCGAGTCCAGGCGCGAAATCTCGAGCAGTTCCTCGACCAGCTTGGACAGCGCTTCGACGCCCGTGGACAGATTGCGCACCAGCGGCACGATCGGTCCCTGGGCGCGCTTGCGCAAAAGAGAGCAATAGATGCCGATCGCCTGCAGCGGCTGGCGCAAATCGTGGCTCGCCGCCGCGAAGAATTGCGTCTTGGAGCGGGTGGCCGCCTCGGCCGCGCGGCGCGCGTCCTCGGCAATGCGCTTTTCGGCGAAGAGCTGCTGCACGAGCAATTCGTTCTCGATGCCGCTTTTGACGGATTCCGCGACCGCCCGGCCGAAATTGCGCCCGAAGAACCACGTAAAGGCCAGCACGCCGAAGACAATGGCGGCGCCCGTGTAGTACGCCGGATCGTGCTGCAGGATCATGCGCGCGATCAGCGGCAGCAAGGCGAGCGGCAGGTAACAGCTCATCGCCGGCCCGTACGAGGCGTACTGACTCAGCGAACCGAACGCGACGGCAAGAATGACCGCGACCAGAACGAGCTGCAGGATCGCCGATTCCGGGACGTAAAAGTGGAAGCCGGCAGTGCCCCACAGCAGGCCGGCAATGGCCGACATGTAGACCCAACGCGTTGCCCATTTGCCCGTCGCAGTCGCCGGGGCGCCGCCTAGGCGGAAGGCGCGCGCGGCACGCAAACGCAACAAGGATTCGAGCAGCAGCGCGATGTACCAGATGATGAGTTCGGTCTGGTCCAGAGTGCGCCAGAAAACCGCCACGAGTGCGACCCCGCCGACGATGCTGACGAGCACCGCTTGCGGTGCCTGGCGGAATACGACGGCGAAAATCCCGGTCAGCAGCTTCTCGCGCCGCTGCTCCGCGGTACCGCCGCCCAGTCCCAGCAGAGTGATCGGACCGCCGCTCATGCCGCTATCGTAGGATGACCTGTGAATTGCAGCGTGGCCCGACCCGCGTGCAGCGCAAGCTTCGCGCGTGCGCCGACTGCAAGAGTAAGCCGCCGGCGCCCATGCCCAAAGGGCAAGCCACGGACAAGCGGAACATCGCAGCGCTGGTGCACGGCCTCCCAAGCCGCAGCCAGATCGTAGCCTTCATCGTTGGGCATCGGCGTGATCGGCGCGAATTCCCCGAGGATCACCGCCTTCTGCTGGTCGAGTACGCCCGCGTGATGAAGCTGGAGCAGCATGCGCTCGATACGATAGACCGGTTCGTTCACGTCTTCGAGGAACAGGATTCCCCCGCGCACCTTCGGAAAATAAGGCGTTCCCAGCAGGCTGCAGACCATCGCAAGGTTGCCGCCCCACAAGCGCCCCGAAACTTCCAGGTCCGCGGGCCCACTGATATCCGCCGCGAAGTGCACCTCGTAGGGGTCGTTGCTCATCGCCGCGAAGAAATGGCCGACCGTGAACTGGGCTGCCTCGCGGGCCTCGGGTTTGGCAGGCCCGCCCGCGTCGACCGCGCCGGCAAAATCCGACGCCGCGGGCCCCTGGAAACTCACCGTACCGGTCTTCGCCAGCAAGGCCAGATTGACGATCGTGAAGTCGCTGTAGCCGACCAAAGCGACGCCGGAATCCGCAATGGCGCCGAAATCGAAGCGGTCGAGCAGCCGTGTCAGGCCATAACCGCCGCGCGCGGAAATTGCGACGTCCAGGCTTTTGTCCGTCGCGAATCGCTGCAGCTCCGCCGCACGCAGTTCATCGGGGCCGGCAAAACGCTGATGGCGCGCAAATACACTGTCCCCGGCACTCACACGCCAGCCGCGTTCCGCGAAGCATTGGGCCGCCCGATCGATGATCGACGCATCCGGCAGAAATCCCGAGGGCGCAAAGAACCCGACCGACAGTGGATGCGTGCGCGGTGTCCGCGATTTACTCAAGAATGATTTCCTCGACCTCGCCGACATCGCCCTCGTCACCGCCGCGCCGCTGCTCACCCTGCGGTTGATCGCCGCGCTGCTGCGCACGACGCTCGGCAAAGAATTCGGCAAGCATGCGGCCGCACTCCTGTGCCATCAGGCCGCCTCGCACCTGCGCGTGATGATTCAAGCGCGCCTCCGCGAACAGATCGACGACGCTGCCGCAAGCACCCGTCTTGGGATCGGCCGCACCAAAGATGAGCTGCGCGATGCGTGCGTGCTGGATCGCACCCGCGCACATCGCGCAGGGCTCGAGCGTGACATACAACGCGCAATCGACGAGGCGATAGTTCCCCAACACCTCGGCCGCTGCCCGCAAGGCCCGGATCTCGGCATGCGCTGTCGGATCGGCGCTGCCGATCGGCTGGTTGAACCCGGTTGCGATGACTTTGCCGTCACGCACGACCACGGCGCCGACCGGAACTTCCCCCAACACCCACGCGTTCTTCGCCTGGTCCAGTGCGAGGCGCATGTACGCCTCTTCGAGTTCCGCTTCCAAATCAGCCGGCCCGGCCGATGATCTGCGCCGTCGCGATCAATTCCTCCAACAGCGCCATTGCCGTGCGCCCCGACATCGAATAGGGATCGAGGGCGGGCTTTTCGCCGTACTTGAGCAGGGTCGATGGATTCACTTTCGCGAGATTCACCTGGCCCATGGTCCAGCCGGAAAAGCGCCGTTCGCAAATCTCCTCGAAGTGCAGGATGACGACCTCCCGGTGACGTTCATCGCGCACGATCGAGTTGTAGAGATGATTTACCGCGGAGCGCCCGCCTTCCAGGACCTGCAGGAACATGTCCCCGCTCTGGCACAGGATGCCGGTGATACCGATCTCGGCATTGTGCTTGCGCGATTGCGCAACGATGCCATCGATCTCGGCGACGCCGATCGGCTTGACGGTTCGGCTCGCATACAAAAGTCGGACCAGCATAGGGACTCCCGGCAATTCCTCTTACTTACTTCCGATTGAGCAGCGTCAGGAATTCCCGGCGCAGGTTTGCATCCTTGAGAAAAGATCCGCGCATCACGCTGTTGATCATCTTGGACTCGGTGTCCCGAACGCCGCGCCACTGAAGGCAGAAATGGTCCGCCTCCATGACGACCGCCAGACCGTCGGGCTGCATCCGATCCTGCAGCAAATCCGCCAGGTGCGTCACCGCCTCTTCCTGGATTTGCGGCCGGCTCATGACCCATTCGCAAAGCCGCGTGTATTTCGACAGGCCGATCAGGTTGGAATGCTCATTGGGCATGACGCCGATCCAGACCTTGCCGATGATCGGGCAAAGGTGATGCGAGCATGCGCTGCGCACCGTGATCGGCCCGACGATCATCAATTCGTTCAGGCGCTCCTGGTTCGGGAACTCGGTTACCGAAGGGGTCTCCTCGTAGCGCCCGCGAAAGACCTCGTTCAGGTACATGCGGGCGACGCGCTGCGCGGTCTCTTGCGTGTTGTGGTCGCTTTGCGTGTCGATCACGAGGGACTCGAGCATGCCCTCGACTTTTCCCGTCACCTCCTCGAGCAGCAGTTCATGCTCGCCCGGCAGGAGAAAGCGCGCGATGTTGTCGTTGGCATGAAAACGCTCGCCCGCTTCGCGAATGCGATCGCGAATGCGCTGCGACACGGGCGTGTCCGGGGAACCCGTCGGCACCGCCGCGGCTTCCGGATTCGTGCGCGTTTTGGTATCCATGGAGCCAGCTTACTAAATCCCGGCGCCAAGTGCCGCCGGGATTGTCTCTAGTTCGACGTGAGCGGCAGGTAGGTGAATTTCTGTCCGCTCAGGGCGGCTTCAAACATGAAGCCGCCCTTGGCGATCGTGAACACTGCCATGCCCTTGTAATACGAGCCGGTGGCGGACGCCTCCTGCTTCGTTTCGCTCGCACCCGCATTCGCCCCCGTTGTCCCCGCGTTCGCATTCGCGCTCGCAGTGATGGCGACCGCGCTCGCCTGGGCGTTGAATTCGAAATTGTCCGAGGTGAATTCCCGGAAGCTGCGCTCGTCCTGGAAAAAGATGATCTGGCTATACGCCTGACCGCCGAGTTGCAGGCCCACGCTCACCTGGTTCATCGTCGTGTTGCCCACGTATTTGCCGTGATCGTAGACATGACCCTCGCCATGCGCTCCTCCGACCCCGACTGCACCCTTGCCAATGGTCGGGAAAACCGCGTAGCCATAGCTGTTATCGAAATATCGCGCACTCTCGCCCGCATTCCGGAACAGGGTGATCGTGTCGCTGTAATCGTCCGCGAGCGAAACCGTTGCACAGCCTGTTGAGAGGCCCAGCAAAACCCCACAAACCATCGACCATCGCTTCATTTCTCGTCTCCCTTGGGATCTTTCTCGCATATCCTAACGCCCATGGGTGTGCAGTACCACGAATTCCGACTCGTCCAAAGCGCTGGTTCGAGCCGCGGAACCCCGTCCGCGTCGAGGCGCGAAAAAAAGAGAAAATTCCAGGTGAGGGAGAGGATGGAGGAGATTTCCGTTCCGTTGCATGGCGAATCAAGCGTCGTTCTGCTTGCCGAGAGACCGGCTCGAGCTCCCGATCATGAAGGGGAAACCCACGCATGGGACACCTTGCTCCAGGCATTGGCCGAGCGACCTTGCATCGACGAGCTCCTGGACAGGCTGGTTCAAAGCGCGCGCGTGCTGTGCCAGGCACATTCGGCGGGCCTGAACCTTCGCGAACAAGAAGGCGAACGCGAACTTTTCCGGTGGCGCGCCCTGGCAGGTGCTTGGGGCCCGTTCCCTCGCGATCTTTCGTCCGTCGATGGTCCCGAAAGCGTCGTGCTCGAACGCAATGAGGCAATGCTCCTGCTGGATCCCGCGCGACACCACGCCTGGGTGCGAACCATCCCATTGCCGATTTGCGAGGCGCTGCTTGCCCCGGTCGAGATTTGCGGGCAAAGGGGCACGATTTGGGTGCTTGCCCACGAACCTGCCCGCCACTTCGATTCCGAGGATGTCCGGATCCTGAAGCGCTTGGGTAGCGTTGCTGCGAGCGCATCCCGATTGTTGTCCGGCGACGCCGCCAAAGGATCCGAGGCGCACTACCGGCGCTTGCAGCAGGAAGCGCAGCATCGCAATTCGAACCTGTTTTCGGTGATTCAATCCATTGCACGGCTTTCCTTGCGGGGACCCTTGTTCGACGAGGTGCGACCCAAGTTCGAGGCGCGACTCCAGGCGCTTGCACGCGTTGACCGGAAACTGATGATTGCAAACGGGGGCACCCTGCTTCTGGACGTTCTGGTTCGTTCGGAATTCGAAGCATTCGGGGATCGGATCGCATGGAGAGGACCGGAACTCCTTCTTTCCCAAAGTCAGGCGCAGTCGCTCGCCCTTGCCCTGCATGAGCTTTCGATCAACGCGAGGCGGCATGGCGCGTTGTCCTGCAAAGACGGACGCATTCGAATCGATTGGATGCTCGGCGTGGAGGCGGGTGGCCGGGTCCTGAAATTGACATGGCGGGAATCAGGCGGACCGTCCGTGCGCTTGCCGGAACGGGCGGGGTTTGGAACAACCATCCTGCGCGCGATCTTTAGCCGGGCAGAGTTCGATTACGCAGCGCAAGGCCTCGCATGCACGCTGGAACTGGCGCTCCCGGAATCGCCTTTGGCGCCTCAGGCCCCGGTCCATTGATGCGCGTCCTTGGAAGGAGAACGTGAACCAACCTGCATCCAACGCGCCGGAACCGAACAGCCAGGCCATTCCCGATTTTCTGACGGGAGGTGGCGAACTCGGTGCGCGGATGCGGTCATTTGCCTGGGAAACGACGCCCTTGGGGCCGCCCGCGTCGTGGCCCCAGAGCCTGACGATCGCCGTGCGCATCATGCTGGCATCGCGCCAGCCGATCTGGATCGGGTGGGGCAACGACCTCCATTATCTCTACAACGATGCCTACAAGTCGATCATGGGGGGCAAGCACCCCTGGGCATTGGGACGGCCAGCGCGCGAGGTCTGGCACGAAATCTGGGACGAGATCGGGCCGATGCTGGCCACGGCGCTGCGCGGAGACCAAGGGACGTATGTCGAGTCGCAGTTCCTGATCATGGAGCGCATGGCTACCCCGAGGAGACCTACTACACCTTTTCCTACAGCCCGGTTCCCAACGACGATGGAACCGTCGGCGGCATCATCTGCGCCAACAGCGACGATACGCAGCGAGTCATCGGCGAACGTCAACTGGCGTTGCTGCGCGACCTGGCGGCTGATGCGGGTCATGCGCGCACCTGGGAAGAAGCGTGCGAGCGCAGTGCCGCGGCACTCTCGAGCAAACCGCTCGATATCCCGTTCGCAATGATCTACGTCACCGACCCCGAACGAGGGGTCGCAAACCTGGCAGGAATGTCAGGCATCGCGCACGACCATCCGATGGCGCCACGGACAATCGCGTTCGCCGAGCCTTCCCTTTGGCCCGTGCAGGAGGTGTTGCGCTCACAGCGCCTGAAGTTGGTGTCGGAACTGGAGGGTTGCGTGGCCGGCGCAGTTCCTGCGGGCCCATGGCGGCGCGCGCCAAGCCTTGCCGCGGTGGTACCGATTCCGCCGGTCGGCGATACCGGGCGCGCGGGCGTGCTGATTGTCGGCCTCAATCCGTTTCGCCTGTTCGACGAGGGTTACCAGGGGTTTCTTGGTCTCGTCGCCGCCCAGATCGGGGCCGCCATCGGCAACGGCCAAGCCTATGAAGAGGAGCGTCGGCGCGCCGAGGCACTGGCCGAGATCGACCGCGCGAAGACGACTTTCTTCTCGAATGTCAGTCACGAATTTCGCACGCCCCTGAGCCTGATGCTTGGTCCCATCGAGGACGTCCTGAATGACGCAAGCAAGCTCGCACCCCATCACCGTGACTGGATTGAAACCGCCCACCGGAACAGCCTTCGGCTGCTCAAGCTCGTCAACTCCCTGCTGGATTTTTCCCGCATCGAGGCCGGACGCGCCGACGCATCGTTCGAACCGATCGATCTCGCGCGACTGACGGTCGACCTGGCGTCCAATTTCCAGTCGGTTACGCGCAAGGCCGGACTTGCCCTGCGCATCGACTGCCCCGCTCTCGACCGACCTGTCCACGTCGATCGCGACATGTGGGAGAAGATCGTCCTCAATCTCGTTTCCAACGCGTTCAAGTTCACCTTCGAAGGCGAGATCGCCATCGAGCTTCGCGAATCCGCCGATCGCCGGTTCGCGGAACTTTGCATTCGCGATACGGGCGTTGGCATTCCGGCCTCCGAGTTGTCCCGGCTGTTCGAGCGCTTTCACCGGATCGAAGGACAGAAGGGTCGGTCCTTCGAGGGGTCGGGGATCGGCCTCGCACTGGTGCACGAATTGGTCAAGCTTCATGGCGGAACCATCCGCGTGGAAAGTGCGGTCGGCGAAGGCTCGGCCTTCACGATTTCGCTTCCCTATGGAACGGTCCATCTCCCGTTGGAGCGCGTCGGCAAGGAGCGCACGCGCGGCCCGACCGCCTTTCGTGCCGAGGCCTTCCTGGAGGAAGCCCTGCGTTGGCTACCGGCCGGCGATGTTTCCGGCGAATCACGGGAGGCATGGGCGGACGACTCTCCCGGAGCGCCACTCCTGGCAAGGTCGCCAGGTGCGCGCATCCTGATCGCCGACGACAACTTGGACATGCGCGGATATCTGCGCCGCCTGCTGGGCTCCCGTTGGGAGGTTGCAGAGGTCGCCGACGGCCGCGCCGCGCTTGAGGCGATACGAGCGCGCAAACCCGATTTGCTGTTGACCGACGTCATGATGCCGCGTCTCGACGGTTTCGGCCTGCTGCGCGAGCTGCGCAGGGATCCTGGGCTGCAGGACATCCCGGTCATTGTCCTGTCCGCACGTGCCGGCGAAGAGGCGCGCGTGGAGGGATTGGACGCGGGCGCCGATGACTACCTGACCAAGCCTTTCTCGGCGCGCGAGTTGATCGCGCGCGTCAACGCCAATCTCGAGATGGCGCGGGTTCGGCGCGAAGCGACTCGCAAGCTGCGGGAAAGCGAAACGCGCTTTCGGAACATGGCCGATCATGCGCCCGTCATGATGTGGGTGACCGATCCCAGCGGGTCCATTACATACATGAATCGGCTCTGGCATGAATTCACCGGTCAATCCCAGGATGAGGCGCTTGGATTCGGGGCCTGGGAGACGCTGCATCCGGAGGATCGCGAACGATCGGAGCGTGTTTTCTTCGAGGCCAA